>Ga0180223_1000364_pt1 | contig 63527 bp, 49 predicted proteins | sample eDN5th30CKraftOP_FD_151337 | JGI IMG/M metagenome (GOLD analysis project Ga0180223, IMG submission 151337) | Enriched Organic Plus compost microbial communities from Emeryville, California, USA - eDNA 5th pass 30_C Kraft OP (version 2) (version 2) ... | reverse complement strand
GGTCGGAGAAATAATGAACGTTCTTACCGTGTACGTTGAGCAGGAAATAATTGGCACGTGCATGGGAGAAGTCGTACAGGGCATGGTTGAACATACCCAGGTCCAGGGCATAGGTGCGCAGCAGGTAATGATTGGGAAAGCTGAGCAGTGCGAACAACACCGCGAACAGCAGAAGGATAGATAGTGGCAGCGCATATTTCTTGTCCGGGAACATGCCCCAAACTTACAGGTTTAAACAGAAAAAGCCTAAAGCGTTTTTTTAACGCAGCAGGTTGATGTGTCCGAGCAGTTCCTTTTCCCGGCCGCCGAGCGGCGTATACAGGATCCTGTACACATAGGTGCCCTGGGGCAGCGGGTTGCCGGCATCGTTCCGAAAGCCGCCGTTCCAGCCTTCATAAATGTTCTCTGTTTCATAGATCATTTCTCCCCATCGGTTAAAGATGCACAGGTGATACCGGCCGATATAACTCATAACGGGCTTCCATTCATCGTTCAGTCCGTCGCGTGTGCCGGGCGTAAACGAATTGGGTATATAGATCATGGTATAGGGGCGCACCGTTATTTCACGGCTCAGGGTATCGGAACAGGGCCCGTTCACGGCAACCTGGGTAACGGTATAGCTGCCCTCCTGGGTAAATGTATATACGAAACCGGGAGTGCTGTATGTTTCGCCGGTGCTGAGAAAGTACTGCAGGCTCAGGGCCTCTTCGGAAAGATCGCTGACCTGTACCGAAGGATCGCTCAGGCTGATCTCCCCGGGCATGCCGAATCCCGCCAGCGGCTGTGGCAGCAGGGTGAGGGAAAGGGTAAGAATGCTGTCGCAGCCGTGTACGCTGCTGAGCCGTACCGGGTGCTGCCCGGCCTGTGAATAATGCTGGCCCAGGAAAGGGTATGTACTGCCCGAACAGATGCTGGCAGGTATGGTACTTTGGTATACGGGATGTACCGTAAGCGTGTGGAAAGCGGTATCAGACACGCAGCCATTGATGCTTACATACAGGGAATAGGTGCCTGAATGTGCGGTATTGGCGCCGGGAATGACCAGGTCTCCGCTGTTACCCGCCGGTGCCGGGTTTCCCCAGAAATACGACGCACCGGGCAGGGAAGGGCCGTACATACGTATGGTATCTCCTTCACAATGATCCGCAGCCGCACTGATCTGGGGCAGGGGCGGAACCGGGAATACCGTAAGTGACAGCGAATCTGTCGCCACACAGCCGTTACTGTCGGTGCCGCTGACCACGTACACTGCGCTGAGGGAAGGTATAAAGGCAATGCCGTCGCTCACCCCGTTATTCCATGTGTAGGTTACTGCTCCGGAGCCGGACAATATCGCGCTGTCCCCGGCACAGAAGACCAGGTCTGGTCCGGCATCCACGTCGGGGAGCGGGTTAACGCTGAGCAGGAGAGAATCGGTATTTACGCAGCCATTCGTGTCCGTGCCGTTAAGTATGTACATGGCTCCGGCGGCGGGGACAAAGGGAATACCGTTTGTGATCCCGTTGTTCCAGCTGTAGGTAAAGGCGCCTGCACCGCTGAGCGTAACGCTGTCCCCGGCACAGATCACCAGGTCGGGCCCTGCCTGTACGGGAGGCAGGGGCAATACGGTCAGCAGCAGGGAATCCCCGGCCGTGCAGCCATTGCTGTCGGTGCCGGTTACCGTATAGGTAGCTGTAACGGGCGGTACAAAAGGCTGGCTATCAGTGATCCCGTTATCCCAGTTGTAGGAAGATGCTCCGTTTGCGGCCAGCAATGCCGTATCGCCCGCACAGAGTGTAAGGTCAGGGCCCGCAGAAACATTCGGCAGGGTATATACGGTTACCGTGCGCAGTGCACTGTCGGTACAACCAAAAATGCTCTGTCCGGTAAGCTGGTAGGTGTGCACTCCCGGAGGCGGCGAAATATAGGAGCCGTTCACGATATTATTGCTCCAGTTATAGGTTGCGGCCCCGGAGCCGCTCATCAGCAGGAAATCGTTGCGGCAGATGGCCGTATCGTTCCCTGCATTCACCGGGGGCAGGGGATGCACCGTGATATAATGCGTAACGGAATCGGAACAGCCGTACATATCGCGTATCTTCAGTTTTACCGGGTAAATACCCGCCGTGCCGTAGGCGTGTGAGAAACGAACGGAATCCTGGTACTGGGTGCCGTCGCCCATGTCCCAGAGCAGCTCGTCGTAAATGTTCTGGGTACTGGAATCACAGAAAATGTTGAAGAGAACGGGTTCCCCGGGACACACGGAATCGTCCTGGATAAAATACTGGGCCAGTACTTCATAGCTGAAGTTGGAATAGGTAACGCGCGACTGGGAATTGTTGTAAAAACCGAAGCGCCCGGCATCGAAGCAGCCCTGCTGGTTTACGAGCGTATCGCCGTTGATGGTGATCACAATGAGGGAGGAGGTATACAGGCAGGTGAAATTATAGACCGTGTTGTAGGCCCAGCCGGGGAAAAGATTGTCGCAGGTATGCGTAATGAGCTGTGAGGGCGCGGTGGCCGTGTAGTTCACCAGGTTGATCTGTCCGGCAGAACCGTTCACCGTGCCGAAAAAATTATCGCAGGGGGTATTGGTGCCTCCGTACACGTCTCTTTTCTGGGCCAGCAGCATAAAGTCCCAGGTATTGTTACCGTTCAGCGGGGTTTGATAACCCACCACAAAGCCGATAAAATCATCGTCTCCGTCGTTGGCCACACTGTACTGACCTGAAAAGCGCACATTGATAAATTCCTGGTCGCTTACGAAAAAGCTGGCCGGTGAATTTACGCTCTGGTATACCGAAAGCCCCGAGGGGTCTACGGTCCAGTTACTCGAAGCATCGCCTTCGCGGTGCCAGGCATGCAGGTCCATCGACTGGCCGCATTGACCATAGATGAGGGTGTGAGAGCAGGACAGGAATGCCGTAAGCAGGCATATGGGTACTAAAACAGTTTTCATAGGCAGATCACCCGGGTTACACAACAGGAACGTCAGCCGCGGATGGTGTGACTCTGCGGTTTACATGCAGAGAGTATCAGGCAGGATGAAGAGGGACAGAGACCAGGAAACAGGGAAAGCCTCTTTTTTCAAATATAGAATAAAACTCCGGAAAAGCAAATAAAAAGCACCGGTTTTAACGCTGCGGTAATATTCGCTGAAAAGAAAAAAGCAGGCCTTCCGACCTGCTTTTCCTGTTATCGCAAAAGATTGATGTGTCCGAGCAATTCCTGTTCATCGCCCTGGTACTGCCGGTAGCGTATCTTGTACACATAGGTGCCCTGTTGTACGGGCTTGCCGGGTATGTTCTGGAAATTACCGTTCCAGCCTTTGTATACGTTGTCTGACTCAAAGATAAGTTCGCCCCAGCGGTCAAAGACCAGCAGGGTGTAAGACCCCGTATAGCTGATCACGGGCTTCCATTCGTCATTTACGCCATCGCCGTTCGGGGTGAAGGAATTCGGTATATACGCCATAGATACCGGCATCACGGTAATGGTCTGCGTAAGGGAGTCCACACAGGCGTCATTGGTCACCACCTGGGTAACGCTGTAATCGCCGGCACCCATAAAGGTATATACAATGTCGGGGGTATTGTATACATCGCCGGTGCTGATGTAGTACTGCACCGTAGTGGCATTGAACGAAGCGTCGCTGATCTGTACCGAAGGTTCTTCTGCACTGATCTGTGCAGGCATATCGAAATCGGCGATCGGTTGTGGCATCAGGTTGATGTTGAGTGTGATAAGACTGTCGCAGCCATGTATTGTATTCAGGTTCACCAGGTACTGCCCCGCATTCTGGTAGGTAACTCCCTGGAACGTATAGGCAGAGCCTTCGCAGATACTCACCTGTATATTGCGGGAGTAGGTAGGGTTCACGACAAGACTGTGCTGGGCCGTGGCCGAAGTACAGCCGCTTGTCACTACGTATACGGAATAGGTACCGCTGTGGGCCACATTGGCATTGCTGAAGTTCACGTCTTCGGTGCTGGCGAACTGGGCCGGGTTGCACCAGTAATAGGTAGCTCCCGGTATGGTATTTGCATCCAGCAGGATATTATCGCCTGCACAGTAGGCCGTTGCCGCGTTGATCACCGGTGTCGGCGGAATGGCGTTTACGGTCACGGTCACCTGGTCGGTATTCTGGCAGTTGTTGGCATCGGTGCCGGTTAGCGTGTAGGTGAGGGTAGCGCCGGGAACAAAGGCCTGGCCGTCTGTAACACCATTATCCCAGGTGTAGTTTACTGCACCTGAACCGGAAAGAGTTACGGAGGTACCTGCGCATACAGTCTGGTCAGCACCCGCATTTACGATGGGCAGCGGGTTTACCGTTACGGTCACCTGGTCGGTATTCTGACAGTTGTTGGCATCGGTACCGGTTACGGTATAGGTGGTGGTTGCAGCAGGCACAAAGGCTATACCATTGCTTATGCCATTATCCCAGGCGTAGGAAAGCGCACCCAGTCCGCTGAGCGTTACGGAAGTTCCGGCACAAATGGTCTGATCGCTGCCTGCGTTCACCAGGGGCAGGGGATTTACGGTCACGGTCACCTGGTCGGTGTTCTGGCAGTTATTCGCATCGGTACCGGTTACCGTGTAGGTAAGAGTAGTGCCGGGAACAAAGGCCTGGCCGTCTGTAACACCATTATCCCAGGCATAGTTTACTGCACCTGAACCGGAGAGCGTTACCGAGGTGCCTGCGCAAACGGTCTGGTCAGGGCCGGCATTTACTACCGGCAGCGGATTTACGGTTACGGTCACCAGGTCTGTATTCTGACAATTGTTTGCATCGGTGCCGGTTACGGTATACGTTGTGGTAGCGGTCGGATTGAAGGCTACGCCATTGGTCACGCCATTGTTCCAGGTATAAGATACAGCCCCTGAACCGTTCAGTGTCACGGCCGCTCCGATACAGATAGTCTGATCGGCCCCTGCATTTACCACTGGCAGCGGGTTTATGGTTACAGTCACCTGGTCGGTATTCTGGCAGTTGTTTGCGTCGGTACCGGTAACGGTGTAAGTGGTGGTTGTAGTTGGATTGAAGGCTACACCATTGGTCACGCCATTGTTCCAGGTATAAGATACAGCCCCTGAACCGTTCAGTGTTACAGGAGTTCCGATACAAATGGTCTGATCAGCGCCTGCATTTACTACTGGCAGCGGATTTACGGTTACGGTCACCTGGTCGGTGTTCTGGCAGTTGTTTGCATCGGTCCCGGTCACGGTGTAGGTGGTGGTCGTGGTCGGATTGAAAGCTACGCCATTGGTCACGCCATTGGTCCAGGTATAGGAAACTGCCCCGGAACCGTTCAGTGTCACAGGAGTTCCGATACAGATAGTCTGATCAGCGCCTGCATTTACTACCGGCAGGGGATTTACGGTTACGGTCACTTGGTCGGTGTTCTGGCAGTTGTTTGCATCGGTACCGGTCACGGTGTAGGTAATTGTTGTGGTCGGATTGAAGGCTACGCCATTGGTCACGCCATTGGTCCAGGTATAGGAAACTGCCCCGGAACCGTTCAGTGTCACGGTCGCTCCGATACAAATAGTTTGATCAGGTCCTGCATTTACTACTGGCAGCGGGTTCACGGTTACAGTCACCTGGTCGGTATTCTGGCAGTTGTTTGCGTCGGTACCGGTCACGGTGTAGGTGGTGGTTGTGGTTGGATTGAAAGCCACACCATTGGTCACGCCATTGTTCCAGGTATAAGATGCAGCCCCCGAACCGTTCAGTGTTACAGGGGTTCCGATACAAATGGTCTGATCAGCGCCTGCATTAACAACAGGGAGCGGATTTACGGTCACGGTCACCTGGTCGGTGTTCTGGCAGTTGTTTGCATCGGTCCCGGTCACGGTGTAGGTGGTGGTCGTGGTCGGATTGAAAGCCACACCATTGGTCACACCATTGTTCCAGGTATAAGATACAGCCCCTGAACCGTTCAGTGTCACGGCCGCTCCGATACAAATGGTCTGATCAGCGCCTGCATTAACAACAGGGAGCGGATTTACGGTCACGGTCACCTGGTCGGTGTTCTGGCAGTTGTTTGCGTCGGTACCTGTTACGGTATAGGTCGCGGTCGTGGTCGGATTGAAAGCTATGCCATTGGTTATGCCATTGTTCCAGGTATAAGAAACTGCCCCGGAACCGTTCAATGTTACAGAAGCTCCGATACAAATGGTCTGGTCGGCTCCGGCATTTACAACAGGGAGAGGATTTACGGTCACGGTCACCTGGTCGGTATTCTGACAGTTGTTTGCATCGGTACCGGTAACGGTGTAAGTGGTAGTCGTGGTTGGATTGAAAGCTACACCATTGGTCACGCCATTGTTCCAGGTATAAGATACAGCGCCGGAGCCGGAAAGTGTCACGGCCGCTCCGATACAAATGGTCTGGTCTGGGCCTGCATTTACTACCGGCAGCGGATTTACAGTTACGGTCACCTGGTCGGTATTCTGGCAGTTGTTCGCGTCGGTACCGGTCACGGTATAGGTAGTGGTGGCGGCGGGAACAAAAGAAACACCGTCACTTATTCCATTATTCCATGTATAGGTTACCGCTCCCGAACCGTTCAGCGTCACCGGAGTGCCGGCACATACGGTCTGGTCTGGTCCTGCATTTACCACCGGCAGGGGATTTACCGTTACGGTTACCTGGTCGGTATCGTGACAGGTATTGGCATCTGTGCCGATCAGGGTATAGGTGGTTGGGACGCCGGGAACAAAGGGAACGCCGTTATTTACTCCGTTATCCCAGGTATAGGTCAGGGCCCCTGAACCGCTTAAGGTCACCGGAGTGCCGGCACATACGGTCTGGTCAGGGCCCGCGTTCACAACCGGCCTGATGTTTACGGTAATGGTCACCTGGTCGGTATTCTGACAATTATTGGCATCCGTCCCGGTTACCGTATAGGTTGTTGTTGCAGTGGGTACAAATGTCATTCCGTTTGTTACACCGTTGTCCCAGCTGTAATTTACCGCACCGGAACCGGAAAGGGTTACGGGTGTCCCCGAGCATACGGTCTGGTCAGGACCGGCATTTACTGGCAGAATGGTATTTACGGTGATCATTACCTGGTCGGTATTCTGACACCCGTTGGCATCGGTACCGGTTACGGTATAAGTGGCAGTGGCTGCAGGGGAGAAAGATACCCCGTTGGTTACCCCGTTATCCCAGGTATAGCTCACTGCACCAGACCCGGAAAGCGTAATGGATGATCCGTCGCAGATAGCCTGGTCCGGACCGGCAGTAACTACCGGCAGCGGGTTTACCGTTATGGTTACCTGGTCTGTGTTCTGGCAGTTGTTTGCATCGGTTCCTGTCACTGTATAGGTTGTGGTCGTTGTCGGGTTGAAAGCTACGCCATTGGTTATGCCATTGTTCCAGGTATAAGATACAGCGCCTGAGCCGGAAAGTGTCACGGCCGCTCCGATACAAATGGTCTGGTCTGGGCCTGCGTTAACAACAGGGAGCGGATTTACGGTCACGGTCACCTGGTCTGTGTTCTGGCAGTTGTTTGCGTCGGTACCGGTCACTGTATAGGTTGTGGTCGTTGTCGGATTGAAAGCCACGCCATTGGTTACGCCATTGTTCCAGGTATAAGATACAGCGCCGGAGCCGGAGAGTGTCACGGCAGCTCCGATACAAATGGTCTGGTCTGGGCCTGCGTTAACAACAGGGAGCGGATTTACGGTCACGGTCACCTGGTCTGTGTTCTGGCATCCATTGGCATCAGTACCTGTCACAGTGTACGTAGTTGTCGTGGTTGGATTGAAAGCTACGCCATTGGTCACGCCATTGTTCCAGGTATAGGAAACAGCCCCGGAACCATTCAGGGTAACAGGAGCTCCGATACAGATAGTCTGATCGGCCCCTGCATTTACTACCGGCAGGGGATTTACGGTTACGGTCACCTGGTCGGTGTTCTGGCACCCGTTGGCATCGGTACCGGTCACGGTGTAAGTGGTAGTCGTGGTTGGATTGAAGGCTACGCCATTGGTCACGCCATTGTTCCAGGTATAAGATACAGCGCCTGAGCCGGAAAGTGTCACGGCCGCTCCGATACAGATAGTCTGGTCAGTTCCTGCATTTACTACCGGCAGGGGATTTACGGTTACAGTCACCTGGTCTGTGTTCTGGCATCCATTGGCATCAGTACCTGTCACAGTGTACGTAGTTGTCGTGGTTGGATTGAAAGCTACGCCATTGGTCACTCCATTTGTCCAGGTATAGGAAACTGCCCCGGAACCATTCAGGGTAACAGGAGCTCCGATACAGATAGTCTGATCGGCCCCTGCATTTACTACCGGCAGGGGATTTACGGTTACGGTCACCTGGTCGGTGTTCTGGCAGTTGTTTGCGTCGGTACCTGTCACGGTATAGGTGGTGGTCGTTGTCGGATTGAAAGCCACACCATTGGTCACGCCGTTGTTCCAGGTATAAGATACTGCCCCGGAACCATTCAGTGTAACAGCCGCTCCGATACAAATGGTCTGGTCTGGGCCTGCGTTAACAACAGGGAGCGGATTTACCGTTACGGTTACCTGGTCGGTGTTCTGGCACCCGTTGGCATCGGTGCCGGTTACGGTGTAGGTGGTGGTTGTGGTTGGATTGAAGGCTACACCATTGGTCACGCCATTGTTCCAGGTATAAGATACAGCCCCTGAACCGTTCAGTGTCACGGCCGCTCCGATACAAATAGTCTGGTCTGGGCCTGCGTTAACAACAGGGAGCGGATTTACGGTCACGGTCACCTGGTCTGTGTTCTGGCACCCGTTGGCATCGGTGCCTGTCACAGTGTACGTAGTTGTCGTTGTCGGGTTGAAAGCCACACCATTGGTCACGCCATTGTTCCAGGTATAGGAAACAGCCCCTGAACCGTTCAGTGTCACGGCCGCTCCGATACAAATAGTCTGGTCTGGGCCTGCGTTAACAACAGGGAGCGGATTTACGGTCACGGTCACCTGGTCTGTATTCTGGCATCCGTTGGCATCGGTTCCTGTTACTGTATAGGTTGTGGTCGTTGTCGGATTGAAAGCCACACCATTGGTCACTCCATTTGTCCAGGTATAGGAAACTGCCCCGGAACCATTCAGGGTCACAGAAGTGCCGATACAAATAGTCTGATCAGCGCCTGCATTTACAACAGGGAGCGGATTTACGGTCACGGTCACCTGGTCGGTATTCTGGCACCCGTTGGCATCGGTTCCTGTCACTGTATAGGTTGTGGTCGTTGTCGGGTTGAAAGCTACGCCATTGGTTATGCCATTGTTCCAGGTATAAGATACAGCGCCGGAGCCGGAAAGTGTCACGGCCGCTCCGATACAAATGGTCTGATCAGCGCCTGCATTTACTACCGGCAGGGGATTTACGGTTACGGTCACCTGGTCGGTATTCTGGCAGTTGTTTGCATCGGTACCGGTAACGGTGTAAGTGGTAGTCGTGGTTGGATTGAAGGCTACGCCATTGGTCACGCCATTGTTCCAGGTATAGGAAACTGCCCCGGAACCATTCAGGGTCACAGAAGTGCCGATACAAATGGTCTGATCAGCGCCTGCATTAACAACAGGGAGCGGATTTACGGTCACGGTCACCTGGTCGGTATTCTGGCACCCGTTGGCATCGGTACCTGTCACAGTGTACGTAGTTGTCGTGGTCGGGTTGAAAGCTACGCCATTGGTCACGCCGTTGTTCCAGGTATAAGATACAGCGCCTGAGCCGGAAAGTGTCACGGCCGCTCCGACACAAATGGTCTGGTCTGGGCCCGCGTTAACAACAGGGAGCGGATTTACGGTCACGGTCACCTGGTCTGTGTTCTGGCAGTTGTTTGCATCGGTTCCTGTTACTGTATAGGTGGTGGTCGTTGTCGGGTTGAAAGCCACACCATTGGTCACGCCATTGTTCCAGGTATAGGAAACAGCCCCTGAACCGTTCAATGTTACAGCCGCTCCGATACAAATGGTCTGGTCAGCTCCCGCATTCACATTCGGCAGCGGATTCACCACTGCATTCAGGGTAGCGGTAGCCGAAGTACATCCGTTTACTACAACGTACAGGGAATAAGTTCCCGAAGCGGCTGTCGTAGCCGAAGGTATGGACGGATCTTCCAGCGCCGATGTAAAACCATTGGGTCCGCTCCATACATAGGTAGCTCCAGCCACCGCAGGAGCGTCAAAACTGAGCGTGGCCCCGGCACAAACAGGTCCGTTACTGCTGAAAGCAGGTGTCGCCGGTAAGGGATTTATCGTTACGTTCTGCGTAGCGGTGGCCGAAGTACATCCGTTCACCACCACGTAGAGGGAATAGGTTCCCGAGGCCGCCGTTGTTACGGATGCAAGGGACGGATCTTCTGCCGAAGAGCTGAACCCGTTCGGCCCGTTCCATACGTATGTGGCACCCGCTACGGTCGGCCCGTTCAGGTTCAGTGTAAATCCGGCACAAACCGGTGAATTGGTTGTGAAATTCGGGGTGACCGGAATGGGATTTACCGTTACATTCTGCGTAGCGGTGGCCGAAGTACATCCGTTTACCACCACGTAGAGGGAATAGGTTCCCGAAGCTGCCGTTGTTATGGATGCAATGGCCGGATCTTCTGCTGAAGAGCTGAAGCCATTGGGTCCGCTCCATACGTAGGTGGCACCCGCTACGTTTGGCCCGTTCAGGTTCAGTGTAAATCCGGCACAAACCGGTGAATTGGTTGTGAAGTTCGGGGTAGCCGGAATGGGATTTACCGTTACGTTCTGCGTAGCGGTGGCTGAAGTACATCCGTTCACCACCACGTAGAGGGAATAGGTCCCCGAAGCTGCCGTTGTTACGGATGCAATGGCCGGATCTTCTGCCGAAGAGCTGAAGCCATTGGGCCCGCTCCATACGTATGTGGCACCCGCTACGGTCGGCCCGTTCAGGTTCAGTGTAAATCCGGCACAAACCGGTGAATTGGTTGTGAAATTCGGGGTGGCCGGAATGGGATTTACTGTTACATTCTGCGTAGCGGTGGCCGAAGTACATCCGTTCACCACCACGTAGAGGGAATAGGTTCCCGAAGCTGCCGTTGTTACGGATGCAATGGCCGGGTCCTCTGCCGAAGAGCTGAACCCGTTCGGCCCGCTCCAGGCATAGGTAGCGCCTGCAATCGTGGGCGCATTGAAGCTGAGCGTACCGCCGGCACAGATAGGTGAGTTGCTTGTGAAGTTCGGCGTGGCCGGTGTCGGGTATATCACCACGTTCTGTGTGGCCGTGGCCGAGGTGCAACCGTTTACGACCACGTACAGCGAATAGGTGCCGGCATTGGCCGGGGTAACATTGCCTATATTGGCATTGGTGCCGCTTTGGGTAAAGCCGTTGGGCCCGCTCCATACATAGGTGGCACCTGTCACATTGGGTCCGTACAGGTTCAGCTGCTGACCCTGGCACAGCGGTGAATTGGTCGTGAAGTTCGGTGTGGCGGGCAGTGGATTTATGATTACGTTCTGTGTGGCGGTGGCCGAGGTACACCCGTTTACCACCACATACAGGGAATAGGTTCCCGAAGCCGCCGTTGTTACGGATGCAATGGACGGATCTTCTGCTGAAGAGCTGAAGCCGTTGGGCCCGCTCCATACATAGGTAGCACCCGCTACGGCCGGCCCGTTCAGGTTCAGGGTACTGCCGGCGCATACCGGTGAATTGGTCGTAAAATTCGGTGTGGCCGGTGTCGGATTGATTACCACGTTCTGCGTGGCGGTGGCCGAAGTACATCCGTTCACCACTATGTACAGTGAGTAGGTGCCCGCCGCTGCTGCCGTTACAGGGGTGATGGACGGGTCTTCTGCCGAAGAGCTGAAACCATTGGGTCCGCTCCACACGTATGTGGCGCCCGCTACGGTCGGTCCGTTCAGGCTGAGGGTGGAGCCCGTACAAAGGGGGGAATTTACTGTGAAGTTTGGCGTAGCCGGCAGGGGATTTACCGTTACATTGCGTGTAACCGTAGTAGGACAGCCGCTTGCATTGGTGCCGGTTACGGTATAGGTACCACCGGCAGCCACCGTAGCATTGGGTATGTTTATGGCGGCCGTTCCTGCACTGAACCCGTTGGGCCCGCTCCAGCTGTACGAAGTGGCTCCCGTAGCATTCAGGCTGATGGTCTGCCCGGCACAGATGGTCAGTGTGGCCGGGGTTACATTCACCGTTGGCCCGGCTGTAGCGTTTACGCAGATGTTCTGTGTATAGGTACAGCCGAAATTATCGGTCACGGAATAGGTATAGCAGTTAGAACCCGGGGTGGCCGGCGTTACGTTGGCCTGGGTAGAGCTTACGTTCGTGAGCCCCGCCGCAGGTACCCAGCCCTGTGATACGATGGTGGGCGTAAAGGACAGGTTGGCAGGTGTAAGGCCCGGGGCAAAGGTTACGTCCCAGTTAAAGATATACCCGTTATCTATCGCCAGGTTATCGGTCACCTCTATGGTCCAGGCGCCGTTCAGCGGACAGCCCACCATGTTCGAGAATGGGTCTACCGGCATATAGTTGCCCGGAGCTATGGAGTTTCCTGCGGGAGAGCCGGCCGTTATCGTAGGACCGTTCACCAGCAGGATGGTGGCCGATGGCGTAAAGCAGTATGTGGCGCCGGTACCGGGGCCCACCGCAGGATCGTCGAGCGGACTCCCCAGGTAAGTGCCGCCACCGCCGGGATAAGCTTTCAGTGTCATGCTCTGCCCGCTCGGACAGATAAGGCGTATGCGCAGGTCGCCCAGGTAAGAGTGCTCCAGGTTCAGGCACACGCTTTGTATATCGGCTGTGCTGCTCACCGTCTGGAAGGGACCATAGCAGTTTACGTTGACAGACGTGGTATAGGAAACACCCGAGCCGTCGGGCAGAAAGGTGGTGCCGCTCACAGGGGGTGTACAGTTGGCCGTAAAAGGAGTAGGGGTAACGGTGGCATTGAGTGCCGAGGTAGCACCCACGCAAAGTGTGGCAGGTGATGCGCTCAGGTTGATGGCAGGTGTGGTAGATACCTGTACCACCTGGTTCAGGTGATTGTTGTTGTGGCATCCGCTGGCATCGGTAATGGTGAGGTTTACCAGGTAGCTGCCCGGGTTGGGATAAGTGTGGGTAACCGAGGTACCGCTGCCCGTGGTACCGTCGCCGAAATTCCACAGGTAAGTGGCGCCGGCCCCGCTGTTCGAAAAAGTACCGCTTCCGTTAAAGGTGACCGCCTGTCCCTGGCAGACGCGGATAACACCGCTGTTACTGGCCGGGCTGGACGATACCAGGTTGGCGGTGATCGTCTGGCAGGGCGTTGCACAACTGATGCCTGCCGACCATCCCGCAGCCACACCGCTGCTGTTGGAAATGAAAACGAAGGTAAGACAGCCCGTTGTGTTCGTAGACGTGGCAGATACCAGTCCCGGTCCCGAAGTACCTGTATAGGTACCCAGCGTCGGGGCCGAGGTATTGTTTCCGTCGTAAATGGTCAGGAAGTCGTAATTGTTCTCCAGTGCAAAGGCCGTGAAGTTCATTACCACCCGGTTACCGGGCACAGACGGGCATATGGTATAGGTAAGTGTCTGATTGTTTGAGTAGTTTCCGTTTCCGCCATTGTCCAGGAAGGTCCCGGAGCAGGCTGTTCCCGAACCGTTGCTCATATTGATGTTCTGCGAAAATACAGGAAACGCGAGACCAAGGGATACAATGATCCCAGCTACTAAATTTTTCATAAATCCCCCTTTATTAAAATTTAGTCTTGCGGTTCAATAACAAGTAAGTACGGAGTACCATCGATCCGGTATACCATCGTGCCCTTCGAGAAGAAGTTCAGATCGTATTTAAGCGGGTTGAAGGTAGCCGGATCAAAGTCCTGGTCCCGTTTCAGCTCCGGGTTGTAATGGTTCAGCAAGGCAAATTCCGACAGTTTGCGGTACTTTTCATCGCCCGTCTGCGGACTCTGAACATAGCTTATGCGCTCATTCAGAAGTTTTTCCATGCTGATTACCCAGCCGGGATTCCGGGCCTGGAGCTCTGTGGCCTGCGGACCGTATACTTCCACGATCCTGGGGTCCAGGGCTTTTTGAGCCGATGTAAGGTGCCACATCGACCCGATCAGAAAGAAACAAAGTGTAAACCTTTTCATATTAGTGGTTTAGATTTAGAAATAGTGTGTCGAACTAATAAGAGCCGGTAAAGAGGTATGTTCTTCAGTCTTTCCAAATTTTGTGAAAATATTTTAAATTTCCAAATACCGTGATACGAAAAACACCTTCTCGTATAAGATACCTGTGAAGAAAGTTTTTTCTGGCTTCATATACATTTTATATTCTTCCTGAAAGTCCTCTGACCGCCCGGGTATTTTTCGCATGATAGTAAGGATCTGCCGCATAAAGTTCACGGAAACATCGCAGTATGATAACCCTTGCTTTTTTTACAGATATTAATGCAACATTGTTGCTTTTTTTGTTTCTTTGCAGCCTTATTTCAGCCTTGAGTACAAATATCTGGATAGCCGTTTCTTTTCTGAGCCTTACGCCGCTTATCGCTATTCCGTTGTGGTCGGTCACCCGATTCTCTTCACCGCAATGGCTGCGCAGGCTGTCGCTGTTATCCATCGGTTCTATCGTGGCCACCCTGGTATTCCATTTTTTACCGGAACACGACGATCACCTGGAGTTCAGCTGGCCGGGCATTATCCTCGGACTCATCTTTTCGGCGCTGTTCAATTCCATTAAGATAGGCCGTTCGCGGCTCAATTCAGTCTCTATCCTTTCGGCCGATTACCTGCACAACCTGGTAAACGCCTTTACCCTGGTGCTGTGGGTGAGCGATTCCCCGGCCATCTGGTTCAGCCTGGCCGTCTCGCTGTTCATACACGAGCTGGTGCACAAGGCGGGTAATTACGGTTTGCTTATTTCTACCGGCAATGCGCCGGGGACATCGCTGCTGGGACTGCTGGCCGGGATCCCTTTCTTCCTGGTGGCGCCGCTTTCCTTTATACTGTTGCCGGTCTCCGGTAAAACGCTCCTGTTCCTCTCTACGTTTGCCACCGTGAACCTGGCGGTAAGCGCCGCCTTTTCAATCGCCCATATTTTCAGGGGAAAAAGCGTGAATGTGCCCGAACTATTGTGGACCCTGCTGGGCTTTATTCCTGTATTTTTCGTAAATTTACTCACGCATCCGCACTGAGTCATGGAAAAGGAAATTGAAATAATAAAAGCGCACGGATTACGTAAAACCCCTGTCCGGGTCGATATTCTGAAGTATTTCTCTTCGGAGGGCTATGCGCTTTCGCAGCCCGAGATCGAAGAACATTTTAAAAAGGATTTCGACCGCGTTACCATTTACCGTACCCTGCACACCTATATAGAATGTGGTATACTGCATAAGGTCCCCTCCGAGGACGGGCTGACGCGTTATGCGCTCTGCCAGCACGAACATGTACATTCCGAGCCGCATGCGCACGAGCATATCCATTTTTCGTGCAACGACTGCGGCAAGACCACCTGCATCGACGGGGAACCGGTGCCGCAGGTGCATCTGCCCAAAGGCTTCAGGGCCGCCGAAACCTCGCTTTTTGTAAAAGGTACCTGCGATAAATGTGCAGGATGATGCCCTGTTTTTACTTCGGGATAACGATCATGCATTCCGCCTGGTATCCCTGGGCGGCGTAACTGTCTTTCAGCTGCTGTATATAGGCTTCGGCATCCTCTTTGCGGTCAAAGCATTCTTTGGGCTCGTAAATAATGCTGTCCTGCGCATTGCTGAAGGAGCACTGGCTGCAGTATACGCGTTTGCGGCAGGATGTGCACAGTACCAGCAGAACTGAGAACAGGACAAGGATACGGGAAACGTTTTTCATGGCTGCGTTATTTTCCGGCAAGATAAAAATACGGGCGGAAACCGGGGCAATTTATTTGACCACGTATTTGCTGCAAACTGCGGTAAAGCCCTGGGCCTGGCTGCTTTCCTTGAAGCCGGCCACAAAACCGTCGGTATAGCTTTGGTCCTCGCTGCAGCTTTCTTCAAAGTCCTGGGTAATGCCCTGGCTGTTCTCTGAGATACAGGAAGCACAGTAGCTTTTTTTCTCGCAGGAAGTAAGCACGGCCGCCGGGCCTGCGGTAAGGATCAGGAAAATGTATTTCATAGAGTGTGAATTAAACGGAATGAATATAGGAAAATTCTTTAATCGCCCGTATTGAAACGTTGCACGATACCCAGGCGTATCGAAGGAATGATAACGTCATTGGTAGGGTACACGGCTTTCATGTCCCCGCTGATGCCGATAAAGTTCACATCGATATTGATGGTGGTGTTCTTATTCTCTTTATTGCTGATGATGATGGGCGTGCGGAACCCGAAATCGAAAAAGGGATACAGGCTTTTGGTGGTGCCGTAGAAATTGCGGAAGGTCTGCACCTGGCTGATGGGCGTAATGCAGTTGAAATTGGCATACAGTACCAGGAAGCGGATCGGGTAATATTCGAGCCCGGTACGTACATGTATTATGCCTACACCATTGCCGGTACCGGTAAATTCACCACTGGCGTTGCGTTCGGGTGTGTTTTTGATGAGGAAAGAGGGGGTGAAACGAAGTCCGAGACGTTTGGTACCGGTATTTTTTGTGATTTTAGTTGCCGGAATAAACACCCCCAGTACATCAAAACTGATGCCGAACAGGGATGCTTCGGGCAGCCAGAAACTGGACGCATTGCGGTGTACGGAGGAGTCGGTATTGGCATAGCCGGAGAACAGGCGCACATTGGCCGTAACGCCGGTAGAGCCGTCGTCATAATAATAGGAGCCGATGATGTCTATGTTGGGCACTACATTCAGGACATTGGAACCGGCAAAATTGGTGAGTACGTCGGGTTGGGCACCTAATTGAAACTGGTCGTTCTTGTTTTTGTTCTTTTGAATATTGTACGTTTTGACAAATGCATTTAGTTCATCAACAAGTTTATAAGATGAGTTTATTACAGTCGAAAGAGAGTCTAGTTTCTTCGCTAACGAGTCGAGTCCATTATCAGAAGATCGCTTCGTCAAATCGTGTTCGATGAACATCATAATTTTATCGACACTTTTATTAATTTCTGTTGTTTGTCCTATTCTCCAGCGCCAGTAAAATAGCTTTTTAGCGAAAGCTTCTTTATTAAAATGTTCATCGTTTTTAAGTGATGCCATATCTTCAACTTTAATACTGTCAAGAATATTAGAAGACATCAGGATTCGTGGTGTGATGGAATCAAGTGTACTATTGGCGTTTGCAAGGTTTGTAGTAAGTAGTTCTTTAAATTTATCTATATATTTTTCAAAATACAGGTCTCTTCCACTCTTAAATTTGGTAGCATCGGCTAAAGCTTGCTCTAAGAGCATATTCAAGTTTTTTATAACTGTCCTACTTTCTTCCTCCATCTTCTTCAAACTTGCCCGTAACTCTGAGTTCTCGGCTTCGCCTTGTTTACTTTTGAGAGAATCTAACTTTTTTTGCTCACCATAAATAGAAATGTTTAATTTAAGTATCTGATTTTCAGTAGAGTCAATTGACTTGAAAGCCTGGTCTGATTGCGGGACTTTTTTAAATACAATTGTATCATTCAAATTGATGGAAGTAGCATGCTGTAGAGAGGAAAAGTAATGAGTGTTATTATTTGTACTTTTCCCCGACAACGCCTTGCTGCCGAACTGTTCGATCTGGCCGTAGGCACTCATTACGAGCATAAAAAATGCAAGAAAAAAGATGTGGGTTTTCATAGGATGTGAATTTTAACATCCCAAAGGTATTTCACTATTTGCGGTCCTTGTCGGGAAAACCCCTTGACCTGTATGGGGTAAACCCCTGGAAATACCTCAGCTCAGCTGTACGGCCTCCTGGAACAATACCTGCATGGTAGCCAGCCACTCGTTCCAGTTGCTGAACTTGTGGTCTGCCAGGCTGAAACGCGGGTTCCCGAAGTTATCGCGCTCCGGTATCACCGTGGTAAAGAGACGCGCGGACTTGGCGGCCACCATGCCGTTTATGCTGTCCTCCACTACGATCACCTCGCTGCGTTGCAGTCCCAGGCGGCGGTATCCTTCTATGTACGCCTGCGGGTGCGGTTTGCCGAATTCAAACTCCGTAGCCGAAACAAAACGGTCCAGTACGCCTCCCAGCTGCAGCTTACGGATCACGGCATGGATCACCGGCAGGGGCGAAGAGGTAACGATCATGGCCGGTATGCCCCGGCTGCGTATCCAGTCCAGCACATGGTGCAGACCTTCGGTAGCATGGCCTTCCGTTTCTACGTGCTGCACCACCACCTCTATGATGTCGTGCATGAGTTGTTCGCGCAGGGCCGGGTCCAGGCCCCACTCGCGTATGCGTACGTCCACCACCTCGTCGTTGCGCAGACCGGTAGTATAACTGAAATTTTCTTTCGTGAGCGTAATGCCGAAACGGCCGAAAACAATATGCTCGGCCTTGCGCCAGTAGGGTTCGCTGTCGATCAGCACCCCGTCCATATCAAATAAAATACCGCGCGGGTTTATTTTTTCCATAGGTCCCAAAGGGTTGTACGTTTCTTTATCTGTATCTCTTCCAGTCTCGCTAAAAGCGAAGCTGTATCGGTATAACGTTCCGTAATGTTTTCTGTTGTGCGGAGCAGGATTTCTTCCCGGGATAATTGTGCCGGAGGACGCTGAAAAGCCGGTTTTTTACAGGTTTTCTGCAATACTTCCCATACCGGGCCGGGAATATTGTCCGAAGCCGGCAGCGGAAAGGCCAGCTGCATCTGCTCGATCATGGCGGCGTGACCGCTCCGGTAGGGGAGCTGGCGGCTGAACAGCATGTAAAAACAGATGCCCAGCGAAAATACGTCGGACCAGGTGCCTATAAGCTCTTTAATGCCCAGGTACTGCTCCGGGCTGCTGAAAATATACGCGCGCTGTGCCGGGTATTGCAGGGGCCATTTCTGTGCGCTGCCCAGGTCGATCAGGTACATCTGTTCCGGGTCTTCGTTCCAGATCCAGTTCGAGAGCTTGATGTCCGTATGCAGGAAACCCGCCGAATGCAGCCCCGAAAGCACCTGCAGGCACTGTTTCCAGCGTTCCAGTACAAAAGCGGGGTCTTTCCAGCGGCGGCCGGGGTCCTCGAATACGGACTGCAGATCGCGTCCCTCGAAATATTCGTAGATGTGAAAGAGCTTCCCTTCGTGTTCTATCTTTCCCTTTTTGCGCTGTATAAAAGGCAGGTCGGGCAATACCTCTTCAGGGGGCTGCACCTTGTGCCATTTGATGATGACCTTTACACCGGATTGCAGGTGTCCCAGCCACACTACGCCGTTCTTTCCGCGGGGGCGCAGGGGTTTGTCAAAATCGAAAAAACAGGTCTGTTCCCCGCTGCCGATCTGCATGCCTACTCAAAAGTGATCAGAACCTTGTTCTTTTCCACGGCGGCGCCTTTCTGCACCTTGATCTCCTTTACCTTTACATCGCCGGGCGCACGCAGTATGTTCTCCATTTTCATGGCCTCGAGCACGATCAGCGGATCGCCTTTCTTTACCTCGGAACCCGGCTCTGCGGCAATATTGATCACCAGGCCGGGCATGGGCGATTTCAGCTCGTTGAATTTGCGTATACCCATCTGGGCCATACCCAGCTTCTCAAGTTTCTCATCGAACTCATCGCGCATTTTGTACGCGCGTTTTTCGCCGTTGATACGCAGGAAAACCGTTTTTTCGCTGTGGTCGATGCCTTCGAGTATTACGTGAAAAAGCTGACCATCGCGCTGTATTTTCAGGTACTTGGGACCCGCCTTTTCGATATCGGCAGCCTGTCCGTTTCCTTTAAGCTGCGGTTCGTCGGCCTCGTCAAAAACGATTTCGATCAGCTGGTCTGCATACAGAGTTTTGAGCATGATTCGCAATTTTAGAACAGCGAAGATACAAAGCCCCGCCGTTTCCCGGAAGTAAATCGCGAATTTTAGGACATACGGCGCTGTTCCCCGAACGGCGGAATAGTGTATTTTTGTGGTATGAAGAAGAAGCTGAACGATTTTGGCGGACTGGTCTACAGTACCAACCCGGGTTTCCGGCCGGAGGACGAGGATGCGGACAATACCCCGGGAACACTGCCTCCCGTGAAGCAACTGCTTAAAATTTCGCTGGACCGTAAACAGCGTGCCGGCAAAGAAGTAACGCTCATCAGCGGTTTTTCAGGTACCGATGCCGACCTGGAAGCCCTGGGTAAAAAGCTCAAAAGCAAGTGCGGCACAGGCGGCAGCGTAAAAGACGGAGAGATACTGATCCAGGGCGATCACCGCAGCCGTATTAAGGAATGGCTCGAAAAAGACGGGTATAAGGTAAAGCTCACGGGCGGTTAGGCCTTGCCCTTGCTCACTACTTCCTGGTAGTACCTGCACCATTCGGTAAGCACGCATTTTTCACATTTGGGCTTACGTGCCACACAGATGTAACGCCCGTGCAGGATCAGCCAGTGATGGGCTATGTATATCTTTTCCTCGGGAATATGTTCTACGAGCTGTTTTTCGGTCTGCAGGGGTGTTTTGGCATCTTCGGTAAGACCAATACGTGCCGATACGCGGAATACGTGCGTGTCTACCGCCATGGCCGGGGCTTCGTATACCACTGAAACGATCACATTGGCCGTTTTGCGGCCTACACCGGGCAGGGTCTGTAATTCTTCGATCGTGGAAGGCACTTCGCCCTTAAAATCCTTTACCAGCTTTTCGCCGAGCCCTTTCAGGTGCTTTGCCTTACTGTTGGGGTAGCTGATGCTGCGGATATAGGCATAAATTTCGTCCACATCGGCCTGGGCCAGGTCCAGCGGGGTAGGAAAGCGCTCGAACAGGGCCGGGGTCACCATGTTCACCCGTTTATCGGTGCATTGCGCACTCAGTACCACGGCCACCAGCAACTCGAACGGGTTGCCGTAATGCAGTTCGGTCTCGGCCTGCGGGTATTGCTTTTCCAGCAGGTCCAGTACAGCTTCAAAGCGTTTTTTCTTACTGATGCGCGGCATAAGATATCCCTGAAAAAAAAAGAGGTTTAAATGCTTAAACCTCTACTTTATTATTTTTTAGTTTTACTTGTTAGTTGTTCAGCATGATGGGCATTACCAGCATCATGAGCTTTTCGTTCTCGTCGGGTACCTCGGCAGGGCGCAGGATACCGGCACGGGTACTTTCGCTCAGGTCCATGATCACGTTCTCGCTGTCGAGGTTCGAAAGCATTTCGTTCAGGAACTTGCTGTTGAAACCGATCTCCATATCATTGCCGCTGTAGTTGCATACGATGCGTTCGTAGGCCTCATTGGCAAAATCGAGGTCTTCGGCACTGATCTGCAGTTCGCTGCCCGTCATTTTCAGGCGAACCTGGTAGGTGGTCTTGTTGGCAAAGATCGATACCCGGCGCAGGGTAGTGAGAAACTGGTTCTTGTCCACCACCAGCTGGTTGGGGTTGTTCTTGGGGATCACCGATTCGTAGTTCGGGTATTTGCCCTCGATCAGGCGGCTTTGTACCGTAATGTTATCGAACTGGAAAATGAGGTTCTTTTCGTTGAACACCAGGGAAACCGGTGTATCAAAGCCCAGCAGGATGCCTTTCAGCAGGTTCAGCGGCTTTTTGGGCAGGATAATGGAGCGTACCTCGCTGCTGCTGATGTCTGTACGTGAGTACTTTACCAGCTTGTGTGCGTCGGTGGCCACAAAGTTTACGCCGTCCGGGCCCAGTTCAAAGTACACGCCCATCATTACGGGACGCATCTCGTCGTTGCTGGTGGCGAAGATCGTTTTGTGAATGGCCTGTGCCAGTACGGCTGAATCCATGCTTACGGAAGCCCCGCCCTCGAACTCGGGGATGGAAGGGAACTCGGCAGGGTCATGACCGGCCACTTTATACTTACCCGTTTCCGATGTTACGGTAACGCTGTGGTTCTCAGGATGAACGGTGAAGGTGAGGGGCTGGTCGGGGAAGGTCTTCAGGGTATCGGTAAACAGCTTGGCCTGTATGGCAATTCTGCCGTCCTCATTGGCCTGTACCGGTATTTTTGAGCTGATGGTTGTCTCCAGGTCCGAACCATAAATCGTGAGTTCGCCATTCCTGATATCGAACAGAAAATCGTTCAGGATGGGTAAGTTACTGTTGCCGGCAACCACACCGCCAACAATCTGTAATTGTTGTAATAACGCTTTACTTTGAATAATAAAATTCATATTCCTCGGTTCGATTAATGGCACAAATATATCATTTTATGCCAAAGTGTACAGGTATTTTTGTGCAAACTTATGAGCACTTAGCGGGGCTGCCGCATGAAGAATCCCGGGGTTTTCAGGATGCGGTCGAAGGTCATGTACTGGATAAATACGTATTCCTTGCCATAGGTGCTGATCTCGCCGTACATACGGTCGCTGTCCCATTCCACTTCCTTGCCGAACTCGTTCACGCTGTTGGCCAGCAGCTTTATGCGGTGTCCCTTTACCCAGGTGCTCCTGCCGTTGTTCTCGGTGAGCGTAAGGGTGAACAGGTTGTACTTTTTACGTACGCTGTCCATCTGTATATCGGGAATATCCACAAAACCTTCGTAAGCTATATTCTTGAATTCGAGCAGGTAGCTTTTTACCTGTATGGTGTCGAAGCCCTTGATCTCGTTCCCTGCAAAATCGAGCAGGCGGAATTTGTTCTTTTCGGTCTGTTCCACGGTGTAATTGGCCGAAGGGTCATAGGTGTACTCTACCTTTACCGAGCGTATATCGCGCGGACTGAGGGCAAAGATAAGCCGGTCGCGCCACTCGAGCGGGTTCGGGTTGTAAAAGGAGGTAATGTACCCGTGGTGCCCCGGCAGGTAACAGATATAAGGTCTTTCGGCGCCCTCCATCAGTACGAATGATCCGTAGCTGTCTGCCGTTGAGGAGCCTACGTAGTAAATTTTCTCGATCTTTCCCTTTTTGTAGATCTCCACCTTGATGTTGTTGGTGGCCATACGCTTCAGGATGTTGTCTGTGGCGGTGGCGGCAACGGGGGCCCGCACGCTGATGTGCTGGATCACATCGAACAGGTTCTCGATCATGTCCTTACGGGCCATGTATTTATTGTTCAGCATCCAGCGGCCGCTCTCATCGCGGGTAAGGGTGCTCTGCAGACCGGTTTTGTCGGCCAGGAATATCTTGTCCACGCCCGAAGTATCGGCTACGGCAAAATCCTTTTCGCCGGCTTCGAAGGTGGTCTTTTTCTGGGTCATGTAAAAGTAAATGCCAATGCCGGCCAGCAGCAGGGCGGCAAAACCAATGAGCAAATTGCGGTTCTTCTTCATTCAGTTCATTTATTTGGCAAACCGGTAGCGGCGGTAGAAATGGAACAGCAGCCCGAACAGCAGTAATCCGCCGGGGGGGGCCAGGGTATTCATCCATCGCCAGTAGGTTTGCTGTGATTTTAAACGTTTGGTGTCGAGTAATCGTACTTTAAATTCTTTGGAACGCAGGGGGATCAGCCAGGTATCGCCCATCAGGTAGTTCACGCTGTTGAGCAGGAACTTCAGGTTGCCGCCGAAATATTCGCCTGTCTGCGGATAGGCACCCGGGGGAAAGTTCTCGCGGCCCTGCGGATCGAAGTAGTTCATGGCCAGGTCGCCGTCGCTGGCAACGATCATTTTGGTAGGCTTACTGCGGAATACCGGGGCAAACTGTGCGGGCACATTATCGCGCGGGGCCAGCCTGTTCTCGAACACCGAGGTAAAGGTACCTTCCAGCAGCAGGGCTCCCGGTATGTGCTTACGGTTGAATACGGCAGGCGAAGGCTCCATAAAGGCGATCTGCGGAGTAAGACGTATGGGCACTTTGGGTGCACGGCTCATATCGGAAGTATGCAGCAGCACGGTCTTGGTTACCCCGGCAGCCTGCAGGGTATCGATACTGCCTGCGTATTCCATTTTTACGTTACCGATGCCGGCGGTTATGATCGATGCGGGATTGGGCGTCATCGAAGGGAAAAATACCCAGGGGCGGTACTCCACGCCCTGTTGCCCGGCCTGTTGCCGCGGCAGCATGATCTTGCCGCACTGGGCATCGTTCAGCAGGTCGTAATTGATGCGGAAACCGTATTTAAAGAAGAGGTCGTCCAGGTTCAGGTTCACGGGCAGACCCAGGCGGAAGCCCGAACGTGCGCTGTCTGAAGGGAAATAGATATTGTCCATCAGCCAGAGTACCCGGCCGCCCTTCATCACGAACTGGTCGATCACGAATTTGCTGCCTTCGTCGAAGACCGAATCGGGCTTGGCTATGATCAGCACCTGGGCTTCCCTGGGAATGGAAGTAAGATCGGAGCTGATCTTCACCGGTTTTACAAAGTAAAGCTCTTTCAGCTGGTCGCGGAAGTAGAGGGACTGTATCTCGTTCAGTTCGCCGTGCCCGTAGGCAAAGGCCACCATTTTACGCTGGTTTATGGTCTTCAGTACAAAGATGGACTGGGCAAAGGCGGCCTCCAGGTTTTCCATCGCTTCTTTGAAAACGGCTTCCGGAGCGCGACGGGCCTGGCTTTTCATAAAGTTCACCGGTACGGTCTTGCCTTTGAACGATACCAGGGCTCCCGGGAATACGGTGACCACCGAACTTCCGTCGGCCGAGGACTCATTCACCACAAAGGGTGCCAGTCCGCGGCTCATAAGATCGTGCGAGGCTTTTTCCCGGTTCGCGCTCTCGGGGTCCTCGAATACGTTTATAAAGTCGTACTGCAGGTTAACCCCCGCATAGGCCTTGAATTCGTCGAGCATCTCGCGGGTGGCATTGCGCATCTTTTTAAAGTCGGCATTCAGGTCACCTTCCAGGTAGCATTGTACATATACCACATCATCCAGGTTGCGCAGCATGTTCTTGGTGCTGTCGCTCAGGGTAAAGCGTTTTTCGGCGGTAAGGTCGAGACGTGCGAACCGGAAACTGCCGATCAGGTTCACTGCGGCTATAATTACCAGCAACATGGCAAAACGGAACAGGTCGCTGCTTCTTCTACTGCGTTTTTTAGGTTCTTTCATTACCATTTTCTCTTTTGTAACATCAGGTTTGCGGCAAAAAGGAACAGGATATTGGCACTGAGGAAGTACAGTACGTCGCGGCTGTCTACCACGCCCCGGCTTATACTGTTATAGTGCTCTGAAATACCCAGGTTGCGTATTACCAGGTCGATCACTTTCACGGAGTTGAACTTGGACACCATATCCAGTCCCCAGGTCAGGAACAGGCACAGCACCACCGAATACACCAGGGCTATGATCTGGTTTTCGGTAAGGGTAGAGGTAAAGATACCCACGGCCACGTATACGGAACCCAGCAGCAGCAGGCCCAGGTACGAGCCCCAGATGCCTCCCAGGTCGATATCGCCTTTGGGCGAGGCCAGCTGGTAAATGCTGAGCACATATACCAGGGTGGGCAGCAGGGAGAGTACCACAACCGAGAACCCGGCAAAATACTTGGCCAGGATGATCTTAATATCGCTCAGCGGCTTGGTAAGCAGGCTCTCGATGGTGCCCGCCTTTTTTTCCTCGGCAAAAGCGCGCATGGTAATGGCAGGTATCAGAAGCAGGTAAATAAAGGGTGCGTTTATGAACAGCGGGTCTATGGCCGCATAGCCGCTTTCGAATACATTGCCGGGGAGCAGCCACATAAACAGTGCATTGGCCATAAGAAAGGCCGCAATGACTATGTATCCGGTCAGGCTCCCGAAAAATCCTGTAATTTCCTTTTTAAATAAAGCCCACATAGGTTTTAGCTCAAGCTGATTTGCGCAAAAGTAAAATAAAAAAACGCACATTCCCATGTATAAATTTTGGCGTTTGTGGGCCGGGAGGCCCAAAGAAGGGTTAAAATAACGTGCATTCGGGAAATAATGTATCTTTGCTGCCTTGTAAAAAAACAACATTTCAACCAAATCAAGATCGTATGGGACGTATTTTCGAAACCCGTAAACACAAGATGTTTGCCCGCTACGACCGGATGGCAAAACAATTCACACGTATCGGCAAGGAGATTGCCATAGCCGTTAAGTCAAGCGGTCCCGACCCGGACAACAATGCCGCCCTGCGTCGTTGTATCCAGAACGCCCGCGCGGTGAACATGCCCAAAGACCGTATCGATGCAGCCATTAAAAGGGCTTCGGACAAATCGCTCGATAACTACGAAGAAGTTCTGTACGAAGGTTATGCCCCCCACGGCATTGCCGTACTGGTAGAGACCGCTACCGACAATACCACGCGCACCGTGGCCAATGTACGCACGCATTTCAACAAGGGCGGCGGCAACCTGGGCAACAGCGGCAGCGTAAGCTTTATGTTCACGCGTATGGGTGTTTTCACGGTTACAGGCTCCGGCGCCAACCTGGAGGACCTGGAGCTGGAACTGATCGATTTCGGCCTTGAGGATATCGGTGAGAACGAAGAAGGCAAGCTCATTATCCGCTGTGCCTTCAATGAGTTCGGCAATATGCAGAAAGCTCTCGAAGAACGCAAAATGGAGGTGGTAAGTGCCGAGCTGGAATGGATACCGCAGAACACCGTTAAGCTTTCCGAAGAACAGGAAGAAGAGGTGATCAAGCTGATCGAACGCCTGGAGCAGGACGACGACGTGCAGAAGGTGTATTCGAACATGGCATAAGCCTTTTCCTGATTTTTAGTATATATGGCCTCAAACTTTGTAGATTACGTTAAGATTTTCTTCCGTTCGGGTAACGGAGGTTCCGGTGCTGTGTCGTTCCGCCGCGAAAAATACATTCCGAAAGGCGGTCCGGACGGCGGCGACGGCGGACGTGGCGGCCATATCATCCTTAAGGCCAACCCGCAGCTCTGGACCCTGCTGCACCTCAAATACCGCAAACATATCCATGCCTCCGGCGGGCAGAACGGTATGGGTGCCCTGAAACACGGCTCCGACGGGGAGGATATCATCGTGGAAGTGCCCCTGGGCACCGTGGCCAAAGACCCCGAAACGGGCGAAGTGCTGTTCGAAATTACCGAAAAGGACGAAAAACGTATACTGATGCGTGGCGGCCGCGGCGGACTCGGGAACGACCATTTCAAAAGTCCCACCAACCAGACGCCCCGCTTTGCCCAGCCTGGCGAAGAGGGTGTGGAAGGCTGGATCATACTCGAACTGAAGGTACTGGCCGACGTAGGCCTGGTAGGCTTCCCGAATGCGGGTAAAAGCACTCTGCTGTCGGTGGTCTCTGCCGCCAAACCAGAAATTGCCAATTATCCCTTTACCACGCTCACCCCGCAGCTCGGCATCGTTTCGTACCGCGATCACCGTTCCTTTGTAATGGCCGATATCCCGGGCATTATCGAAGGCGCACATACGGGCAAGGGGCTCGGACTCCGATTCCTGCGCCATATCGAGCGCAATGCCGTACTGCTCTTCCTGGTGCCGGCAGATTCCGGGGACCTGCGCGAGGAATACAGGATACTCTGCAATGAGCTGGAACAGTACAACCCCGAACTGATGGATAAACCCCGCCTGCTGGCCGTGAGCAAAAGCGATATGCTCGACGATGAACTGAAGGAAGAGATGCGCAAGGCCTATCCCGAGCTTACGTTCTCCTTTTTTTCCAGCCAGACCGGTGAAGGTATACAGGCCCTCAAAGACCGCATCTGGAAAGCGCTGAACCCCTAAACGACAGACCGTGAGATACATTTTATGTTCCCTTATACTGGTGTATGCCAGTGGTACGGCAGCCCAGAACGTGCGCGTTACGGGCGATAAAAGCCAGTACGGTCCCGAATTTCTCGAAGGCCTGGGCCGTATGATGCCGGACAATACCGTTATTCTGAACGGGCCTGAGATCAGTATCGAAGGCGATGCCGAAAGTACGGTGCGCCTGCCTGCCTATTTCAGTAAGGAAACACCGACCCGCATAGAGGGCTGTGCAGGCAATACCTGTACGGTGCTCGATATAAAGGCGCTGAACTATACCGATATCTCGGTAAATGTAAAGCGCACCGTAAACGGGAAAACGTATATTGATAAAGCCCTGAAATGCTCGCTCAGTGCCGGGCTTATACTGGCCCTGGAGGTAGACGAGACCGAGAACGGCGATGCTTACGGAGCCTATGTGTATACCTACAGCTCGGGCAACGATTATCTTACCCTGCGTATAGGTGAATGCAGCGAAGGACAGCTCTGCGTGCGCATGCAGCGCGAAGGTGCAGGTGTGGCCGCTAAAAATACGGGCATAGGTAATTCGCCCCTGCTTAAAGGCAGTGTACACTGAGTTTTTGTATTTTTGAACGTGCATTACCTCATCGAACTCGACAAAGCCCTGTTCCTCAGCCTGAATACCGCTTCATGGCTGCAGGCAGATGTATTCTGGATATTTATGTCGTCGCGGCTGGCCTGGCTGCTGTACTGCATCCCGGCGGCGGCTTTGCTGGGCTATGCCCTGCGGCAGCGTTTTGCCACCTACCTGCTCTGGTTCCTGCTGCTTTTTCTTATCACGGACCAGTCGGCCAATTTTTTCAAGAATACGATCCAGCGTCCCAGGCCTTGTCGTGAACCCGAATTACTGGCAGAGATGAATTTCATCAACGGGAAATGCAGCCAATACGGCTATTTTTCGGGGCATTCGGCCAATAGCATGGCTTTGGTAGTATTCACCTCGCTCAGTCTTTGTGCAGTGTACCCGCGGCACAAGGCATGGATATGGGCCGGCGGACTGCTCTTTACGCTCCTGGTGTCGTTCAGCCGTATCATGGTAGGGGTGCATTATCCTTTTGACGTACTCAGTGGCTGGACCTGGGGCGCCCTTACCGGGCTGTTCCTGTACCGGGCCGTTCAGTGGATATACCGCCTGCTGAAGAGCCGTAAGGCAGGCGCAGCCTGAACTCAATTATTTAAGCGATCTTTCTTTCCAGCGCGGATCGTAGTGCACAAAAAAGTTGAACCAGATACTGCGTGAATAACGCATGATCGGGGGCAGCAGCAGGACAAGCACTACCAGGATCACGGGCAGTATCAGCAGTATGTCCATATGGAATACCATGGCCAGTACAGCCAGTATAGGCACCGAAACCGCAATGGCAATGGCATAGCTGACATAGGTGGCCCCCAGGAAAAAACCGTCCTCCATCAGGAAATCCTGTCCGCAGACCGGGCATTTATCGGGCATTCCGCCTATATCGCGTAAACTGTAAATATTCGGATGCTTAAACAGGTTGCCTTCCTGGCAACGCGGGCATTTTTCCTTAATAACACTGTAAAAAAAAGTCCCTTTCTTCATTTCTTAAATTTTCCTTTCGCTCTGCAAAGATGCGGTATCCCTTCGGTATTTCTGCTGATCTTTATCAGTATGCGCAGCCGTTCATTTGCTGAGTGCACTCCAGTGACACAGTTCAAAAAGCATACGTGCGCCTACATTGGCGTCCCATTCGTCTTCGGAAGGGCCTACCTCGTTCAGGTCGAACCCGATGATGCGGCGTCCGCTTTCGGCTACACTTCGTATCAGGTATACGGCCTCGTGGAATTCCAGTCCGCCGGGTACCGGGGTGCCGGTATTGGGGCAGTATTTGGGGTCCAGCCCGTCGATATCGAACGAGATGTACACATCCTTGCCCAGCTGCGCCACGATATCTTTTACCTGTGCGGCCCAGGAGCGGCCTTCGTAGCGTTCGCGGGCCAGGTTATCGTAAAAATAGGTCTGTATGCGTTTGGGCGAGGACTGTATCAGGTTGTATTCCTCTTCGCAGAGATCGCGTATGCCCACCTGCACCAGCTTTTTTACCTGGGGCACTTCGGCCAGCACATTGTACATAATGGAGGCATGCGAATAGGTAAAGCCTTCGTAGGCCTTGCGCAGGTCGGCATGGGCATCGATCTGCAATACGCTGAAAGACTTGTTCCTGTCGCCCAGGGCCTTTATAAAACCCAGCGGGGTGCTGTGGTCGCCGCCTACCAGGCCTACGTTCTTTTTCTGATCGAGATAGGCTGCAGCCCTGGCTTTGACGTAATCGTTCAGCTTAAGGCTCTGGCGGTTGATCTCGGCCTGCAGTTCCTGCATTTCTGTATCCAGCGGACCTTCGCCCAGGGCATCGATGATCTTTTCTGCCTTTTTACGGTATTTTTTCGAAGTCTCGTAAATATCCTTAGGTACAGGGTCCATGTAAACGCCTTTTTTCCAGGCATCGGGAATGTGCAGGTGAAACAGGTCAACCTGCCTGGAGGCTTCCATGATCACTTTGGGGCCCCTGGCGGTGCCGGCTCCGTAAGAAACGGTCACTTCCCAGGGAACGGGTACCAGTACGGTATCAGATTCTTCGGCGGTGAAAGGCAGCCCGAAAATATTCGAATCTTCAGCGGCTAAGTTATTGGGGTCGAACTTCCGGATCTTATCTGCTTTGCTTTTTAACATGCGTGCGAAACTTTACTGCAAAGATGCACAAAATTCAGCAATTCGGCTGTTAACGCGGCGTTGTCCAGAAGTCATTTGCCCATGAACCGTAGTTTGGCTGGTAGGTATTGTTGTCGATATTGGCGTCTTTTTTACCGCGGCTGTTCAGGATATATTCCCAGTTGGGCGTGCGGCGTTCGCCGAGAGCATCGCTGTGCAGCAGCTCATAGTCATTGGTAGACATTTCGCTGGCATAGAAGATGAACTTACGATTGGCCTGCCTGGGCAGCTTGTAATACCACCAGATCTCATAGGGATAGGCATGAGGCTCATTCGGGCGTTCTGTACGTACGTCGGGTGCTCCGTACTGCAGGAACACACGTCCGCGGTCGGTCTGGTATCCCCGGCGTATCGGCGTACCGAAGGCCTGCTGTACATACGCCACATTGGCCTTGTGCTCCAGGAAGCCCTGCTGGGCATCTTCGCCTTTTTTACGCTGCCAGAACGACACGATATAGCGTTTCATGTTGTCTTTATCGTCCGATTTCAGGATGCTGCTGGCAAAGGCCTGTTCCGCCTTGTTCGTGATGGGCGCCATGGAATGGATATATTCTTCCAGGGAATCGCGGTTGTTCACGTAGGTAAGCCACTCGGTACCTACCGAAGCCAGGTCGCTGAGTGTAATGGTCGGTTCATCGCCGGTGATCTCGATCATGCGTTTGGCCTGGGACAGCACTTTATGTTCCAGGTCCTGTATCTCTACCACAAAATAGTAATATTCAGGGGGTACCTTCTCGGTCACCAGGTAATTGAGCACTCCTACCGAAGGGGCGCCTTCCATCAGTTTCAGTACTTTGGTCTCTTCCACGATGCGGTCGGTCAGGGCGTTCTGAAGGTAATAGCTCAGTATGTACTTTTCGCCTCTGAAATAAGTATCGGTGCCGTACAGTTCCATGTAAAAAGGTACATAGGGCAGGGAATTGTCGATCACATTGCCTTCGAAAGGTATCATTTCGATGCCGCCTTTGCTGAAAACGCTTTCTGCGCTGCTTTCCTTAGCCGATTTCAGCAGCCAGGGATAGCTCATCTGCGGGCGGTTGGGAGAAAAGAATATGTTCAGGCTGTCGCTGTGCATGAGTTTGTTCAGCCCGTCCGAATACAGGTCCTCCATCGACAGTTCCAGGCGGTAATTGCCTTCGGCCAGGGCATGGCGCTGTATGCTCACCAGTGAAAAGGTGGCCGCATCGGCCGCGGAAATATCGCCGGTGTTCAACACCACTTTGTCGTAGTTCACCAGCTCGGTACCCTTGTAATACAGGTAGGTGACCTCTACTTTACCGGAGCGCGTACCGCCGGCCGCGCCCATGTTCAGGCTGAAGGAGCCCGGTGCGATGCGCAGGTAGCTTTCCACATAGGGCGTTCCGGCTCCGTCCTTGTATACGGCGTAGTCGAAATAACCGTCCAGTTTCGGAGCCGCGGCAAAGGCAGCCGAAGAGAAAAGCAGGCAGTATAGCAGAACGATATGGCGCATAGTTCGTGTATTTTTACAAAAATACGCAATTCTATGCAAATGCCCTACTTACAAATTTGTGTGTTTATCGCTTTTCAGCGGCGAGTTTTTCCAGGTCGGCCTCGGCAGAAAGCGGGAAAGGCGCAGAACTGTTCAGGATGCGGCCTTCGGCGTCGAGCAGCAGGAACGAGATCACGGAGCGTACCTTAAAAGGCGCTACGGCCTCCGATTCTTCGATGCGGTACAGGGGCAGGTAAATACCGTTGCCGAATTTGAACTCCTGCAGGTCGGCAGCATTGGCCTTGACCGCCACCGGTACAAAATGCACCCGGGTGCCGAATTTTTTATACAGGGGCACCATCGAAGATACTTCCAGGGCACAGCTTTCGGTCATGGGATCAAAAAAGCAGAGATATACGGGTTGACCCTTCAGGTCCGAAAGTTTCAGTGTTTTGCCCTGTTCATCGGTAATTTCCAGCTCGGGGGCTGCTTCGCCTTTTTTCAGCGGGGCCAGCCGGGCCATAAAGTTGGAGGCGGCCGTACGTACGGAGACTGTAGAGCCCTTGCTGCCCAGTTCTTCGATCAGCAGCCATACCTGCTCACTTTTCAGCAGTTTTTTATCGCCCAGCGCTTCCATCAGTCCGTACAGCAAAGCCAGCTCTTTCAGCTCCTGTCCCGGCCCGTAGTAGGGCACGCTGTCGAAGCGGGCGCTCAGCGCGGCCAGGCCTTTGCCTTCGTTGATGATCGCGAGGATATCGGCACCGCTGTTCTTCATGTATTCTTCCGAGAACACGCCGGTATAGAATTCCTTGAAGAAATAGGCGTATTCGGCCCCGTATATATCGGGAACATTGCGCACAAAGTACTCTACGAAGATCTTTGATTTCGATTTGCTGCGGGCCACCATTTCCAGCTCTGCGCAGCGGTAGGTGAGCAGGTCCTGCAGGATGGGCCCGAGCTTCGTCACGGACAGGGAATCCTTCAGATGCTGGCAGAAAGCGCTGGTCTGGCGTGTGTACTGGCCGCGCAGTATTTCTTTTTCGTGGTCGATGATAAAATCGTCGAAGGCATACAGCAGGTCCAGGTACCTGTCGTTAATGCCGGGCGTGCCGCCGCTCTGCTGTATTTTAAGGCGCTGCGTGCTGTCGTTCCGGATGCCCAGGTCATAGCTGGCACCCGGTTCAATGATCAGCTGCTTATCGTATAACCCGCCGTAAACGCGGGCGATATAAGGCCTGTCGATCTGGAACTCGGCTTTAAATGCCTGGTTCTGTACCCGGGCCCTGGCCAGGATACGTGGTTTCAGGGAAAAATAATCTTCGAAAATGCTGATGCGCACATCTTTGAGCAGGGGATCGTCCACCCGGCCTTTTATAGTAACAGGGGTCTGCTGGGCTGCAAGAGAGCCGGCAAAAACGATACAGATCAGGGACCACAGGTGCTTCATATACTTCGGTTAACGGTCTGGGACCGGTTTTCGATACAAATTTAGGTACTGCTTAACAATTTTTACACTAAAACCACTCGTGTACAGCGGTGGGCAAAAACTGCCGCACGTCGCCGCCATGGCGGTGGATATCGCGCACAATGCTCGAATTGATGGCCGAAAGCCCGGGCGATGAAATGATGAACACGGTCTCGATCTCGGGCACCAGGGCATTATTGGCCTGGGCAATATTGCGCTCGTATTCGAAATCGGTGGAAGAACGCAGTCCCCGCAGTATAAAACGGGCCCCGATCTGCTTGCAGAACTCGGTGGTAAGGCCTTCGTACTTGGCAATGCCTACCTGCGGATAGGCCGCGAAGGTCTTTTCCAGGAAGGCAATACGCTGTTCCAGGCTGAAATAGCCGCTGGGCTTGGACGAATTGTGCCCGATGGCCACCACGATCTCATCGAACAGGTGCAGGCTGCGTAAAACCATGGATTCATGCCCGGCCGTCACCGGATCGAAGGTGCCGGGGAAAACGGCGATCTTTTTGTTCGTGCTCATGTGCATGCTTTGAGATACAAGTGTACGAAATTTTTAGCACAGGCGCCGGGCGGATTTCCGTAGGAGGCCTTATCTTTGTAAGAAACATGTATACAATGGAACAGCGGATCAGCTTTATCACACTGGGAGTGGACAACCTGCAGGCAATGAAGGAATGGTATATGCAGAAACTGGGCTGGACGCCGGAAAAGACCGGCAGCGAAGGCATCGTTTTCTTTCACCTGAACGGCTGTATCCTGGGGCTGTACCCCGCGGCCGAACTGGCGGCGGATATTGGCGTGCCGGCCGGAGGTACCGGCTTCCGACGTGTCACACTGGCCCATAACCTGCGTTCCGAAGCCGAAGTGGACGCCCTTTTTGCCGAACTCGAAGCCCGCAATGTGCAGATCGTAAAACGTCCGGAAAAGGTTTTCTGGGGCGGGTACAGCGGTTATATAGCCGACCCGGAGGGCAACTACTGGGAACTGGCCTATAATCCCTTTGCCGTACCCGATGCAGATGGAAATATGCCCGGACATAAATAAAATCAGGATGATGAAAGATAATTTTTCAGGCCATGCGGCCGCTTATGCCCGTTTCAGACCGGCTTACCCGCCGGAGCTCATTGCTTTTCTCCGTGACCTGGCAACACATCCGGGCACGCTCTGGGACTGCGGTACCGGCAACGGACAGCTGGCTGCGGCCCTGGCGCCCTTTTTCGGCCGGGTACTGGCTACGGATATCAGTGAGAACCAGCTGAAAAATGCCCTGCAACTGCCAAACATCAGCTATTCGAAGCAACCTGCGGAAAACACGGACCTCGAAGCGCAAAGCGCGGACATGATCACGGTGGCACAGGCCATTCACTGGTTCGATTTTGAACGTTTCTATACAGAAGTGCGGCGTGTGGCCAAGCCCGGGGCTTTGCTCGTAGTGGCCGGGTACGGGCTTATCCGGATTACCCCGCAGCTGAACGCTGTCATCGACGAGTTCTATACCGGTACGGTAGGCCCGTTCTGGGACCCGGAACGGCATTACATCGATGAATCTTACGAAACGATCCCTTTTCCTTTTGAAGAGATAAAGACCCCGGAGTTCCGCATGCATTTCCGCTGGACCCTGGGCCAACTGCTCGGGTACCTGGATACCTGGTCGGCCGTACAGCATTACAAACGTGCCAACGAGGCCGATCCGCTGCTGCTCGTACGCGAACCCCTGCAGGCTGCCTGGGGCGACATGGAATACCTGGACGTGGAGTTTCCGGTGTTTGTGAGGGTGGGGAGAGTGAAGAGTGAAGAGTGAAGAGTGAAGAGTGAAGAGTGAAGAGTGAAGAGTGAAGAGTGAAGAGTGAAGAGTGAAGAGTGAAGAGTGAAGAGTGAAGAGTGAAGAGTGAAGAGTGAAGAGTGAAGAGTGAAGAGCCGGCCAGACCATCAAAAGCCCCTTAACTCGCTTCTCTTAACCCATTACTATTGATACAGACTATCAAAAGCCTCTTAACCCGCTTCTCTTAACTCATTACTATTGATACAGACGATCAAAAGCCTCTTAACCCGCTTCTCTTAACTCATTACTATTCTATACAGACCATCAAACGCCTTAACTCGTTTCTCTTAACTCATTACTATTCTATACAGACTATCAAAAGCTTAACTCGCTTCTCTTAACTCATTACTATTGATACACACCATCCAAAGCTTAACTCGCTTCTCTTAACTCCTTACTATTTATACAGACCATCAAAAGCCCCTTAACTCGTTTCTCTTAACCCATTACTATTTATACAGATCGAGAAAAGCCTCTTAACTCGCTTCTCTTAACCCATTCCTATTGATACAGACGATCAAAAGCCTTAACCCGTTTCTCTTAACTCATTACTATTGATACAGACGATCAAAAGCCTTAACCCGCTTCTCTTAACTCATTACTAAACTAAAAAAGGAACCACCTTTCGGTAATTCCCTTTCTATAAATGTGTGAACTATATCTTAGTTTTCGTTCGGGGTAGCCGGTTTTTCTTTTTCAACGCGGGGACCTCTTTCTTTCTCGGCTCTTTCGGGCTTCGGAAGCAGTACCTTGCGGCTGAGCTTGAATTTACCGGTCTTTTCGTCGATACCGATGAGCTTCACTTCGATCGTATCGCCAACCTTCACCACGTCGTCGCTTTTGGCAACGCGTTCCCAGGCCAGTTCAGAGATGTGCACCAGGCCCTGTTTGCCGGGCAGGAACTCTACGAATGAACCGAAATCAACGTTCGAAACTACTTTGGCAGGATATACATCGCCCACTTCCGGTACGGCGGTAATGCCTTTGATGCGGGCCAGGGCAGCCTGGATACCGGCTTTGTCGCTCGACGCGATCTCCACGATACCTTTGCCGTCCACCTCTTCGATGGTAATAATGGTATTGGTGGTAGCCTGGATATCCTGTATGATCTTTCCGCCGGGGCCGATAACGGCGCCGATGAAGTCTTTATGGATCTCGATACGCTCGATGCGCGGAACAAAGTCCTTGTAATCGGCACGCGGAGCCGGCTGGGCCTCGATCATCCTGTTCAGGATGTGGAGACGACCTTTACGGGCCTGTTCCAGGGCTTCGGTCAGGATCTGCATGGAAAGTCCGTCTACCTTAATGTCCATCTGGCAGGCGGTGATACCATTGGCGCTTCCGCATACCTTAAAGTCCATATCGCCCAGGTGGTCTTCATCGCCGAGGATATCGGACAGGATGGCGTAGTTACCGCTGTTGTCGGTGATCAGACCCATAGCGATACCTGAAACGTGATGCTTCATTTTTACACCGGCATCGTGCAGGGCCAGTGAACCGGCACATACGGTAGCCATGGAAGAAGAACCGTTCGACTCGAGGATATCGGAAACGATACGTACGGTATACGGATTGTTGTCTGCGTCTTTCAGGGTGTTTTTCAGGGCGCGCTGTGCCAGGTTACCGTGACCGATCTCGCGGCGGCTTACGCCACGCATAGGCTTGGCCTCACCGGTAGAGAAAGGAGGGAAGTTGTAGTGCAGCAGGAAGCGCTCGGTGCCCTGGTTCAGGGGCTGGTCTATGAGCTGCTCGTCCAGTTTGGTACCCAGGGTAACGGTGGTCAGCGACTGTGTCTCACCGCGGGTGAACAGGGCCGAACCGTGTGCCGAAGGGAGGTAGTCGGGCTCGATCCAGATGGGACGAACTTCGTCGAGGGCGCGGCCGTCGAGACGTTTGCGCGTGCTCAGCGTCAGGTTACGGGCAGCTTCCCATTCCAGGTCGCCATAGTATTTGCTGATGAGCGGAGCGATCTCTTCGAGTTCTTCTTCGCTGAACTGGGCCTTGAATTCATCTTTAATGGCCTTGATGGCATCGCGGCGCTCGTGTTTGCCGGTATTGCCGGAGAACACGGTGTAGATCTTGTCGTACAGCTCGCTGCGCATGCGGCTGCGCAGTTCTTCGTTATGCGGGAACGGTTCGATCTCGCGTTTTACCTGTGCTTTTTCCACACGGGCGGCGAGGTCGATCTGGGCCTGGCACTGTACTTTGATGGCTTCATGGGCAAAAGCGATGGCTTCTACCATTTCGGCCTCGGAAATTTCTTTCATTTCGCCTTCCACCATCAGGATGTTTTTGGCGGAACCGGCTACGATCATATCGATGGTCGATTTCTCGATATCTTCGGTAGTGGGGTTGATCACCAGTTTACCGTCGATCTTGCCTACGCGTACTTCGGAGATGGGGCCGTAGAACGGGATGTCAGAAACGGCCAGGGCGGCAGAGGCTGCCAGTCCGGCCAGGGCATCGGGCTGCGTGTTCTTGTCGGCAGATACCAGCTGAACGAATACCTGTACCTCGCAGAAATAATCTTCGGGGAACAGGGGACGCAGGGCACGGTCGATAAGGCGTGACACCAGTACCTCGTGATCGCTCGGACGGCCTTCACGTTTCAGGAAGCCGCCGGGAAAACGGCCGGTGGATGCAAATTTTTCGCGGTATTCAACGGTGAGAGGGAAAAAGTCCTGGCCTTCGCGGGCTTCTTTGGCAGCTACTACGGTAGCCAGCAGCAGGGTATTCCCCTGGCGGAGCAGGACCGCACCGTCGGCCTGGCGGGCGAGCTTGCCGGTTTCCAGGGTAATGCTCAGTCCCGGAACGGTTTCAAATGTGTGTGATATCGCTTCTAAATTCATTGTGAATAGTATCAGATTTATAAAAAAAAAGAAAAGGCAATTTGTAAAAACTGCCTTCTCATCAATTCTTTCTCTTATTTTCTAAGATCGAGCTGTTTCAGGATGGCCCTGTAACGTTCGATGTCCTTATTACGTAAATATGCCAGGAGACGCTTGCGTTTACCTACCAGGTTTACCAGGCTGCGCTCCGTATTGAAGTCCTGACGATGCTGTTTCAGGTGATTGGTCAGGTGCGTAATACGCTCTGTGAACATGGCGATCTGCGCCTCTGCAGAACCGGTGTTGGTATCGGAACCGCCGAATTTTTTAAAGATCTCTTTTTTAGCTTCTGTCGTAAGATGCATATCAGTATGATATTTCTTAATTAGTTGTTACCTATTCGATTTAGGGCTGCAAAGTTAAAACCTTATTTTAATAATCCAAACATTTGACTTAAAATCTTTTTTGGAATTTTTCCCCGGGAACAGGTGGAAAATCTTTTTGATTTGAAACTTTGCATTCAAAAAAATGTTTACTTTTCGCCCCGAAAATACAGCATTCATTCATTATAATATATAGCTTATGTCAGAGAAAGCAGAATTGATACTCGGAGGGAAATCATTCCAGCTGCCGGTAGTGGTTGGTACGGAGAACGAAAAGGCGATCGATATTACGAACCTGCGTCAGGAAACAGGGTACATCACACTGGATTCAGGCTACAAGAACACCGGGGCCACTTCCTCGGCAATTACGTTCCTGGACGGCGAGGAAGGTATTTTACGTTACCGCGGTTATCCCATTGAACAACTGGCAGAAAGAAGCAACTTCCTGGAAGTGGCGTACCTGCTGGTAAAGGGCGAATTACCCACCAAGGACCAGCTGGACGCCTTTGCCGAAAAAATTAAGATGCATACCCTCATCCACGAGGATATGAAACGTTTCTACGAAGCATACCCCACCTATGCACACCCCATGGGCGTGGTTGCTTCCATCACCTGCTCTCTGTCAACTTTTTATCCCAAATCACTGAACCCCAATCGTCCCAAAGACCAGGTAGACCTTACCATTGCGCGTCTGCTGGCCAAATTCCCGACGATAGCCGCCTGGGCTTATAAGAACTCGGTAGGTCACCCGGTGGCATACCCGAAAAACTCCCTGGGCTATGTGGACAACTTCATGCACATGATGTTCTCCCTGCCCAGCCAGGAATACGAAGTGGACCCGGTGATCACCAGCGCCCTTGACAAGCTGCTGATCCTGCATGCTGATCACGAGCAGAACTGCTCCACGTCTACCGTACGTATCGTAGGTTCTTCACAGGCCAACCTGTACAGCTCCATCGCTGCGGGTTGTATCGCTCTCTGGGGGCCGCTGCACGGCGGTGCCAACCAGGCCGTGATCGAAATGCTCGACGTGATCAGGAACGACGGCGGCGACGTGATGAAATTCGTGGCCAAGGCCAAAGATAAGAACGATCCGTTCCGCCTCATGGGCTTCGGACACCGTGTGTACAAAAACTTCGACCCGCGCGCCAAGATCATTAAAAAGGCCTGCGACGATGTGCTGAACAAGCTCGGCATCCACGACCCGGTACTCGACATTGCCAAAAAACTGGAAGAAGTGGCCCTCAGCGACGAGTACTTCATCGAACGCAAGCTGTACCCGAACGTAGACTTCTACTCCGGTATCATTTACCGTGCCCTGGGTATCCCGGTGGACATGTTCACCGTTATGTTCGCCCTGGGCCGTCTGCCGGGCTGGATCGCACAGTGGCAGGAAATGATCGATCACAAAGAGCCGATCGGTCGTCCGCGCCAGGTGTATACCGGTGCTACCATCCGCGACTATGTGAACATCGCTGAAAGAGGATAATCTTAGATCTTATCATAATTGAGAAGACTGTTCCGCTCAGAGCGGGACAGTTTTTTTTTGCCCGTCGCTTTCGGAAGTGCACGGGTAAAAGAACTTTTTTCTGTAAGAGTATCTCGTTCCCGGCCCTGTCTTGCTTCCGGAAGGACCCTGCGGAAATTGTACCGTTTTTGTCCCCCCGAAAAAACGGTACAGCGAAAATTCCGGCGCGTTTTTTGCACGGACCTACATATTCTCTCTCTAACGACGAAGGTATATGAAAAAGGAGATCATTACCGAACTTCTGGCCTGTTAAGGCCCGTTTTAGCTTTAGTATTCAAAACGGAGCCGGCTGCATCCCCCCGCAGCCGGTTTTTTATTTTTTACCGGTAAGGTTGCGGAACACGTCCTCGAGCTTAACATCGCTTTTGGCAATGGTAAGTATGGTAAGGCCCTTTTCCACGGCCCAGGCAAAAAGCCGGGTACGGACGTCCTCTTTTTCGGAAGCGGTGATCTCGTAACGGTTCTGGCCCGAATGCAGCACCTGCTGTACGCCTTTGATCTTATTCAGCTCGCCTTCGGCCACGGGCTTGTCAAACTCTACCAGTATCACCTGGCGGTTGCCGGCCGTGCGGGTAATTTCGGCAGTGCTCTTATCGGCCACCAGGTTACCTTTGTTGATGATGAGGATGCGGCTGCACATGGCCTCGGCCTCCTGCATGATGTGTGTGCTGAGCATAACGGTCTTTTCCTTGCCCAGTTCGGTAATCAGGTTGCGGATATCTACCAGCTGGTTGGGGTCCAGGCCCGAGGTGGGCTCGTCCAGGATGAGTACGCTGGGATTGTGGATCATGGCCTGGGCCAGTCCCACGCGCTGCTTGTACCCTTTGGAAAGGGCCCCGATCTTTTTGTGGCGTTCGGGCGAAAGCCCGGTGATACCGATCATTTCATCGGCGCGTTTGCGGGCATTGGGGGCGCCGTATACGCCGGCGGCGTATTCCAGGTACTCGCGTACGTACATGTCAAAATACAGCGGGTTGCTCTCGGGCAGGTAGCCTACGGAACGTTTTACCTCCTGGGGCGACCCGGCCACGTCGTAGCCGTTCACACTGGCCGTGCCGGCACTGGCGGGCAGGTAACAGGTAAGTATCTTCATCATGGTGGATTTACCGGCCCCGTTCGGCCCCAGGAACCCGATCACCTCGCCCGTTTTTACTTCGAAGTTCACATTATCGAGCGCTTTCTGTTCCCCGTAAATTTTTGTGATGTTTTTTACCGATATCGCCATTATTAGGTGTAATTTTACCGTTATTTTCTGCGAAGATAACGTAAAGTTTACGAATTTAATATTCCATGCTGCATGGAAAAAGGGTGCTTTTTATGAATGAACAACCGCTGGCCGAACGAATGCGGCCCAAAACCATAGATGAGTACATAGGTCAGTCGCAGCTGCTGGGTCCCGGCAAACCCATACGACTGATGCTGGAGAACGGTATACTGCCTTCCATGATCTTCTGGGGCCCGCCGGGAACGGGTAAGACCACCCTGGCCCTGATGCTGGCCTCGTACTTCGACCGGCCTTTTTACCAGCTCAGCGCCATTAACAGCGGGGTCAAGGAAGTGCGCGAAGTGCTTGACTCCGCGTCCAGGTCCGGCCTTTTTTCACAGGGCAAACGTCCCGTGCTGTTCATCGACGAGATACACCGCTTCAACAAAAGTCAGCAGGACAGCCTGCTCGGTGCCGTGGAAAAGGGCACCATTACCCTTATCGGCGCTACTACCGAAAACCCGTCCTTCGAAGTGATCAATGCCCTCCTGAGCCGCTGCCAGGTATTTACATTACAGCACCACGGCAAAGAAGAGCTCATCGCCATCCTGGAACAGGCCCTGGAGAAGGACAGGGAACTGTCGGCACTGCCCATAAAGCTGGAGGAGACCGATGCCCTGCTGCAGATATCCGGGGGTGATGCCCGCAAGCTGCTGAATGCCCTGGAACTGGCGGTAGAGGTACAGCGCAACCGCAGCGAGATACGTATCACCAACGAGGAAGTGAAACAGGCCGTGGCGGCCAACCTGGCGGCATACGATAAGAACGGCGAGCTGCACTATGATATCATTTCGGCCTTTATCAAAAGCATACGGGGCAGCGACCCCAATGCGGCCGTGTATTACCTGGCCCGCATGGTAGAGGGTGGAGAGGACGTACGTTTCATTGCCCGGCGCATGCTGATACTGGCGGCCGAGGATGTGGGGCAGGCCAATCCCATGGCCCTGGTCATGGCCAACAGCTGTTTCCAGGCGGTAGAATCGGTAGGCTGGCCCGAAAGTCGTATCATCCTGTCGAACACGGCCATTTACCTGGCGGTATCGGCCAAGAGCAATGCCGCTTATGAAGCTATTAACAGCGCCCAGGAACAGGTGCGGCAGACGGGCGATCTTCCCGTGCCCCTGCACCTGCGCAATGCACCTACCAAACTGATGAAGGAAATGGGTTATGGCGACAATTACGGCTATGCACACGCGTACGAAGGTAATTTCGTGAATCAGGAATTCCTGCCCCAGGGACTGGAAGGCGGAGCTTTCTACGTACCGGGTAACAACCGTATCGAAAATGAATACCGCGAACGCCTGAAACAGCTCTGGAAAGAAAAATACGGATATTAGTGTTTATTAACATCAATATTCTATTTTTACAGTATGAATTTCACCATGAAAAAGCTCCCGGAGCCACTGGTCCTGATCTTCGTGCTGGTTGCCGGCCTTTCGTCCTGTAAATTTGATCCCAACTGGGACACAGAACTGGAAGCCCCCATCGCCAAAATGACCCTCACCCCGCAGAACGTAGTGCCGGAGGGAGATGTGGTGCCTGCGCCCAATGGCCTGGTCTATATTTTTGACAAGCCGGTCTTTACATTACCGGTAGACAGTCTGCTGAACATCCCCGATACTACCATCGATTACGCATTTACGGCTCCCGTGAGCCTCACCATTTCACCGGGGACCATGATCCCGGTGTACGATAACTACCTTAATTTCAACATCACACAGGCGGCCCTGCTCGAAGCCATTGTGCTCAATGGTTCTGTGGACCTGGAAATGTATTCCTATGCCCCGCAACCCCTGGAAATGAAAGTGTTCATCCCCAAAGCGAAGAAGAACGGGCAGGCCTTTACCCAGATCGAGAACGTACCTGCGGCCGGTGGAGGCACACCGGGCACACTGAACACCTCGCGCCTGCTCGACGGGTACTCGCTCGATTTCACGGGCGATAACGGCAACCTGAACAATAAGCTGCGCCTGCAGATATCGGCCACCCTGCCTCCGGGCGCCCAGCCGGTGACCATTACCTCCGGGCAGCAACTGGTGGGCCTTACCTTTAAGCTGCGCAACATAAAACCGCATTATGCCCGCGGCAACCTGTTCACACAGGAAGTGAACTTTTCGCAGGATACGCTGAAAATAGGTGCTTTTTCCATCATTAAATCGGGAACGGTATCCCTGGCCGACCTGCTGATGCGCCTGAACGTGACCAACAGCGTGGGCGCCGACCTGCAGGTAAAGGTGCAGGAACTTACCGGGGTGAATTCCCGTACGGGGCAGACGGTTTCCCTGGTACATCCCGTGATCGGGGGCTCCATCAACATCAACCGGGCCATCAATAACCAGTGGCATACGCCGGAATATATTTCCACGTTCCAGCAACTGGAATTCAACTCGGGCAATTCGAACCTGAAAGCCTTTGCCGAGAACCTGCCCGATAAAATAAAGCTTCGCACCAAGTTCATTATCAATCCCAATGGTCCGCTGAGCGGGGGCAACGATTTCATTTACGCCGCCGGAAGCTCGCAGATCGGCCTGTACGTGGAAACACCCTTCAGCCTGGCCCTGAACAACCTGGTACTGAGCGATACGGTGCCCATCAATATGGAAAAACTGCTGGGCAACGGCAAGATCAAAGGCGTGGCCTTTAACCTGTACGTGGACAATGCCTTTCCGCTGCAGGCCAATACCCAGGCCTTTTTTATGGACGAGAACGGTACTGTGAGCGACAGCCTGTTCTTCAAGGACCTGATCGCCCCGGCCAATATCAATGCACAGAACGATGTAAGCGGTTCCGTGCAGTCGGTACTGAAAGCCGAAATGGACCAGGGCGCGCTGGAACGCATCCGCGGGGCAAAGACCCTGAAGTTCGTGATCCGTTTCAATACCCCGGCCCAGCCCCAGCATGTGAAATGGCAGGACGGCAATTACATGGAGCTGAAGCTCACCGGCAAACTTATCTACAACATCTAAAACAACACACGTGATATCAGCAGTAAGCGATACCCTGAACTGGCTTTTTCCCATGATGATGTGGTTCTCCTCCGGGCCGCAGTATCATCCTTTCCCGCAGCATAACCTACAGAAGCCGATTCATTTCAGCACCCGTTTTTCGGTGGAGACGAATTCCAATGCCCTCAACTCCGAAATTTTCCGGGTGATCAGCGCCGGACGCGAAGTGACCCAGTCTATGAAGGACCGCAGCGAAAAACGCCTGCGCCCGGTGACCCGTATCGGCCTGGACGTGGGGGGGGAAGTATCCTTTGTACATTTTCCCTCGAAATTCATCGGCAAGGACCGTTCCTGGGGCTATTACATAGGGTATAAGCACCGGTTCACGGCCTTTGGTAAAGTATCGCCGGATACTTACCGGGCCCTGTTCTACGGCAATTCACCCTACAAAGGCGATACCCTGCATTTCAGCAATGAAAAGGTACGCTATATGGCTTACCAGCAGTTGTCTTTCGGACTGATACACCATGTACGCGGCAAAAAATGGACGGGGAACTATGGTTTTGCCCTTTCTTACGTGAATGCCAGCAATTTTGCCGATATCTCCCTGAAGAACGGAAGCCTGTATACCTCGCCGGATGCTTTTACCCTGCAGGCGGGCGGGCAGTTCGAGATGTTCAGCAACGATGCCTCCAAGCCCGGGTACCATTACCCCAACGGCTGGGGACTTTCCGGCGACCTGTTCCTGAACCTGCAGGACCCTTCGGGCAGGAATGCCATCAGCATCCAGGCCCGTGATTTCGGCTTTGTAAAAAGTACGGCCTTCGGCAACGGGTACAGCCTCGATACTTCCATCACCTTCGAAGGTGTTACGTTCTCATCACCCTACGATATTACGGGCGACGTATTCACACAACTGGGCGACAGTGCCCGGCAGATCATCCAGGCGGGGCGCTATTCCGCTTCCCGGGTGATGCCGTTGCCTGCACAGCTTTCCGTGGCTTACCAGCGAGAGTTCATTCCCTTCCGTCTCTATGGGGCGGCTCAGCTCAGCATGCGATTCTTTTCGGGAGCCATGCCCATGGGTACCATACGTGTGTGGGGCTATCCCGATCCACAGATCATGATCGGCGGTAATATTTCCTACGGAGGCTGGGGCACCTACAATATCGGCGTAGACCTGGGCTTTGACGTAGGCCGGGGCTGGGTGTTCAACCTCGGTACCAACCAGCTGCAGGGCCTCATTGCCGAACGGGCAGCTTCGGGATTCGGCGGTTATATCGGGCTCTGGAAGAGTTTTTCAGGCCAGAAAAATGTAAAAAAGAATGAAAAGAAAAAATAGTATACTCTTCGCGTTACTGCTGTTCTGTGTCCTGTCTGCTTACGGACAGACCCCCTGGGTGCGTACCTACGGCGGCGCCAACGACGAAAAGGGAAACGATCTTATACTGATGCCCGACAGTGGTTTCCTGGCCGTGGGCTATACGGGTTCTTCGGGCATGGGCGCTTCGGACGTGTACCTGGTGCGCACCGATTCCATGGGCCTGCTGCTCTGGCAAAAGACCGTAGGTACCATCAATGTGGACATTGCTTCGCGCATTGTGGCGGCCAATACCCCCGGCGATTACCTCATCGGCGGCTACAGTAACGGACAACCACCGTACGAATATGATTTTTATGTGATCAAGACCGACGGCAACGGCGATACCCTCTGGACGCGCAGTATCGGTACGCCGGAATGGGATTTCTGCTATGACCTCTGCGCCATGGCCAACAGCTATATACTGGTGGGCGAAACCTACCAGAACAGCAGCCTGGGCACACAGGGCTATATCGTGCGTATGGATGACAATGGCGATACGCTTTTTACACGTATGTACCAGTCGCCCTACAACGACGTGCTGAAGGCCGTTGTTCCCCTGAATGCCTCGGAATGCCTTATTGCCGGTTACCGCTACGATGAGATCAGCGAAACCTCCGACGGACTTGTATTGAAAATGGATACAGCCGGGAATTTCCTGGACACCTTGATACTCGATTTCGGGTACAACGAATACATCAACTGCATGGCGGCCTCTTACGGCAACGGTATTATGCTGGGCGGGTATTACCATTATGACACTACGAAATTTTCCATGAGCCTGCAGGTAAAGCTGGACGATAACGGCAATTACCTCTGGCAGCTGATGGCGCCGCAGACCTCGGACTGGGGGGTGGAGATCAATGACTACCAGCATTTCCAGAACGATGAGTTCTACTTCGTTTCCGAAAGTCATTACCAGTACAATACCGATAAGCAGGCCATGATCTTTTTAGGTATGGGCAACGGACTGCCCCAGTTTTTCAAGGAGAACGGCGTCATCGGCCCGGTAGACGGCTTTTTCGGTACGGTGCTTACTCCCAATAAAGACATCGTGGCCACGGGCTATACCCAGAGTTACGGACCGGGTACCCAGGCCCTGATCATTTCCAAGATGCTGAAGGACGGTACCATTACCAATAACTTTACCATCGGACTGGAAGAAGAAAAAGAAGTGATGCCCTTCGGGCTGTTCCCGAATCCCACAGGCAGTTTCTTCAGTATAGGCGGAGAACAGGCGGCAGATATACGTATACTGGACATGAGCGGCCGTGAGCTGATGCGCTCGGCAAAACAGCAGGGCAGTGTGCTCACGCTGGACGTTTCGGCATGGCCAGCGGGTGTGTATCTTGTTTGTATGCAGTCTGAGCATGGTAAGGTGTATACCGCTAAGCTCTGTCGTAAGTAAGGTCCGGGAGTTTGTAGTCTGAAAGTCCGTAGTCCGTAGTCCGTAGTCCGTAGTCCGTAGTCCGGAAGTCCGAAGTCCGGAAGTCCGAGGTCCGGAAGTCCGAGGTCCGAAAGTTTGTAGTGTGGAGGTTTAGAAGTTCAGTTCGCTTTGTTTGCCGGGTTGTTCGTGTTCCAGCAGCCATTTTTTGCGCCAGAGTCCGCCCGCATAGCCGGTAAGGTTTCCGTTATGTCCTATGACCCGGTGGCAGGGAACGATCACCGCAATACGGTTCATTCCATTGGCATGGGCCACGGCACGGATGGCGGCCAGGTTGCCCAGTATCAGCGATTGTTCCTTGTACGTGCGCGTAACGCCGTAGGGTATCTGCAGCAGGGCCTGCCATACCTTTTGCTGAAATTCGGTGCCGGGTGTATGCAGGGGCACTTCAAACTGTTTACGTGTGCCGGCAAAATACTCTTTCATCTCGCGCTGCACCTGTTCCAGGTAAGGATGTGTACCTGCAACGATCTCCGTATTCATCAGCTTCTGCAACTGTTCCAGCTCCGTAGCCAGGTTCCTGCGCTCCATAAATTCCAGCAGGCAGAGTCCCTGGTCGCCGGCGCAGGCCTGCATTTCCCCGATGGGTGTCTGTATTTGTGCTGTGTATAAGGATACAATAGATGCCGTTTCCATCGTTAACAAAGGTACGCAAGATTCCGCATTGGTCATCCGCTATCTTTACGTACTTTTGGCTCAGAGCTCATGAACCCGACTACAGAGAATAAACTCCATTTCTGGCTGCCCTTCTGGGGCATTGTATGCATCAACCTGCTGCTGAAAGGGATCTTTGTAACGTATAACGAACTGTCATACGACGAGCCTTTTTCATTTTTCCACGCAGCCCTGGGCCCGGCAGATATCGTAAAAGAACTCATCCGGGGGAACAACCCGCCCCTGTACGAACTTTTTATGCATTACTGGATGCAGCTCTTTGGTTCCTCCCTGTTTTCCGTACGTTTTCCATCACTGATCTTTTCCTCTTTTGTGCCTGCCTTCTGGTTCGCGGGTGTATACACGGTCTGGCGCAGGCCGGTGGCCTATGTACTGGCTATCCTGCTTACGTTCAATAACCAGCAGCTGATGTTCGCGCACGAAATGCGGGGCTATGCCCTGGCCTTTTTCCTGGCAGGGGCGGCCCTGTTCTGTTTTTTCCGCCTGCGCAACCTGTACGTAAAAGTGTTCTTTACGGCGGCTTTCCTGGCCCTGTCGCTCTACACGCATTATCTTTCGGCCTTCCTGGCGGGTACGGTATGGCTGTTCATCCTGCTTTTCGGAGGGGATAAGCGCCGCGGACTCTGGCAAACGAGCCTGCTTACCATCCTGTTTGTGCTGCCCCTGGCCTGGACCGTGTATGCACGCGTGAGTGACCCCGGTAATACACTCTGGGGCAATGTGCCCAAAATATCGCATCTCTGGGGCAATATCAATATTGCATTCAATTACCGGTTCTGGCCCCTGCTGGGGGTGTTCCTGCTGAGCATGGCCGACCCTAAGGTGCGCGGCCGCTGGAAACAGGTGCCCTATTACTCGGCCGATATACGGCAGGCAGGTCTGCTGCTGGCCTGGTTTGGCTTCTGTTACCTGTTGCTGTTCGCGGTATCCTTTAAATGGCCTATGTTCATGGGGCGTTATCTCAGTTTTGTATTCATAGCCCTTTTCGTATCTGTATCGTTTATCGTAACTTATTTCTACGAAGCCTATACCAAGACCCGGGGCTGGCTGATACTGACGGTGCTGGTGCTGATCAGCGGCTTCAACTGGAGACAGGGCAATGACTACCATCCTTCACGCACGGCAGAGGAACTGCGCCGTTTCCGTCAGCAACACGGTGAAAGGTCCCTGGTGCTGGTATACCCGGAATGGTACCAGCTTACCCTGGGTTATTACCTGAGCGATGAACTGCGTAACAGCGATGTATATACGCTTCGTCCGCGCCTGCTGGAACGCGGCATTCTGCCTGCACAGTCGCCCGAAGAGGTGCAGCAGCGCATCGGCCGGGAAGCGCCCCTGCATATTTTGTATGTAGATGCCGGTGAAGAGTTCGTATTCGGCAATCATGCCATGTACGATATGCTGAAGCGTGCAGGCTATGTGGAATCGGTACCCCCCCTGCATACAGACAAGCAGGTAACGCTGTATACTTTCAGGGATCCGCTGCCCTAAACCGCATTTTTACGGCAGATATAATGTAAACCGGGTAATACTGCCTGTTTGTTCTTCTCCGGATTTATTCTATATTCGTACTATCCGAACGTTTAACCAGAACATCCAGACCTTATGAAACAGATGATCCCATAGTTTTCCCGGAATAACCCTCTTTACTTTCATCCGTCCGCCATCGGGCTGCATCTGGATGCTGCGGTCAGATCGCTGACTTATTATGTATACTAAACCCGGTTATTTCTCTATGAAAAAAGGCATATCTCCCAAACAGGGAGCTCAGCATACATCGTCTGCGGCGGCTGTGTCGCAGCAAAAACAAAAGGTTCAGAAAACACAGCGGTCCACCGATACAAAAGGTCTGCCTGCGCAGCTTCGCAGCGGGGTTGAGGCGCTGTCGGGCATCAGCATGGATGGCGTACAGGTGCACTATAATTCAGAACAGCCCGCACAACTGAATGCAAAGGCCTATGCACAGGGCAATGATATCCATCTTGCCGGCGGAGAAGAGAAACATCTGCCGCACGAGGCCTGGCATGTGGTGCAGCAGGCTCAGGGCAGGGTAAAACCCACGGTACAGGTAAAATCGGCCGTACCCGTCAACGACGATCCGGCACTGGAATCCGAGGCCGATACAATGGGCGCAAAGGCCATGCAGGCGGGCGGGGTACAGGATACGAAGCCGGCTTTTGCCAAACAGGTCCAGCTACGCAGTATTTCCGGCGGGGCAGGGGCTCCGGTGCAACGTGTGATCGGTACCAACAAAGCACCGGGGACCAAAGTACTTCACAAGACCGGTAAAAACGCTTTTTACATAACAGGATACAGCGAAGAAAAAGGCTATGAACTGCACCATGCGGTTATCCGCAATTCTCGTATAGTATTTGCTTTACCGGACGATGACGCGTTCGACGTTTTGGCGGGGCCGGATCAGCAGGAACAGGCTCCTTCGTCTGGCCTGTTCAGCGGATTCTCCGCTCTGTTTGGTTCCGGATCTTCAGCGGAGCCGAGCGCTTCCGGCGCGTACGAATCGGCCCGTAAAGCGGATATTGCCGAAAAATGGCCCAGGATCAGTCCCAGGGTACAGGAAATAAGAACAGAAGTCCTGAAACTGGAAAAGGCAAAGACCGGGTCAGCGGCGTTTTATAATGCGGCGGGACTGGGAGCGCATACCCTGCACCGTGTGGTAAAGGCTATTTATGAGGAGATACAAGGTGTACAGACCGGCAATCACGTGTTTTTCAGGGCGCCGGGTAATCCTCCGCGGGCCGAAACCTCACAGGGCCCGAAGGCTTTCCTCGACAGCCGCAGCGGGGGAGGAGGATGGAGCGACCACCGTGAAAGAGACTCTATGATGTCTACAAACGTAGCCCTGCATGCCAATGCACGTAATTCGGCCGAAAGTTCCTTCGATATCCTGCAGACAGGAGGTTTGTTTGATGTTTCTATGGATACCGCAATACCCATCGTAAAGAAAATGCTGTTGACGATGGGACTCGACGGAATATATGCACAAATGGTACTGGATGAGGTGGAAAAGCTGTTCGTTAGTATTGAGAGGATAAAGATTCAGAATAATCATACAGGAAGGAAGGAATCTGTATTGTACCAGACATTTGTACCCCGGAAACTGGTTTCGCAGCTGGTGTATATATCCCAGGTAAACGGACTGCCGCTGGGCTCCGGCATAGAGCTTGTAGATCCGGTTAAGGTGCTGAATGGAATTGTGGCTGCCGGTAAAGAGCTGAATCGGCCGGATATGAGTTCCTTTGCAAACGCAGCTCTGGCGAAACTGGATACGATGAGCTCAGAACAGAAAGCGGCGTTGTTCCAAGGGCCTGAATTTACCCGCATGGCCCTGGATGCTGCCAAAGCAGCCACATTCTGGAAAGCAGCGGCTGATGTAAACGATATCCAGGCCCGCCTGCTGATGCATCCGGCCGTATTTGGCAAACCTTCGGGTATAGCCGAAACCGTAACCCATACAAACCTCTCAGGCCATACCTCCGACCTTCTTGCAGCCCATGCAGGAGAGATCAAAGGGGCCGTAAGGGGAGCCAAAGCAAGTCAGCTGCAGTCTGCCAAAGACCGGATTGCCCTATATGGAGCATTGTACGAAAAATACAAGCATATAGAAGCTACCCTGGATCGCATGTCCGCTCTTCAGATACAGAACTTGCTGAAAGAAACGGACCCGATCGTGAAACAAACGCAGGACAGAGTACAAAACGAAGTATGGGACTTCATCGGTGAGCATAGTAATATACAGGAGGTGATCGATTCCGAAGCCGGGTTAATAGTTACCTGCCGCGGAAAAAAAGTGAAATTTGATTTAATGGTCCCTGCCCAAATGCTGCCTGCCGAATTTGAAGCCCTGCTGCACCTGTTGCACAGCATGGTAAGAAGGCCCGAAACACAGGCGGCATCCTCCACGCAAACCAAACCGCCCACAGGGGGCACAGGCGGTTCAACTACCACGACCGATCTGCTCGACCTGGACTTCTTTTTCTCAAAAAAATAAGCAATATACACCCCCCAACTAAACAAACATCCCGTAATTCCTATGGAAACAACAACCCCGGCCCAGAAAGAAATGCAGATGCACATCCTGGAAGCACAGATCCGCGAATGCTTCCGGCGCGTAGTGTACTCCCACAAGACCCACGAAAAATGTGCCGACCAGGTGCTCCGCCTGCATAAGAGAATAAAACTCCTGCTGGTGGTGCTTTCGGCCATTACCACCACCAGTATCATGGCAAAGATATCCAGGGAAGACGATTCCTGGGCCCTGTATGTAGGGGCCGTTCTGTCTACGCTTCTTTTCGGGCTTAATGCCTATACGAAAGATTATGACCTGGGTGAAATTTCCCAGAAGCATAAAAATACGGCGAACGCCATCTGGAATATCCGCGAAAAGTACCTGTCCCTGCTTACAGAAATGAAAATGGGTATGCTCACGCTGGAGCAGATCTGCAAAAGACGCGACGAACTGCAGCAGGAACTGAACACGATCTATGCTGCCGGTCCCCGGACAGATTCCCGCGCCTATAAAAGAGCAGGCGATTCTATTGAACGAATGAAAAAAGGCGTACTCGACGGTGACGAAGTAGACCATCTGCTGCCGAAGCAGTTACGCTCGGCTGCGGCTGTTCCCGGGCAAATACTGCAGCCGGGAGAGGTAACGGTAAAAGGGTAGCCGGAGCCGATATTAATTTAACAACACCTGTTCGCAATTATCATTGATGGTTACACTTCCGGACCAGGTCTTACCGCCAAACTGAGCGGATGCCGTATAGCTGTACGTGCCCCAGGGCAGATCAATATATTCGGCAAAGCCCTGGTTAATACCACAGCCGGGGAATTGCAGATAGTAAGACGTAACCGTTTTATCGGTACCGTTTAACGGAACATAGATATACCCATATTGCTGTGTATTGGTCTATTCGGGGACATGAATCTGGACGGGGCATACCGGGCATGCGCATGTATGCCCCCTGTGGATTTACCGGCATTCGTTCTTGTGTGTAGGTTTCTTTAGCTCCGGAGTTCTATTTAAGCGACTCTGGCGGAGCTCCGTACGCCGGTTTGTAAATAACGTACGTTCATTGATCGCGCTGTGTACGCGTCGCCCGCAGGGGACGTACACACTTTTACTAAAAATTTTGCCACTACTGTTTGCTTTTTCGGATATTCCTTCTATCTTCGTCATACCAATATCGTTAACCAAATTCATACACCTATGAAACCCCTTGCTGTACACCACAGTTCCCATAAACCGTAAGTAATTTTCGTATACCCATGCCGTACAGGGCCGGATTTTCCGTGCTTGTGTGGCTGCGTATATAATACATTAAAGAAATGCCAACTCATACTTAGAAAGCTTGAAAGCGTAGGCTATATGGGGAATGCTGGAAATAATAATATTTAATAACTTTTTATGGTAATAAATAGTCGTAGAGATGCTGGATATACAATAATATCAAGATTTGAAAGTAGTTTTAGAAGACAAATTGAGAAAGAATTAGCTCCCAAATATTCTAAATTGCATGAGAATATTCCAATAGGAGTAGTTGATAAGGCCATTAACAGAAACAATGGCTGTATGTTTGATAATGCTACTGAGTTATTAGAAAATATTGATTTTCCGGATATTTTAGAAATAGTGACATATCGAGATCATTATGGATTAATGTGTAAAGGAACTATTTCTAAATCCGATTTTTCAGATCAAATGCATGAAATTTACCTGCTTAGATGTAAAATCGCACATATTAAAGGCTATTTTACAAGTATAGATTTAGATAAATTAATAGATTTGACAGGAAATATTTCTATAGATTTTAAGCTTGGAGATTTTCAAGACTTTCTTGATGTAGTTAAGCGTGACCCTAGTGCTGTTGTCATTAAAATGCCAGTAGACTTTATCGACGACTATCTTGATAAAAAGGGTATAATTAATAATCTTCCTGTTCCTGACTATGAATATGAAGGCGGGTTCGTTGGTAGGGAGGATGATAGGAGAAAAATAATTCAATACTTAAAAAGTGAAAAATATCCAGTAGTTACTATTACAGGATCAGGAGGTGTTGGTAAAACTGCTCTATCATTGAAGGTGGTACAAGACGTAACTGAGAAGGCGGATACTTCAATATTTGAAGCTATAATTTGGTTAAGTGCCAAGGAAAATAAATTGTCGGATATAGGTATAGAAGAGATAGAACCCTCTTTAAAAAGCTTTGAGGAGCTTTTAGATACGATAATTGAACTTTTTGATTTTTCTGATGATTTAATTAATAATAGCATTGAAGAAAAAGAGAAATTAGTTGATACTATTATCGAACTTACGAATAAAGTATTAATTATAATTGATAATTTAGAAACAATTACAGACCCAGAAATTATTAACTTCATTCTTAATGCACCTTTAAAGATAAAATTTTTAATTACATCAAGACGAGGGCTAGGGCAGCTAGAAATTAGACATGAACTTAAAGAGCTTAAAGCTAAGGAAGCAGTATATTTGTTTCGTCAATTAGCTAAAGACAAGCAACTTGTGCATTTGCAAAATTTGCCGGATGAAACTGTTAAGTCTTATGTTGGGAAAGTTTCTTGTTACCCATTGGCAATAAGATGGATGGTTGGACAAGTGGCTAGGGGGCGAGATATCAATAAAATAATAGATTCTATTCACTCAAAAGAAAGCGATATAGCTAAATTTTGCTACGAACAAATTTTTTCAACGCTGAATTTTGATTCTCAGCGCATAATGTATACTTTAAGTTTAATGGATAATTCGCCAACAGCAAGTATTCTTCAATATGTAGTTGAACTTGATGAAACTCAGTTTGAAGATGCTATTGAAGAATTGATACTAATATCACTTATAATTCCTGAGCAGTATCAGAATGAAAAAAAGGAAATATCTACAAGATATACACTATTACCATTGACTCGAGGTTATACTAGAATTCAACTATCTAAGAATATAACTCTTCGGGAAAGTTTAAAGAATAGAATTAATCAGGTTGAAAGCACTGTTACTGCTACTGAAAGAGCAAAAAAAGAATATAAGCATAGTCTTTATAATTATGGGGCAAAATCAGATGAAGAAAAGGTCGCAACTATTATTGCACAAACAGCTTTTCAAAAATATCAGTCGGGGAATTATGCGTCGGCAGTTGAAGACTATAAACGGGCTATAAAAGTAGCGCCGAATTTTGCTCCTTTATATCGAAACTGGGCGATTATGGAGTCATATGAAAATCATTTGCTTGAAGCAGACGGCCTAATGGAGAAAGCTGCATTTTTAGATCCTAAAGACCCACAGATTTTTCTAATTTGGGGGAATATATATAGGAAGAGTGCAAAACACATTGAGGCTCACAAAAAGTACGAAATTGCTCATTCATTGTCTTCGGATGATCCAATAATACTTAATGCCTTCGGACAAGCAAAGGGCTGGCTGGGTTGTTTTGATGAAGCAGAAAGTATGTTGCTTTCAGCTTTAAATTCTAATTTTCAGTCGATAAAACATGAAATTATTAGTAGAACTAGTTTGGCTGAAAATTATATTAATTGGGGAGATACTTTTTTTAAAGATAGAAATTTTAAAGACGCCGAAGAAAAATACTCTTTGGCTATAAAACAATGTTTGCTTTGTTTGGATAATAATGTGAAGGATACCCAAATATTTAATGCCTTGTCAAAGGCCAATCTTAGAAGAGGTACACTCTTAATGAGAATGAAACATCATAGAAATGCTATTGAGGCATTGCGGTGGCTGGTTAGTTCCCCATCTGAAAGCTTTAAGCAAAAATTGTATAAACTGGAAGGATTGGTTGTGTTAGGTGAGTATTATTTTCATGTGCAAAATACATTAGAAATGAAGAAAATTGTTAAAATGATTGAATTAGAGTATAAAGACTCACCAGCTCTAAGAAAAAGCCGTTTTGCTGATAGGATTACAATTCTAATGGAAGAAGTGTCGCCAGATAATTTCAGAAAAGGGCGAATAAATAATGTAAATGTAGAAGGCGGATTTGTGATTATAGAAGATATTGAAACTAATATTACTTACTTGGGACACAAATCTAGATTTGTTCCACCTTTCGATGAATTATATCATGGACTTGCAGACGTGCTTGTCGTATTTGTTCCGAGTGTTTTTACCCAAAAGGGAGTGGAAAAAAGAAACGCGAAAAATATAAGAGTTATAATAAATAAAAGAACTTGAATCTTGAAACCAACAATTTTTTGTTTATTATAATGATGCTAATGAAATTGCTGTGACCTCCTCCCGGTTTATCAGTTCCCTAAAAGTAGAGTTTCTCCAAAAACCAAAAAGCCCCCTCGTTTCCATGCCAACGAGAGAGCTTCCTGCCTCATATTATCTTTCTGCCATCTGTTCCAGCCCTTCCCAGAGGACTTTTATGTGAAACAGGGCGGTCTTCTCGTCCCGGTCAAAGATCAGGTCGGACTCGTACAGGGCCCAGTCATGCACTTTGCGCAGCGATCCGGCTATTTCCGTAACGCCCAGGGACTCTAACTCCTTTAAAAACCCGGCCGTCGCAGCCGGGAGCTTCACGTTTACACAGGATGCGTTACGTGCATCATTCGTTTGTTCCGCTTTTTTTTCCGGGCCGGGACCGGAACCTTCTGTACGTAGCATACAACAAAAGATTTAATGGTTAGTAAAAAACGGGCAGGTCACCGCTACGTACATTATCATCCTGGAACGATAAAGAGGTCGGGGACTTGCACCCCTTTGCCTGCCCGCAGTAATTTACTGTGTTTTTGTCAAACACGTTCACTCCAGGAAAAATGATCATATACGTAGCATCCCAAAAATACGTAAGTCCCTATACGCCACCAAGCTTTTCGTAAACTCAAAACCCGCGTTCGTCAATTTTTCAGGCCCTTTTGCGCAGGGGTGTCTAAAAAAAATAGTCCGGAAGTTCGTAGTCCGTAGTCCGGCTGGCGCATTTTTCTGCAGGAATGCTATGGGAGTCCGGAAGTCCGGCTGGCGCGATCATAGTCCGAAAGTCCGAAGTCCGAAAGTTGGAAGTCCGGCTGAAACGGTCATAGTCCGGAGTTCAGAAGTCCGTGCGAAGTGAGTAATGAAAGCGGAGACATGCGTGCGTCAGCCTGCAAACGCGTCAGCCGGACTACGGACTTAGGACTCCGGACTGCGAAGCTTCGTTTCGCCTACAAAATGCCTCAAAACGGCTACGCGGATAAAACCACGGCGCAGCAACTTTGTACCATCAAACTGAAAATCAGAATTACAATGGAACAATCAAAAACAAAAGAGTCGAAAGTATGGTTTATTACCGGCAGCTCCAGGGGCTTCGGCCGGGTATGGACAGAAGCTGCCCTGCAACGGGGCGATAAAGTAGCGGCCACCGCCCGCAATGTAAACAGTATTGCCGACCTGGAAGAAAAATACGGCGAAAACGTACTTATATTGCCGCTGGACGTTACCCAACCCGAACAGGTACAGTCCGCCGTTACAGCCGCGCACCGGCATTTTGGCAAGCTTGATATCGTGGTAAACAACGCCGGTTATTCCCTGGTGAGCACCATAGAAGAAGCCCGTGCCGACGAGATCCGCGCCCTGTACGAGACCAATGTGCTGGGACCGGTGTCTGTTATACAGGCCGTGCTGCCCATCATGCGGGCACAGGGCTACGGCCATATCTGGGGTACATCCAGCAACCTGGGGCATTTCGTGATCCCGGTGATCGGGTATTACGCGTCTTCCAAATGGGCCTTCGAAGCCATACACGAAAGCCTGGCCACCGAGGTAAAACCCTTTGGCATTAAGGTTACCATTATTGAACCGGGGGCCTATGCCACGGAATTCGGCTCAGAACAGTCGTTGAAATTCTCTGCTCCCATGACGGAATATGATGCGGTGCGGGCTTCGGTCTTTGAGAATATCCAGAAGTACGAACGAGGCAATCCCGAAGCCACCGCTGCGGCCATCCTGGCACTTGCAGATGCCGCAGAACCGCCGCTGCGCCTGTTTTTAGGAAGCGCTAACCTGGACGGCATCAAACAGACCTATGCAGATCGCATCCGGGTCTGGGAACAATGGCAGCACATAGCCGTGGCAGCCCAGGGGTAAAACCCTGACATCAGCAACAGGCACTAACCCCCTGTTGCTGATTTTTTCCGTAATTTGTAGGAACAGATACAACATCACCGGCATGAAAAAGAATACTCCGACCCCGCTTAAATTTACATCGCTGACAGAAGGTGCCCGGATACTGGGTTTCCCGCCGCCGCAGCATCCGCTCATCACCGTTATGAACGGCATTGACCGGCCGCTGGACTTTAGTTCCGTGCCGGAAGGGCACGTGCTCAGCTTTTACAAAATTGCCTTCCGGCCCAATATCGGCGGACTGGTGCGCTACGGGCAGACGCATTTCGATTACAATGAAGGCGGACTGTTCTTTGCCGCACCCAACCAGATCGTGGCTCCCGACGAAAGAGAGGCCGGCGAAGCGCCCTGTACCCGCCACGAAATAGCCATACTGCTGCATCCCGATTTTCTGCTGCATTATCCCCTGGCGGCCAAAATTAAAAAGTACCGCTTCTTTTCCTATGCCGTGAACGAGGCCCTGCACCTGTCCGAAAAAGAAAAAGACATCATCCTGGACCTTTTTCGTAATATTGAGGAGGAACTCAACAGCCGCATCGATGAGCTGAGCCAGGATGTGGTAATGGCGCAGCTGGAACTGCTGCTGAACTATGCACAACGCTTTTATAAACGTCAGTTCATTACCCGCAAAACCATCAGCCACAGCCTGCTGCAGCAGTTCGAAGAAATGCTGGACAGATATTTCGATGATGAACAGCCGCTGTACCAGGGCATCCCCACCGTACAGCACCTGGCCGACAGCCTGGCTATTTCTCCGGGCTACCTCAGCGATATGCTGCGTGCGCTCACCGGGCAGAATGCCCAGCAACACATTCACGAAAAGCTCATCGAAAAAGCGAAAGAACGGCTTTCCACAACCAGCTTATCCGTATCTGAAATTGCATATGAGCTGGGTTTCGAACACCCGCAGTCGTTCAGCAAACTCTTTAAGACAAAAACGAAACAAAGTCCCCTGGAGTTCCGGGCGGGGTTTGGGTAGTTGGTGGTCCGTGGTCTGGGAGTGAAGGGCGAGGAGTGAGGAGTGAGGAGTGAAGAGTGAAGAGTGAAGAGTGAAGCTGCCGTATGCAGTTCGTTACGGATTGCTCGTAACCTGATTTGTTCCCGGCCCTTCATCCCCGGAAGCCTGCTATCCTTGTCCTGACCGGCTCAGTACAGACTACGCTCCCTTAACTCCTAGCTCTTAACTCCTGGCCCTTAGCTCCTGGCTCTTAACTCCTGACTTCTTAACTCCTGACTTCTTAACTCCTGGCCCTTAACTCCTGGCTCTTAGCTCCTGGCTCTTAGCTCCTGGCTCTTCACTCCTGGCTCTTCACTCTTGCCTCTATTCTCTCCGCTTTTTCCATACCTTCGTATATCCATACATATAGGTGAAATCAAACAGAACATCATGACCGAATTTCAGAAAGAAATAACCATACGCTGGGCCGATCTCGACGCCAATTACCACGTGCGCCACAGTGTGTATTACGATTACGGGGCACAACACCGTATCGAACTGCTGGCTTCCGTAGGCCTTACTACCGAAGTGATGCGCAGGGAACATTTCGGGCCGGTGATCTTCCGCGAGGAATGTGTGTTCCGCCGTGAGATCCGTTTCGAAGACAAGATATTTATCAATACCCGACTGGCAAAAGTGCGCCACGATTATGCCCGCTGGACCATTCAACACGTACTGAGTGATGCCGAAGGAACAGTTCGCGCCATAATTACGCTGGACGGAGCCTGGATCGATACGCAGACCCGCCGCCTGGCCGATCCTACACCGGCTTCCGCCATCAAGGCCCTGGGTGCTTTCCCGAAAACGGAGGACTTTAAGGAAACGGATAAATAAATGTGGACTATGTCGACCATTCACCCGCTGATAAACGCGGATTGGGGCAGACCTCTCCGCAGATATCGCTGAGAGATCAATATACTAAAAAGTAGAATGAAACATAGCTCTTTTCTGCAGGAGACACAGATGCAGCCATACAGGTTTACGCCCGGTTAATATAGATATTCTTGCCCACGCGTTCCGAAAGCATCAGCTCGGTATTGCCCACCATAGCCACAATGGTACGGTCGTATTCGAAGATCTTGCGTATGGTCACCCGTGCGCCCAGTACGAGCTTTACTCCGTCCAGGTATTGCAGGAACTCGCTGGAATGTTCCTTTACACCCACGATAATTCCTTGTTCGCCCACAGCCAGGTCTGCCAGTGTAAAATCTTTGTGATGGTCCATTTTGCCCTCACGGTCGGGGATGGGGTCGCCGTGCGGGTCTTTCTTCGGGAAGCCGAGGTATTCTTCCAGTTTGTCCACCAGCTTCTCGGAGCGTATATGTTCCAGTTCCTCGGCAATTTCGTGTATCTCGTCCCAGCTGAAATTCAGTTTTTCTACTAGGAACACCTCCCAGAGCCGGTGCCGGCGCACGATGGATGCCGCTATTTTACGGCCTTTGGGCGTAAGGGATACACCTTTGTACTTTTCGTAACGGATCAGCTTCTTGTCCGACAGCTTCTGTATCATGTCCGTAACCGACGAGGCTTTGGTCTGCAACACCTCGGCCACATCATTGGTGGATACACGGCGGTTCTCCCGGCCGCTGATATGGAAAATGGTTTTCAGGTAATTTTCTTCCGAAACGGTATACATATGGCCTTTCCCTTTGTACAAAGAAACTTAAAATTCTGAAATATGCCCCGTTTTATCCCGGAAATGCCCCATTTTTGAACATTCGTCGGCTGGTTTGACCTGTTTTTCGTATTTTCGGAACGTAGGCCAGCCAGTCTGCGTATACCTTACTATAAAAGCTAAATCTATGGAACTCTGGTGGAACTCATTGGACATGTACTACAAAGTACTCTGGGGCGTGGCGCTTGCCTCCTCCGCAATTTTTATCTTTCAGGCGGTTATGACCTTCGCGGGTATGGACTCCGGAACAGATTTCGATGCCGATTTCGACGGTGATATGGACGGGCATGGCGCTTTTCAGCTCTTTACCCTGCGTAACCTGGTAAACTTTATGCTGGGCTTTTCCTGGACGGCCATCGCACTTAAGAACATTATATCCGCACAATGGCTGCTGACCCTGGTGTCTGCGCTCGTAGGTATTGGTCTGGTAGTGGCAATGATGTACATGTTCCTGGGCATGAGCCGCCTGCAGCAGAGCGGTAACATGGACGTGAAAGGGGCCGTGGGCGCCACGGGTACGGTATACCTTACCATTCCCGGGCAACGGGGCGGAGCGGGTAAAATTCATATCAAGATACAGAATACCCTGCGCGAAGTGGACGCCGTGACCGAAGGCGATACCATCCCTACGGGCGCTATGATCAAAGTAACGGCCATACTGGAAGACAGTATCCTTATTGTCACAAAAATCTAAACCTGTAAACATTTTCAATTTTAAATAAGTCTCTATGGAATTAATGATCCCGATCCTGGTGGGTGTGGTAGTGGTAGTTGTCACCTTTGCCGCTGCATTATCCCGCTACAAACGCTGTCCTTCCGACAAGATCCTGGTTATTTACGGTAAAACCGGCCGCAAGGCAGACGGTATGGCCTCATCGGCCCGCTGCGTGCACGGGGGAGCCGCATTTATAGTGCCGGTACTGCAGAGTTATGCATTCCTGGACCTGAAACCGATCTCGATCGAGGCCAATCTTACCAATGCCCTGTCCAAACAGAACATCCGCGTGGACGTACCCTGCCGTTTTACCGTGGCCATCTCTACCGAACAGGAAGTGATGAGCAATGCCGCTGAACGCCTGCTGGGCCTTTCTGCCGGACAGATACAGGAACTTACCAAAGATATCCTCTTCGGTCAGCTGCGCCTCGTAATTGCCACGATGGACATCGAGGAGATCAATGCCGACCGCGATAAATTCCTGGCCAATGTAGCCAAGAACGTAGACACGGAACTGCGTAAGATCGGTCTGAAGCTGATCAACGTGAACGTAACCGACCTGCGCGACGAGAGCGGTTACATCGAGGCCCTGGGTAAAGAAGCTGCCGCCAAGGCCATCAACGAGGCCAAAAAGAGTGTGGCTGAACAGGAGCGCTACGGTGAGATCGGTAAGGCGCAGGCCGACCGTGATAAAGACGTACAGATCGCCGAAACCCAGCGTGACCGCGACGTACAGATAGCCTCTGCCGTGAAGGACCGGGAGGTAATGATCGCCTCGGCCAAGAAAGATGAGGCCATCGGTAAGGCCGAAGCCGAGAAGGAAACCCGTATCAAGGTGGCCGAGAACAATGCCGTGGCCGTAACCGGGGAGAACAAGGCCAGGATAGATATTGCCGCCTCGGACGCCGAACGCCGCGAAAAAGAGGCCGAAGCCCTGAAACGCGCCACCGCTGCCGAAAAGGTACAGCAGGCCAAAGCCCTGGAAGAAGCTTACCAGGCCGAGAAAAGGGCCGAGACCGAGCGTGCTGAGCGTGAGCGCGCTTCACAGAAGGCCAATATTGTGGTACCGGCCGAGATCGCAAAGGAAAAAGCTATTATCGACGCCGAGGCCGAAGCCGAGAAAATACGCCGCGAGGCCAAAGGTCAGGCCGATGCCATCTATGCCAAAATGGAAGCCGAAGCGAAAGGTATATACGAAATTCTTACCAAGCAGGCCGAAGGTTATGAGCGCATCGTGAACGCTGCCGGTGGCGACCCGACCAAGGCCGTGACCTTCCTCATTGCCGATAAGCTGCCCGAGCTGGTAAAAACGCAGGTAGAGGCCGTGAAGAACATCAAGATCGACAAGATCACCGTGTGGGATGGCAATGGCAGCGGGGCCAACGGGCAGACGAACACCGCCAACTTCATCAGCGGTATGATGAAAAGCGTTCCCCCGCTCGACGATCTCTTCCGCATGGCCGGTATGGAGCTTCCCTCTTACCTGAAAGGTAAAAAGCAGGGAGAGGCCGAAGAAATAAAACCGGCAGATGAAGATAATGCCGCAGAAATAAAATAACGTGCTGCAATATACAGCGAAACAGAGAATGCGTCCTCCGGGGCGCATTTTTGTTTTAGAGGCTCACAAAAAAAGGACGACCGTCCAAACACGATCGTCCTTTCTTTCACTAAAAAGACACGTTATTACAAATCCTGCTTACACCACATTTATGTACACTACTTTCAGCACCGGTTTCAGGCGGAAGGTGCCATTACCGCCGGTCACCACCGACTGGTCGGCCACGAAATCGAACTTGATCTCGTAATTGACCCCGGCCTGGAAGTCGTAATTCAGGTTCAGCTTCAGACCGGTTTCGTCCTGGCTGCTTAACAATAAGGGGAAGGAAACGCCACTTTGTACAATTGTGTTATTCGAGCCTAAAATAAGGCGCATCTGGTTCACGCGTCCGGCCGGAAGGCTTACACCGGTGGCCAGTAGCGTATCAACCCCGTTCTGGAGTTGCAGAAGATCGTAAACACCTGCATTGGTGTTCAGGGTAGTCCAGCCCTGACCGGCCACCTGGAGCTGTACAGACGTAACTTCAACGTTTACGGCATCGTACGCGGCGGGTGCATCGGTCATGCGAATGTTCACCGTTCCGGTTTCCCCTGCTTTTTTACAGGAGGCAAAGAGCCCGGCGGCAAGTGCGAGAATGATGATAGATCTGAAAGGCGTTTTCATAATACAGTTTATTTTTGACCAGAAACAGTACATATTCTGTGCCTGAAATGTACGATATTGTAAATCTGCATTTTAATTTTTGACCTCTGGGGCAGACCGGGGAATTTTTCTACAATATTATGGGGGGGAAAACTAAATGCCTACAATTACAAAATTGCCAAAATTGCCGGAAAACATTGTAAACATTAGGATACAGACGGTTTTATTAAATAAGTAAGTGAAAAACAAAATGCCTACAAATTACA
>Ga0180223_1000360_pt1 | contig 63906 bp, 57 predicted proteins | sample eDN5th30CKraftOP_FD_151337 | JGI IMG/M metagenome (GOLD analysis project Ga0180223, IMG submission 151337) | Enriched Organic Plus compost microbial communities from Emeryville, California, USA - eDNA 5th pass 30_C Kraft OP (version 2) (version 2) ... | reverse complement strand
GTCGTCGCCTACCTGATCGGCTCCATATCGTTTGCCGTCATCGTCAGCCGCGTCATGGGGCTCGCCGACCCGCGCACCTACGGCTCCAAGAATCCCGGGGCCACCAATGTCCTGCGCTCGGGCAGCAAGGCCGCTGCCGTCATCACCCTGGTGGGGGACGCCTTCAAGGGCTGGCTCGCGGTATGGCTGGCCCAGGTCTATGCACCGCGGCTCGGCATGGGCGAGACCACCATCGCGGTAGTCGCGCTGGCGGTATTCCTCGGCCATCTCTATCCGGTGTTCTTCCGCTTCAAGGGCGGCAAAGGCGTGGCCACGGCGCTGGGCGTGCTGATCGGACTGCAGCCATGGCTGGGCGTGGCAACCCTGGCCACCTGGCTGATCGTCGCCGTGTTCTTCCGCTATTCCTCCCTCGCCGCCATCGTCGCCGCCATCTTCGCTCCCATCTACTACGTATTCGGCCACGGCGTGGCCTGGACCGCCGACGCCCGCATCGGCACGGCCATTGGCATCATGGCGCTCTTGCTGCTCTACCGCCACCAGAAGAACATCGCGAATCTCCTGGCCGGCAAGGAAAGCCGAATAGGCCATAAGCCGCCCTCCCCTTGAGGGGGAGCGGCCGCAGGCCGCAAAGGGGGTGGGCCTCCCTAGCGCGTAGGAGGGGAACCCAGCTCCCATCGCGGCTGGACCGTAAAGCCGCTGTGGCGCTCGGCGGGGTCGGCCAGGCCGGCTTGCAGGCGCAGGGCGGCGGCGAAGGCGATCATGGCGCCGTTGTCGGTGCACAATTCCAGTGGCGGGAAGAAGGCTTGGGCTCCCAGGCGCTCGAGCCGGGCGGCCAACCGTTCGCGCAGCAGCTTGTTGGCGCCCACGCCGCCGGCGATGACCAGCCGTTTCAGCCCGGTGGCCTCGAGCGCCTTGACGGACTTGGCGACCAGCACCGACACGATGGCGTCCTGCGTGGCCGCAGCCAGGTCGGCGCGGGCCTGCGCGTCGTCCGGTTCGAGGTTCCTCATGCGGGTGAGCACGGCCGTCTTGAGCCCGCTGAAGCTGAAGTCGAGGTCGGGGCTGTGCAGCTTGGGGCGGGGCAGGTCGAAGCGCTCGGCATGTCCGGATTCGGCCAGCCGGGAGAGCGCCGGCCCGCCGGGGTAGCCCAGGCCGAGCAGCTTGGCGGTCTTGTCGAAGGCCTCGCCGGCGGCGTCGTCCAGGGTCTCGCCCAGCAGCGCATAGCGGCCGACGCCATCCACCCGCATCAACTGGGTGTGTCCGCCGGATACCAGCAGCGCGACGAAGGGAAACTCCGGGCGCGGCGTGGCCAGCAGCGGCGAGAGCAGATGACCTTCCAGGTGGTGGATGGCGATGGAGGGCAGGTCGCGCGCCCAGGCGATGGCCTGCGCCACGCTGGCGCCCACCAGCAGCGCCCCGGCCAGGCCCGGCCCGGCGGTGTACGCAATGGCGTCGACGTCTTCCAGGGCCAGGCCCGCGGCGTCGAGCGCCTGGCGCGTCAGGGGAAGTACCCGCCGCACGTGGTCGCGCGAAGCCAGTTCCGGGACGACGCCGCCATAGTCCTGGTGCATCTCCACCTGGGAGTGCAAGGCATGGGCGAGGAGCCCGCGCTCGGTGCTGACCACGGCCACGCCGGTTTCATCGCAGGAACTTTCAAAGCCGAGGACGATCATGGAAAATGAGCGTGGACGCGATTATGATGCGAGTTAACCCTAGCGGGCAGTGTAGCACCGAGGCCGCAGAAGCATTGGCAAGTTGGCGCGGGATCTGCTATATTGGCAGGCTTGATTAACCCCTAGCAACCCCGAGGCAATCGTTACATGCCGACAATTCGCGTTAAAGAAAATGAGCCGTTTGAGGTCGCCCTGCGTCGTTTCAAGCGCACCATTGAAAAGACTGGCTTGCTGACCGAACTGCGCTCGCGCGAGTTTTACGAAAAGCCCACGGCCGAGCGCAAGCGCAAGCACGCTGCTGCCGTCAAGCGCCACTACAAGCGCATCCGCAGCCAGCAACTGCCCAAGCGCCTGTACTGATTGCTGCCGCGCCGCGTGCGCGATGTAAGCTTTCCGGTAGTTTCGCAGAGTTGTCAGAGCCGCTACGGCGCCAGCCGGGCGGCTTTTGGCGTTTTTGCCGTTATTCTTCATTTTTCGGCGTCCGCCCGCGACGTCCGAACCCTCACACCGCGGAATGCTCATGACTGCAGATACCCTCAAAGCCCGCCTGTCCGATGAAATCAAGAGCGCCATGCGCGCCAAGGCCACCGAGCGCCTCGGCACGCTGCGCCTGCTGGCTGCCGCCATCAAGCAGAAGGAAGTCGACGAGCGCCGCGACCTGGGGGACGCCGACATCGTCGCCATCGTCGAAAAGCAGGTGAAGCAGCGCCGCGAGTCCATCGCGTCGTTCGAGCAGGCCGGGCGCACGGAATCCGCCGCCCAGGAGCGCGCCGAGATGGCCGTGCTGCAGGAGTTCCTGCCCCAGGCCGCTTCCGAGGAGGAAATCGCCGCCGTCGTGGCGGCCGCGGTGGCCGAGGTTTCGGCCCAGGGCGTGACCGGCGGGGCGGCCATGGGCAAGGTCATGGGGCTGGTCAAGCCCAAGCTGGCCGGCCGCGCCGACATGGCCGAGGTGTCGAAGCTGATCAAGGCCCGCCTGGGCTGAGCCGCGAGGCGTTCCTCCCCCGCCCTGCGCGCATGATTCCCGAGTCATTCATCCAGGATCTGCTGGCCCGGGTCGACATCGTCGACGTGGTGGGCCAGCATGTCCAGCTGCGCAAGGCAGGGGCCAATCTGCTCGGATTGTGCCCTTTTCACGGCGAAAAGACGCCGTCTTTCACCGTCAGTCCTACCAAGCAGTTCTACCATTGCTTCGGCTGCGGCGCCCACGGCACCGCCATCCGCTTCCTGATGGAGCATACGGGCGCGGGCTTCCCGGAGGCGGTGCGCAGCCTCGCCGGCATGGTCGGCATGCAGGTGCCCGAAGAGGAGCGCAGCCCCCGCCAGCGCGCTGCGCGGCAGCAGCGCGAGGCCATGGTGTCGCGCCACAGCCAGGTGCTGGAGACGGCCAACACCTGGTATCGGCAGCAGCTGCGCGGTGCCGCGGCGGCGGTTGCCTATCTGAAAGGGCGCGGCGTGTCGGGCGAGATCGCCGCCCGCTTCGGGCTCGGCTGGGCCGGCGCCGAGCGCCAGGGCCTTGCTGCCGTGCTGCCCAGCTATGACGATCCGCTGCTGGTGGAGGCCGGCCTGGTGATCCAGAGCGAGGACGGGCGCCGCTACGACCGCTTCCGCGAGCGGGTCACGTTCCCGATCCGCAACGCCCGTGGCCACTTGATCGGCTTCGGCGGCCGCATCATCGGCAAGGGCGAGCCCAAGTACCTGAATTCGCCCGAAACGCCCATCTTCTCCAAGGGGTCGGAGCTCTACGGCCTCTGGGAGGCGCGCCAGGCCATCCGCAAGGAAGGCATGGTGGTGGTCGTGGAGGGCTACATGGACGTCGTGGCCCTGGCCCAGCTGGGCATCGAATGCGCCGTGGCGACGCTGGGCACCGCGACCACGCCGGTGCACGTGCAGAAACTCCTGCGGGCGAGCGACAGCGTGATTTTCAGCTTCGACGGCGACAAGGCCGGGCGCAAGGCCGCCTGGCGCGCGCTGGAGGCCTGCCTGCCGCTCCTGCGCGACGACATCTCGATCCGCTTCCTGTTCCTGCCGGACGACCACGATCCCGACTCGTACGTGCGGGAATTCGGCGCCGAGAGCTTCAGGAAGGCATTGCGCGAAGCCATGCCGCTGTCGCAGTTCATGCTTGGCGAACTCGCCGAGCGCCATCCCATGGAGGAAGCGGAGGGGCGGGCACGCTGCGTGCATGATGCCCGGCCTTTGCTGCAGGCCATGCCGGCCGGCGCGTTGCGCATGCAGGTGCAGCGGGAACTGGCGCAGCTGACACGCCTGACCACGGATGAGCTCGCCCAGCTCGTGCCGCTGCAGGATACCCCCAGCGGCCCCCTGGTGCAGACGCCCGCGCAAATGCGGGGAACTTCGCCGGTTCCGGCCCGCTCTGAGTCTAATGGCGTACAAGGCAGTGCCGAAGACCCCCCCTGGGTTCCCGACCACGAGCCGCCTGACGACCATTTTTACGAGCCGGCCCCCGATTTCCATGAAAGATCCGAGGGGCCCGGGCATGGCGGCGGCTTCCGGCCGGGACGCTTCAAGAGCGGGCGTTTTCGGGACCGCAACGGCCGCTACGGAGACGAACGGCCCCAAGGATACGCCGGGCCGCGCCCCAGGGTGACTCCCATCGCCGGACGCCTGCTCCAGCTGCTGCTGGCGCATCCCGGCCTGGTCCGGCACATAGGTGACGATGCCGAACGTTTGCTGGAGGCCAACCAAGGTTACGAATCGGTCCGGGCGCTGCTGGCGCTGGTGCGCAGCACGGGCGCGCAACATGCGGGCGCCTTGCTGCAGGCTGCCGAAGGCAGCGATCTGGCGCAGACTCTTGTAATGGCCTCGACGGCCACCATTTATGAAGAAGAGCTGCCCGATCCCGACAGCGAGCTGCGCGACGCGTTGCGCATGGTCGAGTTGCATGCCGTCAGCGCTGAACAGCAAAAGCTGGCCGCTTCAGGCCTGAAAGATGCGCAGGACAAGGCCAGATATCTGGCCTTGACGGAAAGAATCCTAGAGTTGAAGAAGCCGAGGGTGGTAGAATAGAGGGTTTACCGCAGGTCTGATAGCGGACCTTTTCCCCCGGTTTTCTGGTATAGGTTTGTAACGATGGCTTCGTCCATCGCATCGGATAGCGCCCGTGTGATGCGGACGCCCGCGTGCGACGGCCGGGCGGATCGGCCTTCCCGGGGATGGCGGCCTTGCGGCGTCCCCCGGGAAGCCGTGATGAACGAGGCCGAGTGGTTCGAGCGCCGCCTGTACCCGGGCGGCGGCCGAAAACGGTGCCGTTTGGCGCCGGACAAGGGTGGGGCCGGGTGATCCGGCCGCCAGATGAAATATTAGGAGTGGTTGACCGACCATGGCGAAGACGACAGGCAAGACGCTGACTGTGAACAAATCCAAAGCCGAAGGGCAAGACAAGGCCAAGGAAAAGGCGGCGTCGAAGGCCGCGGACGCCAGTGGCGTCAAGGTAACGGTCAGGTCGGCAGGCAGGGCCCGCACCAAGGTGCTGGACGCCAAGGCCGCCGCCCAGACGGTCGACACCGATTTCGAGGCCGTGGCAGAGCCGGCCGAGAAGGCAAGGCCCGCCGCGAAGGTGGCGGCCAAGACTGCCGCCAAGACGACCAAGACCGCCAAGGCCACCAAGACGGCGGCCAAGGCGCCTACGGCCGCCGAAAAGAAGAACGCCGAGAAGAAGCTCGCCGAACTGCTGGCCAAGCCGGCGGGGCGCCGTCCTGGCCGTCCGCCCAAGGACGCCAAGCAGGCGGAGTCTTCCGGTTCCGATTTCGACGACGTGGCCGACAACGACGTCGATGCCGAACCCATTCCCGAGATCAAGATCCCCAAGGGCCGGGGCAAGCGGGGCAAGGCCGATCCCAAGGACCTCATCGCCCGCGGCCCGGTTTCGCCCGAAGAATACGAGGCGCGCCGCAACCGCCTGAAGCTGCTGATCAAGCTCGGCAAGGACCGCGGCTACCTCACCTACGGCGAGATCAACGACCACCTGCCCGACGACCTGGTCGACGCCGAAGCCATCGACGGCATCATCAGCACCTTCAACGACATGGGGATCTCGGTCTACGACCAGGCTCCCGATGCCGAAACCCTGCTGCTGAACGAGAACGCCCCGGTCGCCTCGTCCGACGACGATGCCGAGGAAGAGGCCGAAGCGGCGCTGTCCACGGTGGATTCCGATTTCGGCCGCACCACCGATCCGGTACGCATGTACATGCGCGAGATGGGTTCGGTCGAGCTGCTGACCCGCGAAGGGGAGATCGAGATCGCCAAGCGCATCGAGGATGGCCTCAAGCACATGGTGATGGCGATTTCCGCCTGCCCGACCACGATCAACGAGATCCTCGAGCACGCCGACCGCGTGCGCAGTTCCGAAATCCAGATCGACGAGATCGTCGACGGGCTGATCGATCCCAACGATGGCGAGGAATACGCCGGCTCGGGGGTCACCTCGACGTCCGACGATGACGACGACGAGGCCGACGACGCCCCGGCCGGCGGCATGAGCAGCAAGCAGGTCGAAGAGCTGCGCGTGAAGTCGCTGGAGAAGTTCGAGAACGTCAAGCGCTGGTTCGACAAGATGCGCCAGGCCTACGAGCGCGAGGGCTACAAGTCCGAGGCCTACGTCGCCGCCCAGGAGACCATCCTGGAAGAGATGATGGGCATACGCTTCACCGCCAAGATGGTCGAGCGCCTGGCCGATACGCTGCGGGCGCAGGTCGAGGAGGTTCGCAAGCTCGAGCGCGCGATCATGCAGATCTGTGTCGATCGCGCCGGCATGCCGCGTGGGCACTTCATCAAGACCTTCCCGGGCAACGAGACCAACCTGGATTGGGTCGTCGGGGAAGTCAACGCCGGCCACGAATATTCCGAGACCCTGTCGCGGCAGATTCCGGCCATCCAGGAGCTCCAGCAGAAGCTGATCGACCTGCAGGCCCGCGTGGTGCTGCCGCTCAAGGACCTGAAGGACGTCAACAAGCAGATGGCCACCGGCGAGGCCAAGGCCCGCAAGGCCAAGCGCGAGATGACCGAGGCCAACCTGCGCCTGGTGATCTCGATCGCCAAGAAGTACACGAACCGCGGCCTGCAGTTCCTGGACCTGATCCAGGAAGGCAACATCGGCCTGATGAAGGCGGTGGACAAGTTCGAATACCGTCGCGGCTACAAGTTCTCGACCTACGCCACGTGGTGGATCCGGCAGGCCATCACCCGTTCGATCGCCGATCAGGCGCGCACCATCCGCATCCCGGTGCACATGATCGAGACGATCAACAAGATGAACCGGATCAGCCGCCAGATCCTGCAGGAAACGGGCGCCGAGCCCGATCCCGCCACCCTGGCGCAGAAGATGGACATGCCGGAGGACAAGATCCGGAAGATCCTGAAGATCGCCAAGGAGCCGATCTCGATGGAGACGCCCATCGGCGACGACGACGATTCGCACCTGGGCGACTTCATCGAGGACACCGCCACGCTGGCGCCTTCGGATGCGGCCTTGCACGGTTCGATGCGCAACGTCGTGAAGGAAGTGCTGGATTCGCTGACGCCGCGCGAGGCCAAGGTGCTGCGCATGCGCTTCGGTATCGAGATGAGCACCGACCAGACGCTGGAAGAAGTGGGCAAGCAGTTCGACGTGACGCGCGAGCGCATCCGCCAGATAGAAGCCAAGGCGCTGCGCAAGCTGCGCCACCCCAGCCGGGCCGACAAGCTCAAGAGCTTCCTCGAAGGGCAGTAGGCAAGCCCACCCTACGCCATGATGTTTCAACCCCCTGTGCCGTGAGGCCAGGGGGTTTTGTTTTTGTGGCGTCACCTCCCGGGTCTAGGCAGGGAAGGCAAGGCGGTGCGGGGCCGGTAGTGAAAACGGGGATGGTCGCGCGGCCCGGCGGGACGGCGCCCGCCGGACTGCCCCTCGTCTACCTCGCCAGGGCGGCCTAGACCCGCGTTGCGGCGCTCGTTCGCCGACGAGTGGCGGAGGGCGGCGTCTCGCTTTCCAGCCCATGTTGTGCCCGGTAGCCGGCCGCCTGTCCGGCCAGCCACTGCGCGAACAGGTGCAGTGGCTCGTGGTCCGCTTTCCATTCCGGCAGGACCAGGTAATAGTTCTTGTCCCGCACCGATTCCCGCTCGCAGGCGATGATCAGCCGGCCCGACTCGAGTTCCTGTTCCGCAAGCAGTCGCGGCACGAGGGCGATGCCCTGGCCGTGCACGGCGGCTTCCACCAGCATGGAGAACAGTTCGTACCGGGGGCCGCCGAGGTCGTGGGGGTGGCTGACGTTCTGCGCCGCGAACCATTGGCGCCAGGCATAGGGGCGGGTGCTCTGTTGCAGGAGCCGGTAGGCGGAGAACTGCTCGGGCATGATGCGCTTGCGCACGCCCAGCAGTCTGGGGGAGCACACGGGGACCAGTTTCTCGGGCATCAGGAAGACCGCCTCCGTGCCCGGCCACGGGCCGTCGCCCGCGTAGATGGCGGCGTCGAAGGGAGTGCCCTCGAACAGGAAGGGGCGGCTCTGGGGGGTGATGTTGAGCACGATGTTGGGAGCGTGGCGTTCGAAATCGCCCAGGCGCGGCAAGAGCCAGCGGGTGGCGAAGGTGGGCACGGACGCCAGTTCCAGCACGCCGCCTTCGCCGCGCCGGGCCATGAGATCCAGAGTGTCGCGTTCGACCTCGTCCAGCCGGCGCGCGACCACCTCGCCGTAGGTCTGGCCGGCCTGGGTCAGCGCAACGCCCCGGCGCGTGCGGCGGAAAAGCTTCAGGCCCAGGAAGGATTCGAGGCCGGCGATCTGGCGGCAGACGGCGCTCTGGGTCAGCGCCAGTTCGGCTGCCGCCTTGGTGAAGCTCTGATGGCGCGCGGCTGCTTCGAAAGCGGCGAGCGCGGCGGTGCTGGGAAGTTTGCGGCGCATCGTCTGCCCCGGGAAATGTGCTCAGGCCCTACTTTACCAAGTGCGTGGAACGCACAGATAAGTGAAAAGAACTCGTTTGGCGCCAAAGGCGAATGCGTATATCGTGCAGGGAATACGCCGGGAGGAGGCCGGGTAGCGGCATGAAATGCCATCCGATCCGGACTCCGCCTGTTCTGACAACCATCCGCGAGACATGAATCTTATGCACAAGCCCGCACAATTCAACTGGGCCGATCCCCTGTTGCTCGACCAGCAATTGACCGACGACGAACGCATGGTCAGGGAAGCCGCCGCGGCGTACTGCCAGGACAAGCTGATGCCGCGCGTGCTGGAATCGTTCCGCAACGAACGTACCGACGCCGCGATCTTCCGCGAAATGGGGGAGCTGGGCCTGCTGGGACCGACCATTCCCGAGCAATACGGCGGCCCTGGCCTGAACTACGTCAGCTACGGCCTGATCGCGCGCGAGGTGGAACGCGTGGATTCCGGCTATCGCTCGATGATGAGCGTGCAGTCCTCGCTGGTCATGGTTCCCATCCATGAATTCGGCACCGAGGCGCAAAAGCAGAAATACCTGCCCAAGCTCGCCACCGGCGAGCTGATCGGCTGCTTCGGCCTGACCGAGCCCAACCACGGCTCGGACCCCGGTTCCATGGTTACCCGCGCCACCAAGGTGGACGGCGGCTATCGCCTGACCGGCGCCAAGATGTGGATCACCAATTCCCCCATCGCCGACGTGTTCGTGGTCTGGGCCAAGCTCAAGGACGAGGACGGCAAGGACAACATCCGCGGCTTCATCCTGGAGAAGGGCTGGAAGGGGCTGTCGGCGCCGGCCATCCATGGCAAGGTCGGCCTGCGCACGTCCATCACCGGCGAGATCGTCATGGACGAGGTCTTCGTGCCGGAAGAGAACTACATGCCCAACGTGGCCGGCCTGAAGGGGCCGTTCACCTGCCTGAACTCCGCCCGCTACGGCATCGCCTGGGGCGCGCTGGGGGCCGCCGAGTACTGCTGGCACACCGCCCGCCAGTACGTGCTGGACCGCAAGCAGTTCGGCCGTCCGCTGGCCGCCAACCAACTGGTGCAGAAGAAACTGGCCGACATGCAGACCGAGATCGCGCTGGGCCTGCAAGGCTGCCTGCGCCTCGGGCGGATGAAGGACGAAGGCACGGCCGCGGTGGAGATCACCTCCATCATGAAGCGCAACTCCTGCGGCAAGTCGCTGGACATCGCCCGCGTCGCGCGCGACATGCTGGGCGGCAACGGCATTTCCGACGAGTTCGGCGTGATCCGCCACGTGGTCAACCTCGAGGTGGTCAATACCTACGAAGGCACGCACGACATTCACGCGCTGATCCTGGGGCGCGCGCAGACCGGCATCCAAGCCTTCTGCTGAGCGTGGCGGGCGGGGCGACGCTAGGCGGAGCCTGTCCGTCCTCCCCCGCCGTCCTTGAGCTTGCGCCACAGTGTGGCGGGGCTGATACCCAGTATCCGGCATGCCGCGGCCCGATCGCCGCCGCATGCCTCAAGCACGCGGCGGGCATGGGCGGCCTGGCTGGCCCGGGCCACCTCGTCGAGCGAAACCAGGGGCGGAGCGTCCGGTGACCCGGACGGCGCATCGCCGTCCGTCGCGCCGTAGAGCTCCGGCACCGTTATCTCCAGTTCCAGCTCCAATTCCCTGCGGTTGATCTTGCGCCCGGCGTGTGAAACTGCCACGCGCTCGAGCACGTTCTCCATTTCGCGCAGATTGCCCGGCCAGGCGTAACTGGCGCACAGCGCCTTGACGAAGGCGGGCAGGCGCACGGGCCGCGCGATGCCCAGCCGCCGCTGGGCCCGGGCATAGAGCACTTCCGCCAGTTCTTCGACGTCGCCGTCCCGCTCGCGCAGGGGCGGCATGGCGATGCGCAGGATGTTGATCCGGTAGAACAGGTCGCGGCGAAACTCGCCGCTGCGCACCATCGCGTGGAGATCGCGGTGGGTCGCGGCGATGACCCGCACGTTGACGGCCACCGGTTCCAGGGCGCCCACGGGCAGCACTTGCCTTTCCTGCAGCACGCGCAGCAGGCGCACCTGCAGCGCCAGCGGCATGTCGCCGATCTCATCCAGGAAAATCGTGCCATTGTGGGCGGCTTCGAACAGGCCGGTCTTGCCGCCCTTGCGCGCGCCGCTGAAGGCGCCTTCCTCGTAGCCGAACAGTTCGCTTTCCAGCAGCGGTTCGGGGAAGGCGGCGCAGTTGATGGCGACGAAAGGGAAGTCGCGCCGCGGGCTGGCGCGGTGCATGCCCTGCGCCAGGACCTCCTTGCCGGTCCCGCTTTCGCCCTCGATCAGCACCGTCGAGCTGACTTCGGCGTAGAGCCGGGCCAGTTCGCGTACGCGCTGGATGGCGGCCGAACCGCCCAGCAGGTCTTCCAGCCCGTAGCGCGTGCCGGCCGGGCGCGCGGTGGCGCCCGTGCGCAGATTGCGGTCCACGCGCTGGATGGCCTTGGCGTCCTGCGCCGTCACGACCGCGCCCAGCAGTTCGCCGCCGCTCTGGATCGGGATGCGATTCAGGATCAGAACCTTGTCGTTGACCTTCTGGATGGTCTCCAGCTCTTTCTGGCCATGGCGCAGCGGACCGTCGAGCGAGATCGCCGGCGCTTCCTCTTCCAGCGGTCGTCCGATGACCTGATCGCGCCGCAGGCCCAGCAGACGCTCCATGGGTGGGTTCAGCGACTGGATGCGGCCTTCGGCGTCGACCGCCGCCACGCCTTCGTTCAGATGGGAGAGCACCGTGTTCAGGTATTCGCGCCGGCGCTGCTCGATGCGCGCCAGCCGGGCTGCCTCGATGGCGTCTTCCAGCGCGACGCGTATCGAGTTGCTGGAATAAAGGAAGACGCCCGCCAGGCCCTGCTGCTCGGCCAGGTCCGATACGAGTCCCGGCCCGACGATCACCTCCATGCCGGCGCGCTTGAGCGCCTTGACCTGCATGGCGGCGTCCTCGGTCGTGACGTAGCTGTGGCTGGGGAAATCCAGCCCGAAGGCCTGCTTGAAGGCCTCGGTCTCGGGAAAGGTGGAAGCGTGCGTGACCAGGGCCAGGCGGTTCGACAACTGCTTGGCCGTGGTGAGCGCGTGCATGACGTCGAATCCGGTGACCTTGATCAGGATGACCGGCACGTCGACGTGCTGCCGCAGGTAGGCGCCGTTCGAACCGCCCGCCACTACTGCGTCGACCAAGCCCTGCCTGGCCGCCTCGTTGATGGAACGGGCTGCGGTCTCGAAGCCTTCGTCGACGATGCGGAAATCGGCCTGGCCGGCGTAGGCGGGGGTGAGCTCGGCGAAGGCGCGCGATACCCGGCTGATGCCCATGGCCCAGATCGTGGGGCGTGCGGTGCGCAAGGGAAGGGAGGTGGCCAGTGCCATGCGGTCGTCCGCAATCTATATCAAAGATGATTATAGAGGTTTCAAAAATGAAATAAAGCTGCCTCGAAACGGAGCCATGGAAGCAGGACCGCATGGCGGCGAAGACGGCCGCCCGGCCTTGCGCGGCGCCGGTTGGCGGCTGGTCGGACGGCATCCGGGCGAGGCATGGCACGGTCTTTGCAGTAAGCTGGCATTTCCGTCGACCGAGTTATCGCCATGACACATTCCAGGCAAGCCTCGCCGGGCGCCCGTTTCCGCCAGGCGCTGCAAGACGAGCATCCTCTGCAGATCATCGGCACGATCAACGCCAACCACGCGCTGCTGGCCAAGCGCGCGGGCTTTCGCGCCATCTACGTGTCGGGTGGCGGCGTGGCAGCCGGATCGCTGGGCATGCCCGACCTCGGCATCAATACGCTGGAGGACGTGCTGATCGACGTACGCCGCATTACCGACGTGTGCGACCTGCCGCTGATGGTGGACATCGACACCGGGTTCGGTCCGTCGGCCTTCAACATTGCCCGGACCGTCAAGAGCCTGATCAAGGCCGGCGCGGCCGCCTGCCACATCGAGGACCAGGTCGGCGCCAAGCGCTGCGGCCATCGTCCCGGCAAGGAAATCGTCTCGGCGGCGGAAATGGTGGATCGCGTGAAGGCGGCGGCCGATGCCAAGACCGATCCGGATTTCTTCCTGGTCGCCCGCACCGATGCCATCGCCGTCGAAGGGCTGGACGCCGCCATCGAGCGCGCGCAGGCCTGCGTGGAAGCCGGCGCCGACGGCATCTTCGCCGAGGCGGCCTACGACCTGCCCACGTATCGCAAGTTCGCCGAAGCGGTGAAGGTGCCGGTGCTGGCCAATATCACCGAGTTCGGCCAGACGCCCCTGTTCACGGTCGAAGAGCTGCGCAGCGCCGACGTTTCCATGGTGCTGTATCCCCTGTCCGCCTTCCGCGCCATGAACAAGGCCGCCGAAACGGTCTATACCGCCATCCGCCGCGACGGGCACCAGAAGAACGTGATCGACATGATGCAGACGCGCGAGGAGCTGTACGATCGCATTGGCTATCACGCGTTCGAGCAGAGCCTCGATACTTTGTTCAAGAAGAGGTAGGCCCCCTACCATGCCAAATGGAGCGAGCGAGACGATGAGCGCAACAGTATCCAATCAAAAAGACCAGCCGGCCGCGGGGCCGAAGCCGAAGAAGTCGGTGGCGCTGTCGGGCGTGATGGCGGGCAATACCGCCTTGTGCACGGTGGGCCGTAGCGGCAACGACCTGCACTATCGCGGCTATGACATCCTGGACATCGCCGACGAGTGCGAGTTCGAGGAGATCGCCTATCTGCTGGTGCACGGCAAGCTGCCCAACCGCAACGAGCTGGCGGCCTACAAGGCCAAGCTGAAGGCGCTGCGCGGGCTGCCGGCGAACGTGAAGGCGGCGCTGGAATGGCTGCCCGCGGCCAGCCATCCCATGGACGTGATGCGCACCGGCGTGTCGGCCCTGGGCTGCGTGCTGCCCGAGAAGGACGACCACAACCTGCCCGGCGCGCGCGACATCGCCGACCGGCTCATGGCCTCGCTGGGCTCCATGCTGCTGTACTGGTACCACTACAGCCATCGCGGCGAGCGCATCGACGTCGACACCGACGACGACAGCATCGGCGGCCACTTCCTGCACCTGCTGCACGGCAAGCCGGCGCCGGCGTCGTGGGTGCGCGCCATGCACACTTCGCTGAACCTGTACGCCGAGCACGAGTTCAACGCCTCCACCTTCACGGCCCGGGTCATCGCCGGCACGGGCTCCGACATGTATTCGGCCCTGACCGGCGCGATCGGCGCGCTGCGGGGCCCCAAGCACGGCGGAGCGAACGAGGTCGCCTTCGAGGTCCAGAGCCGCTACGAAACGCCGGACGAAGCCGAGGCCGACATCCGCCGCCGCGTCGAGAACAAGGAAGTGGTGATCGGCTTCGGGCATCCCGTCTACACCGTCTCCGATCCGCGCAACCAGGTGATCAAGGAAGTGGCGCGGCGCCTGTCCAAGGAGTCGGGCAACACCCGCCTCTTCGAGATCGCCGAGCGTCTCGAGACCGTGATGTGGAATGCCAAGAAAATGTTCCCCAACCTCGATTGGTTCAGCGCCGTCAGCTACCACGAGATGGGCGTCCCCACCGCCATGTTCACTCCGCTGTTCGTGATCGCCCGTACCGCCGGCTGGTCGGCCCACATCATCGAACAGCGCATCGACAACAAGATCATCCGCCCCAGCGCCAACTACACCGGCCCCGAAGACCGCAAGTTCGTGCCGCTGGCCAAGCGCAAGTAAAGATCGTCCGCTTTTGCAACGACATCCACATTTTTCAACCAACCAAACCCGCACCGCGCAAGCCGCCCCATCAGGGGCACAGCGGATCCGGCTCCGCCGGTCCGCCAGTGCCGCCCCCTGGGGGGCGCGCGTCAGCGCGTAGGGGGGGAATCCATGTCTTCTGCCGTTTCCGCCGTCCGTCCCAAACCCGACCAGGTCCTGGTCGACATCGTCGACTACGTCCTGAAGAAGCGCATCACCAGCAAGCTGGCCTACGAAACCGCGCGCAACTGCCTGATCGATACCCTGGGCTGCGGCCTGGAGGCGCTGGAGTATCCGGCCTGCACCAAGCTGCTCGGACCCATCGTCCCCGGTACCGTCGTGCCCAACGGCGCCAAGGTGCCCGGCACCCAGTTCCAGCTCGATCCCGTGCAGGCCGCGTTCAACATCGGCGCCATGATCCGCTGGCTGGACTTCAACGACACATGGCTGGCCGCCGAATGGGGCCATCCTTCGGACAACCTGGGCGGCATCCTGGCCACGGCCGACTGGCTGTCGCGCCAGGCCGTGGCGGCGGGCAAGAAACCGCTGACCATGCGCGACGTGCTGACCGCCATGATCAAGGCCCACGAGATCCAGGGCTGCATCGCGCTGGAGAACTCGTTCAACCGCGTGGGCCTGGACCACGTGGTGCTGGTGAAGGTGGCTTCCACCGCGGTGGTGGGCCAGATGCTGGGCCTGACCCGCGATGAACTGATCAACGCCGTGTCGCTGGCCTGGGTCGACGGCCAGAGCCTGCGCACCTATCGCCACGCGCCCAACACCGGCTCGAGGAAGAGCTGGGCGGCGGGCGACGCCACCAGCCGCGCCGTGCGCCTGGCCCTGATCGCCCGTACCGGGGAAATGGGCTATCCCTCGGTGCTGACCGCCAAGACCTGGGGCTTCTACGACGTGCTGTTCAAGGGCCAGCCCTTCAAGTTCCAGCGGCCCTACGGCAGCTACGTGATGGAGAACGTGCTGTTCAAGATCTCGTACCCGGCCGAGTTCCACTCGCAGACCGCGGTGGAATGCGCCATGGAGATCCACAAGCAGCTGCAGAAGCAGGGCCGCAGCGCGGACGACATCAAGAAGATCACCATCCGCACCCACGAGGCCTGCATCCGCATCATCGACAAGAAGGGCCCGCTGGACAACCCCGCCGACCGCGACCACTGCATCCAGTACATGGTGGCCGTGCCCATCCTGTTCGGCCGCCTGACCGCCGCCGACTACGAGGACGAGGTGGCGAAGGACCCGCGCATCGACCAGCTGCGCGACAAGATCGTCTGCGTCGAGGATCCGGCCTTCACCAAGGACTACCACGACCCCGAGAAGCGCTCCATCGCCAACGCGCTGACGGTGGAATTCAAGGACGGCAAGAAGCTCAAGGAAATCGTCTGCGAATATCCCATCGGCCACAAGCGCCGCCGCAAGGACGGCATCCCGCTGCTCGAGGCCAAGTTCCGGACCAACCTGGCGCGGCGCTTCCCGGGCAAGCAGCAGCAGGCCATCCTGGACGTGTCGCTGGACCAGCAGGCGCTGGAGGCCATGCCGGTGCATGAATATGTGGATCTCTACGTGATCTGACGATGCCGATGGCGCGGCGGCACGCCGGATGCCTGGCCCGTGCCGCCGCATCACTCCAGAGCCAGGGCGCCCAGCATCGCCAGGGCGACCAGCGCCAGCACTGCGCCCGAGGCGCGTTCCAGCCAGGGCAAGGCGCGCGAGAATCGCTTGAGGATTCGCCCGTTGCCGATCGTCGCTGCTACCAGCAGGTCCCACAGCAGGACGACGCAAGTCATCCACGCTCCGTAGAACGTCTTCCAGGCCGCCGTGGCGCCGGGCCCCGCCAGCATTGACGCCAGGCTGGCATAGAAGAGCGCATTCTTGGGGTTCAGGATCGCCACCAGCAAACCCATGGCCGCTGCCCGGCCCAGCGACGCGGTTTGCGCCGACGCCGCAAGACGAGGCGGCTCATCCGGCGGCCCGAGCGTGGTCCTGCCTGCATAGCGGATGAACAAGTAGCCGAGGTAGAGCAGATATAGGCTGCCCAGCACCTGCAAGGCGATGAAGGCCGCGCTGTGCGGCCGCAGCGCCGAGACGCCCGCGAACGCAGCCACGATGAACGCGCAATGGGCCAGCGCGATACCGGCGCAGGCGCCGCACGCGATCCGCCATCCCAACGCCAGCGACGTGCGGGCAATCAGGAAAAAGTCGGGGCCGGGAGACAGCAGCGCCAGGAAGTGCGCGGCCGCGATCATCAGGAATTGCTGCATGCGCCAGGATCGGTTTGCGGAGAACAGGCCCGCAAGCATGCCGGCGCCGCCGCGGCGGGTATTGAAGAAAATTGCGCTAGCGGCGATAGCTGCCCGGCGTGACGCCGACGTGCCCCTTGAACACGCGCTGGAAATGGCTCTGGTCCGCGAAGCCGAGGCCATAGGCGACTTCGGCCAGGGGCTGGCCTGCCCGCAGCCGTTCGCGGGCCTGGCTGACGCGCTGGTCGAGCTGCCAGGCATGCGGCGTCAACCCGGTTTCCGCGCGGAAAGCGCGGATCAGCTGATAGCGGCTCATGCCTGCCAGCGCCGCCAGTTCGGACAAAGAACGCGGAGGCATGTCCGCACTCTGCAGCGCGTCCAGCACCGGCGCCAGTCGGTCGCGCCGGCCGCGGGCCGAGACGAGGGGAATTCGGTGGCCGGCCTGGGCATCGCACTCGGCCACGAATTCGATCAACGCGATTTCTTTTTCGTGCGGGCCGGCATCCGAGAACAGCAGTCCGTTGAGCCGGCAAAACCCGGCGTAGAAGGCCGGTTCACGGCTCATCCAGACGGGCTCGTCGGCATGCGCGGCATAAAGGCCATTCTCTCGCCGGATCGACTCGTACCACTGCACATCCAGGTGCAGCATCTGGTAGCTCCACTCCCGGTCCGGTTCGGGATTGCACGCATGGACGCGCTGCGGCGGCACGAAAACCAGGGTACCGGGACGTAGCCCTACCGGACCGCCCGAGGCACCCGTGAACACGCTGGCGCCTTCGTCCACGGCGCCGATGGAGAAGGTTGGGTGGCTATGAGGCCGGTAGCAGGCACGGCTGTGGCAGGCGCGTCTGCTCTCGGCATACGGCAGAGCCGGGTCGCGCCAGAACTGGGTGGTGTCGTCCATGGCGGGATTGTAGGGCGATCGGGCGTTCCAGCGTCTCCGGGGGGCAAGTCGGTGTAGAATTGCGCCCTCGGGCCTCTAGCTCATGCCTGGTTAGAGCAGCGGACTCATAATCCGTTGGTGCTGGGTTCGACTCCCAGGGGGCCCACCAAGTACTTATCTGAATTAGTCCGCGACTGTTCATCGTGAAACCCGCACCGTTCCTGGCGCTGCGGGTTTTCTTTTGCGCGACAGGATGAGGGCTGTAGGTTTACAATGTTAGCCTTTTTGGTTTACAATGTTGGTGTTGGTGGTTTACAAAGTGCGCCATGGCCAAATCGTCGAAATTTGATGAACTAGTCAGAACGGTCACCCGGGATGTCGTTGAACATCCCCGTGACTTAACGCGGTACTACGCTGATAAATACAGCGTTTCTCGTGTTGCGGCCAATAAATACATCCAGCGCCTGGAGGCAGAGGGATGGATTGCACGCAGCGGCCCGTCTACTCATCCTGTTTTTAGCCCTGGCTATAAACGCCGGGTGGCGCATCTTTATCCCTTGGCAGGGCTTGAAGAACACTCCATTTGGGAAAGCGCTTTCAAGCCGTACTTCTCGCTCCCAAACAATATTCAACGCATTGCGGTGCATGGCTTTACAGAAATGGTCAACAACGCAATCGATCATTCCGGCGGTGAGTCGGTCTTCGTTTGGGTTAGCCAAGACGAAAAAACGTTGAGCATTGTCGTTTCCGATGATGGAGTGGGGATTTTTGCCAAAATTACAAACTCGCTTGGACTCGCCGACATGCGGCAAGCCTTGTTCGAGTTATCGAAGGGAAAACTGACAACCGATCCATCAAGGCATACTGGGGAAGGAGTTTTCTTTACTTCTAGGATGTTCGATCAATTTGAGATCATTGCCAATGGGTTGACATTCAATCATGAGGACGGCTCCCCCGACGACTGGTTGAGAGAGGAGGAAAGCTTGTTTGATGAGGGCACGACGGTTTTCATGAGAATTGGATTGGCAAGTCAGCGTACTGCTGCCGAAGTCTACGAGCAGTTCACCGATGCGCCTGAAGACTATGATTTTTCGAAAACCGTCGTTCCCATGAAGCTTGCCAAATACGGCGGCGAACAATTGGTATCCCGGTCTCAGGCCAAACGGTTGATCGCACGGTTCGATCGTTTCAAGAAGGTCATTCTGGATTTCTCGGAGGTGCAGGAAATCGGCCAAGCCTTTGCTGATGAGCTATTCCGTGTATATGGAAGCGCGCATCCGGAAGTTGAGTTGATTCCACGGAACATGACCAGCCAGGTCGAGAAGATGTGGTTGCGTGCAGTAGCTCCACGGTAGATGCTTCCGCTCAGCCCCGAGTTTGGCTACCTCGGCCCTCCCTGCACCCCCGTCGCTTTCCTCCAGTCATCATCCCGCGGCATGCTGGGATTCGCCGGCCGCTGGTCGTAATACGGAATCAGCGGCATATACAACTGGTACAAGCGGCGCAGCTCCCCGATGGGCTCATCGTGCTCATCCACCCGCAAATCCACCCACGCGTACGATTTCCTGTTGTGCACCAGCAGCGCGGCGGAGTGCTGGCCGGCCACTTGGCCGCCGGCATCGCGCGCCGCTTCCAGCACGCACACCAGCCGGTCGGCCAGCTCCAGGTCGCCGTGTCGTTCGAAGGCTTCGGACATGGCGGTGAGCGTGCGTTCGCTGGTCAGGCGGTTGCCCAGCACGGCATAGTCTTGTTTGGCGACGTGACCCTTCCAGTCCTCGTTGTCCTTGCCGGTCACGGCGGCGGTCCGGCCGTCCTTGTCGATGACGGCGATCTGCCGCCAGGCGATGTTGTCTTCCCCGTCGCTTTCGATGATGTCGTTCAGCACCTTCCGGGCGGAATAGCCCTGTTCCAGGAGCGACAGGCCCAGCGGCCCAAGGCGGGGATCGCCGTTGGCCTGCACGACGAGCCCGCCGATGCCGGGTCGCAGGAACGGGCACTTGGCACCGATGGCCATGGGGCGCGTGGCGATGGCGATGCCGAACATGCCCGTGCGCGGGCAGCGGGCGATCACGGAAAACGTCATGAGTACCTCCTTGGGGAGCGTATGGTGGCTAGTCGACCTTGACGTTGGCCGCCTTGATGATGGCGGCCCACTTGGGGATTTCGGCGCGCAGGTGGGCATCGAACTGCTCCGGTCCCGTGCCGATGATCTCCGCGCCGAAGCCGTCCATGCGTGTCTTGATGTCGGGCGAGGCGAGGGCCGCGGCGATGTCCTTGTGCAAGCGGGCGACGACAGGCTGGGGCGTGCCGGCCGGCGCGAAGATGCCGAACCAGACGGCGACGTCGTAGCCGGGCAGCCCGGCTTCGGCCACGGTGGGCAGGTCGGGCAGGGAAGCCGATCGCTTGCTGCCCGCCACCGCCAGCGCGCGCAGGCGGCCGGCCTGGATGTGGGGCAGCAGGGCGGGAGGGTTCTCGAAGGCCATCTGCACCTGGCCGGACAGGAGATCATTCAGCGCGGGCCCGGTGCCCTTGTAGGGCACGTGCACGATGTCGACGCGGGCCAGGTATTTGAACAGTTCGCCGAACAGATGCTGCGAAGAACCGTTGCCCGTGGAGGAAAAGTTCAACTGGCGGGGATGGGCCTTGGCGTAGTCGATCAGTTCGGGTACCGACCGGATCGGCAGCGAAGGGTGCACCACCAGGATGTTGGGGACCACGGCGGCCAGTGTGATGGGCGTGAAGTCGCGCATCGGGTCGTAAGGCAGGCGGGGGTAGAGGCCCGGCGCGATGGAATGAGTGGGCGAGCTTCCCATCACCAGCGTATATCCGTCGGCGGGCGCCTTCGCCACGAAGTCGGAGCCGATGGTGCCGGCCGCGCCCGGACGGTTTTCCACGACGACCGGCTGGCCCAGCGATTCGCTCAGTTTCTGCGCCAGCGCGCGGCAGAAGATATCGTTCGCGCCGCCGGGCGCCCAGGGGCTGACCAGCTTGACCGGGCGGACCGGGTAGTCCTGCGCGACCGCCTGGCCGCTTCCCACCGCCGCCCCGAGCAGCAGGCAGCTGGACCACTTCGACAACCTATCGTTTCGTCCGGTCGAGCGCATGGCGAATCCTTTGAGAGACGACGAGGAATCAGTTGCCGGCCCCCGCCTTGGGATAAAGGGTGGCCGCGTATCGGTAGCGTTCGGGGTGATAGACCGCATCGACGATCTCTACCGGTCGGCTTTGCGCGTCGTAGTAGATGCGGATGGCCCGCAGCACAGGCGTGCCCTTGGCAATGTCCAGGCGGGCGGCGATTTCGGCAGTGGCCGCCATGGGCTCGACGAGCTGGTCGGCATGGTCGATGCGGACATTCAAATGCGTCTGGAGATACTTGATCGGTGGCAACGGGCCGGCTACCTCGGCGGCTCCGATCCCGCCGGCGATGTGATCGGCGAAATAGAAATGCGCGTAGTCCAGCGGTTCGTTGGGGGCGACGTGGTTGACCGCGCGCACGCATTTCCATTTCTGCGTCCCCAGGCCGAACAGCTCGCGCAGCTTGGCCGGCAGGATCGTCAGGGCTTCGTCGACGACGATTACCTGGTTGCGCGGCAGGACCTCGTCGATCACGCCTATCAAGGTCACGGCCTTGGTGGCCCGGCGCGGATCGTTGACGAAAGTGCCGACGCCGCGGCGGCGGACGATCAGATGGCGGTCGAGCAGTTCTTCGACTGCCTTGCGGACGGTGATGCGGCTCACGCCGAACTCGCGGCACAGGCTGTCTTCCGGAGGCAGGGCGTCGCCCGGGGCGAGCTGCCCGCTGGTAATGCGCTGGATGAGATGGTCCGCCACCTGGCGGTAGAGTGGGGCGGCGCCTTCGGTGAGGAGCGGATTGGGAATGCTCATGCAAGTAGCATACCGTTATGATGTCAGCCCATCATGACAGCATGACGTCATGATGTCAATGCGGTCATGATATCGCTGGCGCGACGGCCATTAAGCTGTCCGACACCCGAAATCCGTAATATGGCGATTCCCGATCGCCAGGTTCGCCATGATCCCGACGCCTTCTTCCCTTCGCCCCGGCGATGCCCCGCCTCCTTCCGCCTTCCAGCTCTTTCTCGCCTTCGCCAAGATCGGCCTGACCAGCTTCGGCGGCGGCCTGAGCGGCTGGATGATGCGCGAGTTCGTCCAGCGGCGGGAATGGCTTTCCGAGGCCGAGTTCCTGAGCGGCCTGGCGCTGGCCCAGGCATTTCCCGGCGTCAATGTCATCAACATGTCGATCTGGGTCGGCTTCCGCCTGCGCGGCGGCGTGGGGGCGCTGGCAGGCACACTCGGACTGGTGGTGCCGGCCATGCTCCTGGCGCTGGCGGTGGTGGGCGCGTTCTCGGCGGCGGCCAAGTCCGATTCCGTGCACGTGGCCCTGGCCGGCGTCGCCGCCGCCGCGGTGGGGCTGTCTCTGCAAACGGGCTTGCGCGCCGCGCGGCGGGCTGCGCAAAGCATGGCGGCCGCGGCGATCATGGCCGCGACGTTCGGGGCGATTTTCTTCCTGCGCCTGCCGCTGCTGTGGGTGGTCGGCACGATGGCGCCGCTTTCTGTCGGCCTGGCTTATCTGCGCCTTCGTGCACGCGAGGGATCATGAACCTGAAGTCGCTGCTGGAGGTGGTCCTGGTTTTCGTGCCGCTGTCTTTCCTGACGGTGGGCGGCGGGCAGAGCATCGTGGCCGACATCCACCGTCAGTCGGTGGACGTCTACGGCTGGATGAACAATGCGCAGTTCATGGACTTGTATGCCTTGTCGCGCATCATCCCGGGGCCCGGCGCCTTGCTGGTGACGCTGGTGGGGTGGCAGGCGGCGGGCCTGGCGGGGGCGCTGGTGGCGTCGGCCGCGATCTTCATTCCCAGTTCGCTGCTGGTCTATGGGCTTGCCCATTTGTGGACGCGCTTCAAGGGAACCCGTTGCATACGCGCGGTGGAGGCTGGGCTGGTGCCGGTGGCGGCAGGCATGGTTCTGGCTGCTTCGTGCACAGTACTGCGCGCGGCAGAGGGTGGCGCATGGGCCTGGGGCGTGGCGGCGGTTTCGACGCTGGCGCTGATGCTGACGCGGCTCAGCCCGTTCCTGATGCTGGGGCTGGGGGCGGTCGTCTTTCTGGTCGCGCTGGGATGATGCGGCTCGTTTGACGCGGAAGGCATCCTGCCGGCCGGCGCGCCGCTCTGTCCTGGAAAGGCAATTCCAGGCCAAGGTCGAAGTGGAATGACGTCAGCCTCGATAGGCCGCGGTGGCGTCGCGCACGAAGCCGTGCACGGCTTCATCGTAGGCGGGGCCGGCGCGGCTCGCTCCCGAATGGGAAGCGCCCTCGATCTTGACCAGTCGCTTCAACGGCGCGTGCTGCGCCGCGGCCCATAGGGCATCGCTCATGGCGTGGGGCACGACGCGGTCTTCGGTGCCGTGCAGCAACAGGACCGGGGTGCGCAGCGAAGCGATGGCACGCACCGAATCGAAGGGCTGCGTGACCAGCAGTCCCAAGCCGGGAAGCTCGCTCCAGCGCGTGGTGGCGATCATGTCGCGGATGCGGGTGAAGGTCGACTCGGCGATCAGGCCTGCCACCGGCGGCGTACCGGACCGGGATACGAGGTCGATGGCGATCGCGCCCCCCAGGCTGTGGCCGTAGACGAAGCGCCGGGCCGGATCCGGCTGCCGGCGCGCCAGTTCGCGCAGGGCAGTCTCGGCATCCCGCCGTACGCTGGCCTGGGACGGCAGCCGGGCGGAGGAGGCGCCGAAGCCGCGATAGTCGATAGCGAGGATGGAATAGCCGAGGTCGGCCCAGCGGCCGATGCGGAAGGCGCTGCCGTTCAGGTTCCAGCGCGAGCCGTGCAGATACAGGATGGTGGGGGCGTCCCGGTCGGGATGCTGCCAGTACCAGGTGCGCAACGTGTCGCCGCCCGGCATGCCCAGGTCGTAGACCTCGGTGCCGGCGGGCGGTTCGCGCCACCACGAGCGCTCGCCCAGCTCGACCGAGAAAATCATCTGGCGCTGCCAGCGGTCGAGCGCCACGTAGCCCGCGCAGGCAAGCGCGAACAGGCAAGCGAGGGTGGCGAGGCGGCGGATCCACATGCTCAATCAGAGAGCCGGCGCCGCCGGAGGTTCCCCGCCGACATGGCGGCGGGGTGTTTCCTCAGTCGGCCTGGATGCCGAACTCCTTGACGACCTTGCCGAAATACTCGTATTCGTCGGCGGTCAGCTTGCCGAAGGCTTCCGGCGTGCTCGATTTGGCGAAGGCGCCGAAGACCCGCATCTTCGCGACCACATCGGGCATTTTCAGGATTTCGGCCATGTGGCCGTTGAGCGTGCGGATGACCTCGGCGGGGGTGCCCTTGGGAGCATAGAGGCCCTGCCAGGCCGCTACGTTGACGTTCTTGTATCCCAGTTCCGCCATGGACGGCGCATCCGGCGCAAGCGGGGTGCGTTCCGAGGCGCCGTTGGCCAGGATGCGCACCTTGCCGGACGCAAGATAGGGCTCCACCGGGCCGTAGGTCATCCAGCTCAGCGCGACGTGCCCGCCCAGCAGGTCGTTGACCGCGGGAGCCACGCCCTTGTAGGGAACGTGGGTGATCTTGACGCCGGCGGCCTGGTTGAAAAGTTCCCCGAGGATGTGCATGGGCGAGCCCGAGCCCGGGCTGGCATAGGTCAGCGCCTTGCCGGCCTTGGCGTCCTTGATCACCTGCGCCACCGAGGTATAGCCCGAGGCCTGGCTGGCGACCAGCAGCAGCGGCTGGTAGGCCGTCTGGGTGATCGGTGCGAAGTCCCTGGCCGGATGGTAAGTGTCGGTGGCGTTCGTCTTAACGACGTGGGTCGCCATCGAGAACGTGCTGGGGGCGAGCAGCAGGGTATAGCCGTCGGGCTTGGCACGTGCGGCGTAGTTGCTGCCGATGATGCCGCTGGCGCCTGCCCGGTTCTCGACGATGACGGGCTGGCCCAGGCGCTGGGTCAGCTTTTCGCCGAAGAGCCGCGCCATCGCGTCGGTGTCGCCGCCCGCTCCATAGGCGACCACGATGGTGATGGGCCGGGACGGATAATCCGCGGCCATGGCGGGAAGGGAAACGGCGGCCGCACCGGCGGCGCATGCGGTAGCGAGCGCGAGCAGGGCGCGCCTGCCTGATTGGAATTGCGAGTACATCATGGTGACCATCTGCGTGAAAAAAGAAAGCCGGCATCGCGCGGATGCATGTGTCGTCCGCGCCGCGGCGGGCGCCGCATGCGAGGCATGCGTCGGCGTGGTTATACCGCAGACCTTCGGCGCGCGGATCCGGGCGCATGGAATTCCAGGGAAAGCGATAGGTCGCCTGCACTCGGCGTGTCAACGGTGGAACGGCGCTGAAACGCAACGGGGGGCGGGACGGACGAAACAAAAAGGATGCGGTCCGCGCCGCTCCGGAGAACGGGGCGAACCGCCCAAGCTGCCGGGAGCCCTTCCTTGGGGGGAAGGCGGGGCCCGTATTGGTCCGGCAGTAGCCGATGGCGCGCGGCGGATCAGGCGGAGGCGGGTTGCGCCTCGCCGGCCGGCAACGCCGCCGCGCCCGCCTCGATATAGCGCTTGAGCTGGCGCAGGTCTTCGGCCATCTGGCGGGCGGGATTCTCGCGCGACAGCCGGGCGGCGACCCGGCCCGCCTGCCCCAATGGCGGTTGATAGGCGATCATGGCCCGCACCACCGTGCCGGTTCCGTCCGGCGCGTCGCGGAATTCCACCCAGCCGTGGTTGGGGATATCCGCAGTCGCTTCCGCCTCCCAGGCGATGCGCTCGTTGGGAATGTCGTCGACCACGTGAGCGATCCATTCGACGGTCTTGCCGAAGGGGGCCTTGACGGTCCATCGCGAGCGGTGGTCGTTGATGACTTCGATGCTGACGATGTGGTGCATGAAGCGCGGCAGGTTCGAGAAGTCGCGCCAGAAGCGGTAGATTTCCTCGCGCGGGCGGTCGATGGCGATGGCATAGGTGGCCGCCGCGGCCGAGATCCAGCCCTGTTCCTGCGCGATGCGCCGTTCCAGCGGGGACGCCGTGACAGCCCGTTTGACGGGGCAGTTGCCCGTGGCCGCTCGCCACAACAAGCCCGCGGCGGCGGCTGCCGCCAGGTCGCCCAGCAGCCCGCCGTGCCGGAGTCCCCAAAGCAGGAGCAAGGAGCCCCCAGCGGCCGAGCCCAGCCGCTCTGCCGGGCCGACATTGCGGTCTCCGTCCGCCGATGCGAGCCATCCAGGCGGGGCGTCCGGTGTCGCGCTCGTTCGGTCTTCCATGCGTGTCTCCATTGCGCTGCGGCGTCGTCGGATGGCGTAGCAAGGGCCGTGCCCCGCGGAGGCAGCGGGACGCAAACCGGGAGATGTAAAAGTTGCCGCGGTCCGGCTGTAAAAAATAGGCCCGGCGGCGTGGGCGGGCTGGTAGCGTAGACTGGGGATCCCGCATGGCCGAAGGAGGAAACATGGAGGCAGGCATGGCATATCGGCGTTACGTCGCGACGCTCGCGGCGGCGTTCGCCGTCATCTGGGTGGCGCTGGCGATCAGCCCGCTCGACCGTGGCGACTGGGCCCTGGAGAATGTGCTGGTCGTGGGATTCTGCGCCGGCCTGGTGCTGAGCTGGCGGCACTTCCGTTTTTCGCGCCTTTCCTACACGTTGATCTTCGTCTTCCTCTGCCTGCATGCGATCGGCGCCCACTACACCTATGCGAAGGTCCCGTACGATGCCTGGTGGCAGGTTCTGGCCGGGCGCAGCTTCAACAGCCTGTGGGGTTGGGAGCGCAACAATTTCGACCGGGTGGTCCACTTTTCGTACGGCTTGCTGCTGGCCTACCCGATCCGCGAGGTCTTCCTGCGCGTGGCGGATGCCAAGGGCTTCTGGGGCTATTTCCTGCCGCTGGAGTTCACGCTCGCGACCTCGGCCATGTTCGAGCTGTTCGAGTGGGCGGCGGCCGAGGTGTTCGGCGGTGACCTCGGCGTGGCCTACCTCGGCACGCAAGGCGATGTATGGGACGCGCACAAGGACATGGTCCTGGCCGCCGGCGGCGCCGTGGTGGCCATGCTCGCCACGGCAGCGGTGAACCGCTGGCTGCAGCGGGATTTCTCGCGCGAATGGGCCGAGAGCCTGCGGGTCAAGGATCCGCGGCCCTACGGCGAGGACGAAATCCGGCGCATGTTGCGCCATGAGGCCCAGGCAGGGGGAGCGGATCTGCCTCCTACCTCCCACCCGCGCTGAAGCGTCGTGCCCGCGCGGCTGCAGCGGCCGTCGCGCGGGCGCCGCGTCAGGCTTCGCGCTTGAGCCGCCTGAGCAGCAGCGGCAGCACCAGCGCGGCGATGGCCAGCACGATGAGCGTGGCCGATACCGGGGTGGAGACGAGGATGAGGGGATTGCCCTCGCCCACGGCCAGGGCCCGCCGCAGTTGCGTTTCGGCCATGGGGCCGAGGATCAGACCGATGAGCACGGGCGCGATCGGGAAGTCGTACACCCGCATGACGTAGCCCATCAGGCCGATGCCGAACATCAGCGCGAGATCGGTCCACGACGTCGCCACGCCCCAGATGCCCACCATGGCGAAGATCAGGATGCCCGCGTACAGGTAGGGCCGGGGAATGAGCAGCAGCCGTACCCATAGTCCGACGAGCGGCAGGTTCAGCACCAGCAGCATCAGGTTGCCGATGTACAGCGAAGCGATCAGGCCCCAGACCAGGTCGCCGCTGCTGGTGAACAGGAAGGGCCCGGGCTGCAGTCCGTAGCTCTGGAAGGCCGCCAGCAGCACGGCTGCGGTGGCGGACGTGGGCAGGCCCAGCGTCAGCAGCGGCACCAGCACGCCCGCCGCCGCGGCGTTGTTGGCGGCTTCGGGACCGGCCACGCCTTCGATCGCGCCCTTGCCGAATTCTTCGGGATGCCGGGACAGCTTGCGCTCGATCGAGTAGGAGAGAAAGGTCGGGATCTCGGTGCCGCCCGTGGGCAATGCGCCGATGGGAAAACCCAGCGCCGTGCCGCGTATCCAGGGCTTCCATGACCGCTTCCAGTCCTGCCGGGTCATCCAGGTGCCGCCCGCCAGCGGATTGATGCGCGGCGGCGCCTTGTTGTAGCGGCTCGCGACGTACAGGATCTCGCCCACCGCGAACAGCGACACCAGCACCACCGTCAATTCGATGCCGTCGAGCAAGTCGGCGGAACCGAATGCCAGGCGGGCCTGCCCGGTCTGGCCGTCTATGCCCACCACGCCCATTGCCAGGCCGAGGAAGAGCGAGATGAAGCCCCGTACGCGCGATGTGCCCAGCACCACCGAGACCGAGGTGAAGGACAGCACCATCAGCGCGAAGTAGTCGGCCGGCCCGAACACGAATGCGAGCTCGGCGATGGCCGGCGCCACGAAGCTCAGGGCCAGCGTGGCGATGGTGCCGGCCACGAAGGAGCCGATGGCCGCGGTGGCAAGCGCGGCGGCGCCGCGTCCGGCCCTGGCCATCTTGTTGCCCTCGAGCGCGGTCATCATGGAGCCGCTCTCGCCCGGCGCGTTGAGCAGGATGGACGTGGTGGAGCCGCCGTACATCGCGCCGTACAGGACTCCGGCGAACATGATGAACGCAGCCGTCGGCGCGATCTGCACCGTGACCGGCAGCAGCAGCGCGATCGTGAGTGCCGGGCCGATGCCGGGCAGCACGCCGATGGCGGTCCCCAGCGCGGAACCGAGGAAGGCCCAGAACAGGTTCATCGGCTGTAACGCGACGCCGAACCCCGCAAGCAGGGAGTTGAAGGTATCCATCGATTACCACCCGGCCGGAGGAAAGGCGCCGCCCAGGCCCACGCCCAGGTGCGAGAATCCGAGCCAGCAGATCGCGCCGAGCGCGAGGCCGACGGCACAATCGAACACGACGCGCCGCGAGCCGAAAGCCCGCGTGACCAGGGCGAACGAGCCCATGGCGGTCAGGGGGAAGCCGAGCGGCTTCATGGTCAAAAGCGGCAGCGCGGCGCCCGCCGCCGCCCACAGCAGCGCAGGCCACGAGGCGCCGGCATCGGCCTCGGCGTTCTCCACTTCCTGGGGGGAGAAGGTCTCCCCCCGCGCGATCTGCACCAGCAGCATGAGGCCCAGGACGATCAGGGCCACGCCTATCGCGCTGACGAAAAAGCCCGGGCCCAGCGCGGCATAGCCGCCGATCTGCGGCAGCGTGCCGCCCTCGTAGAGCCAGACCGCGCCTATGAATACGACCGCCAGGCCCAGCCACCAGGGGCGCCTTTGGGGAGTTGTCATCGTGTGTCTCCGATGGGCGCCGGCGGCGCCCGGTGCCTCGTGTCGGTGCGGATCTACTTGACCAGCCCCACGTCCTTGAGCACTTCGGCCTGGCGCGCCTTCTCCTTGGTCAGGAAGGCGGCGAAGTCGTCGCCGGCCAGGTAGGCGTCGTCCCAGCCGTGGTCGGCCAGCGTCTTCTTCCATTCGGGCGAGGCATGCAGCTTGGCATAGCGCTGCAGCCACATGTCGCGTCCGGCCTTGCTCATGCCGGGGGCGCCGATGATGCCGCGCCAGTTGCCGACGACCACGTCGTAGCCGCTTTCCTTGAGGGTGGGCGCGTTGACGCCGGGCAGGCGTTTCTCGGAGGAGACCGCGATGATGCGGATGCGGCCCTGGTCGGCGAAGGTCTTCAATTCGGACAGGCCGGAGATGCCGATCTTGCCTTGGCCGCTGGCCAGCGAGGTGACGACTTCCGCGCCGCTGGTGTAGGGCAGGTAGTTGACCTTGGTGGGGTCCATCTTGGCCGCCTTGGCGATCAGCGCCGCGGTGACGTGGTCGGTGCCGCCTATCGATCCGCCGGCCACGGCCGTGCCGCCCGGGTTGGCCTTCAGGGCCTGGACCGCGTCGGCAATGGTCTTGATGGGCGAGTTGGCCGCCACGACGATGGCGCCGGCGTCGTCGGTCAGCCTCACCAGGGGCACGGCCTGGTCCAGCGTGACGGGGGATTTGTTGGTGATGATGGCGCCGACCAGAATCGCGCCGATGGACATGATCGCGTTGTCGTCGCCCTTGCTGGTCCGGAAGAACTCGGCCAGCCCGATGGTGCCGCCCGCGCCGCCCTTGTTGGTGACCTGGAAACCGTCGGTGAAGATGCCCGTCTGCTGCATCACCTGCAGCGGTATCCGGGCGGCGCCATCGTAGCCCCCGCCTGGTCCGCCGGGGGCCATGACCTTGGCGGGCGCGGCCATGGCGGCCAGCGGCATGACGGCGATGACGAAGGCTGCAACCGATTTCTTGACGAACTTCATGCATGTCTCCTTGCTGCGATGTCGGCGGCCGATCCGCCGGGGAGGGAACGGCAGGCAGCCGTTCCGCTACGAAGACAGTATCCGCCCAAACGCCGGCGTACGCGAGGTCCCGCGGGCGCCGCCGCAGGGCAGGTTCAGTCCCGCCATGGCGGCACCAGCACCACGCCGTCCATGAGCCGGCGGGCGCTGCGGCTCATGGCCACCAGCGCGACGCTCCACCGCCCGTCCTGGCACCGCGCCTGCGCGCCGACCTTCAGCGTGCCCGACGGGTGGCCGAAGCGCAGTCCGTCGCGGGCGCCCCCCAGCAGGTCGGCCAGCACCGTGCCGGGCACGGCGGCCGCGGCGGCGATGGCCACCGCGCCGGTGCCCGTCATTGCGTGGTGAAGCTTGCCCATGGAAAAGATGCGTACGTTCAGGTCGATGTCGTCCGTGCCGACGGCGCGGCCGCTGGAGGCCGTATAGGCCGCGGGCGGGGCGGCGAAGGCGAGCTTGGGCGTATGTTGGCGGTGGGTGGTCGCATGAGCGGCATCGGGCGCCAGGCCCATGGCGACCGCGGCGTGGGCGCGGATGGCCTCGGCACGGGCCAGCACGCCGGCATTGCCGTTGACATCGGACTGCAGTTCGGTGCCTGCCAGTCCCAGCGCCGAGGCGGGAACGAAGACGGTGGGGTTGCCGGCGTCGACCAGCGTCGCGCGAATTTCCCCCACGCCCGGAATGGTCAAGTCATCGGCCGTGTTGCCCGTGGGGAACATCGCGCCGTCCGGGCCGTCGCCGCCGCCTGGGTCGAGGAATTCCAGCCGGACTTCCGCGGCGGGGAAGGTCACGCCATCGAGCTCGAAGTCGCCCAGTTCCTGGACCTGGCCGCCGCGCACGGGGACGTGGGCGACGATCTTCTTGCCGAGGTTCGCTTGCCAGATGCGGACCTCCGCCATGCCGTCGCCTGCCGGCCGCACCAGGCCGCGGTGGATGGCAAAGGGGCCTACCGCCGCGCTGAGATTGCCGCAGTTGCCGCTCCAGTCGATCATGGGCTGGCCGATGGCGACCTGGCCGAACCAGTAGTCGACGTCGCAGTCCTGCCGGCCGCTGGGGCCGACGATGACCACCTTGCTGGTGCTGGAGGTGGCGCCGCCCAGGCCGTCTATCTGTTTCTCGTAGGGGTCGGGGCTGCCGACCACCCTCTGCAGTACCCGGTCCCGGACGGCAGGATCAGGAGGGAGATCGCCGGGCAGGAAGAACACGCCCTTGCTCGTGCCGCCGCGCATGTAGAGGGCGGGAATGGCACGCTGTGTCTCGGTGGCGGTCATGGCGGATCGGATTTGCTTTTTTCAGATTGTTTTCAGGAAACGCGCCCATATATGTGCGAGGTTACTACGAGGCGCGCGGGAATGCCCGGGCGGCCGCCAGGCTGTGGCGTGCCGCCCCTCCCCGGCCGGCCGGAATCGGTGCAAACTAGCTTTCTCTGCCGATTCCCCCCGGAACCGGCGCGGCTCGCGGTTCGTTCCCCCCAACCTTTCGACGAGATAGCCATGACCCGCAAGACCCCCATCGAGCGCTACCGGAACATCGGCATCAGCGCCCACATCGACGCCGGCAAGACGACGACGACCGAACGCATCCTGTTCTACACCGGGGTCAACCACAAAATCGGGGAAGTCCATGACGGCAACGCCACCATGGACTGGATGGAGCAGGAGCAGGAGCGCGGCATCACCATCACGTCGGCGGCCACCACGGCCTTCTGGAAAGGCATGGCGGGCAATTACCCGGAACACCGCATCAACATCATCGACACCCCGGGGCACGTCGATTTCACCATCGAGGTCGAACGCTCCATGCGCGTGCTCGACGGTGCCTGCATGGTGTACGACTCGGTCGGCGGCGTACAGCCGCAGTCCGAGACCGTCTGGCGCCAGGCCAACAAGTATGGCGTGCCGCGCATCGCGTTCGTCAACAAGATGGACCGCGTCGGCGCGGACTTCTTCCGCGTGCAGCGGCAGATCGTCGATCGCCTGAAAGGGCGGGCCGTACCCATCCAGATCCCCGTGGGCGCGGAAGAGCATTTCGAGGGCGTGGTCGATCTGGTCAAGATGAAGGCCATCATCTGGGACGAAGCCACCCAAGGCGTGCGCTTCGAGTACCGCGACATCCCGGCCGGACTGCAGGCGACCGCCGAGGAGTGGCGCGACAAGATGGTGGCAGAGGCGGCCGAGGCCGACGACGAGCTGATGGACAAGTACCTGAACGGCGTCGCCCTGACCGAGGACGAGATCAAGCGCGGGCTGCGCAAGCGCACCGTGGCGGGCGAGATCGTGCCCATGCTGTGCGGCAGCGCGTTCAAGAACAAGGGCGTGCAGGCCATGCTCGATGCCGTCATCGACTATCTGCCGTCGCCGGTGGACGTGCCCGCCATCAAGGGCGTGGACCAGAACGACCACGAGATCGAGCGCCATCCGTCGGACGACGAGCCGTTCTCGGCGCTGGCCTTCAAGATCATGACCGACCCCTTCGTCGGCCAGCTGATCTTCTTTCGCGCGTACTCCGGCATCGTGCGGTCGGGCGATACGGTCTTCAACCCGCTCAAGGGCAAGCGCGAGCGGCTGGGGCGCATCGTGCAGATGCACGCCAACGAGCGCCGCGAGATCAAGGAAGTCTATGCCGGCGACATCGCGGCTGCCGTGGGCCTGAAGGAAGCCACCACCGGCGACACGCTGTGCGACCCGGACCACGCCATCATCCTGGAGCGGATGTCCTTCCCGGACCCGGTCATTTCGCAGGCGGTCGAACCCAGGACGCAGGCCGACCAGGAAAAGATGAGCCTGGCGCTGAACCGGCTGGCCCAGGAGGATCCCTCTTTCCGCGTCCGCACCGACGAAGAGTCCGGGCAGACCATCATCTCCGGCATGGGCGAGCTGCACCTGGAGATCCTGGTCGACCGCATGCGGCGCGAGTTCGGCGTGGAGGCGACGGTGGGCAAGCCGCAAGTGGCCTATCGCGAGACGGTGCGATCCGCCGTGCGCGACGTCGAGGGCAAGTTCATCAAGCAGTCGGGCGGCCGCGGCCAGTACGGCCACGTCGTGATCACGCTGGAGCCGCAACCCGCGGGCAAGGGCTACGAATTCGTCGACGCCATCAAGGGCGGCGTGGTGCCGCGCGAGTTTATCCCCGCGGTCGACAAGGGCATCCAGGACACGCTGGCGTCCGGTGTGCTGGCCGGTTATCCGGTGGTGGACGTAAAGGTCACCCTGACCTTCGGCTCCTACCATGACGTCGATTCGAACGAGAACGCCTTCCGCATGGCCGGTTCGATGGCGTTCAAGGAAGCCATGCGCCGCGCCAACCCGGTGCTGCTCGAACCCATGATGAGCGTCGAGGTCGAGACGCCCGAGGATTTCATGGGCAACGTCATGGGCGATCTTTCCTCGCGCCGCGGCATGGTGCAGGGCATGGAAGACATCGCGGGCGGCGGCGGCAAGCTGGTGCACGCCGAGGTGCCGCTGGCGGAAATGTTCGGCTACTCGACCACGCTGCGCTCGCTGACGCAGGGGCGCGCGACCTACACCATGGAGTTCAAGCACTACGCCGAGGTGCCGCGCCAGGTGGCCGAGGCGGTGATCGGGGCGCGCAAGCAGTCGGGCTAGGCCGCCAGCTCGACGCCGCAGCCCGGCGTGCGGGGGACGGTCAGCACGCCGTTTGCCACCGGCAGGTCGGTGCAGGGGTCGTCGAGCAGTTGCTGGTGCTCGGACAGCTCGCACGCGTAGGGCAGGGCGGTGATCGCACTGGCGGCATGGGCGTTCATGGCCTGCATGAGCGCCGGTCCGAACGCGGCGCCGACGCGGCATATCACGCCGCCCGCTTCGCAGATGTGCACGGCTTCCATGAAATGGCGGAAGCCGCCGAGTTTGGTGACCTTGAGGTTGATGGCGTCGACGACACGGTCGGCGACCAGCCTGTGGACGTCCTGCACGGTGACGGCGCTTTCGTCGGCCTCGATCGCGGTGGGCAGGCTGCGCGTGAGCAATGAGAGGCCCGCCCAGTCATGGGCCGGCACGGGTTGTTCTATCAGCGCGATGTCGTACTGTTCCATGCGCGAGAAGGCGGCCATCATCTGCTTGGCGTGGTAGGACTGATTGGGGTCCAGCGTCAGCACGACGTCCGGCCCGACCGCCGCCCGTACGGCGGCGACACGGTCGACGTCCAGGTCGGTGTCGCCGGACAGCTTGAGCTTGAGCTGCCTATATCCGCCGGCCGCCAGCGCGGCCGCGTTGGCGGCCATCTCCGAGGGCGGCTTGATGGACAGGATGCGAGACAGCGGCAGCTCGGCATGGACCTGGCCGCCCAGCAAGACGTTGATCGGTACGCCCAGACGCTTGGCCAGCAGGTCGTGCAGCGCCATGTCGATGGCGGCCTTGGCGCTGTGCTGGAAAGCCAGCCTGCGGTCGACATCGTTCATGATCGCGGCGATCTGGTCCAGCCGCCTGCCGGAGACGATCGGCGCGAGCAGCTCGAGCGCGGTCCGCACGCCTTCGCCGTGGCTCGTGATGGCCGGAATGGCATGCGCATAACCCAGTCCGGTCGTGCCGATGTCATCGGTGAGGGCCAGCAGGTAGCCGTCGATGGTCGGCACGGAAGCCCGGGCGAATTTCCAGGAGGCGTCGCGCATGCGCTGGGGGCAGGGTATGACGGAAACTTGGGCAATGTGCATGGCTAGTCGGGAAGGAGGGTCGGTGCAGCCAGGGCATCGAATACCGGAGCGACATCGTCGAGCTTGTCCAGTTGCATCAGGCGGTCAATGGCTTCGTCGATCTTGCCGGGCGCGATGACCCCGTCGGCATTCGAGCGGAATTTCCGGATGTAGTCAGCTTCCGATATGGGATTGGCGCGGGTGCCGCGCACACTGTCGATGACGTGCTCGAAACGCGAGCCGTCGTTCAGCCGGATCGAAACGTGCGCGCCGGCCTTTTTCGGATCGGCGCTCAGGGAGGCATGTGCCTCGTAGACTACCTTGTCGGCCAAGGCGTTGATGGCTGGATCCGCCAGCGCCTCGGGGCTATAGGCGTGTTTGCCCATACTGCCACGCACCATGGCCTCGGCAAGCGAATGCTGCAAGCTGATGCGGCCATGCCAGGTGGTCAAGGGGCGCAGCTTCTCGGCTGCCGGTTCGCACAAGGTCGCCACGGAGGTGGGCGCGATGCGGCAGCGGATTTCGGCAATGTCGGCGGGTACTATCGCGTGCGCGGCCCTGAGCGCGAGTACCGCGTCGATGTAAGGATGAATGGTGAACGCGCTGGGATATGGCTTGGAAGCCACCTCGAGCAGCTCCCAGCGGCTGCCTAGCCGGTCGGTCGCCATGGCGTACCGAAAGGCCGACGGTTCGACCTTCTGAAGATGCGTCTGGAACCAGCCGAAGCGACCTTCGAAGACGAAACGAGGGCCGCTGATGCCTTCCTGTCCCAGCGCGACGGCGCGCACGGCTTGGCTCGCCGCCATTCCCACGTGCAGCGTCTTGGTCGACGCGCCATCTTCCCATGAAGCCATCAAGCCACCGCACATGCTGGCGCAATGGCCGACTGCGTCGGCGACTTGCCGGCGATCGAGCTCCGCCAGGGAGGCGAGTGCGTACACGGCTCCGAACGCACCCATGATCGCAGTCGGATGAATACCGACGCCATGCAGGCGCACGGGGGAGACCAGGCCCAGCCGGCAACTGAGCTCGCTGCCGACGATCACCGCCTGCATCAGCCGGGCGCCGCCGAGGCGCGATGACTGGCAGTAGGGAAGGGCGACCGAGAATGGCGCTACCGTCGGATGGACGAACGACTCGATGTGCGTGTCGTCGAATTCCAGCAGCGAGGACATGACGCCGTTGACGAAGGCGGCGCCCGCCAGCGACAGTGGTTCGTCGAAGCCAAGGCTCCTGGCTTGCGAGCCGGCGTCGGTCCGCGCCATCGCGCGGGCCGCGGCATGGACCGGTTCCAATGGCCTGGCCGCGAGCATGACCCCGACCGCATCGAGGATCTGCAGCCGTGCGAGGTCCTTGACGTCCCGGGGAATGCCGTCCCACGACAGTCCCATGGCCCAGTCCGCGAGTCGTTCGCTCAATCCGACCATGGCCCTAGTCCATCTTGATGGTGATGGATCGCCCCAGGCGCGACCACTGGTCGTATTCGCCGCGCAGGAACTCCACGAACTTCGGCCCGCTCAGCGTGCTCGGCTTGGAACCCTGGTTCGCCAGTGTTTGCATGAAGGCCTCGTCGCGGAATACGCCGTCGATGGCACGGTCGAGCTGGGACAAGACGTCCGCCGAGGCGCCTTGGGGCGCGAACACGCCGTACCATCCCGCCAGCCTCATGTTGCCGAGCCCGCTCTCGGCGAGAGTCGGCACGTTCGGCAGCATCGGCAACCGGTCGGGCGCCGTGGTGGCCAGCGCCGTCACCTGGCCGGCTTGTACGTACGGGAGGCCTACCTGGAGGTCTGTGAACAGCAAGTCGATGTGCCCCGCATGAAGATCGATCAGCGCCGGGCCCGCCCCTTTGTACGGGACGTGGACCAGATTCGCGCCGGTCTCGTGCTTGACCAGCTCCGCTGCGACGTGGGGAAGCGTACCCGTTCCCGAGGAGCCGATGTTCAGGCCGGCGGCACCGGCCTTCGCGCGCGCCGTAATCTCGCCGACTGTCCTGATGCCCGATTTCTTGCTTGCCATCAATATCATCGGAGCGGTGGCGATCATCCGCACCGCGACCAGATCGCGGAACGGATCGTAGGGTACCTTGGTCAGCGCGGGATTGATGGTGATAGGGCCCTGCAGGCCCAAAAGCAAGGTGTATCCGTCCGGCGCGGCGTTCACGACCGAACTGGTGCCGATGACGCCGCCGGCGCCGGCCTTGTTCTCGACGACGACCGGTTGGCCGAGCCGCCGCGCGAGGGCCGCCGCGAGAGAACGTCCGACCAGATCGGTGGGACCCCCGGGTGCGTAGGGAACGACGAGTTTGACCGGCTTGGAGGGATAGTCGGTATCCCGCGCGTGGGCGCCGGCTGCGCAGCAAAGGCTCGCAAGTACCAGGCAGAGCGCGCGGATGCGATAGGTGAACACCGTATGTCTCCTCGTTTGTTCGTGCTCTCTAGGCGTGGCACCGAGTGCGAGGATTACAGCACAGCGTCGTTTCGCAGGGCGAAAACTCCATAAATAATCGACGAGGCCCCGCCGTCCCGCCGCATCGCGCATCATCGTTCCGGGATTGCCGCCACCCGAGCCCGGAGCTCCATCATTCGAGGAAGGACGCGCCACCCTTGGCGAGATGAACTTCGATGAAGCGAGTTTCCTCGCGCCTGCCGCCGGGGTGCCTGTCGAACAAGGCGATGTCATGCCCCGGCACGAGGCGCCGCAGGTCGTCGCCGGCCACGTCTTTCATGCGCCGGAACTCGCGCAGCATGTTCCAGGCATTCCCCTGCATGTAGCCGGGCGGCCACATGCGTTCCAGGTTCTCGTAGGTATAGCAGCAGTCGCCCGCGATGACATAGGCGCCGTCCGGGGTGGCCACTTCCAGCCACTGGCTGCCGAAGGTGTGCGTATCCTTGGCCAGCCGGCACGTGACGCCTTCGGCCACCGCCGCGTCGCCGTCCAGGAACACCACCCGGCCGTCCCGCGCGGCGGCCTCCAGCGCGTGGAAGTCGGCCACGTTCAGCGATGAGAAGGCCCAGTGGCTCTTGGACGTCTGCTCTCCGAATTCCTCGATGACGCGCTTCCACGACTCGTACTCGTAGCGTTGCACGTAGATCCGCGCGTTGGGAAAGCCGCGCAGGTTGCCCGCATGGTCGAAATGCATGTGGGTCAACACCAGCGTCTCTATCTTGCGGGGATCGACGCCGAAGCGTTCCAGCAGGACGTCGCTGCGCACGAAATCGTCGAACCTCCTGCCCGTCATCGACGCGCCCGAATCGAAGCCGGTATCGACCAGGACGAGCTGGCCCCGGCTGGATTTCAGGAGCGAGATCATCATCGGCACTTCCACGGTGCCGCGATTGCTCGCCACCGGCGCGCCGCTGAGGAAGTCGTGGGGCAGGCGGCCCAGGGCATAGCAAAAGCCCCATATGTTCCAATCGGTCATGCGGGTGTCCTTGTGCGGTGCGGTCAGTCGAATTTGAGCCCAAGGCGCCTGATGACATTCCGCCACTTGTCCGAATCGGCCTGGATGACGCGGTCGAATTCCTCGGGTGTGGTGGTCCTGGGCACCGCGGCACTGGAAACGATTTTTTCCTGAACTTGCGGGTCCGCGGCGGCGGCCACCACGGCCTTGCGCAGGGCGGCAAAGACGGCGGGCGGCAAGCCGGCGGGCGCGACGATGCCTCCCCACGATGCGACGGTGGCGTCGGGCACGCCCAGTTCCGCGAACGTCGGAATGTCGGGATGGCCGGCCAGGCGCTGGGCGCTCGAGACGCCCAGTATGCGCAGCTCGCCGGTCTGGGCGTACGGGAAATAGCTTTGCAGTCCATCGCACGAAGCCGCCAGGCGGCCTGGGATCAGGTCCTGGATGTTCTGGTTCGTGCCCTTGTAGCTGACGTGGTTCATGCGCATGCCGGTCTTTTCCTGCAGCAGTTCGCACAGCAGGTGCTGGGCGCCGCCTTCCCCCGAGGTCCCGAAGCTGAGCTTGCCGGGATGGGCCTTGACGTAGTCGACGAACTCGGCAAGGGTGCGCACGGGGAGCTTGCCGTTGACGATCAGGCCCATGGGCAATTCGCTGACGAGCGAGACGGTCTGGAAGTCGCTGCGCTTGAAAGGCATCCGGCTGTAGAGGTGGGGCGCGATGGAGAACATGTTCGCGCCCGCGTACAGCAAGGTATAGCCGTCGTTGCCGGACTTGGCGACGTAATCGGCGCCGATCAGCGTATTGTTGCCCGGCTTGTTCTCGACCACCACGGGCTGGCCCAGGCTGGCTCCCATTTTCTCGGCCAGCATGCGGGCGACGATGTCGAATTGCCCGCCGGCGGTATAGGGAACGACCAGTTTGATGGGGTGCGTGGGCCATTCCGCCGACCGGCCCGGGGCGATTGCGCCCAGCGCGAGGATTAGCGTTCCCATCCATGTCTGCAGGGTCTTCATAGCGGCCTCGTGAACGAAAAAGTCGGGATCCGTCGCGGGAGCCGCGGTCAGGCGGCCTGCGCCTTCGGCTTGCGTTCGAGCGGGTGCTTCAGCCAGTGATCCATGTCCTGGAAGCGCTCGTGGAAATAGGCGGGTATGGCGCCGTAGCCCGGGGTGCGTAGCCACAATCGCATCAGCAGCCGTTTCAGCTCGGGTTCTTCATAGTCCTCGAAGTCGGTGCGCGAGTGCAGGACCACGCGATTGTTCAGGAACTGGATGTCGCCTCGCCGGAAATCCATGTCGAGCCGGAACGTGTCGCTGGCACACAGTTCGTCGACGTATCGCATGGCCTCGTCCTGGTGTGCCGTCAAGCGCGGCACGTCGGGAAAGCGCTGTGCGGAGTCGACGTAGGTGCGTCCATGCTGGGTGAACAGCCGGCCGTCCAGCATCGAGAAGCGCGGCTCCACGTAGTAGGGAGGGCGGCCCGGGGGTTCCTCGCCGCGGGCATCGCAGTAGAAGGGCTGGTAGAGCACCTCCAGCAGGTCCGGACGCGTGCGTAGTATTTCGTTGTGGACCGCAGCGGCGCTGGCAATGCAGCTCAGGCCCCCGCTTTTGGACCGCCTGTAGCACAGCAGTCCGACGACGTCGCCCTGGTCGTTGTGGAAGGGCAGCCGGCGCGCGGTATGGAAGCCTCGCTGGGTGGGGTTCCTGTATTGATCGCCACCGGTGTCCCGCACGTCGACCAGCAGGTCTCCATACGGAGTCTGCGCCAGCGCGGTCCCCATGTGGACGCCGAGCCCCCAGTACACCAGCCTGGTGCCTTCCAGGCCGTATTCGTCGACGGCCAGCCCGCGCATCAGCACGACGCCTGCGCCCGTCTCGACCTCGGCCAGGATGCGAGCCATGCGGACGGCGAAGCGGCCCAGCGGGAAGTCTTCCTTGCCGAAGGGAATCGTCAGGCCGCGAGTCCGTACGTGCGAGAGCGCCGACGCGACGTCGGCGCGGTCCTCGTCGTCCAGCTCGTAGATCCATTGCTGCGAATCCCGCATGCCTTGCCCCGTCCAGGCAGAGGGCCCGCGTGCGGGCTGAAAATCCAACGTCGCCATTCTCGTCTCCACCGCTTCCATGGGGTGGAAACACTCTAACTGCTCGCACTTCCCCCTACAATCGGCCAAATAGCGCGATATCAATTCTCGAAGCGAGAATAATCATGGACACCATCGCCAACCTGAAGGCCTTTCTCGAAGTGGCGAGAGCCGGCAGCTTCGTGGGCGCGGCCCGGCAGTTGCGGGTGGCGCCGTCCGTCGTCACCAAGCGGGTCGAGCAGTTGGAATGGCGAACTGGGCAGAGGCTGTTCGAACGTACCACGCGCAGGGTGTCGGTAACCGAAGCGGGGCGGCTCTTCATGCCCACCGCCGCGCGACTCGTCAATGACCTGGACGACGCCATCGCGCAACTCCAGAAAAGGCCGCGGGCGCTGGAGGGGCGCCTGCGCATCAAGGTGCCCACCACGCTGAGCGCGTTCTATCTGGGCGGGATGCTGGCGCGCTTCCAGAATCAACATCCCAACATCACCATGGACGTGCTGGCGCTGGACCGGCCTGTCGATCCCGTGCAGGAAGGCTTCGACATGGCGATCGGCATGTTTCCCGCATCGTTCGGAGGATCGGTCGACGTCGGCCTGTGCGCCGTGCCGCGGCTGGCCGTGGCCGCGCCAGCCTATCTTGCCCGCAACGAAGCGCCGCGGCATCCCTCGGAATTGCTGCGGCACCAGATACTCAACTTCCAGCCCCTGGGCGCGACCTGGACATTCGAGGGCAAGACCGGCCCCGTGGCCGTATCGGTGACCCCGCGCGTGGACTCGAACGATGGGTTGATCCTGTTGCAGAACGCGCTGGAAGGCAATGGCGTCACGCTATTGACCTCCTACCTGCTGCTTCCCGCGATCCAGGCCGGCCGCCTGGTCACCTTGCTACCGGAGTTCCGCGTGGCCGATATCTGGGTCAGGGCCATGGTCCCGGAAAACCGCATGCAGATCGAGCGGGTGCAAGCCTTGCTGGACTTCCTGCGCGCGGAGTTCTCGCCCGTGCCGCCCTGGGAACGGAACGCGGGGTCCGCATGACGGCTGCGTGCCGGATGCCCGATACGTCGCATGCGGATGCGCGATCCCGCCCGCAACCCTCTGGGTAGCTGGTACAGTTGTCGGCGACGTTCTTCGGTATTCCGCTCGCAACCGTTCATGACGCCTCCTGTCTTTTCCGCTCGCCTCGTGGCCCGCTGGCTGCTGATCCTGATGCTGCTCGCCGGCGCGTATTTCTTCAGCGGATTTCTCGTGCCCGGCCTGGCCGCGCTGATCATCGGCCTGGCAAGTTGGCCTTTGTACCGGCGCTGGGTCCGCATCTGCGGCGGCCGCACGGCGCTCGCGGCCAGCGGCGCGCTGCTGGTCATCGTGGTCGGCCTGATCGTGCCGTTCGCCTTCGGCCTGTCCTACGCCATCCAGGAAGCGAGCAACCTCATCCGCTGGCTGCTCGAGGCCAACCGCGAAGGCCTGCCCGTGCCGCACTGGGTCAGCGGCCTGCCGCTGATCGGCGAGCGCCTTGCGGGCTATTGGGAAGAACATCTGTCCCGGCCGCATGCCCTCGGCGCATGGGTGCAGCTCATCAGCGGCGAACACCTGGGCAATATCTACCGGGTCGTGCTGTCCACCACCGGCAACGTCTTTCACCTCGCGTTGACGGTGGTGTTCATGTTGATCATCCTGTTCTTCGTCTACAAGGACGGCGAGAGCATCGTGGCCCAGCTCGACACGGTGGGCGAGCGGGTGCTGCCGGTGCGCTGGACCCGGCTCTCGCGCGTGGTGCCGGCCACCATCAGCGCCACTGTCACCGGCATGGGCCTGATCGCCATCGGCGAAGCCGTGGTGCTCGGCGTGGCCTATTGGATAGCGGGCGTGCCGTCGCCCGCGCTGCTGGGCTTGATCACGGGTTTCATGGCGCTGGTGCCGGGCGGCGCCCCGCTGGCCTTCACCATGGTGTCGCTGTACCTGATCGGATCGGGCAAGCTCGTGGCCGGCATCGGCCTGTTCGCCTGGGGCACCTTCGAACTCTTCGTCGTCGACAAGACCTTGCGTCCGCGGCTCGTCGGCGGACCGGTCAAGCTGCCGTTCCTGCCGACCTTCGTCGGCTTGGTCGGCGGCGTGCAGACCATGGGCCTGGTGGGCCTGTTCGTCGGCCCGGTGCTGATGGCGCTGCTCGTAGCCATCTGGCGCGAGTGGCTGAGAGAGCCGCCCCCCCCTATGCGCTGACGCTGGGGAGGCCCACTCCCTCCGCGCTTCGTGCAGGGGAGGCCCACCCCCTCCGCGCTTCGCGCAGGGGAGGCCCATCCCCTCCGCGCTTCGCGCGTCCCCCTCAAGGGGGCGATGCGAGTGGACCGGCGGAGCCGGATCCACCGCATCCTGGATCTAGTACCGTTATCTTGGGGTGGGGCGCTTGTGCTTCGCTGGCTGCCAGCGGTAGCCACGGTGTAGCAATTTAAGAAACTCGTACTATACCCAGGGCGCCGCGGATCCGGCTTTGCCGGTCCGCCAGCGCCGCCCCTTGAGGGGCGCGGCGCAAGCCGCGAGGGGTGGTCTCTCCGTCCAGCGCCGCCCCTTGAGGGGCGCGGCGCAAGCCGCGAGGGGTGGTCTCTCCTTCCCGCGCCGCCCCTTGAGGGGCGCGGCCACAGGCCGCGTGGGGTGGGCTTCCCTAATAAATGCCTTGCGCCAGCATGGCGTCGGCCACCTTCACGAAGCCGGCGATGTTGGCGCCGTCGACGTAGTTGATGCTGCCGTCGGGCCGGGTGCCGTGCCGCACGCAGTTCTCGTGGATGTCCTTCATGATGGCGCGCAGGCGTTCGTCGACTTCGGCGTGGTGCCACGACAGGCGTTGCGAATTCTGCGCCATTTCGAGTCCCGACACCGCCACGCCGCCGGCGTTGCTGGCCTTGCCCGGCGCGTAGAGCGTGCCGGCCCGGACGAAGACGTCCACCGCCTCGAGGGTGGACGGCATGTTCGCGCCTTCGGCCACGCACAGTACGCCGTTGCGCACCAGCGTTTCGGCGTCGTTGCCGTCCAGCTCGTTCTGCGTGGCGCAGGGCAGGGCGATGTCGACGGGAATGTGCCAGGGCCGCTTGCCCGCCTCGAACGCCAGCTTGTTGCGCGCCGCGAATTCCGAGAGGCGGCCGCGCTGGACGTTCTTGAGATCCATGATCTCCTTGAGCATGTCGATGCCGATGCCGCCCGGCACGTGCAGCGTTCCGTCCGAATCCGACAGGGTCACGACCTTGGCGCCGAGGTCCATGGCCTTCTCGGCGGCGTACTGCGCGACGTTGCCCGAGCCGGAGATCGAGACGGTCTTGCCGTCGAAGCTCTGGCTCTTGCGATGCAGCATCTGTTCGGCGAAATAGATGGTGCCGTAGCCCGTGGCTTCCGGACGCATCAGGCTGCCGCCGAAGGCCAGTCCCTTGCCCGTGAACACCGCGGCCGCGCTGTTGGACAGCTTCTTCATCATGCCGGCCATGAAGCCGACCTCGCGCGCACCCACGCCGATGTCGCCCGCCGGCACGTCCGTGTCGGGGCCGAGATGGCGGTAGAGTTCGAGCATCAAGGCCTGGCAGAAGCGCATGACCTCGCCGTCGCTCTTGCCCTTGGGATCGAAGTCCGCGCCGCCCTTGCCGCCGCCCATCGGCAGGGTGGTGAGTGAATTCTTGAAGGTCTGTTCGAACGCCAGGAAGCGCAGGATGGACAGGTTGACCGAAGGATGCAGCCGCATGCCGCCCTTGTAGGGCCCGATGGCGGAGTTGTGCTGGATGCGGAATCCGCGATTGACCTGGGTCTGGCCGCGGTCATCGACCCAGCATACGCGGAACTGGATGACTCGCTCGGATTCCACCAGCCGTTCGAGCAGGCCGTGCTCGGCGTAGCGCGGGTGCTTTTGCAGGAAGGGCCAGAGGCTCGTCATGACTTCCTTGACGGCCTGCAGGAACTCCGGCTGATGAGGGTCGCGCAGGGCAACCTGCGCAAGAAAGCTGTCTAGGCTGGCGTGTTTCAATATCGGCTCCGTTGAATGTCCGGGCGCTTGGGGTCGTCCTGCCGCGAGGGGCTGCGAGCGGCGTCGAGGGCTGCACCTTTTGCGTGCGGCGTTGCTCTGATCCGGTGCGTTGCACCGAAAAAACGCGGCATTGTAAACGCGTTTTTCCGTCATCATGCCGATAATTGACGACTTTATGCACTTATTTAGTGCAATCTTCAAATGGGGACGGAGCGGGGGTTGAGTGCCTTTCCAGACGATAAAATAGGGACGCAGCAAGACGGCAATCCTGCCGGGAATGGCGGGCGGCGGCGTTCCCGCAACCAGGAAGCACGAACATGGCTTGGACCATATTGATCATTGCCGGACTGATGGAAATCGGCTGGGCGATCGGCTTGAAGTACACCGAAGGCTTCACCCGGCTGTGGCCCTCCGTGGGCACCGTCGCCGCCATGGTCGTCAGCATGGCGCTGCTGGGCGTGGCGATGCGTACGCTGCCCGTGGGCACCGCCTATGCCATATGGGTGGGCGTGGGCGCCGTGGGAACGGCCGCGCTGGGCATCCTGCTGTTCGGCGAGGCCGCCACCCCGGCTCGGCTGGTCAGCCTCGGGTTGATCGTGGCGGGTATCATAGGACTGAAACTGGCTTCCTGACCCGCATCCATGACCTCCGCCGCACACGACGGCCCCCTAGGCATATTCGACTCCGGCGTCGGCGGCATCAGCGTGCTGAACGCCATCCGGCAGATCTTGCCGCGTGAAGACCTCCTGTACGTGGCCGATAGCGGCCATTTGCCGTACGGAGAGAAAACCCCCGCCTACATCGTGGCACGCGCCCTGCGCCTGGCCGAGTTCTTCCTGTCGCGCGGAGCCAAGGCCGTGGCCATTCCATGCAACACGGCGACGGCCGTCGCGGTCGAGGCGCTGCGCGACCGCTATCCGGGACTGCCCATCGTCGGCATCGAACCCGCGGTCAAGCCGGCGGCCAGGCTGACCCAGTCCGGCGTGATAGGCGTGCTGGCGACTACCGGCACGCTGCTCAGCGAACGTTTCCACGCCCTGGTACGGCGTGAGGCGCCGGGTGTAGAAGTGCTGCTCAAGCCCTGCCCGGGGTGGGTGGCGCTGGCCGAGGAGGGCTGGACCCCGGAACGGGACCATCTGGTGGCCGAGCCGCTGGCCGAGCTGGTTGCCAAAGGCGCCGACGTGCTGGTCCTGGGCTGCACCCATTTCCCCTTCCTGATCGACCCCATACGGCGGCACGTGGGGCCGGACGTCGCAGTATTGGAAACGGGGGTGCCGTTCGCCCGCCAATTGCAGCGGCAATTGCTGGTCCACGGGCTGGCCCGGGCGGCGGGCGAGGGGAGCGTGCGGTTCCTGACCAGCGGCGCGCCGGCCGAGGCGGCGGGGCGCATCGCCCGCCTGACCGGTGAGACGGCCGAGGTCGAGCGCCTGCCGGCCGAATACTGCTGAAGCGTCCCGCGAGGCACTGGGGAGCGGGGTAGGGCTTTTCCGGCCCGGCCGGGGGCGATGGAGTATCCTCACGCCTTCCATGCCGGCGGCCGTGCCGCATCCGGCTGGCCTCGTGCCGCGTTCCCAGGATACCCACAGGAGCCTCCATGTCGCTCGAACAGCATTACACCTCCATACTCGAAAAGCTCGGCGAGGATCCGCATCGCGAGGGCCTGCGCGACACCCCCAAGCGCGCCGCGAAGGCCATGAAATACCTGTGCCAGGGCTATTCCCAGAATCTCGACGAGATCGTCAACGGCGCGCTGTTCTCGTCCGACACCAATGAAATGGTGCTGGTCAAGAACATCGAGCTGTACTCGCTATGCGAACACCACCTGTTGCCTTTCATCGGCAAGGCCCACGTCGCCTACCTGCCCAACGGCAGGGTGCTCGGCCTGTCCAAGGTGGCGCGCATCGTCGACATGTACGCCCGCCGCCTGCAGATCCAGGAGAATCTCTGTCTTCAGATCGCCGAGGCCGTGCAGCAGGTGACCGATGCGCTCGGCGTCGCCGTGGTCATCGAGGCGCAGCATATGTGCATGATGATGCGCGGCGTCGAGAAGCAGAATTCCTCGATGGTCAGCTCCGTCATGCTGGGCGCGTTCCGCGAGAATCCTTCCACTCGCGCCGAATTCCTAGAACTCATTCGCTGACTGTCCGCACCTTTATGGTGCGTTCATGGCACGGTCGCACCGGGGCGGGCAGCGTTTTGCACCAATGAGAGGCCCGCCCGGGCTGCCTTTGGGCCCTTCCGTGCTGGCCCGCCGTTTGCTTGGCTTTGGTAGTGGTTTACCCCAGTCGCGCCCCCAAAATCGAGGCGCTATATTTTTGCCACTGTTTCGTAGATGAGATGAGGTTTCGTATTTAAGACGGCAAACGAGGCACCCGGAGCGATCGACGCACACTATCGCAGCGCCCAGGCCGCTTCGCAATCCATCCGGGACGAGCGGAATTTCTCCGCCGTGGTCGTTGTTGAATAGATGCTTCGGTTTATACAGGCCCCGCAACATGAATGAAATCGAGTTCCGCAAGGTCGGCAAGCGCTTCCTGGACCGCCAGACGGGGCAGCCCCGCGCGGCGGTCACCGACGTCAACCTGACCATCCGCAGCGGCGAGGTCGTCTCCATCATCGGCCCGTCCGGCTGCGGTAAGAGCACGTTGCTGAACATGGGCGCGGGCCTCTACCTGCCCAGCGAGGGCGAAGTCTACGTAGGCGGAGAGCGCGTGACCAAGCCCGTGCGCAAGGTCGCGTTCATGTTGCAGAAGGACCTGCTCATGCCCTGGCGCACGATACGCGCCAACGTCGAGCTGGGACTGGAGATCGAAGGCGTGGCGCCGCGGGAACGCAAGAGCGTGGCCGACGAGCTCCTGGCCAAGTGCCATCTCAAGGGGTTCGAGGAACACTATCCCTACCAGCTGTCCGGCGGCATGCGCCAGCGCGCGGCGCTGGCCCGCACGCTGGCCGTCGATCCGCAGGTGCTGCTGTTGGACGAGCCCTTTTCCGCGCTTGATGCGCAGACCAAGATGGTGTTGCAGCAAGACCTCGCCAAGATGGTGTACGAAAAACGCAAGACGGCGCTTTTCATCACCCACGACCTGGTGGAGGCCATCGCGCTGTCCGACCGGCTGCTGGTCATGAGCGAGCGTCCCGGCACCATCATCGAGGAAATCGTCGTGGACCTGCCCATGCGCGACAACCCGCTGGAACGGCGCAAGCTACCGGAAATCGGCCCGCTGCAGGGCCGTTTGATGGAACTGCTGAAGGTCGGCAAGGAAACCGCCGAGCTGCACTGAATCCGTTCGTCTCTCCCAACACGCACGTTGCGCCCGTGGGCGCCATTCATACAGGAAGCCCTATGAAAAAAGCTCTGGTCTCCTTCAGCTTCAAACTGGCCACCGTTGCCGTGGCTGTCGCCTCGCCGCTTGCCGCCCACGCCGCGCCGGAGGAAGTGAACTACCTGCTGCCCGCGCCGCCCACGCTGCCGGCCTTCGCCCCGTGGATGATCGCGCAGCAGCGCGGCTACTACGCCGATGAGAACATCAAGGTCAACTTCGTGCTCGGCAAGGGCGGGGTCGACGTCGCCAAGCAGATCGGCGCCGGCAATGCGGTAATCGGCGGCGCCATCGGCGACACGCCCATCATCGTCCGCGCCAATGGCGTGCCCGTGAAGGCCGTCGCCGTCCTGGGCGCGGGTTCGCTGTCGTCGCTGGCGGTCAAGAAGGACGGCCCGATCAAGTCGGTCGCCGACCTCAAGGGCAAGACCGTGACCGTGATCTCCTACAGCGACACGACCTACTACGCGCTGCTGGGCACGCTCAAGAAATACAACCTGAGCAAGAGCGACGTGTCGATCCAGGCCGCCGGGCCCGCGGGCGTGTGGCAATTGTTCGCCGCCGGCAAGGCCGACGGCATGGCCGCCACGCCCGACTGGCTGGTCGATGCGGACGAGGCCACCAACGGCAATGCCGAGTACCTGAAGATCGACAAACCCTTCAACAGCATGGCGCAGGCCATCATCGCCTCGGACGAGACGATCAAGAAGAATCCGGACCTGATCAAGCGCCTCGTGCGCGCGACCCTGCGCGGCATGCAGGACGTGATGAAGGATCCCAAGAGCGCCGCCGCCACTTACGCCCAGGCCGCGCCGGCCTTCAAGGGCAAGGAAGAGAAGCTCGAGCGTATCCTGCGCCTGTACAACAAGTACGTGTACGCCGACCAGAAGGTGCTGGGCCAGATGGACACCGCCCGCCTGGCCGAGGTGCAGAAGTTCTACGTTTCGGAAGGCATCGTGTCCAAGGCCGCGCCCTTGACCGATCTTTATACGAACCAGTTCGTCGGAGTTGAGCGGTAATGTCCGTATCCGTATCCAATGAAGGCGCGCCCGCGGTGGCGCGCACCGCCAAGCCGGCCGCCCGCCCGTTCTTCGCGGGCAAGGTCGCCACGGCGAGCGGCAGCCTGCTGGTCCTGCTCGTGTTCCTGGCCGCCTGGGAGTGGGGGCCGGGACTGCTGAACATGCCGGAATTCATCCTGCCCCGCTTCAGCCGCGTGGTCCAGGAGTTCGGCCACATGTGGCAGAACAGCGAGCTGCTCATGCACAGCGGCATCACCGCGTTCGAGGTGATCGTCGGCTTCATCCTGGGCGCGCTGCTGGGCCTGGTGGTGGGCGTGGTGCTGGGCCTGTCGCCCACCACGGAATCGATCCTGTCGCCGTACATCCTGGCGCTGCAGATCGCGCCCAAGGTGGCGTTCGCGCCGCTGTTCGTCATGTGGCTGGGCTATACCATCTATCCGAAGATCCTGGTGGCGATCCTGATCGTGTTCTTCCCGGTCATGATCAATGTGCTGTCGGCCGTGCGCACCGTGGATCCCGACATGGTCAACCTGGTCCGCACGCTCAACGCCAGCCGCTGGCAGATCTTCCGCCTGGTCGAGTTCCCGTCGGCGCTGCCGGCGCTGTTCTCGGGCCTGCGCATCGCCTCCACCCTGGCCGTCATCGGCGTGACCGTGGGCGAGCTGGTGGGCGGCAACCTGGGCCTGGGCTTTCTGCTGGTCGACGGCGAAGGGCAGGGCAACACCGCTGCCGTATTCGTCACCATCGCCGTGCTCACGCTGATCGGTATCGTCGCCTATGCGGGCGTCGTCTGGGCGGAGAAGCGCGTCCTTCATTATCTGCCGCGTGCGGCGACCACCACGGTCTGAGCGCGGTTCATGGGAGCAACGTTGGATTCAAGCAATATCGGTAATCTCCTGCAGGGCCGCCGCATCCTGGTGACGGGAGCGGCGCGCGGGCTGGGCTACGAGTTCGCGGTGGCGCTGAGCCAGGCCGGCGCGAAGGTGGCAATGGCCGACATCCTGGCCGACACGCTGCGTCAGTCGGTCGAGACCTTGCAGGCCCGCGGTTTTCCGGTGCACGGCATCGAGGTCGACCTGGCCGATCCGGGTTCCGTCGAGCGGTGCGCCGGCGAGGCCGTCCAGGCGCTGGGAGGGCTGGACGGTCTGGTCAACAACGCCGCGATCACCAACTCGGGCGGACGCAGCGCGCACCAGCTGGACGTCGAAGTCTGGGATCGGGTCATGCAGGTCAACGTGCGGGGCACCTGGCTCATGTCGGTGGCGTGCCACGAGGCGCTCAAGGCCTCCGGCCGGGGGGCGATCGTCAATCTCGCCTCGGATACGGCGATGTGGGGTGCGCCCAACCTGCTGGCCTATGTGGCAAGCAAGGGGGCGGTCGTCTCGATGACGCGTTCGCTGGCGCGCGAGTTCGGTGCCGACAACATCACCGTCAATGCCATCGCGCCGGGGCTGACCCTGGTCGAGGCGACCGAATACGTGCCCGAGGCGCGGCACAGGCTCTACCACGACCAGCGTGCGATCAGCCGCGAGCAGGTACCCGACGACGTGAGCGGTTCGGTGATCTTCGCCTTGTCCGACCTGGCCAGGTTCGTGACAGGCCAGCTGCTGCCGGTCAACGGCGGATTCGTGATGAATTGAAAAAAGGGCGGCGGTGTGACCGGCATCGCACTTCCGGGCCGGTATCATTCCGTCCCGCAAGCTACGAGTGGATAGTCGGTCACACATGAGCAAAGGGAACGTTTCGGAAGCCGCCCAGGACAAGTATCTAGTTCCCGCGCTGGAGCGCGGGCTGCTGTTGCTGGGTCAATTCAACCATCGCGACCGGAAGCTGTCGGCGCCCGAGCTGGCGCGCCGGCTGAACCTGCCCCGCTCGACCGTGTTCCGCCTGCTGATGACCCTGGAGTCCATGGGTTTCGTGCAGCGGGCCGAGGGCGGGCACGACTACCGCCTGGGCCTGGCGGTGCTGCGGCTGGGGTTCGAGTACCTCGCCTCGCTCGAGCTCACGGAGCTGGGCGCGCCGCTGCTGGAGCGCCTGCGCGGGGAAATCGGTTTCTCGTGCAATCTCGTCGTGCGCGATGGCCGCTCCATCGTCTATGTCGCCAAGTCTTCGGCGCCTACGCCTTTCACCAGCTCGGTTCACGTCGGCACCCGGCTGCCCGCGCATGCGACGGTGCTCGGCCGGGTCCTGCTCGAGGACCTGAGCCTGGATGAGTTGCGCGAGCTGTTTCCCGAAGAACAACTGGAAAGCTATTCGTCCAGCACGCCCCATACGGTGCTCGAACTCTACGAGATGGTGCAGAAGGACCGCGAACGCGGCTACGTGCTGCAGGAAGCGTTCTTCGAAGCGCGGGTATCGACCGTTGCCGCGCCGGTGCGCGACGGCACCGGCCGCATCGTCGCCGCGCTCGGCGCCACCATTCCCTCGTCGCGCTTCGAACCGGACCGCATCGACGATCTGGTGGGCCGGGTGCGCAACACCGCCATGGAGTTGTCGCGGCTGCTGAATTATTCGCCCGAGAAGATGCAGGCCATGGGCAAGGTCGCCAACTTGTGGCACAACTGACGGCGGCGCATTCCGCCGCCGTGGTCGGCGCCGGGCCCGCGGGCCTGATGGCGGCCGAGGCGCTTGCTGAGGCCGGCATCGCGGTCGACGTCTATGACGCGATGCCGTCGGCCGGACGCAAATTCCTGCTGGCCGGCATAGGCGGGCTGAACATCACCCATTCCGAACCTCCCGAACGGTTCCTGTCGCGCTACGGCGACCGCGCCGATGCGCTCGCCCCCATGCTGGCGTCTTTCGGAGCCGGCGCCGTGCGCGACTGGGCCGCCGGCCTGGGTATCGAGACCTTCGTCGGCTCTTCGGGCCGCGTGTTTCCCAAGGAAATGAAAGCCGCGCCGCTGCTGCGCGCATGGCTGCACCGCTTGCGGGGGCAGGGCGTGCGCCTGCACATGCGCCACCGCTGGCGAGGCTGGAAGGACGATGGCGCCCTTGTTTTTGATACGCCGTCCGGCGCCGTGGCGCGGCGCCACGGCGCCACGGTGCTGGCCTTGGGCGGCGCGAGCTGGCCCCGGCTGGGTTCGGATGCCGCCTGGGTGCCGCTGCTCGCCGCGCGCGGGGTGGACATCGTTCCGTTGGCGCCGGCCAATTGCGGCTTCGAGATCGGCTGGAGCGAGCACTTCCGGGGCCGCCATGCCGGCCACCCGGTGCGCGCCGTGACCATGGCCCTGGGAGACGGGCGCGACGCATGGCGCCGCAGCGGCGAGTTCGTGGTGTCGGACTATGGCGTCGAGGGCAGCCTGATCTATGCGGCCTCGGCACGCTTGCGAGACGCCATCGCGCGGGACGGCAGCGTGACGGTTTTGCTGGACCTGACCCCGGGCCTCAGCCTTGAACGGGTGGCGGAGGAACTGGCCTGGCCACGCGGCAGCAAGTCCCTTGCCAACCATATGCGCGCGCGGGTGCGGGTGGATGGCGTCAAGGCCGGATTGCTGCGCGAGGCCGTCCCCGCGGCCGATTTCCATGACCCCGCGCGGCTTGCGCGGTGGATCAAGTCATTGCCGCTCACGTTGCGCGCCCCTCGTCCGATCGAAGAGGCCATCAGCAGCGCGGGCGGCATCTCTTTTGCCGGACTGGATGCGCACGCCATGCTGGCCAGGCTGCCCGGCGTGTTTTGCGCCGGAGAGATGCTGGATTGGGAGGCTCCCACCGGCGGCTACCTGCTGACGGCCTGCCTGGCGAGCGGGCGCTGGGCGGGGCAGGGCGCGGCTCGCTGGCTAACGCTGACAGGTCATGGGGCTCCCGCCGCTCCTGCCTCTTGACCTTCCCATCATGACAAGGCCGATACTGCGGCTACGTCACATGAGATGAGGAGTCCCGCTATGTTGCAATTCCAGGTACAAGGCATGAGCTGCAGCCACTGCGTCAAGGCCGTCACGCAGGCCGTCCGGTCCGTTTATCCCGAAGCCCGCGTGGAGGTCGATCTCCATGCGGGCCGGGTCCGGATCGAACACGCCGACGATGCGGCCCGCGTCGCCCGCCTGATCGAGGATGCCGGTTATACAGTGTCGCGTTCCGAAGCGGCGGGCTGATCGCCGAAGAGCGCCAGCTGCCCGTCGGCGGCGCCCAGCCGCACGCCCAGTCCCATCAGCCGCACTGCCCGCGGGTTGCGGCGGAAGGCCGTGGTCAGCAGGATGCGGTATTGCTCCTCGTCCAGGGCCGCGCCGACGCCTTCCGCGGTAGTGCGGTTGAAGTCCGAGAACCGTAGTTTTACGAACAGTTTCTGGATGTGGTTCTGGGCGTCGGCCCGGCGCACGCGCGCATCGAGCTGGTCCAGCATGCCGCGCAGCAATTCCTGGCATGCGTCCAGCGTAGGCAGGTCGGTGGCGAAGGTCTGTTCGACGCTTACCGACTTGCGCTCGCGGGTGGGGGATACCTCGCGGTGGTCGATGCCCCGGCACAGGTCGTGCAGGCGTTCGCCGAACACCCCGAAGTGCTCGCGCAGCCGCTCCAGTTCCCACGTGCGCAAGTCGGCGCAGGTATCGACGCCCAGTGCCTTCAGGCGCGCGCCGGTCACCTTGCCGACGCCGTGGAGCTTGGATACGGGCAGCGCCGCCACGAAGGCGTCGACGTCCCGGGGCGGCACGACGAACAGGCCATCGGGCTTGTTCCAGTCGCTCGCGATCTTGGCGACGAATTTATTGGGGGCGACGCCCGCCGAGACGGTAATGCCGACGGTTTGCGCCACGCGGCGGCGGATTTCGTTCGCAATCAGCGTGGCGCTGCCTTGCAGCCGGTCAGTGCCGCTGACGTCGAGATAGGCCTCGTCCAGCGACAACGGTTCCACCAGTTCGGTGTAGTCGCGATAGATCGCCATGATCTGGGCCGACGCGGTCCGGTACTTGTCCATGGCGGGCGGGATGATGAGCAGGTCCGGACACAGCCGCAACGCCCGTGCCGACGACATCGCCGAGTGGACGCCGTATTTGCGCGCCTCGTAATTGCAGGTAGCCACCACGCCGCGCGTTTCCGGCCGGCCGCCCACCGCCAGCGGGCGCCCCCGCAGGCTGGGGTCGTCGCGCATCTCGATCGACGCGTAGAAGCAGTCGCAGTCGCAATGGATGATCTTGCGCATGGGGACGTGGGAAAAAAGCGTACGGCGCGGCGCTCCTGCTCATTGCAGGCTGAGTTTGGCGTACCGGTAAAAGCTGCCCGCGGCGGCCGTGACCGCCAGCAGGAATCCGTGGCGGCCGTCCAGGAACCCGCGCTTGAAAAGATACAGCCGCACGAAGGTCCATGCGCCGTGGCCGATCGCCGTCCCGATCGAGGCTCGCCGGCCGCGCGCGTGCATCGCTTGCGCGCTGTCGGTCGAATAGCGGTTCATTTTCGCGATCGCGCTGTCCAGGTCGGGATACGTGTAGTGCAGCAGATGCGGTTCGAGGTGCCCGACGCTGCCGGCCGGAACCACCTTTTCGTGCACCCGGTCGTCGCTGAAGCGGGCGGTGCCGCGCCGGAACAGGCGCAGCACGCGGTCCGGCCACCAGCCGCTGTGCCGGATGAACCGGCCGCAGAAGCTGGACAGCCGCGGCATGTCGTAGGCATCGTATGCCGGGTCGCGCAGCGTTTGGGCGATGGCCGCGGCCAGTTCGGGCGTGACCCGCTCGTCGGCGTCGAGCGACAGCACCCAGTCGCCGGTGGCCATGTCGAGCGCCCGGTTCTTCTGCGGGCCGAAGCCCGGCCAATCCGGCGCGACCCCGACGCGCGCGCCGTAGCGGCGCGCGATCTCCACCGTTTCGTCGGTGCTTCCCGAGTCGAGAACCACGAGCTCGTCGGCGAAGCGGACCGATTCCAGGCACTCGGCCAGATTACGGGCCTCGTTGCGGGTAATGATGATGACGGACAGGCGCATGGCGCGGCAAAGCGGGATGGCGATGGCGCCATTACAGCATGGCCGAGCCGGCGTCCGGCGTGGCGTGGGGCCGGTTTTTCGCCTGGTGGCCGGGTGGACTTTTGGGGTAAAATCTAAGTCTTTGATTTTTCTGGACTATTGATACGCATCATCGTGTTGCGGCATTGGTGGTCCGCCCACCATGACAGATACAGCGGCATCAGGGCCCAGTTCTTTTGCCGATTTCGGCCTGCACCCGGACATACTCAAGGCGGTCGTCGCCACCGGGTACACCATTCCGACGCCTATCCAGGCGCAAGCGATACCGGTCGTCACGAACGGCCGCGACGTAATGGGCGCAGCGCAAACCGGAACCGGAAAGACCGCGGCTTTCACTCTCCCCATCCTCCATCGGCTCATGCCCTTGGCCAACCACAGCGCGTCGCCGGCACGGCATCCGGTGCGGGCGCTGATCCTCACGCCCACGCGCGAGCTGGCCGACCAGGTGGCCGACAACGTCAAGCGCTACAGCCAGTTCACGCCCCTGCGCGCGGCCGTGGTCTTCGGCGGGGTCGACATCGGTCCCCAGAAGGAAGAGGTGCGGCGCGGCTGCGAGGTGCTCATCGCCACGCCGGGCCGGCTGCTCGACCACGTCGAGCAGAAGACCATCAACCTCGGCCAGGTCGCCATGCTGGTGCTCGACGAGGCCGACCGCATGCTCGACATGGGCTTCCTGCCCGACCTCGAGCGCATCATCCGGCTGTTGCCCCAGCAGCGCCAGACCCTGCTGTTCTCGGCCACTTTCAGCAACGAGATCCGCAAGCTGGCGCGCTCCTACCTGACGCAGCCGGTCGAGATCGAGGTCGCGGCACGCAACGCGACGGCCGACACCGTCAGCCAGATCGCCTACAAGCTCGGCAGCGACGCCAAGCGCGCCGCCGTCGTGCACCTGGTCAAGTCGCGCGGCCTCAAGCAGGTCATCGTGTTTTCCAACACGAAGATCGGCACCGCCCGCCTGGCCCGCGAACTGGAGCGCGACGGCGTGCGCGCCGAGTCCATCCATGGCGACAAGACCCAGGCCGACCGCATGAAGGCACTGGAGGCTTTCAAGGGCGGCGAACTGGAAGTGCTGGTGGCGACCGACGTCGCGGCGCGTGGCCTGGACGTGGCCGGCGTGCCTTGCGTCATCAACTACGACCTGCCCTACAACGCCGAAGACTACGTGCACCGTATCGGCCGCACGGGCCGCGCCGGCGCGACAGGCGAGGCGATCGCGCTGTTCACGCCCGAGGAAGAGCGATTCCTGCTGGACGTCGAGAAGCTCATCAAGCGCCAGATCCCGCGCGGACAACTGGACCTGCCACCTTCGCTGCTGGCGTCGTCCGCGCGCAGGGAGCGTCCCTCGCGCGGGACGGGCGGCCGGAGCGAGCGCCATCGCTACCAGGCGCCCGCCGCGCCGGTCGACGATTTCTTCTATCGTCCCTATGTGCCCGCGGCCAATACCGAGCCCGCCGGCCCCGAAGCGTCATCCGCGCCGTCCCGCCCGGCCGCCAAGCGTCCCCTGGCGGTCTTGCTGGGCGGCGGCAAGAAGGACGGCACGGCGTCCTAGCCAAGGCCGCGCCGCGGCGCCTCAACCGGTTCCGATGCGCCACCGCCGCGCCCAGCGGCGGACCGCCTCGGCAAGAAACGCCGACACCTCGCCGGCTTGCAGCGGTTCGAATTGCAGGTGGCGCCATGCCGCTTCCAGCGCGGCCAGAGGTTGCCGCACATCGATCGCGGCGGCGCCGGTCTGCTTCGATAGTTTCTGACCTTCGGCATTGACTACCACCGGCACGTGCATCCACCGGGGAGCGGGCAACTCCAGCATGTCCTGCAGGATTTTCTGCCTGGGCGTCGAGCCGAGCAGGTCTTCCCCGCGCACGACATCGGTGACGCCCTGCGCCGCATCGTCCACCACCACGGCGAGCTGGTACGCCCACATGCCGTCGGCGCGGAACAGCACGAAATCCCCGACCTCCGCGGCGACGTCCTGCTCGACCGGGCCCATCCAGCGGTCGACGACGCGCACCCGGCCTTGCGGCACCCGCAGGCGCCAGGCGCGCGCAGGCCGGCCATGCAGTCCGTCGCGGCAGGTGCCGGGGTAGGGCAATTCGCCCGCGGGCAGATAGCCGCGCGCATGGAGGATGGAGTCGGCAATCTCCTTGCGGGTGCAGCCGCAGGCGTAGACCGCGCCTTGCCGGCGCAACCGGTCGAAGGCCTCGCGATAGGCGTGATGGCGCGAGGACTGGCGCAGCACCTCGCCGTCCCACGCCAGGCCGAGGGCCTGCAACTGGCCCAGTATGACGCGGTCCGCGCCGTCTACCACCCGCGGCGCGTCCAGGTCTTCGATGCGGACCAGCCAGCGCCCGCCATGGGCGCGGGCGTCGAGGTAGCTCGCCAGCGCGGCGACCAGCGAGCCCTGGTGCAGCGGTCCGGTAGGGCTGGGCGCGAAGCGGCCGACGTAATCCTGGGGCGGTCTGGACGAAAGCGCTTGCATCGGGACGGAGGTCGTCCAAGGAATGTTCAATGAGGCCCTCAAGCATACGATACAAATTCCGCGCCGCTCCCTGATAGACTGGCACGGGAAGGGCCGTCCGGGCGGCCCCCCGCAGTCCGGGCGGGCTCGGGGCCGATTGAAATCGGCGGGTGCGTCCTCATCTCTAGAGTAATCAGCCGGCCCGGCCGCGTGCCCTGCCGGCTTCATCTCTTGCGAGACCGCGGCTATGGAGTTCAAGGACTACTACGCTATCCTGGGCGTCGAACGGGGCGCGTCGGACGACGACATCCGGCATGCCTACCGCAAGCTGGCGCGCAAGTACCATCCGGACGTCAGCAAGGAGGCCGACGCCGAGCAGCGCATGCGCGACGTCAACGAGGCCTACCAGGTCTTGAAGGATGCGGAGAAGCGCGCCGCGTACGACAACCTTGCCGCCGGCGTGTCGGCGGGAGGCGATTTCCGTCCGCCGCCCGGCTGGGACAGCGGATTCGAGTTCCGCGGCGCGAGCCCGGGCGACGATGCGGCATTCAGCGAATTCTTCTCGTCCTTGTTCGGCGGCCGCCGGCGTCCCGGCGGCGCACACATGCGCGCCCGCGGCGAAGATCATCACGCGGCCATCGAGATCGACCTCGAGGATGCCCTGCACGGCGCGATGCGCGACATCTCGCTGCGCTCCATCGGCCACGACGAGAGAGGGCAGCCCAGGTTGCAGGAACGCACGCTCAATGTCCGCATTCCCGCCGGCGTGCGCGAAGGCCAGTTCATCCGGCTGGCGGGCCAGGGCATGCCCGGCATGGGCGGGGGCGAGAATGGCGATCTCTACCTGGAGATCCGCTTCAAGCCCCATCCCCGGTACCGGGTCGAGGGCCGGGACCTGTACATGAGCCTGCCGGTCGCTCCCTGGGAAGCCATGCTGGGCGCGTCCGTCCGCGCGCCCACTCCGGGCGGGCCGGTCGACGTCACGGTGCCGGCGAACTCGCGCAACGGACGCAAGCTGCGCCTGAAGGGCCGGGGCATACCGGGCGATCCGGCGGGCGACCTCTACCTGGTGCTCGAGGTGGTATGGCCGCCGGCCGACACCGAAAAGGCCAGGCAGGCCTATAGAAACCTGGCGCAGGAAGTGCCGTTCGATCCGCGCCGGAACCTGGGAGACTGACGATGAAGACGGTGGCCGTCACCGCCACGCTGGTGGGAAGCGAAAAGCCGCTCGACGCCGGGGAATTGGCCCGGGCCTGCGGCGCCGAAGAGGCCTGGGTGCTGCAACTGGTGAAGGTAGGCATCATCGAGGCCAGCGGCCGCCCGGCCGATTGGCGCTTCGACAGCGGGGCGCTCCAGCGGGCGCTGGCGGCGCGCAGCCTGCAGCGCGACTTCGACGCCAGCCTGGACGCCGCCGCGCTGATTCTGGACATGAGCAACGAAATACGCCGGCTCAAGACGAAATTGCGCGTGCTCGGCGTCGACGTCAACGCCATCTGACGCACGCGGACCTTGTCCCGGCGAGACATTGGACATTGGCGCGCGCCGTCGGGGTTCCCAGTCGTTCACCGAGCGCGCCGGCCTTCGCCGATCCAGCGGCCCCGTGCCGTTTGCCCGCGGCGAGGCCCAAGCTGAATTCCCCACATTTCGAGGGTTTACCCTAGTCGCACACGTTCTTTTCAACCGCTATATTCTGTCTTGTTCCGTGGATGGATTGATGGTTCATATTTGAAACGGACGCCCGGGATCGCTCCTTTACTCGTCTCTCGCCGTGAAACCCCTCTCCTCATCGGACGCCGCGCAGGAAAAATATGTCGTTCCAGGGCTGGAAAGGGGGCTGCGCGTGCTCTGCGAAGTAGGCAAGGGGGACGGCACGGTCACGGCGCCCGACCTGGCGCGCCGCCTGGGCGTGCCGCGCACCACGGTCTTTCGCCTGCTGGCGACGCTCGAGCGCCTGGGGTTCGTCCAGCGCGCCGAGAACGGCCGCGACTATTCCCTGGGCATGGCGGTGCTGCGCCTGGGTTTCGAATACCTCGCATCCCTGGAACTCACGCAGCTGGGCGCGCCGCTGCTCGAGCGCGTGCGCAATGAATTCAACCTGTCGTGCCATCTGGTCGTGCGCGATGGTCCGGATATCGTTTATGTGGCGAAGGCCGCGGCGAACACGCCGCTGGCCAGTTCCGTCAACGTCGGTACACGGCTGCCCGCCCACGCGACGGTGCTGGGGCGCGTGCTCATGGCGGAGATGGCGCTGGACGAGCTGCGCGCGCTCTATCCCGACGGAACGCTGGCCGCGGTGAATTCCTTTACGCCGCGCAGCGTCGAAGAGCTTCATGCGCTGCTGCAGCGGGACCGGAGGCGTCCCTACCTGTTGCACGAGGGGTTTTTCGAGTCCGGTATTTCCACCCTGGCCGCGCCGGTCCGCACCCAGGGCGGGGCCATCGTCGCCGCGCTGGGCGTGGCGATGCCGGCCGTGCCGTTGGAAGACTCGAGGCTCGAACGCCTGGCGCGCAGCGTTTGCGACAGCGCCGCCGAGCTTTCTTCACTGCTTAATTACCGTGGGCAGGACGACGCCTACGGCTTCGATAAAAAACTGAACGGAATGGTTGCCTAATGACTATGTATAACCTGGCCGGAAAGGTCGCCGTCGTCACCGGGGGGACCTCGGGCATCGGACTGGCGACGGTGGGACTGCTGCTCGAGGCCGGCGCGGCCGTTGCCTTCTGCGGCCGCAACGAGGAAAAGCTCCAGCAGGCCAAGGACGGCCTGTTGGCGCGCTTTCCCCAGGCCCGCATCTTCGCGTCGCGCTGCGACGTGCTGGTTCCCGAGCAGGTCGAGGCCTTCGCCGCCGACGTGCAGCGGGAACTCGGGACGGCCTCCATCCTGGTCAACAACGCGGGCCAGGGGCGCGTCTCGACCTTTGCCAGCACCGAGAATTCGGCATGGCTCGATGAAGTGCAACTGAAGTTCTTCTCGGTCATCAACCCGACGCGCAGCTTCATTCCGCAACTGGAGCGGAGCGAGGACGCCGCCATCGTCTGCGTGAACTCGCTCCTGGCAATCCAGCCCGAGCCCCACATGGTCGCCACCTCGGCCGCGCGCGCCGGCATCCACAACCTGGTCCGTTCGCTGGCTTTCGAGCTGAGCCCCAAGAAGATCCGCGTCAACGGCATCCTGCTGGGCCTGGTGGAATCGGGCCAGTGGCGCCGCCGCTACGAAGAACGCAAAGACCGCTCGCTCACGTGGGAACAGTGGACGGCCCGCATCGCCGCCGAGAAACAGATCCCGCTGGGCCGCCTCGGCCGCCCGGAAGAGCCCGCGCGCGCCATCTTTTTCCTTGCCACGCCCTTGTCTTCCTACACGACGGGCAGCCATATCGATATCTCCGGAGGGGTTTGCCGTCATGCCTAATGCCAACCGCATCACCGTGGGCGCCGCCATCGCGCAGTTTCTGGAAAACTGCGGCGTCAAGGCGGCGTTCGGCGTCATCTCGATTCACAACATGCCTATCCTCGACGCCTTCGGCGAACGCGGCAACATCCGCTTCGTGATGGCGCGTGGCGAGGCGGGCGCCACCAACATGGCCGACGCCTACGCGCGTACCACGGGCGGCCTGGGCGTGACCGTGACCAGCACCGGCACGGCCGCCGGCAACGCCGCCGGCTCGATGGTGGAAGCCATCACCGCCGGTACGCCGCTCCTGCACCTCACCGGCCAGATCGACAGCCCCTACCTGGATCAGAACCTGGGCTTCATCCACGAGGCCAACCACCAGCTCGAAATGCTGAAGGCCGTGTCCAAGGCCGCTTTCCGCATCCGTACGCCGGAAACCGCCATCGGCACGATCAAGCGCGCCGTACAGATCGCCATGACGGCGCCCACCGGCCCGGTCAGCATCGAGATCCCGATCGACGTGCAGGCCGCGTTGATCGACATGCCCGCCGACCTGAACCCGCTGCCGGTCGCCGACCTGGTACCCTCGGAAGCCGCCCTGGACGAGCTGGCCAACCGCCTGGCGCAGGCCAAGCGCCCGCTGCTGTGGCTGGGCGGCGGCGCCCGCAAGGCCGGCGAACAGGTCCGCCGCCTGGTCAAGCTGGGCTTCGGCGTGATCACAAGCACCCAGGGCCGCGGCGTGATTCCCGAGAACGATCCCGCCTGCCTGGGGTCGTTCACCGCGGTCGAGCCGGTCGAGAACCTGTACCAGACCGTGGACGCCCTGGTCGTGGTCGGCTCGCGGCTGCGCAGCAACGAAACGCTGAAGTACGCGCTCAAGCTGCCCGCCACGCGCTATCGCATCGACGCCGATCCGCAGGCCGATGGCCGCGCCTACACCAGCGACTTCTTCGTCAATGGCGACGCCACGCTGGCGCTCAAGGGCCTGGCCGATCGCCTGGAAGGCCGGATGGCCGTCGATCCGAAATTCATCGACGACCTCCAGACCACCAAGCAGGCCGCGATGGCCAAGCTGCGCGACGACGTCGGTCCCTACACCAAGTTGATCGACACCCTGCAGTCCGTGGTGGGCGAGTCCTTCAACTGGGTGCGCGACGTGACGCTGTCCAACAGCATCTGGGGCAACCGCCTGCCGTGCCTGCACGATCCGAAGGCCGGCGTGCACGCGCTGGGCGGCGGCATCGGCCTGGGCCTGGCGATGGGGGTGGGTACCGCCGTCGGCGCGGCCGTGACCGCTTCCGGCAAGAAGACTTTCACGCTGGCCGGCGACGGCGGCTTTATCCTGAACCTGGGCGAGCTGGCGACCGCCGTCCAGGAGCAGGCCGACATGCTCATCATCCTGATGAACGACCAGTCGTACGGCGTCATCAAGAACATCCAGGACGCCGTCTACGGCGGCCGCAAGCACTACGTGCAACTGCATACCCCCGACTATGCGCTCCTGACTCAGTCCATGGGACTGGGCCACGCCAAGGTCAGGCACCTGGACGAACTGGAAGGCGCGATCAAGCAGGGCCTGGCCGTCAAGGGGCCGTTCATCGTCGAGATCGACATGCTGTCGGTGGGCGGTTTCAACACCAAGTTCGCCGGCCCTCCGGTCAAGGCCGCGGCCGAGAAGGCGGGAGCCTGAACCATGATGATTTCCGACAAGACCCTTCCGATCTGCGTCGCCGGCACCTGGCGCGAGGGCGGCGGCGAACGCTACGCCACGCTCTATCCCGCCACCGGCGAACCGGTGGCCTATCTGAACGCGGCCAGCCTGGACGATGTGGAAGAAGCGATACAAGGCGCCGACAAGGCGTTCCGCACCAGCGGCTGGGCCCAGCGCAAGCCGCATGAGCGGGCCGCCGTGCTCTACCGCATCGCCCAGTTGATCCGGGAGCGCGCCGAGGACCTCGCCCAGCGCCAGCGCCTGGACAACGGCAAGCCCATCAACGAGACGCGCGCGCTGGTAGCCAGCGCCGCCGGCACCTTCCAGTTCTTCGCCGCGGCCTGCGAAACGCTGGAAGAAGTCATTACGCCGTCGCGCGGGGACTATGTGTCGATGAGCGTGTACGACCCCATGGGCGTGGTGGCTGCCATCACGCCGTGGAACTCGCCCATCGCCAGCGAGGCGCAGAAGCTGGCCCCCGCCCTGGCCGCGGGCAACGCCGTGGTCGTCAAGCCGGCCGAAGTCACGCCCATCATGGCGCTGGACCTGGCCCGCATCTGTGAAGAAGCGGGCGTGCCCAAGGGCATCATCAGCGTGCTGCCGGGCAAGGGCTCGGTCATCGGCGACGCCATCACCAAGCATCCGCTGGTCAAGCGCGTGTCGTTCACCGGCGGCACCACCACCGGCAAGCACATCGCCCACATCGCCGCGGACAAGATGATGCCCGTGTCGCTGGAACTGGGCGGCAAGTCGCCCACCATGGTGTTCGAGGACGCGGACCTGGACCACGCCGTGAACGGCGTCCTGTACGGCATCTTCAGCTCCTCTGGCGAGTCCTGCATCGCCGGCTCGCGACTGTTCGTCGCCTCGTCGATCTACGAACAATTCCTCGACCGCCTGACCCAGCGCGCCGCGGCGCTGCGCGTGGGCGATCCCGCCGACGAGCGTACCCAGATGGGGCCGCTGATCACGGGCCGCCATCGCGAATCCATCGAACGTTACGTCGAGATGGGTGTCTCAGAAGGTGGGCGCATCCGCACGGGTGGCCAGCGTCCCGAGGGCGGCATCTATGACAAGGGATATTTCTATCGCCCCACCATCATCGAAGGCCTGACCAACCAGGCGCGGATCAGCCAGGAAGAGATTTTCGGGCCGGTGCTGGTGGCGATGCCGTTCGACAATGAAGAAAGCCTGATCGAGCAGGCCAACGACAGCGTGTACGCGCTGGCCGCCGGCATCTGGACCCGCGACTACAAGCGCGCCTGGCGCGTGGGCCGCGCCGTGCAGGCCGGCACGGTGTGGATCAACACCTACAAGTTCTTCTCGATCTCCACGCCGTTCGGCGGTTGGCGCGACAGCGGCATCGGCCGCGAGAAGGGCCGACTCGGCATCCTGCAGTACATGGAACAGAAGGGCATGTACTGGGGTCTGAACCAGAATCCTTTGCCTTGGGCAAACTGAGGTAGGAGAGCCAAATGGACGTATTGGGTATAGACGAAATCACCTACGGGGCCGACGATCTGGCCGCGTGCAAACAGTTCTTGTCCGACTGGGGCCTGACGCTGGTCGAGGAAACGGACAAGTCGCTGGTGTTCGAATCGCTGAACAAGTGCCGGGTGATCGTGAAGACCACCGATTTCCCTGGGCTGCCGCCGGCGATCGAGGATGGCCCGACGCTGCGTGAAGTGGTGTGGGGCGTGTCCAGCGACGAAGTGCTGGAGCGTTTCGCGGCTCGCCTGAAGGACAAGCCGGGCTACGTGAACGACGGCGGCCGGGTCGGTTGTACCGATCCCAACGGTCTGGCCGTGCGTTTCCAGACCACCCGCAAGATCGACATCGATCTCGACAGCCCGGGCATGAATACCTGGGGAACCAAGGCCCGCCGCAACCAGCGCAGCCCGATCTACGAGCGCGCCACGCCCATCGAAGTCGGGCACGTGGTGTTCTTCGTCAAGGATGTGAAGGCCTGCGAGCAGTTCTACGCCGAGAACTTCGGCTTCGTGGCTTCCGACCGCTATCCGGGCAAGGGCGCCTTCATGCGCTGCGCGCCCGAAGGCGGCCACCACGACCTGTTCCTGCTGCAGCCGCCCGAGCCGCGCGCCGGCCTGAACCACGTTGCGTTCGCGGTGCGCGATATCCACGAGGTGTTCGGCGGCGGCATGGCGATGGCCCGCCATGGCTGGAGCACGCAGCTCGGTCCGGGCCGGCATCCGAT
>Ga0180223_1000359_pt1 | contig 63930 bp, 59 predicted proteins | sample eDN5th30CKraftOP_FD_151337 | JGI IMG/M metagenome (GOLD analysis project Ga0180223, IMG submission 151337) | Enriched Organic Plus compost microbial communities from Emeryville, California, USA - eDNA 5th pass 30_C Kraft OP (version 2) (version 2) ... | reverse complement strand
GTTGACCCAGGGCGTCTTCCCCCGCCACCTGGAAGACCTTTTTCGCCAGATCCACGGCGACTGTCGTGCACACCGATACATCGGTTGCAGACACCGGCTTATTCATCGTCGTATGCTTTTTCATGGACTCACCCTCACTGTCGGTGGCTTCTTAGACCGCCACCGTGGCGCCTCGACGCCTCGGTGAGGGTGAGTCCATCCAATTACAGGTTGCCCGAAGGTATGGCATTCCCCCGGAGCGGACCTTGTCCGCGATGGCAGGCCATCCCGACACGAGCTGCAGGCTGACACGGCTTCTCGTAGGAGCGAGCTTGCTCGCGAACGGACTCCGCTGCGGGGCATCAGGTTCGCGAGCAAGCTCGCTCCTACGAAGAACATCTCACCCATGCCGTTCCCTGGGGACGTATGGCCCCACCGCGTCGGACCTTTGCGATATCCTCCCGCCTGTCCGGACCCAGCCCGAGGAGTCGTCATGCCGTCGCCCCGCCCCCTGCTCGCCCTGCCCCTGCTGTTGCTCGCCGCCTGCGCCAGCCAACCCAAGCCCGTGGTCAGCCTGGAAGACGACAAGCCCTGCAAGCCCCTGGAACTGCACCAGGGCCAGGAACTGGTGCTGATGCTGCCGAGCAACCCCACCACCGGCTTCCGCTGGGAAGTGCGCAACCCTGCCAGCCACGTGCTGGCCAGCCTGGGCCCGGAGGTCTACAACAACCCCGAGGACAGCGGCCTGGTCGGCAGCGCCGGCGAGTCCACCTGGCGCTTCCGCGTCACCGCCAGCGGCGAGGACCACCTGCAACTGGCCTACCGCCGCCCCTGGGAGGCCGACGTCGCCCCCGAGCGCACCTTCGACTGCGCGCTCAAGGCGTACTGAACGCGGCGCCAAATACCACCCGATCTGACGCCCGCGGCCTGGGGCGGCGGCGACGGCTGCGGCACAGTCGACGCACCCTGCTGCGGAGAATCGACAGATGCGCTGGCTGCTCCCCGTGGCCGTCCTCGCCGGCCTCGCCTACCTGCTCGGCATCGCCCTCGACCAGCCCTGGCTGCGCATGCTCTGCAAGCCGCTGCCGATCATCGCCCTGCTGGGCTGGGTGAGCCGCGAACCCGCCACCGCCTACCGCCGCTGGATCACCCTGGGCCTGGCGCTATCGCTGCTCGGCGACGTGCTGCTGGAATGGCCGCTCAACGCCTTCGTACCCGGCCTGTGTGCCTTCCTCCTCGCCCACCTGGCCTACCTCGCCGCCTACCTGGGCGAGACGCGACGCCCCGCCCCGTTGGCCCTGGCTTGCGCCGTGGTGCTGGGCGGCGGCCTGTTCCTGCTGCTCGACCGCCAGGGCCTGGGCCCGCTGCGCCTGCCCATCGCGGCGTACAGCCTGGTGATCGCCTGCATGCTCTGGCGCGCCCTGGCCCGGCTGCCACAGGCCTCGCCCAGCGCTCGCCTGGCCGCCGCCGGCGCCCTGCTGTTCGTGATCTCCGACGGCATGATCGGCATCAACCGCTTCGTCTCGCCCTTCGCCGGTTCCGGCTACGCCATCATGCTCAGCTACTGGCTCGGCCAACTGGGCATCGCCGCCTCGGTTAGTGCGCGCCATACGCCTCTGCCATACTCGCAGGCGAACCCCCTCGCCTGAGGACGACATGCTGCGCGCCACCCTCACCGCCCTGTGCTGCGTGGCAGCCCTGGGCGCCACCGCCGAGCCGCTGCGCCTGGGCGGCGACGACTGGTGCCCCTACCTGTGCCCGCAGACGCCGGAGAAACCCGGCTACCTGCTCGAAGGCGTGGGCCAGGCCCTGCCCGAGCCGCCGCAGTTCGAGAACCTGCCCTGGTCGCGGGCCCTGCAGATGGCCCGCGAAGGCCTGATCGACGGGGTGATCGGCGCCTACGCGGAGGAAAGCCAGGGGCTGCTGATCGGCCGCGAACCCATCGCCTGGGCCGACATGCATTTCTACACCCGCGCCGACAGCGACTGGCGCTACCGCGACCCGGCCTCCCTCGACGGGCTCGCCGTCGGCCTGGCCCAGGGCTATTCCTACGGCGAGCAACTGGACGCCTGGCGCGACCGCAACCTGGACGACCACGAGCGGGTGCAGGTCCTCAGCGGCGAGCGCGTGCTCGAACGCAACCTGCAGAAGCTGCTGCTCGGCCGCGTCGACGTGGTGGTCGAGGACCGCCGCATCGTCGACCGCTACCTCCAGCGCCAGGGCCTCGCCGGGCAGGTCCGCAGCGCCGGCGAGCTGCCCAGCCCGCGGCCGATGTACGTGGCCCTGAGCCCGCACCTGAAGAACGCCGACGCACGCCTGGCGCAGCTCGACGAGGGCCTGCGCAGGCTGCGCGAAGGCGACGCCTGGGCACCGCTGATGCGCGAGTACCTGGTCTCTGTCGACTGACACATTCGCCCTGTAGAAAAGTCCGGCAGGCGCTGCCGTCATCGTCTATAGATCAAATACCAGGGAGTATCGAATGGAGAGGTTTCATGCGTGCTGAAGTCCGTTTGCTGGGGATGCTTGGAACCTGTCTGATGCTTGGCGCGTGCGGCAGCCTGCTGCCCAGCGAACGCGCCGAGGTGCAGTCCCCCTTCATCGACTACCAGGACGCCGAGCACCGCTACGAACAGGTGGTGCCGGGCCGGACCACGCGCTCGCAACTGCTCAGCCTGGGCTTCGACCCGCTGACCCAGGGCAACGCCAAGATGCTCTCGTTCATCGACGTGCGCCTGCTCTTCGTGCAGCCGAACATCCCCATCGACTACCTGCCCGACGGCCTGGTGACCTGTCTGCAGGCCAAGGACCGCTGCATCGGCTATTCCTTCGACTTCAACAAGACCGACAGCCAGCGCATCGGCAGCTTCTGGGCCGACATGTTCAACTTCCGCAAGCGCCGCCAGGTCCAGGGCTGGTCGTTCCGCCCGGTGTTCGTGCTGATCGACGACGTGGTGGTGCACAAGGTCAGCAACGGCGAGCCGAACATCCGCCGCGTGGAAGACAAGAAGAACCCCCTGGGCCCGCTGCAGGGCGCCGGCGAATACTTCTCCGACAAGCTCAAGTGAGGCGCCGGGCTCGTCGCCCGGAGGTTGGGGCGCCCCGCCCGCTCGGCTACAATGCGCACCCCGGCGCCCGAGACTGGCGCCGGCCGTCCGCACCACCGTACCGAGGCCCCACCGCGTGAGCGAGTCTGACCGCATCTTCGCCCAACCCCTGGAACACGTCGCCGACTTCACCTTCAACGAGGACGTGGCGCGCGTCTTCCCGGACATGATCAAGCGCTCGGTGCCGGGCTACCCGACCATCGTCGAGAACATCGGCGTGCTCGGCGCGCGCTTCGCCCAGCCGCACAGCCTGATCTACGACCTGGGCTGCTCGCTGGGCGCAGTGACCCAGGCGCTGCGCCGCCACGTCAGGGCCGATGGCTGCAAGGTGCTGGGCGTGGACAACTCCGCCGCCATGCTGGCGCGCTGCCGCGAATACCTCAGCGCCCAGGACGCCATGTACCAGGAACTGCTGCCGGCGGACCTGCTGGAGGCGGACATCCTGGCCATGGACTTCCAGAGCTGCTCGCTGGTGGCCATGAACTTCACCCTGCAGTTCATCGAGCCGGGCAAGCGCCTGGAGCTGCTGCAGCGCATCCGCCAGGCCTTGCTGCCCGGTGGCGCGCTCATCCTCTCGGAGAAGCTGCGCTTCAGCGACGACGCCGAGCAGGAGCTGCTGAACGAGCTGCACCTGGACTTCAAGCGCGCCAACGGCTACAGCGAGCTGGAGATCGCCCAGAAGCGCACCGCCATCGAGAACGTGATGCGCCCGGACACCCTGGACGAGCACCGCGAGCGCCTGGCCCGGGCCGGTTTCTCCAAGGTGGTGCCGTGGTTCCAGTGCCTGAACTTCGCCTCGCTGGTCGCCCTGCCATGATCGAACGCTTCGCCCTCGACGGCCTGCGCCGGGAACTGGCCGGCACGCCCCTGCAAGCCTGGAGCGAATCCCTCGCCGCGCAGCTCGCGGCCAAGGTGGCGGACGGCCACGGCGACCTGGAACGCTGGCTGGCCGCCGTCGACCAGTTGCCCGGACTGCGCGCCGAAAGCGTCGAGCTGGCCCGCTGCTTCGCCCTGGAAGGCGCCTGCGACGAGGCCACCCGAGCCGAACTGAAGACGGCCCTGCAAGGGCTGATCCCCTGGCGCAAGGGGCCCTTCGACGTGTTCGGCGTGCATATCGATACCGAGTGGCGTTCGGACTGGAAATGGGAGCGCGTCTCGCCGCACCTGGACCTGGCCGGCAAGCGCATCCTCGACGTCGGCTGCGGCAACGGCTACTACCAGTGGCGCATGCTCGGCGCCGGCGCCCGCAGCGTGGTGGGCGTGGACCCGAACTGGCTGTTCTTCTGCCAGTTCCTGGCCATGAAGCGCTACCTGCCGGAGCTGCCCGCCTGGCACCTGCCGCTCACCCTGGAGGAGCTGCCTTCGAGCCTGGAAGGCTTCGACACCGCGTTCTCCATGGGCGTGCTCTACCACCGCCGCTCGCCCATCGACCACCTCTACGCGCTCAAGGACTGCCTGCGCCGCGGCGGCGAACTGGTGCTGGAAACCCTGGTGGTGGAAGGCGACGTCACCACGGTGCTGGTGCCGGAGGACCGCTACGCGCAGATGCGCAACGTCTGGTTCCTGCCCTCGGTGGCGGCCCTGGAACTGTGGCTGCGCCGCGCCGGCTTCACGGATGTGCGCTGCGTCGACCAGAGCCGCACCACGGTGGAGGAACAGCGTTCCACCCAATGGATGCGCTACCAGTCGCTGCCGGAATTCCTCGACCCGCACGACCCCAGCCGCACCATCGAAGGCCTGCCGGCGCCGCTGCGCGCCACCCTGGTGGCGCGCAAGCCCTAGGCCTGCGCACGCGCCCTGCGCGCGAATCGCGGGCAGGGCCCGCTCCTACGGTTCCAGGAAGCACGGCTTTTCGTAGGATGGGTTGAGCTTGCGATACCCATGCGGTTGCGCTGATGGGTATCGCTTCGCTCAACGCCATCCTACGAAAAGCAGCCTCAGCGTAGGGCGTATAACCGTTCGCGGTTATACGCCGATACACCGCCGCCTCCGCCAACGCCGGAGGTTGCGGTGATGGGTATCGCTTCGCTCAACGCCATCCTACGAAAAGCAGCCTCGGCGCAGGGCGTATAACCGTTCGCGGTTATACGCCGATACACCGCCGCCTCCGCCAACGCCGGAGCCGCGCCCGGAACCCCTGGGGCTCAGCGCTTGGCCGCTGCCACGATCAGCGCTTTCATCTCCGCCACCGCCTGCTTGAAGCCGACGAACAGCGCGTGGGCCACCAGGGCGTGGCCGATGTTCAGTTCGTTGATCCCGGCGATCGCCGCCACAGCCTCTACGTTGTGGTAGTGCAGGCCGTGGCCGGCGTTGACGATCAGCCCGTGGGACAGGCCGGCCTCCACGCCATCACGGATGCGCGCCAGTTCCAGTGCGGTTTCCGCCACGCCGTGTGCGTCGGCGTAGCGCCCGGTGTGCAGTTCGATGGCCGGCGCGCCGACGCGGGCGGAGGCTTCGATCTGCCGCGGGTCGGCGTCGATGAACAGCGACACCTCGCAGCCGGCGGCGGCCAGGCGCTGCACCGCGGCGTGGATGCGCGCCTCCTGGCCGGCCACGTCCAGGCCGCCCTCGGTGGTCAGTTCCTGGCGGGTTTCCGGGACCAGGCAGACGTGGGCCGGGCGGATCGCCTCGGCGAAGGCCAGCATCTCCTCGGTCACGCCCATCTCGAAGTTCATGCGCGTCTGCAGCACCTCGGCGAGCACGCGCACGTCGCGGTCCTGGATGTGCCGGCGGTCCTCGCGCAGGTGCACGGTGATGCCGTCGGCGCCGGCTTCCTCGGCGTCCAGCGCCGCTTTCACCGGGTCCGGGTAGCGGGTGCCGCGGGCCTGACGCAGGGTCGCGACGTGGTCGATGTTGACGCCGAGGAGGATGCGGTTGGCTTCAGTCACGGGGAGGTTCCTTGCGATTCATGAAGAGTTCGCGGCTGACCAGCGGTCGGCCGCCGAGGTGCGGCGCCAGGGCCTGGCGCATCAGGCGCTTGGCCGCGGCCAGGGCGCCGGGGGCGCTCCAGTCGGCCTCAGCCATGGCCAGCAGGTCGGCGCCGTGGAACAGGCCCGGCTGGAAGCCGCCCACCGGCTCCAGGCCGGCGTCGGGCAGCAGGCGGTAGAGGCCGCCGGGGACGATATCTTGTCCGACAATATCGCGATCGAGGGCGAAACCATAGCCCAGCTCGTCCAGCAGCCGCCATTCGAAGGCGCGCAGCAAGGGCTCCAGCGGGCGTCCGGCGGCCAACGCCGGCAGGGTCGCGCGGTAGTGCTCGAACAGCTCGGGATGGGCGACCTCGGCCGGCAGCACACGAATCAGCAGCTCGTTGAGGTAGAGGCCGCTGAACAGCGCCTCGCCGGCCAGCAGGTTGGGGATGCCGGCAGCTTCCAGGCGGCTGACGTTCTTCAGCTCGCCGCGGCCGCGGAATTCCGCCTCCAGCGGCACGAACGGCCGCGCCAGCGCCCCGGACTTGCCGCGCGCGCCGCGCAACACCGCGCGCAGGCGGCCTTCGGGGGTGAAGAAGTCCACCAGCGCGCTGGTTTCCTTGTACGGGCGGCTGTGCAGGATGAAGGTCGGCAGGGGAACGCTGACGAGGCTCATGCGCGGGTGCGGCCTTCAGGCGGCCCGTTGGAGCGGGCCGCGCGGGTGGGTGTCAGAGGTCGCCGTAGCCGAGCGAGCGCAGGGCGCGTTCGTCGTCGGACCAGCCGCCCTTCACCTTGACCCAGAGGTTGAGCATGACCTTGGAGTCGAACAGCACTTCCATGTCCTTGCGCGCGCTCTGGCCGATGCTTTTGATGCGCTCGCCCTTGTCGCCGATGATGATCTTCTTCTGCCCTTCGCGTTCCACCAGGATCAGCGCGTGGATGTGCAGCACGCGGCCTTCCTGCTTGAACTCCTCGATCTCCACGGTGATCTGGTAGGGCAGCTCGGCGCCGAGCTGGCGCATGATCTTCTCGCGCACCAGCTCGGCGGCGAGGAAGCGGCTGCTGCGGTCGGTGATCTGGTCTTCGGGGAAGAAGTGCTCGCTTTCCGGCAGGCGCTCGGCCACCAGCTTTTCCAGCAGGTCGAGGTTCTGCCCGTGCTGGGCGGAGATCGGCACCACTTCGGCCTTGGGCAGTTGCTCGGTGAGCCATTGCAGGTGCGGCAGCAGCTCGGCCTTGTCTTCCAGGCGGTCGACCTTGTTCACCGCGATCAGCACCGGGCAGCTGACGTGCTGCACGCGGTCCAGGACCATCTGGTCCTCGTCGGTCCAGCGCAGGCGGTCGACGACGAAGATCACCACGTCGACGTCCTTCAGCGCGGCGCTGGCGGAGCGGTTCATGTAGCGGTTCAGCGCTTTGTCGTTGTCCTTGTGCAGGCCGGGGGTGTCGACGTACACCGCCTGCACCGCGCCTTCGGTCTTGATGCCGAGCAGGGTGTGGCGGGTGGTCTGCGGCTTGCGCGAGGTGATGGCCAGCTTCTGCCCGAGGATGTGGTTGAGCAGCGTCGACTTGCCCACGTTGGGGCGGCCGACGATGGCGACGTAGCCGCAGCGGCTGATGTCGTCGTGTTGTTCAGTCATGGCCATTCTCCACGCCCAGGGCCACCAGCGCGGCGGCGGCGGCCACCTGCTCGGCGATGCGGCGGCTGCCGCCGTGCCCGTGGGTCTTGTCGTTCAGCAGGGCCACTTCGCACTCGACGAAGAAGGTCCGGCAATGCGGTTCGCCCTGGATGTCCACCACGTCGTAGCGCGGCAGCTCGCAGGCGCGCGACTGCAGGAACTCCTGCAGGCGCGTCTTGGGGTCCTTGTTGGTGTCCACCGGGGTCAGCTCGCGCAGTTGCGGGCCGAGCCAGGCGAGGATGCGCTCGCGCGCGGAATCCATGCCAGTGTCCAGGTAGATGGCGCCGATCAGCGCTTCCATGGCATCGGCGAGGATCGACTCGCGGCGGAAACCGCCGCTCTTGAGCTCGCCCGAGCCCAGGCGCAGGTAGTCGCCCAGTTCGAAGCCACGGGCCAGCAGGGCCAGGGTCTCGCCCTTGACCAGCCGCGCGCGCAGGCGCGACAGCTGGCCCTCGCGGGCCTGCGGGAAGTGGCTGAACAGGGCTTCGCCGATGACGAAGTTGAGGATGGCGTCACCGAGGAACTCCAGGCGCTCGTTGTTGCGCCCGGCGAAGCTGCGATGGGTCAGGGCCAGGACCATCAGGTCCTGGTCCTTGAAGGTGTAGCCGAGCTTGCGCTCGAGTCGATCCAGGGTATTGCTCACGGCGTTCTTACACGGAATTCTTTGTCGAAGTGGACCACCAGGTCGAGGTTCTCGATCAGCGGCTCGCGTTTTTCATACTTCAGGTGCGCGCGGAACTCGTTGTTGTCCTGTTCCACGGTCAGCGCGTCCTCAAGCTTCAGGTCGCGGATGTTGTTGATGGTCAGCGCCTTGTCCACGTAAGAGTAGAACTCCGGGACGCTGCGCACATCCGCCGCCTTGTCGGTTTCCACCGATTTGATGGCCTTCTCGATGGCGTAGTAGTCGAGGTAGTGCGGAATGATCTTGAATGCGGTACTGGCCAGGAAGGCCACAATGGCCAGCACCACCAGCCAACCCAGCAACGACATCCCCTTCTGCGAACCTGCGTACTTCATGCTGACCTCATGTCGGTATGGTTCTCATCCCCCGCCACCGGCGGTTCCAAGTGCAAGCGGGGCAGACACGCTCCCCGCGTGCCGCCCCGCCCTTCGTTCTAGCACCGACCGGCGGCCGGCGCTCGACGCATCTCACATTCAGTGAATCACGCCGACCCGCGAGAAGTTCGGCAGGTTGCGCAGTTTCGGGTCCGGCCAGCTCATCCACACGGCGAAGGCCTTGCCGACGATGTTGCGGTCCGGAACCATGCCCAGCAGCTCCTTCGGGATCTTCGGATCGTTCCAGTAGCGGCTGTCGTTGGAGTTGTCGCGGTTGTCGCCCATCATGAAGTAGTGCCCGGCGGGTACCGTCCACTCCTTGCCGGGCTCCACGCGGTAGCGCGTCATCTCCTTGCGGATCAGGTGCTCGGCCTCGCCCAGCTTCTCCTGGTAGAGGGTCACGCTACCCAGGCTGCCTGGCTCCTCGCCGATCAGTTGCTCGGCCACCAGCTGGTCGTTGACGTACAGGCGCTTGTCGCTGGTGTAGCGGATGCGGTCGCCCGGCACGCCAACCACGCGCTTGATGTAGTTGATGTTCGGGTCGCTGGGGTAGCGGAACACCATGACGTCGCCGCGCTGCGGGTCGCCGACCGGGATCACCTTGGCGTCCAGCACCGGCAGGCGGATGCCGTAGGCGAACTTGTTGACCAGGATGAAGTCGCCGACCTCGAGGGTGGGCTTCATCGAGCCGGAGGGGATCTGGAACGGCTCGACCAGGAAGGACCGCAGCACCAGCACGATGAACAGCACCGGGAAGAAGGACTTGCCGTACTCGATCAGCACGGGTTCCTTGTTCAGCTTGTCCAGCACTTCCGGATCGGGCTCGGTGACCGAGCCCTGGTAGGCGGAAATGGCGGCCCGGCGGCGCGGTGCGAAAAGCACCAGGTCGACCAGGGCCAGGGCGCCGCACAGGGCGACGGCGATCACCAGCAACAGCGGGAAATTCAGCGTCATAGAATCTAACTGTCCACTTTGAGCACGGCGAGGAAGGCTTCCTGGGGAATCTCCACGCTACCGACCTGCTTCATCCTTTTCTTACCGGCCTTCTGCTTCTCCAGCAGCTTGCGCTTACGGCTCACGTCACCACCGTAGCACTTGGCCAGCACGTTCTTCCTGAGCGCCTTGACCGTCGAACGGGCGATGATCTGCCCGCCGATGGCCGCCTGAATCGCGACGTCGAACATCTGACGCGGGATCAGTTCCTTCATCTTCTCCACCAGCTGGCGCCCCTTGTAGGGGGCGTTGTCGCGGTGGACGATCAGGGCGAGGGCGTCCACCTTCTCGCCGTTGATCAGCACGTCGAGACGGACCAGGTTGGCCGGCTCGAAGCGGTCGAAGCTGTAGTCCAGCGAGGCGTAGCCGCGGCTGGTCGACTTCAGACGGTCGAAGAAGTCCAGCACCACTTCGTTCATCGGCAGGTCGTAGATCACCTGGACCTGGCCGCTGAGGAAGTGCATGTCGCGCTGCACACCGCGTTTCTCGATGCACAGGGTGATGACGTTGCCCAGGTGCTCCTGAGGCACAAGGATGGTGGCCCGGCAGATGGGCTCGCGCATCTCGTCGATGGACGAAAGGTCGGGCAGCTTGGACGGGTTGTCGACATAGAGGATGTCGCCGTTCTTCTGCACGATCTCGAAGATTACGGTGGGCGCCGTGGTGATCAGGTCCAGGTCGTATTCGCGCTCTAGGCGCTCCTGGATGATCTCCATGTGCAGCATGCCGAGGAAGCCGATGCGGAAGCCGAAGCCCAGGGCCTCGGAGCTTTCCGGCTCGTACTGCAGGGCGGCGTCGTTCAGCGTCAGCTTCTGCAGGGCTTCGCGGAAGTCCTCGAAGTCGTCGGAGCTGACCGGGAACAGGCCGGCGTAGACCTGCGGCTTGATGCGCTTGAAGCCGGGCAGCACGGCCACGTCGGGGGTGCTGCTGAGGGTCAGGGTGTCGCCCACCGGCGCACCGTGGATGTCCTTGATGCCGGCGATGATGAAGCCCACTTCGCCGGCCTTGAGGTCCGGCGTCTCGGTGTGCTTGGGCGAGAACACGCCGACGCTGTCCACCTGGTGCAGCTTGCCGGTGGACTTCACCAGGATCTTGTCGCCCTTCTTGACGCGGCCGTGCTTGACGCGCACCAGCGAGACCACGCCCAGGTAGTTGTCGAACCAGGAGTCGATGATCAGCGCCTGCAGCGGCGCCTCGATCTCGCCCTCGGGCGCCGGGATGGTCTGCACCAGGCGTTCGAGCACCTCGTCCACGCCCATGCCGCTCTTCGCCGAGCAGGCCACGGCGTCGGTGGCGTCGATGCCGATGATGCTCTCGATCTCGTCCTTCACCCGGTCCGGGTCGGCCTGCGGCAGGTCCATCTTGTTCAGCACGGGCATGACTTCCAGGCCCTGCTCGATGGCGGTATAGCAGTTGGCCACCGACTGCGCCTCGACGCCCTGGCCGGCGTCCACCACCAGCAGCGCGCCCTCGCAGGCGGCCAGGGAGCGGCTGACTTCGTAGGTGAAGTCGACGTGGCCGGGGGTGTCGATGAAGTTCAGCTGGTAGGTCTTACCGTCCTTGGCCTTGTAGTACAGGGTGACGCTGTGGGCCTTGATGGTGATGCCCCGCTCGCGCTCCAGGTCCATGGAGTCGAGGACCTGCGCTTCCATCTCGCGGTCGGACAGACCACCGCACATCTGGATGAAGCGGTCGGCCAGGGTCGACTTGCCATGGTCGATGTGGGCGATGATGGAGAAGTTGCGGATATGACTCAGGTCACTCACGGCTTGACACACTCGGAAGGCTGAAGGCGGCGATCCGCCGAAAAATAGCCGGGGAGTTTACCTGAATCCGCAGCCAGGCGTCACCCTGCGCCGCAGCGCTGCCGACGCCCAGCGGCCGCCATCCAGTACGTTCGTACGATGCGCCCGCATCCAACGTAGGATTTTCCCACCCCACCCAGGGCCCTAGTGTCCTCCGTGCAGCCGCACGCCGGCCAAGGCCACCCCTCCCCACCGAGCACCTGCGCGCCTGGCCCTGGCGCGGCGGAGCGATTCGGCCGCGCCGCTCCACAACGCCAACAAGAACCAGGAAGCACTGCCATGCCCAGACGCCACCCCTTCGGCCCGAGCGCCCTCGCCCTGCTCGTGGCCCACGCCGCCGGCCTCGCCCTGCCCGCCCGCGCCGCGGACGGCGAGCAGCCCCTGTCGCTCGGGCAGAGCGAGGTGATCAGCAGCCTGCCGCTGCCCTCGCTGGGCGTTTCCCGCGACCGGATCGCCGCGCCGGTACAGACCTTCAGCGGCGAGGACATGCAGAAGAGCCAGGCGCTCGACCTGGCCGACTACCTCAAGCGGCGCAGCGCCGGGGTCTACGTCAACGAGATCCAGAACAACCCGCTGCAACCGGACATCAACTACCGCGGCTTCACCGCCTCGCCGCTGCTCGGCACGCCCCAGGGGCTGTCGCTGTACCTCGACGGCGTGCGCATGAACCAGCCGTTCGGCGACGTCGTCAGCTGGGACCTGATCCCCGACAACGCCATCGCCGGCGCGCAACTGATGCCTGGCAGCAACCCTCTGTTCGGCCTCAACACCCTGGGCGGCGCGCTTTCGGTGCAGACAAAGAATGGCCGCGACAACCCCGGCGGCGCCGTCCAGGCCACCCTGGGCTCCTACGCGCGCAGGATCGGCGAGGCCGAATACGGCGGCAGCGAGGGGCAATGGGACTGGTTCTTCGCCGGCACCCATTTCGAGGAAGACGGCTGGCGCGACCACTCCGACTCCGACGCGCAGCAGCTGTTCGGCAAGCTCGGCTGGCAGGGCGAGGCCACCGACCTGAAGCTGACCTACAGCTTCGCCGACAGCGACCTCAACGGTAACGGCATGGTCCCCGAGAGCTTCCTGCGCCGCGACCGCGACAGCGTGTACACCTACCCGGACAACACGCAGAACACCGCCAACTTCCTCAACCTGCAGTGGAACCACGACTACAGCGACGACCTGAGCGCTTCCGGCAACCTCTACTACCGCCACATCAAGACCGACACCTTCAACGGCGACATCAACGACGAGTCCCTGCCCGAGGGCATCGGCGAAGCCGGGCAGAACATCCTGCCGACGGCCGGCAGCTACACCACCGCGGCGAACCTGGCGGCCTGCGTCGCGCAGTTCGAGCCGGGCGGCGAGCCCGGCGAGAAATGCACCGGGATGATCAACCGCACCAGTACCACGCAGAGCAACATCGGCCTGTTCGAGCAGTTCTCGCTGCGCAACCGCCTGTTCGGCAAGGAAAACCTGCTGTCCCTGGGCGGCGGCTTCGACTACAGCCAGGTACGCTTCCGCCAGTCGGCCGAATACGGCGCGCTCACCACCGACCGCGGCATCGTCGGCACCGGCGTGTACGCCGAAGCCGGCAACGCCTTCAACCTGGACGGCGAACTGGACGACCGCGCCGCGCGGCTGAAGGGCAACACCCGCACCTGGAGCCTCTACGGCAGCGACACCCTGAGCCTGGCCCCGACGCTCGATCTCACGCTGTCCGGGCGCTACAACGCCATCTCGGTGCGCAACCACGACCAACTGTCCCACTACGAACTCGACGGCGACACCCTGGGCGACACCGTCGACGAGAACGCCTCGCTCAGCGGCAAGCACAGCTTCAACCGCTTCAACCCGGCCATCGGCCTGACCTTCCGCCCGACTCCCAGCCTGACCACCTACGTCGGCTACAGCGAAGGCAGCCGGGCCCCGACCACCATCGAGCTGGGCTGCGCCAACCCGGAATCGCCCTGCCGCCTGCCCAACTCCATGGCCGGCGATCCGCCGTTGGAACAGGTGGTGACGCGCACCTGGGAAGCCGGCCTGCGCGGTCTGATCGGCGACAATGTGCAGTGGAACGCCGGGCTGTTCAGCGCGCGCAACAGCAACGACATCATGTTCGTGTCGTCCAGCACCAGCGGCAGCGGCTACTTCGCGAACTTCGGCGAAACCCGCCGGCGCGGCATCGAAACCGGCATCTCCGGGAACTGGGGCGACTGGGCGCTGGCCGCCAACTACACCTTCATCGACGCCACCTACCGCTCGGGCGAGACCTTCCCGGGCGAGGCCAACAGCAGCGCGGAGGACGGCAACATCAGCGTGAAGTCCGGCGACCGCATTCCGCTGGTCCCGCGCAACATCCTCAAGCTGTCGGCCGACTACGCGGTGACCGAGCGCCTGAGCCTCGGCGCCGATGCCATCAGCGTCTCCAGCTCCTACGTGCGCGGCAACGAGAACAACGACCACCAGAGTGGCGGCCTGTACCAGGGTGGCGGCGAGATAGGCGGCTACACCGTGTTCAACCTCAACGGCGCCTACCAGCTCACTCCGGCCTGGCGCGTCTTCGCCCAGGTCAACAACCTGTTCGACCGTGAGTACGCCACGGCCGGCATGCTTGGCGCCAATCCGTTCGACGACAACGGCGTGATGCGTACCGATGGCGCCGCCGGCAATGGCGCGGTCAATGGCAGGCGGAGCAATTCCGTGGGTGAGACCTTCGTTGCTCCGGGGGCGCCGCGTACCGCCTGGCTGGGGGTGCGCTGGGCGTTCCGCTGAGCCGCGCTGAATGCGCCTAAGAAAAAACGCCGTTTCCTGAGGGGGAAACGGCGTTTTTCATTTGGCCTTCAGAGGTATTCCGGTGCGCCCGGAGGTTTCTGCGTGCGGCGTTATCCGCCGAATCGCGGACAGAGCCCGCTCCTACGCTTCCAGGAAGCACGGCTTTTCGTAGGATGGCGTTGAGCGAAGCGATACCCATCAGCGCAACCGCATGGGTTTCGCAAGCTCAACCCATCCTACGAAAAGCACCTCGGCGCAAGACAGTTGCTCCTACGGTTCAGGGAAGCACGTCGTAGGAGCGGACTCCGTCCGCGGTTGGATTCATCGGCCACACCGGATGCCCCGGTGGCACGACCCTTTTCCGGCCTACCTACCCGCCAGTCATTCCCCCAGCTTGAAGGTAATGAAGCTGGCACGCCCCTGGCGCAGGACGCGCATGGACACCGACTTGCCCTTCGGCAGCGCCTTGGCGATGTCGGAGAAGGCCTTGGCGGAATCCACCGTGCGGTTGTTCAGGTGGGTGATGACGTCGCCCGGACGCAGGCCGATCATCGCCGCCGGGCCGTCCTGGACGTCCTTGATCACCACGCCGCCCTTGATGTCCAGCGACTTGCGCTGTTCGGCGGTGAGGTCGGCGACGGTCACGCCCATGCGGTTGCTGCTGCGCTCGGCGCCCTGCCCTTCGACGGCGGCGACTTCGTCGTCCTCGTCCGGCAGGTTGCCGATGGTCATGTTCAGGGTCTTGCGCGAACCATCGCGGAACACGTCCAGGGCAGCCTTGTCGCCCGGCTTCATGCCGCCGACCAGGTGCGGCAGGTCGGCCGACTCGTTGATGGTCTGGCCGTTCAGGCTGAGGATCACGTCGCCGACCTGCAGGCCGCCCTTGGCCGCCGGGCCGTCTTGCACCAGCTGGGCCACCAGGGCGCCGGCCGGCTTGTCCAGGCCGAGGGATTCGGCGAGGTCCTTGCTGACTTCCTGGATCACCACGCCCAGCCAGCCGCGGCTGACCTTGCCGCCTTTCTTCAACTGGTCGGCCACGTTCATGGCGACGTCGATCGGGATGGCGAAGGACAGGCCCATGAAGCCGCCGGAGCGGGTGAAGATCTGCGAGTTGATGCCGACCACCTCGCCCTGCAGGTTCAGCAGCGGGCCGCCGGAGTTGCCCGGGTTGATGGCCACGTCGGTCTGGATGAAGGGCACGTAGTTCTCGTTCGGCAGGCTGCGGCCCTTGGCGCTGACGATGCCGGCGGTCACCGAGTGGTCGAAGCCGAACGGCGAGCCGATGGCCAGCACCCACTCACCGACCTTGAGCTTGTCGGAATCGCCCAGCTTGAGGGTCGGCAGGCCCTTGGCCTCGATCTTCAGCAGGGCCACGTCGCTGCGCGGATCGGCGCCGATCAGCTTGGCCTTGTGCTCGCTGCGGTCGGACAGGCGCACGACGATCTCGTCGGCGTCGGCGACCACGTGGTTGTTGGTCAGGACGTAGCCATCATCGGAAATGATGAACCCCGAACCCAGGGATTGCGCCTCGCGCTGCGCCCCACGCGGCGGGCGTTGGCCACGCGGCATGCTGCGCTCGATGAAGTCGCGGAACATCGGCGGCAGGCCTTCCAGGTCGGGCATCTGAGCGCTGGCGACCTGGTCCGGCACCTTCTGGGTGGTACTGATGTTCACTACGGCCGGCGAAGCCTTCTCCACCAGCGGGGTGAAATCCGGCAATTCGGCGCGGGCGACCACCGACAGGCTCAAGGCCAGCAGGGCGACCATCGCGGCCATACTGCGTTTCAGGGTTTGCATGGACTACTGCTCCCGTATTCAAAGGGAAGTGGACTTAGGCGGGGCCATCGGCCCCTGTGACCAGCGTGCGCAGCACAACCGGCTGCAACGCCGGGTCATCCGAATGGCGCCGGGCATGGCGCCGTACCCACAGCCAGGTCACGAAGAAACCCGCGAGGCCGGCCAGGATCAACCAGGGCTCGGCGAGGCCGGCGCACCACGCGAGCAGCGTAGCGGCGAACAGGCCGAGCAGGGGGAATAGATAGAACATCAGGGCGCATTTCAACAAGAGGTCCTCGCGTATGCCGAGCACCACCTCGTCACCCACCCCGAGCGGGAAAGCAGAAAGGGCGCGGACTTCGCCGCGCCCCGCAGAGGAGCCCAATTGCTGCAACAATCCCTGGCCGCATCCGGCTTTGGCGCTGCAGGCTGAGCAGGTGCCCTGGCGCAGCGTCTGGACCCGCACTGCTGCGGTTTCGACGCCGATCACCCGACCCCGCTCTTCGATCACTGCGCGGCGGCTCCCTGGGCGGGCGCCTGCGGACGCACCGACATGGCGATGCGTTCGGCGGTCCCGGTGGGAATCTCGCCGACAACGGTGACCATCATGCCGCCATCTTCGGTGTTGAGGCGTTTGGACACCACCGAGGTCGGGCCCAGCTGGGTGCGCGCGTCGTCGATCCTGGCGCCGTGCAGCGGCTCGATGAAGATCGAGAAACGCGCCAGGCCATCGCCATAGTCCATGCTGACGACGCGATCGTCCGACACCGGACTGCGGCGCTCATAGGTGTTGTTCAGGGTGAAACCCGGCGGCACCCATTCCGAGCGCCAGCTGCTGGCGACCGGGGCGTCCGGCTTGCCCGCGGGAACCGCCTGGCAGGCCTCGGAGGGCTGCAGGCCGCTGTCGTCCGGCGCCGCGGTGCTGAACTGGGTGAACTGCAGGCGTTCCAGCGGCTGGCCCTTGTCGTTGAGCAGCAGCGACTTCAGCGGCAAGCCGGTTTCCTGGTCCAGGTGCAGCTCGAAGCCGTAGCGGTACTGGTCGCGGGGGATCAGCCCGATCACCGTGGCCGCGCGCCCGGCGATGCGGGACTGGCCGACCATGCGGATGTCGTACCAGGAAGCCAGGTCGTCCGAGACCAGCTTGCGCACCGGCCATAGCTGCCCGGCGCCCAGCTGCCCGGCCATGCCGCCGGCGATGCACTGGGTCACGCCATCGCGCTTGACCACTTCCTGGCGCGGGCCGTCCAGCTGCAGCCAGTGCTCGCGCACCGAGCCGTCGGGCTCGACCAGACGCCAGACCTCATGGGTGGAGAAGATGCCGTTGCGCTCGTAGACGAAGGTGCCCTGGAAGCTTTGTCGCTGCTGGCCCTCGGTCAGCCGCTTGACCCACGCCTGAACGTCGGCGGCCTGTACCGGCATTGCCAGCAGACCGCCCAGGAAGAACAACAGGAAGGTGGCGCGCATGACGCTCCTTAAAGGGGTTTCAGCGACTTTCCAGGCTGGCGGCTCGCGCGTAAGGCAGGGCGCTGTCGGCACCGTTCACCGCCGACTGCTGGGCATGCTGGCGGAGATATCCCGGAAGACGCTGTTCGTGCCAGGTGGTGGGGCTGCCCGCGCCACCAGTGATGACCTGCGGTGCGTCCTCGTCCTGGCTGTAGCCGGCCAGTACCGCCGGGCCCTGCACCTGCGGCAGGGTGATCTGCGGCGTGGCGCCTTGCTGGGCCAGGCTCGGAGCAACGCTATCATTCTGATGGTATAGACGAACACCCGCCAGCACGGCCAGTGTCACCGATGCGGCGACCGCCACGCGCCCGACGTTGCGCCACGGATTGCGCCGCGGCTGTGCCGGGGCGGCCTCCTCGGCCAGCGCAGCCGACACCGCGGCGGCGATGTCCAGCTTGGGCAGCACCGGCTCGCGGTGCATCACCGACCGGGCCAGTTGATAGCGCGACCAGGCGGCACGCATTTCCGCGTCTTCACCGCAGGCTGCGAGTACCCGGCGCAGTTCGAGTTCGTCCGCTTCGTTATCCATCAGTGCGGACAGCGACTCCTGCAGGGCTTCACGACTCATGGCGTACCTCTCTTGGCTGTTCCGCCGTATTCAGGGCTGTTCATCATGCAGCAACGGCTGCAAGGCTTTGTCTATCGCTTCCCGCGCACGGAAAATCCGTGAGCGGACCGTACCCACCGGGCATTGCATCACGGTGGCGATATCCTCGTAGCTCAATCCCTCGAATTCGCGCAGGGTCAATGCCGTGCGCAGGTCCTCTGGCAGTTGCTGGATGGTGCGATGGACCGTTTCCTCGATCTCGTCCCGCAACATTGCCCGTTCCGGCGATTCGATGTCCTTCAGGGCGTGGTCGCCATCGAAGAACTCCGCATCCTCGGCTGTCACATCGCTGTCCGGTGGTCGCCGACCGCGCGCCACCAGGTGGTTCTTCGCGGTATTGATGGCGATCCGGTACAACCAGGTATAAAAGGCACTGTCACCGCGGAAGTTGCCCAAGGCGCGATACGCCTTGATGAAAGCCTCCTGCGCAACGTCCTGGGCTTCCTGGGCGTCGTGCACGAACCGCACGATCAACCCGAGAATCTTGTGCTGGTACTTCAGCACCAGCAGATCGAAAGCCCGTTTATCTCCGCGCTGTACCCGTTCAACCAGTTGCTGATCCTGTTCCTGGGTTAGCATGCATGCTCCTCAACAAGCCCGGAGGAGCTGCGAGCACCCTGCAGAATCGCTCTGCCAAGATAGACTCGGATGTCTTGCAAAAGTTCTCCCCTCCAAGCGTACGCCGCACAGTTTTTTTGTCGCTTCACCGCGACCCGGCCGGACCCATTGTCCAAGCCCTTGAAAATCCACTGCAATCGGCGAACAACCACAGCCTTCTCGCGCGTCGGGAACCCCGTTGCAAGAAGGTTTCGGACATTCACCGTTAGAACCAGAAAGACTGAAATAGTTCCACCTGCCGCCCCTGGCGCATGAACGCGGGGCTTGCGCCAGAAATACGGCGGCAGGCACAAGGCCGCTATTGTGCCGATCCCCCCTTCTATATACTAGGCCGCCACCAATCGGAATCCGGGCATGAGCGAGCACTTTCATCACGACGTCCTTGTGATCGGCAGCGGGGCCGCGGGCCTCAGCCTGGCCCTGACATTGCCGCAGCACCTGCGCATCGCCGTGCTGAGCAAGGGGGAACTGTCCCAGGGCTCGACCTTCTGGGCCCAGGGCGGGGTCGCCGCGGTGCTGGACGACACCGACACCGTCGAGTCCCACGTGCAGGACACCCTGGACGCTGGCGCCGGCCTGTGCCGGGAAGACGCCGTACGCTTCACCGTCGAGCACAGCCGCGAGGCCATCCAGTGGCTGATCGACCAGGGCGTGCCCTTCACCCGCGACAGCGAGGCGGGCCGCGAGGACAACGGCTTCGAATTCCACCTCACCCGCGAGGGCGGCCACAGCCACCGGCGCATCATCCATGCCGCCGACGCCACCGGCGCGGCCATCTTCAACACCCTGCTGGAACAGGCCCGGCAGCGCCCGAACATCGAGTTGCTGGCTCAGCGCGTGGCGGTCGACCTGATCACCGAACGCAAGCTCGGCCTGCCCGGCCAGCGCTGCCTCGGCGCCTACGTGCTGAACCGCGACAGCGGCGAGGTGGACACCTTCTCGGCGCGCTTCACCGTGCTCGCCTGCGGCGGCGCCAGCAAGGTCTACCTCTATACCAGCAACCCGGACGGCAACTCCGGCGACGGCATCGCCATGGCCTGGCGCGCCGGCTGCCGCGTCGGCAACCTGGAATTCAACCAGTTCCACCCCACCTGCCTGTACCACCCGCAGGCCAAGAGCTTCCTCATCACCGAGGCGCTGCGCGGCGAAGGCGCCTACCTGCGCCTGCCCAACGGCGAGCGTTTCATGAAGCGCTTCGACCCGCGCGCCGAACTGGCCCCGCGGGACATAGTCGCGCGCGCCATCGACCACGAGATGAAGCGCCTGGGCGTGGACTGCGTGTACCTGGACATCAGCCACAAGCCGGCCGAGTTCATCAAGGAACACTTCCCCACGGTGTACGAGCGCTGCCTGACCTTCGGCATCGACATTACCCGCGAGCCCATCCCGGTGGTGCCGGCCGCCCACTACACCTGCGGCGGCGTGCTGGTGGACGAGCACGGCCACACCGACGTGCCGCACCTCTACGCCATCGGCGAAACCAGCTTCACCGGCCTGCACGGCGCCAATCGCATGGCCAGCAACTCGCTGCTGGAGTGCTTCGTCTACGCCCGCTCCGCCGCCGCCGACATCCAGGCGCGCCTGGAAAGCACCCCGGCCACCCCGGCCCTGCCGAGCTGGGACGCCAGCCAGGTCACCGACTCGGACGAGGACGTGATCATCGCGCACAACTGGGACGAACTGCGGCGCTTCATGTGGGACTACGTCGGCATCGTGCGCACCACCAAGCGCCTGCAGCGCGCCCAGCACCGCGTGCAGATGCTGCTCAGCGAGATCGACGAGTTCTACAGCAACTACAAGGTCAGCCGCGACCTGATCGAGCTGCGCAACCTCGCCGTGGTCGCCGACCTGATCATCCGCTCGGCCATGCAGCGCCACGAAAGCCGCGGCCTGCACTACACCCTGGACTACCCGGGGCTGCTGCCCGAGGCGCGCGACACTATCCTGGCCTCGCCCATCTTCCCCGACTGAAGCGCAGCCGCACGCGCAGACGGCGATGGGCCTGCGCCGCCAGGCTGTCGGCCGGCAGGCACAGGCCGCGGCTCAGGCGCTGGCCCGGCAAGCGGAAGCGCAACACGATCAGCGCCGGCAGCGCGAGGCTGTCGGCGCGCAGTTGCACCGCCTGCCAGCCGTCGGCCGGGCTCCACAGCTGCCAGCCGTCGGCGTCGTGGCGTAAAGCGCGGTAGGCGTGGCGGCTGCGCAGCAGGACCTGGCGCGGCAGCACCCACAGGGCATGGATCAGGCAGAGCAGCAGGCCGGCGGCCTGCCAGAAGGCGGGAATGGCGGCCAGATACAGCGCCGCCACGGCGAGCGCCAGGCTCGCCAGGTAGGCCGCCAGCAGCCGCTCGGACGGCCGCCAGTGGCACTCGAAAGGCTCACTTCGGTTGGACACGGTCCAGGATCATGCGCACGATGTGGCGCAGGTCGGCGTCTTCCGGCTCGCCGCGCTGCATGAACCAGCCGAACATGTCCTGGTCCTCGCATTCCAGCAGCATACGGAAGCGCGCCTGGTTCTCGGCGTCCAGGCCCGGGTAGACCTCCTGCACGAAGGGCACCAGCAGCACGTCCAGCTCCAGCATGCCGCGGCGGCTGTGCCAGAAGAGTCGTTTCAGTTCGGTTTCGTCGGTCATCTGCGGGTCCTCGGCGCTACATCGGAAACCCCACGGTGCGGCGCCTGCCGGATTCCGTGAAGCGAGCGGCATTATACGCATGCCCTCGCCTGGCGGCACCCGCTGACAAGCGCAGGTCCCGGCTCTATCATGGAAAGCCTAACTTTCTTCCAGCGACCCGCAATGGCCGATTCCGCGTTCTACACCGCCCTGACCCACGAAGGAGTCCTCGCCGTCCGTGGCGCGGACGCCGCCAAGTTCCTGCAGGGGCAGTTGACCTGCAACCTCAACTACCTCGATGCCACGACTTCCAGCCTGGGCGGCCGCTGCACGCCCAAGGGGCGCATGACCTCCAGCTTCCGCATCGTCGCCGAGGGCGACGGCTACCTGCTGGCGCTGGCCGCCGAGTTGCTGGAAGGGCAACTGGCCGACCTGAAGAAGTACGCCGTGTTCTCCAAGGCCAGCCTGAGCGACGACAGCGCCGCCTGGCTCCGCTTCGGCCTGAGCGGCGGCGACGCCGTGCTCGCCGGCCTCGGCCTGGAACCGCCCGCCGAAGCCGACCGCGTGGCGCGCAACGGCGAGCTGCTGGCCATCGGCCTGGGCCATGGCCGCGCCGAACTCTGGGTGCCGGCGGCCCGCGCCGGCGAAGTGCGCGAGGCGCTCGACGCCGGCCTGGACGAAGGCACCCTCAACGACTGGCTGCTGGGCCAGGTGCGCGCCGGCGTCGGCCAGGTCTTCGGCGCCACCCGCGAGCTGTTCATCCCGCAGATGATCAACCTGCAGGCGGTCGGCGGCGTGAGCTTCAAGAAGGGCTGCTACACCGGCCAGGAAATCGTCGCGCGCATGCAGTACCTCGGCCGCCTCAAGCGCCGCCTGCACCGCCTGGCGCTGGACGCCGCCGAGCTGCCCGAGCCGGGCGCCGCGCTGTTCTCGCCGGTGCACGGCAGCAGCGTCGGCGAAGTGGTGCTGGCCGCCCGCGCCGCCGAAGGCATCGAGCTGCTGGCGGTGCTGCAGGACGACGCCGTGGCCGACGGCCGCGTGCGCCTCGGCCAGGCCGAGGACGGCCCGGCCCTGCGCCTGCTGACGCTGCCCTACGTTCTCGACAGCGACCGCGAAATCCAGCGCTGACCGAATCGCCTGCCGGGTGGGGAGCCCGGCGCCCCTCAAGGAACTGCCATGAGCAAGCTTGCCGAAAAAGTACAACAGGAACTGCTGCGGGCCATCGACAACGACGAACTGGTGCTGCCCACCCTGCCCGAGGTGGCGCTGCGGGTCCGCGAGGCGGCGGAGGACCCGGACGTCAGCATCCATGACCTGGCCCGGGTGATCGGCAACGACGCCGCGCTCACCGCGCGCATCATCAAGGTGGTGAACAGCCCGCTGCTGCGCACCAACAAGGAGATCACCGACCTGCAGATGGCCATCGGCCGCCTGGGCATCAACTACACCAGCAACCTGGCCACGGGCCTGGCCATGGAGCAGATGTTCCAGGCCACCTCCGACGTGGTCGACCGCAAGATGCGCGAGGTGTGGAACAAGAGCGTCGAGGTCGCCGGCATCTGCCACGCGCTGTGCCGCCACTACACCCGGCTGATGCCCGACCAGGCGACCCTCGCCGGCCTGGTGCACCAGATCGGCGTGCTGCCGATCCTCACCTACGCCGAGGAGAACAGCGAGCTGCTGGCCGACTCCATCAGCCTCAACCACGTGATCGAGCGCATCCACCCGGTCATCGGCGACCGCATCCTCAAGGCCTGGGAATTCCCCGCGCCCATCGCCGAAGTGCCCGGCCACTACCTGGACTTCACCCGCGACTCCGCCAAGGCCGACTACGTGGACATCGTCCAGGTCGCCACCCTGCAGAGCTACCTGGGCAGCCAGCATCCCTTCACCGAAATGGACTGGAGCGACATCCCGTCCTTCGCCAAGCTGGGCATCGACCCGCAGGCCAACCTCAACGAGGACGAGGACCTGTCGGCCGCCATGGAGGCGGCGATGGGGATGTTGCAGTAGGCTGCCGGTCCGGCATTGGCGCGGGCTCTTCGGAGGAGCGAGCTTGCTCGCGAATAGCGCTCGCCGGCGGGCTTCGGTGTTTGGATTGACTCCGCTCCCTCTCCCCAGCCCTCTCCCTGAAGGGAGAGGGGGCTAGTCCGTGCCGAGAACAGGCATGGTTTCAGCCGGAAACCACCGCGCTTGCCGGCTAACTCAGGAAAACCAGCACACTCCGAACGGTCCCCTCTCCCTTCAGGGAGAGGGTTAGGGAGAGGGCGCTCTTCGGAGCTACACCAAACCTTTCCGGTAGAACACCCTTCGCGAGCAAGCTCGCTCCTACGAAAATCGCCTAGCCGCCCCTCGCGTCCTCCAGCGGAAAACTCACCCGCACCAGCAACCCACCCAGCTCGCCATGGGCCAGCTCGATGCGCGCCCGGTGCGCCGCGCAGATCTCCCCGACGATCGCCAGCCCCAGCCCGGTGCCCTCCTGGCGCTTGCGGTAGAAGCGGCCGAAGACCTTGTCGCGCTCCTCCGCCGGGATGCCCGGGCCGTCGTCCTCGATCTCCAGCACGGCCGGCGACTCGACGCGGATCACCACGTTGCCGGCGGCATGGGCCAGGGCGTTGGCCACCAGGTTGTCGAGCAGTTCGTGGAGCAGCGTCGGATCGCCCTTGATCCACACCGGCCGCTCGGCCTCCAGGGCCAGGGCCACGCCGCGTGCGTGGGCCAGCGGCGCCAGCACCATGCCCTGCTCGCGGGCCAGGGCGCCCAGCTCGATGGCCTCGCCGCCGCCCTCGGCGATGGCCCGGGCGCCGCTTTCCACCCGTGCCAGGGACAGCAGCTGGTTGGCCAGCCCGGTGACGCGGTCGGTGTACTGCACCGCTTCTTCCAGCGTCTCGCGCCAGCGCCGCGGCTCCTGCTCGCGCAGGCCCAGCTCCAGCCGCGCCTTGAGCGCCGCCAGCGGCGTGCGCAGTTCGTGGGAGGCTTCGGCGATGAACTGCGACTGGCGCTCGAACAGGCTGCGCAGGCGCACGGTGAAATGGTTCAGCGCCGCCACCAGCGGGCGCAGTTCGCGCTGCACCGCCACCGGCGGCAGGGGCCGCAGGTCGTCCGCCTGGCGCTCCTCCACCGCCGCGCGCAGGCGGTCGAGCGGGCGCAGGCCGGCGCTCACCGCGTACCAGACCATGACCAGCGCGGCCAGCGCCGACAGCGCCAGGTTGAGCAGGGTGTCGGTGAGCAGCTCGCGGGCCAGGCGCTCGCGCGCGCCGAGGGTCTCGGCCACGCGGATTTCCGCCATGCCGTTGACCGTCGGCTGGCTGACCGGCTGCAGCAGGCTGACCACGCGCACGCCCTGGCCCTGGTATTCGCTGTCGTAGAAGCGCGCCAGCGCCGGATAGTCGTCGGTGCGCGGCGTTCCCGGCGGCGGCGCCGGCAGGTTCTCGTAGCCGGAGATGGACTGCCCGCGGGTGTCAATCACCTGGTAGAAGATGCGCCCGGCGCTGTCGTAGGCGAAGCTGTCCAGGGCCACGTAGGGCACGTTGGCGCGCAGGCTGCCGTCGCTGTCGTAGAGGCCGTCGGCGATGTCCCGCGCCGAGGCCAGCAGGGTGCGGTCGTAGGCGATGTCCGAGGCGTGGCGGGCACGCTGGTAGGTGGCCAGGCTGCCCAGCAGGAGCAGCACCAGCAGCAACCCGCCCAGGCGCCACAGCAGGCGCCAGCGCAGGCTGCCGGAACCGGGCAGGGCCAGGCGCCGGAGCACCTCAGGCATCCACGGCCTCGAGCAGGTAGCCCAGGCCGCGGAAGGTGACGATGCGCACCGCGTCGCCTTCCAGCTTCTTGCGCAGGCGGTGCACGTAGATTTCGATGGCGTCGGCGCTGGCATCCTGGTCCAGGCCGAACACCTGGGCGGCCAGTTGTTCCTTGCTCAGCACCCGCCCGGGGCGGGCGATCAGCGCTTCCAGCACGGCCTGCTCGCGGGAGGTCAGGGTCAGCGCCTCGCCGGCCAGGCTGAAGCGCCGCGCGCCCAGGTCGTAGACCAGCTCGCCGCAACGCTGCTGCTGTTCGCCGCCGAGCACGCTGCGCCGCAGCAGGGCCTTCACCCGCGCTTCCAGTTCGCTCAGCTCGAAGGGCTTGGCCAGGTAATCGTCGGCGCCGAGGTTGAGGCCATGGACGCGGTCCTTGACCTCGCCGCGGGCGGTCAGCATCAGTACCGGCAGGGTCTTGCCGCGGCCGCGCAGGCGCGCCAGCACTTCGAAGCCGTCCAGGCGCGGCAGGCCGACGTCGAGAATGGCCAGGGCGTATTCCTCGCTGGCCAGGGCCAGGTCGGCGGCCACCCCGTCGCGCAGCAGGTCGACCGTCCAGCCCGCGCCCTTGAGCGCCTGCTGCACGCTGTCGCCCAGTTGCGGATGGTCTTCGACCAGAAGGATGCGCACGGCGGTATTCCTCGCTCGGATGTGGACAGGTGCACGCAGTTTACCCGCCCACGGGCGCCTGTGAACGGCTGAAAGCCTGGTGAAAGGCAGCGGCGCTAGGATCGCCCGTCAGACGACGCAGATCGTCCCAAAATCGGCTGGCGGCGTGGCGCCATCCACACAAGAACAAGAAATGGAGTCCACCGATGCTGACTGTCCAGCACCCGGCCCGTGGGGCCAATCCCGTCCTGTTCCGTGTTTTCCCCGCCGGTTTCGGCGCGGCCCTGGCCCTTGGCGGCCTCTCCGGGGAAGCCGAGGCCTCCGGCTTCATCGAAGACAGCAGCCTGAAGCTGCAGACGCAGAACATCTACTTCAACCGCGACTTCCGCGACGGCGCCGGCCAGTCCAAGCGCGAGGAGTGGGCGCAAGGTTTCATCCTCGACTTCCAGTCCGGCTACACCGACGGCACCGTCGGCGTCGGCCTCGACGCCCTGGGCATGCTCGGCCTCAAGCTCGACTCCAGCCCCGACCGCACCGGCAGCGGCCTGCTGCCCACCCACGACGACGGCCGCGCCGCGGACGAGTACAGCAAGCTCGGGCTGACCGCCAAGTTCAAGGTCTCGCAGACCGAACTCAAGCTCGGCAGCCTGATCCCCGACCTGCCCACCCTGCAGCCCAACGACAGCCGCCTGTTTCCGCAGATATTCGAGGGCGGCCTGCTGGAGTCCCGCGACCTGCCCGGCCTGACCTTCACCGGCGGGCGCCTGGAAAAGGCCATCGACCGCGACTCCACCGATGCCCAGGACCTGGCACTGAACAACAAGAACAAGCGCTTCACCGGCAGCGTCGCCGGCGAGCACTACGACCTGGCCGGCGGCGACTACAAGTTCGACGAGCACTTCACCGGCCGCTACCACTATGCCGAGCTGGACGAGGTGTACCGCCAGCACTTCGTCGGCCTGCTCAGCAGCCACAAGCTGGGCGACGGCAAGCTGACCACCGACTGGCGCCTGGCGATCAGCGACGACGACGGCGCCGCCCGCGGCGGCAGGATCGACAACCGCGCCTTCAACGCCATGCTCGGCTACGCCATCGGCGCCAACAAGTTCAGTGTCGGCTGGCAGCAGATGGACGGCGACAGCGCCTTCCCCTACATCGACGGCAGCAACCCCTACCTGGTGAACTTCGTCCAGGTCGGCGACTTCGCCGAGACCAAGGAACGCTCCTGGCAGCTGCGCCACGACTTCGACTTCGCCGTGTTCGGCCTGCCCGGCCTGACCCTGATGAACCGCTACCTCAAGGGCGACAACGCCGAGATCAACGGGCGCGCCGGCGAAGGCCGCGAGTGGGAACGCGACACCGACCTCAAGTACGTGGTGCAGAGCGGCCCGCTGAAGGACTTCGGCGTGCGCCTGCGCAACGCCACCTACCGTTCCAACTTCGCGCGCAACGCCGACGAAACCCGCGTCTACCTCACCTATTCCCTGGCGATCTGGTAAACAACAACAAGAAGAGGCCCCGATGATGACCAAGCTCCGCACCCTCCCCCTGCTTCTCGCCGCCGGCGCGCTGTTCACCGCCGCCGTCGCCCACGCCGAGCCCAAGCGCCCGGAATGCATCGCCCCGGCCGCCCCCGGCGGCGGTTTCGACCTGACCTGCAAGCTGGCGCAGAGCGCCCTGCTGGACGAGAAGCTGCTGAGCAGCCCGATGCGCGTCACCTACATGCCCGGCGGCGTCGGCGCGGTGGCCTACAACGCCGTGGTCGCCCAGCGCCCGGCCGACGGCAACAGCATCACCGCCTTCTCCAGCGGCTCGCTGCTGAACCTGGCCCAGGGCAAGTTCGGCCGCTACGACGAGAACGCGGTGAAGTGGCTGGCGGCCATCGGCACCAGCTACGGCGCCATCGCCGTGCGCGACGACTCGCCCTACAAGAACCTCGCCGACCTGGTGGCCGCGCTCAAGGCCGACCCGGGCAAGGTGGTGATCGGCTCCGGCGGCACCGTCGGCAGCCAGGACTGGATGCAGACCGCGCTGATCGCCAAGGCCGCCGGCATCGATCCGAAGCGGCTGCGCTACGTCGCCCTGGAAGGCGGCGGCGAGATCGCCACGGCGCTGTTGGGCGGGCACATCCAGGTGGGCAGCACCGACATCTCCGACTCCATGCCGCACATCCGCGCCGGCAAGATGCGCCTGCTCGCGGTGTTCGCCGAGGAGCGCCTGCAGGACGAAGGCATGGCCGACATCCCCACCGCCAGGGAGCAGGGCTTCGACATCGTCTGGCCGGTGGTGCGCGGCTTCTACGTCGGGCCCAAGGTCAGCGACGAGGACTACCAGTTCTGGAAGGCCTCGTTCGACAAGCTGCTGGCCTCGGAGGACTTCGCCAAGCTGCGCGACCAGCGCGAGCTGTTCCCCTTCGCCATGACCGGGCCCGAGCTGGACAGCTACGTCAAGCAGCAGGTCGCCCGCTATCGGCAGATGGCCCATGACTTCGGCCTGATCCAGTAAGCCGCGAGGTTCCCGACATGCACGCCCCCCACTCGCTGCCGCAGCGGCTGTTCGCCGGTGCCTGGCTGCTGGCCTGCCTCGGCCTGGCCGCCGTGGCCTGGAACTACCAGGCGCCCTTCTCCTACGAACCGGTGGGCCCGCGCGCCTACCCGCTGCTGTGCCTGGCGCTGATGGCGATCGGCCTGGCCTGGCTGATCCTGCGGCCCACGCCGGCCCGCCACGACGACGAGGCGCCGCTGGAAGGCGCGCTGCTGCGCAAGGTGGTGGCGTGCATCGGCCTGCTGCTGGTCTACGCCGGGCTCTTCGAGCCGCTGGGCTTCATCCTCGCCAGCGCCCTGGTGGGCAGCTTCATTGCCCTGCTCTATGGCGGCAAGCCGGCCGTCAGCGTGCTCACCTGCACGCTGCTGAGCATCGGCCTGTACCTGCTCTTCGACCGCACCCTGGACGTCCCGCTGCCGCGGGGCGTGCTCGACTTCCTGCCCTTCTGAGGACACCGTCATGGATACCCTGAGCTATCTCGGGCAGGGCTTCGGCGTCGCCCTGAGCCCCTACAACCTCGTCACCGCGCTGATCGGCACGCTGATCGGCACCGTGGTCGGCCTGCTCCCGGGCCTGGGCCCGATCAACGGCGTGGCCCTGCTGATCCCGGTGGCCTTCGCCCTCGGCCTGCCGCCGGAGTCGGCGCTGATCCTGCTGGCCGCGGTGTACCTGGGCTGCGAATACGGCGGGCGGATCTCCTCGATCCTGCTGAACATCCCCGGCGAAGCCTCCACCGTGATGACCACCCTGGACGGCTACCCCATGGCGCGCAACGGCCTGGCCGGCGTGGCCCTGTCGCTGTCGGCCTGGAGTTCGTTCATCGGCGCCTTCATCGCCACCTGCGGCATGGTGCTGTTCGCCCCGCTGCTGGCGAAATGGGCGATCGCCTTCGGCCCGGCGGAATACTTCGTGCTGATGGTCTTCGCCATAGTCGCGCTCGGCGGCCTGGCCGGCGACCGCCCGCTGAAGACGCTGCTGGCGGCGCTGCTCGGGCTGTTCCTGTCCAGCGTGGGCATCGACGCCAACAGCGGCGTGTACCGCTTCACCTTCGAGAGCATCCACGTCGCCGACGGCATCCAGTTCGTGGTGCTGGTGCTGGGCCTGTTCTCGGTCAGCGAGATCCTCCTGCTGCTGGAGAAGACCCACCACGGGCACAAGGCCGTGGAAGCCAGCGGGCGCATGCTGTTCAACCTCAAGGAGGCGGCCTCGGTGTTCGTCGTCAACCTGCGCTGCGGCCTGCTCGGCTTCGTCATGGGCGTGCTGCCCGGCGCCGGCGCCACCCTGGCCAGCGCCGTGGCCTACATGACCGAGAAGCGCTACGCCGGCGCCAGCGGCAAGTTCGGCCAGGGCGACATGCGCGGCCTGGCCGCCCCGGAAACCGCCATCGGCGCTTCCGCCTGCGGCGCCCTGGTGCCGATGCTGACCCTCGGCGTGCCCGGCTCGGGCACCACCGCGGTGATGATCGGCGCGCTCAGCCTGTACAACATCACCCCCGGCCCGCTGCTGTTCCAGGAGCAGCCGACCATCGTCTGGGGCCTGATCGCCTCGCTGTTCATCGCCAACCTGATGCTGATCATCCTCAACGTGCCGATGGTGCGGGTGTTCACCCGCATCCTCGCGGTGCCGAACTGGGCGCTGGTGCCGGGCATCGCGATCATCACCGCCATCGGCGTGTACGCCGTGCATGCCACCACCTTCGACCTGTTCCTGATGGTCGGCATCGGCATCCTCGGCTACATCCTGCGCAAGCTCGACTTCCCGCTCTCGCCGCTGCTGCTGGGCTTCATCCTCGGCAGGCTGATGGAGCAGAACCTGCGCCGCGCGCTGTCGATCTCCAACGGCGAGCTGGGCATCCTCTGGTCCAGCCCCATCGCCATCGGCACCTGGGCCCTGGTGGCGGCGATGCTCGGCCTGCCGCTGTACCGCGCCTGGCGCCGCCGCCTGGCCCGGCGCAACGCGGCGCTGGCCGGCGCCTGAGAAAGACCAACCACGCTCGCCGCGTTCTCTCCTGCGGCGATTTCAGACCCGCCTTGCGCGGGTCTCTTTTTGCCTGGGGTGGGCGCGGGTAAAACCCTGCGAGCTCAGCGTGGCGCCAGGTGCACCACCATCAACTGCACGCTCTCGTTGCCGCGGTATTCGTTGACGTCCAGCTTGTAGGCCACTTCCGCCCAGCGCACCGTCGGGTTCGGCCAGACCTCGCGGTCGACGTTGAAGGCGATGCCGTCCAGCTGCAGCGAACCGCACTCGGTCTTGAGTACCAGCTTCAGGTGGCGCTCGCCGACGATGCGCTGCTGGACGATCTGGAACACCCCGTGGAACAGCGGCTCGGGGAAGTGCTGGCCCCAGGGGCCGGCCTGGCGCAGGGCGCGGGCCAGTTCCAGGTGGAATTCGGTCAGGCTCAGCTGGCCGTCGGAGAGGATGCGCCCGGTGAGGTCGTCCTCGCTGAGCTGGCGGCGCACCTCGGCGTCGAAGGCCGCGGCGAAGGCGCCGAAATGCCCTTGCGGCAGCGACAGGCCGGCGGCCATGGCATGCCCGCCGAACTTGCTGATCAGCCCCGGGTGGCGCGCGGCCACGGCGTCCAGCGCATCGCGGATGTGCAGGCCCGGCACCGAGCGCGCCGAGCCCTTGAGGCTGCCGTCGCCGGCGTCGGCGAAGGCGATGGTCGGGCGGTGGTAGCGCTCCTTCAGGCGCGAGGCGAGGATGCCGATCACGCCCTGGTGCCAGTCCGGGTCGAACAGGCACAGGCCGAAGGGCATTTCCTCCATCGGCAGTTCCTTGAGTTGGGCCAGGGCCTCGCGCTGCATGCCCTGCTCGATGGCCTTGCGGTCCTGGTTGAGCTGGTCGAGCTGCACCGCCATGTCGCGGGCCAGGGCCTCGTCCTCGCAGAGCAGGCATTCGATGCCCAGGGACATGTCGTCCAGGCGCCCGGCGGCGTTCAGCCGCGGGCCGAGAATGAAACCCAGGTCGGTGGAAGTGATGCGCCGGGCATCACGCCCGGCCACTTCCAGCAACGCGCGCAGGCCCGGGCGGGCGCGGCCGGCGCGGATGCGCGCCAGGCCCTGGTGCACCAGGATGCGGTTGTTGGCGTCCAGCGGCACCACGTCGGCGACGCTGCCCAGGGCCACCAGGTCGAGCAGCTCGGCCAGGTTAGGCTCCGGCGTGCCGCTGCGGGCGAACCAGTCCAGCTCGCGCAGGCGCGCGCGCAGGGCGAGCATCACGTAGAAGATCACGCCGACCCCGGCCATGGCCTTGCTGGGGAATTCGCAGCCCGGCTGGTTGGGGTTAACGATGGCGTCCGCCGCCGGCAGCTCCGGGCCCGGCAGGTGGTGGTCGGTGACCAGCACGCGCAGCCCGGCGGCCTTGGCCGCGGCCACGCCGTCGATGCTGGAGATGCCGTTGTCCACGGTGACCAGCAGCTCCGGGCGTTTCTCCAGGGCGACCGCGACTATCTCCGGGGTCAGGCCGTAGCCGTATTCGAAGCGGTTCGGCACCAGGTAGTCGACCCAGGCCGCGCCGAGCAGACGCAGGGCCAGCACGCCGACGCTGCTGGCGGTGGCGCCGTCGGCGTCGAAGTCGCCGACGTAGAGGATGCGCTGGCGCTTCTCCAGGGCGTCGACCAGCAGCTCGACGGCGGCGTCGATGCCCTTGAGCAGGCGGTACGGGATCAGCCGCGCCAGGCCCTTGTCCAGCTCCTCGGCGGACTTCACGCCACGGGCGGCGTACAGGCGGGTCAGCAGTGGCGGCAGGTCGCCGAGGTCGGGCAGGGTTTCCGGCAACGGGCGGGGGTCGATGCGCATCAGAGCTTTCCAATCCTTCCATTTCAGCCTGACCTTGCGCCTTGCGAGCTAGAGCACGGCTAGGCGAAAACAGGCACGGGCGCGGAGTTTACCGAGTGTAAATGAGTAAGCCCGGGCCTGTTTCGACACAGCCGGGCCGACGCGCAGCTAGCGCAACTCAGCGTTCGCCCATCAGCCATTCGAGTTGCAGTTCATGCTGGCCGTTTTCGTCGGTGACGAAGATCGTCCCCTCGCTAATCATCACGGTCCAGTTGATCGAGCGCGGCAGGTCGCGGGCCAGCTCCTCCAGCGGCTCCTGGGGCACGGCGGCGACATTCAGGTTCTTCAGGTGGCGCACGCCGTCGAGGACCTTGGTGGTCCACACGCGCAGGTTGCCGTAGGCCAGCAACGAGAGCTTCTCGCAGCGCCGCGAGCACCATACCAGACGCTCGCTGTCCGGCTGGCCGACCTCGATCCAGTGCAGGATGCGGTCGTCCAGGCTCTTCTCCCACAGCGACGGCTCCTCGACGTCCGACAGGCCGCGGCCGAAGGCCAGTTGCTCGTTGTACCAGAGCACGAAGGCGATCAGGCGGACCGCCAGGCGCTCCTCGGTTTCCGAGGGGTGGCGGGCGACGGTGAAGCGCAGCGTCTCGTAGACGCCGCGGTCCAGGTCGGTGAGGCTGATGTCGGCCTTGTAGGGGGTGGCGGAGAGGGCCATGGTCTATCCCAGCGATGCGAAGGCGGCAAGTCTACCCCGATTGCGCCGGCCCTGCCGCCCCCGTCGCGCTCAGCGGTGGCCGCGGCCCTCGCGCCCCGGCCTGGGGGCCGACAGCTCGATACGGTTGCGGCCCTTGGCCTTGGCCAGGTACAGCGCCTGGTCGGCCAGCGACAGCAGCCGCGCCAGCTCGTAGCCGCCCTCCTCGCTGGTGGCCACGCCGATGCTGACGCTGAGCAGGCCATCCGCGACGAACGGCACCTCGGCGAACTCCCGGCGGATGCGTTCGGCCACCTGGCAGGCGGCTTCGGTGCCGGCGCCGATCAGCAGGCAGGCGAACTCCTCGCCGCCGATGCGCCCGAACACGTCCTGGCGGCGCATGCGCGAGGCGGTGATGCGGCTGAATTCCTGCAGGGCGCGGTCGCCCACCGGGTGGCCGTAGGCGTCGTTGAGGCGCTTGAAGTTGTCCAGGTCGCAGACCAGCAGCGCCACCGGCTCGCCGCGCTCGGCGCACAGGCGCAGCAGGCGCTCGCCGGAATCCATGAAGGCGCGGCGGTTGCCGATGCCGGTCAGGGGGTCGCTCAGGGCCGCCGAGCGGAACTTCAGCTCGGCGCGGTCCTTGACCATGGTCAGGGTGGTGAAGGCCAGGCCGACGGCGACCATCATGGTCTCGAACACCAGCAGGGTGAACAGGGTGGTGTAGGTGCCGGCGGGCACCACCGGCACCTCGCCGCGGTCGACGAAGATGCGCAGGGTGTAGAAGCCGGCGTGGAACAGCAGCAGGGCCAGGGTCGGCCGCAGCGGCACCTCCAGGCGCTGGCGGCTGCGCCACAGCTCGGCGGCGGCGAGCAGGCAGTAGACCACGGTCAGCGCCGAGTGGACCTGGATGCGCAAGACCATCGACTGCAGGAAGACCGGCCACAGGCACAGCAGCAGCCAGAGCACGGCGCCCGCGGCCACGCCGGGCCAGTAGGGCGCGCGCCCGGCGAACACCCGCATGCTGGTCCACAGCAGCGCGCAGGAAAGCGCCACCACCATGTTGCCGGCGACGATGGCCAGCGTCTCCAGGCCGAAGCTGCGCAGGGCGATGAGGAAGGTGGACAGCGCCCCGAGCAGGAGCATGGCGGCCATGTAGCCGAGGGTCGGCTCGCGGCGCCCGCCGTACCAGGCGAAGAACATCAGCACGCCGACCAGGGCGAGGATGTACAGGTCCACCAGCAGCAGGGTGGGCAGGCTCAGCGACATGCGCCCTCCTTCGGCATCCCGTGCGCAGGCGACGTAGGGTCGACGGAAGGAGGAAGATCAACGGCGCCCATGAGCGGATACCCGGCCGGCCTGAAAAGGGTGTGGGAATGCTCCCTACTCTACGCGTCCGGCGTCGATCGCGGAACGCCTTCACAACCGATCGGTCAGCTTTGCCCGCGCCGCCGCCCCGGCCATGGCTTGCGGCGGGCCGGCGACGGCCCTAGAGTCGCCCCACTGCCCGACTGACGGAAACCTTCGATGAACGCCACCGCCAAACCCCTCGCCGGCCTCAAGGTCGTGGAACTCGGCACCCTGATCGCCGGCCCCTTCGCCGCGCGCCTGTGCGCGGAGTTCGGCGCCGACGTGACCAAGATCGAGTCGCCCGACGGCGGCGACCCGCTGCGCAAGTGGCGCAAGCTCTACGAGGGCACCTCGCTGTGGTGGTTCGTGCAGGCGCGCAACAAGCGCTCGCTGACCCTCAACCTCAAGCAGGAAGCCGGCCGCGAAGTGCTGAAGAAGCTGCTGGCCGAGGCCGACATCCTCATCGAGAACTTCCGCCCCGGCGTGCTGGAGAAGCTCGGCCTGGGCTGGGACGTGCTCCACGCGCTGAACCCCAGGCTGGTGATGGTGCGCCTGTCCGGCTTCGGCCAGAGCGGCCCCTACAAGGACCAGCCGGGCTTCGGCGCGGTGGGCGAATCCATGGGCGGGCTGCGCTACATCACCGGCTTCGAGGACCGCCCGCCGGTGCGCACCGGCATCTCCATCGGCGACTCCATCGCCGCCCTGTGGGGCGTCATAGGCGCGCTCATGGCGCTGCGCCACCGCGAGGTCAACGGCGGCCAGGGCCAGGTGGTGGACGTGGCGCTGTACGAGGCGGTGTTCGCCATGATGGAGTCCATGGTCCCTGAGTTCGACGTGTTCGGCTTCATCCGCGAGCGCAGCGGCAACATCATGCCCGGCATCACCCCGTCCTCGGTGCACACCACGGCCGACGGCAAGCACGTGCAGATCGCCGCCAACGGCGACGCCATCTTCCGCCGCTTCATGCTCGCCATCGGCCGCCAGGACCTGGCCGACGACCCGCAACTGGCCGGCAACGACGGCCGCGATGCGCGGCGCGACGAGCTGTACGGGGTGATCGACCGCTGGGCCCGCTCGCTGCCGCAGGAAGAGGTGCTGAAGGTGCTGAACGAGGCCGAGGTGCCGGCCAGCCGCATCTATTCCGCCGAGGACATGTTCGCCGATCCGCAGTTCCTCGCCCGCGAGATGTTCCTCTCGGCGAAGCTGCCGGACGGCAAGCCCTTCAAGATGCCCGGCATAGTGCCCAAACTCTCGGAAACCCCCGGCTCGGCCGAATGGATAGGCCCGAAGCTGGGCGAGCACAACGATGCGATCCTGGCGGAGTTGGGCTACGACGCAGAACAGATCGCCGCGTTGCGGCGGGATGGGGCGGTTTGATAGCGGTGAGCACGCTGCTCTTGTAGGAGCGAGCTTGCTCGCGAACTGGAGTCACCGGTGACTTCGACGCCATGGCTTGGCTCCGTCCCCTCTCCCTAACCCTCGGCTGCGCGCCCCGCCCTGAAGGGAGAGGGGACCGTTGGGCAGATGCTGATGCTTCGGCGTTAGCCGGCTAGCACGGAAATTACCGGCTGAAACCATTCCTCCTCTCGGCACGGACAAGCCCCCTCTCCCTTCAGGGAGAGGGTTGGGGAGAGGGTGCTCTTCAGGTCAAGCGCCGAGATTGCCGGCGAAGCCCCATTCGCGAGCAAGCTCGCTCCTACGAAAAGAACGGAACCACCCGACTGATCCACGCTGGGAAATCCACTACCTGATCCTTTCGGCGCCCATTCCGGGCGCCCCGCAGAGGAGAAGGCTCCATGGAGATGAACCAGCACTGCCTGGACACGCTGCGCAAGCTGGCCCAGGGCATCGACCCGCGTAGCGGCCTGCCGCTTCCCGAGGAGGATGCCTGCCAGGCGCCGGAGGTGATCCGCGCCCTGTTCCAGGCCATCCAGGCCCTCGAAGCCCAGGGCAAGGTACGCCCGCCGCCGGAGCAGGCCGGCAAGCCCTGGAGCGAGGAAGAGGAACAGGCCCTGCTGCAGCGCTTCGACGAGGGCGAGCCGATTACCGCCATCGCCCGCGCCCATGGCCGCACCACCGGGGCCATCCGCGCCCGCCTGGTGCAGTGCGGGCGCCTGTAGAAACACGAATGCCGCCGTCCCGGGCCGGGACGGCGGCATTCGCGATGGAACCGGCGGGCTCAGGTGTCGTAGCTGAGCACCTGGGCGGCGCGCTGGCGCAGGGCGAGGATGACGTCGTTGCAGATCCGCCCTTCCTGCACCGCCAGGTCGCGGCTGATGGCTTCCAGCGCCTCCTGGCAATTGCGCTCGTCGGCCAGTTGTTCGCCACTGAGGACGCGACGCAGGACGACCTCGCCTTCGGAAGTGCTCAGGCTCAGCACCCGGCCACCGTCCGGACGCGCGGGTCCGAGATCGTGGGCGTACTGGCTGAAGATGGCTGCGAGCAGGGGCTCGAGTCGGTCCATGGGGTTCTCCTGGGATACAACGGATACGTCAGCAAAAGACCTCTATCTGAAGGAAAAAGTTCAATAACCTCAGATATTTGCCCCGCAAACGAAAAAGCCCGCCAAGGTGGCGGGCTCTTCCTGCGGCCGGTTTAGAGCGGCTTGCCGCGGTTGCCGTGGGCGCTGACGAAGGCCTGGACCTTGGCCAATTCGTTGGGCAGCACGGTGCAGCGCTCCTCGCGCTGGAACAGGTCGGCCAGGTGCGCCGGCAGCGCCGGGGCCGCCTCGATGCCGGCCTTCTCCACCGCTTCCGGGAACTTCACCGGGTGTGCGGTGCCCAGGGTGACCATGGGGATGGCCAGGCTGCGGCGGCATTCGCGGGCGGCGCGCACGCCGATGGCGGTGTGCGGGTCGAGCAGTTCGCCGCACTCGGCGTAGACCTCGGCGATGGTCTGGCAGGTCTGCTCGTCGTCCACTGCCAGCGAATCGAACAGGCGGCGCGCCTCGGTCCAGCGGTCATCCTCGACGGACAGCTTGCCGGTGGCCTTGAAGCCGTCCATCAGTTCGGCGATGGCCTTGCCGTTGCGGCCGTGGAGGTCGAACAGCAGGCGCTCGAAGTTCGACGAGACCATGATGTCCATGGACGGCGACAGCGATGCGTGCAGGGTGTCCTTGTCGTAGCGGTTGCCGGACATGAAGCGGTGCAGGATGTCGTTGCGGTTGGTCGCCACGATCAGTTGGCTGACCGGCAGGCCCATGTTGCGCGCCAGGTAGCCGGCGAAGATGTCGCCGAAGTTGCCGGTGGGCACCGAGAAGGCCACCGAACGGGCCGGCGCGCCGAGCTGGATGGCGGCGTGGAAGTAGTAGACGATCTGGGCCATGATCCGCGCCCAGTTGATCGAGTTGACCGCCACCAGGCGGGTGCCTTTCAGGAAGCCCTGGTCGGCGAAGCTGGCCTTGACCATCTCCTGGCAGTCGTCGAAGTTGCCTTCGATGGCGATGTTGTGGATGTTTTCGCCGAGGATGGTCGTCATCTGCCGGCGCTGCACCTCGGACACGCGGTTGTGCGGGTGCATGATGAAGATGTCGACGTTCTCGCAGGCCTTGCAGCCTTCGATGGCCGCCGAGCCGGTGTCGCCGGAGGTGGCGCCCATGATCACCACGCGCTCGCCGCGCTTGGTCAGCACGTGGTCGAGCAGGCGGCCGAGCAGTTGCAGGGCGAAATCCTTGAAGGCCAGGGTCGGGCCGTGGAACAGCTCCAGCACCCACTCGTTGCCGTTCAGCTGGCGCAGCGGCGCCACGGCGTTGTGGGCGAAGACGCCATAGGTCTCCTCGAGGATCTTCTTGAAGTCGGCGTCCGAGATGCTGCCGGCGACGAACGGGCGCATCACCCGGAAGGCCAGCTCGTGGTACGGCAGGCCGGCCCAGGAGGCGATCTCCTCGACGGTGAAGCGCGGCAGGTTTTCCGGCACGTACAGGCCGCCGTCGCTGGCCAGGCCGGCCAGCAGCACGTCTTCGAAGTTCAGCGCGGGCGCCTGGCCGCGGGTACTGATGTAGCGCATTTCTTCAAACCTTCGGTTTGAGCTTGAAGCTTGAAGCTTGAAGCTTGAAGCAACGCGGCTTCCAGCTTTCAGCTTGCAGCTTCCAGCTCCAAGTTAATTGAGCTGTTCGACGCGAATGCGTACGACGTTGCCGACCACGTCATCCAGCGCTTCCAGCGCGGCGATGGCTTCGATGATGCGGGACTCGAGCACGCGGTGGGTAACCAGGATCATCGGCACCAGACCGTCATGCTCTTCGACTTCCATCTGCATGATCGATTCGATGTTGATGCCGCGCTCGGAGAGGATGGTCGCCACCTGGGCCAGTACGCCCGGGTGGTCCTTGGCCTGGATGCGCAGGTAGTAGGCGCTTTCGCAGGCTTCGATCGGCAGGATCGGGTGGTCGGAGAGCGAGTCCGGCTGGAAGGCCAGGTGCGGCACGCGGTTCTCCGGGTCGGTGGTGAGCACGCGGACCACGTCGACCAGGTCGGCGACCACCGAGGAGGCAGTGGGCTCCATGCCGGCGCCGGCGCCGTAGAACAGCGTGGAACCGGCGGCGTCGCCGTTGACCATGACCGCGTTCATCACGCCGTTCACATTGGCGATCAGGCGGTCGGCCGGGATCAGCGTCGGGTGCACGCGCAGCTCGATGCCGGCGTCGGTGCGGCGGGCCACGCCCAGGTGCTTGATGCGGTAGCCCAGGGCCTCGGCATAGTTCACGTCGGCGGTGGTCAGCTTGGTGATGCCCTCGGTGTAGGCCTTGTCGAACTGCAGCGGGATGCCGAAAGCGATGGACGCCAGGATGGTCAGCTTGTGCGCGGCGTCGATGCCCTCGACGTCGAAGGTCGGGTCGGCTTCGGCATAGCCCAGCGCCTGGGCTTCCTTGAGCACGTCGGCGAAGGCGCGGCCTTTCTCGCGCATCTCGGTGAGGATGAAGTTGCCGGTGCCGTTGATGATGCCGGCCAGCCAGTTGATGCGGTTGGCCGCCAGGCCCTCGCGGATCGCCTTGATCACCGGGATGCCGCCGGCCACCGCGGCCTCGAAGGCGACGATCACGCCCTTCTCGCGGGCCTTGGCGAAGATTTCGTTGCCGTGCACGGCGATCAGCGCCTTGTTCGCGGTGACCACGTGCTTGCCGTTCTCGATGGCCTTGAGCACCAGCTCGTGGGCCAGGGTGTAGCCGCCGATCAGCTCGATGACCACGTCGATTTCCGGGTTGTTCGCCACGTCGAAAATGTCGGCAGTGATGGGGGTGCTGCCGGTTTCGCATTTCGGATTGGGGCGACGGGCGGCAATCTGCGCAACCTCGATACCACGCCCGGCACGGCGGGCAATCTCCTCGGCGTTGCGTTTGAGTACATTGAAGGTACCGCCACCGACGGTCCCCAACCCACAGATTCCCACTTTCACCGGTTTCACGCTGAAACTCCCCATCATCGCGGCAAACGGGATACGTCCCGGCCCGCGGCGCATGCGCGGCGAGGGCGGGGACGTACCGTACGAAGGCCGGGCGAACGCCCGGCCTCATGGTTAAAGGAACCGCACATTACGAAGCGGCTCCCTATTAGTCAAATCAGGCGCAGGGCCCGATTCACTTGGTGTCCAGCACCAGCTTGGCGATTTCGCCGGCGCTCTGGTAACCCGGCAGCATCTGGCCGCTTTCGAGGATGATCGCCGGGGTGCCCTGCACGCCGACCATCTGGCCCAGCTGGAACTGCTTGTCCACCGGATTGGAGCACTGCGCGGCCTTGATTTCCTTGCCGTGGAACATCTCGGTCATGGCCGCCGCGCGGTCCTTGGAGCACCACACCGCCTGCAGTTGCTGGTCACCCGGGGACTTCGGCCCCTGGCGCGGGAAGGCCAGGTAGCGCACCTCGATGCCGCGCTTGTTCAGCTCCGGCACCTCGGCGTGCAGCTTCTGGCAGTAGGGGCAGGTGGTGTCGGTGAACACGGTGATGTGCGCCTTGGCCTTGCCCTGGGCGGGGAACACCACCATGTCGCTGGCCGGCAGCGCATTGATGGTCTTGGCCACGCCGGCCGCCTCGGCGACCTCGGTGATGTTGGTGGCCGCGCCGTCCTTCACCTGGTAGATGTTGCCCTGCACCACGAAGTTGCCGTCGACGCTGGCGTAGAGCACCCGGCCGCCCTTGAGCTGGACCTGGTACAGGCCCTGCACGGGGCTGGCGCTGATTGTTTCGATGGGCAGGTCGGGCTGCAGCGACTGCAGGGTCTTGCGGATGGTCTGGTCGGGCTCGGCGGCCAGGACGAGGGTGCTGGCGAGGCCCAGGGCCGCGGCAGCCAGGAAACGGGACAGACGCATGGAAAACTCCTGTGGATGAACCTCGCAGCCTACCACAGCAGAGCCTGCGGACCGAACCGCGAGCTTGTAGCACGAGGCTTCAGGGCGCGCCGTTGGTCGATCAGGTCAAGCGGCGGATAACGCGAACGGTTGTTCGTCCTACACCAGACAGGCCTATCTTGCCGGCTGCGCCGAGGCGCGCCTCAACGGATGGGTTGAGCCTTGGCGAAACCCATGCGGTCGTGGTGATGGGTATCGCTTCGCTCAACCCATCCTACGGGGTGTCCGGCCCATCGCGGACGGAGTCCGCTCCTACGCTCAGCCACGCGGGTGGTGCTGGGCGTGCAGCTCCTGCAGGCGCGCGCGGGCGATGTGGGTGTAGATCTGCGTGGTCGACAGGTCGCTGTGGCCCAGCAGCATCTGCACCACACGCAGGTCGGCGCCATGGTTGAGCAGGTGGGTGGCGAAGGCGTGGCGCAGGGTGTGCGGCGACAGCGACTTGCCGATGCCGGCGACCTTGGCGTGGTGCTTGATACGGTGCCAGAAGGTCTGCCGCGTCATCTGTTCGCCGCGCAGGCTGGGGAAGAGCACGTCGCTGGGGCGGCCACCGAGCAGGTCGTCGCGGGCGTTGCGCAGGTAGCGTTCGAGCCAGACGATGGCTTCCTCGCCCAGCGGCACCAGGCGCTCCTTGCTGCCCTTGCCGAACACCCGCACCACGCCCTGGCGCAGGTTGAGCTGCTCCAGTGTCAGGCCGACCAGCTCGCTGGCGCGCAGGCCGCAGGCGTAGAGCACCTCCAGCATGGCGCGGTCGCGCAGGCCCAGCGGGTCCTCGGTCTCCGGCGCGGCCAGCAACGCTTCCACGTCGGCCTCGGACAGCGACTTGGGCAACGGCTTGCCCAGTTGCGGCAGCTCCACCTGCAAGGTCGGGTCCTCGGCGATGAGCCCCTCACGCAGGCAGTAGCGGTAGAAACCGCGCACGCCGGAGAGGAAGCGCGCAGTGGAGCGGGCCTTGTAGCCCTGGGCCAGGCGCCAGGCCAGGTGGTCGAGGATCGCCTCGCGGCCGGCGCGCTCCAGGCTCACGCCCTGCTCCCCCAGCCAGCCGTTGAACAGCGCCAGGTCGCTGCCATAGGCCAGGCGAGTGTTGTCGGCAAGGCCCTTTTCCAGCCAGAGGGCGTCGAGGAAGCGGTCGATCAGCGGGTGCGCAACGGGATTCACGGCGGTTTTCGGATTCTAAAGCGGACGGGGCGCAGCTAGTCTTCCACAGGCAGGCCGTCCGCGGCCAGCCATCCCCTCGTCAAGGAATCCTCCGCATGGATGAAACCCGAGTTCTGCTTTCCCTCGGCGGCATCGGCGCCGGCGCCCTGCTCTGCCAGTGGCTGGCCTGGCGCCTGCGCCTGCCGGCGATCCTCTTCCTGCTGCTGTCCGGCATCCTCGCCGGGCCCCTGCTCGGCCTGCTCGACCCGCAGGCGCTGTTCGGCCCGCTGCTGTTCCCCCTGGTCTCGCTGTCGGTAGCGCTGATCCTCTTCGAGGGCAGCCTCACCCTGCACTTCAGCGAGTGGCGCGAGATCGGCAAGGTGGTGCAGCGCATGGTCACCTGGGGCGCGCTGCTGACCTGGGGCGTGATCGCCCTGGCGGTGCACTGGCTGCTGGACTTCAGCTGGGAGATGGCGCTGCTGTTCGGCACCCTCACCCTGGTCACCGGCCCCACGGTGATAGTGCCGATGCTGCGGGTGGTGCGGCCGAAGGCGGCCATCGCCAACATCCTGCGCTGGGAGGGCATCGTCATCGACCCCATAGGCGCGCTGCTGGCGGTGGTGGTCTACAGCTTCATCGCCGCCAGCGACACCGGCAGCGGCTGGCGCCACAGCCTTGGCGCCTTCGCCGGGGTGATCGCCTGCGGCAGCGCCTTCGGCATCCTCGGCGGCCTGGCCCTGGGCCAGGTGCTGCGCCGCCAGTGGCTGCCGGACTACCTGCACAACCTGGCCGCGCTGTCGGCGGTGCTGGGCATCTTCATCGGCGCCAACCTCACGGTGCACGAGTCCGGCCTGCTGGCGGTGACGCTGATGGGCATGTGCCTGGCCAACATGAAGGGCGTGGACGTGCGGCAGATCCTGCACTTCAAGGAGAACCTCAGCGTGTTGCTGATCTCCGGCCTGTTCATCGTCCTCGCCGCGCGCCTGGACCTGTCCGCCCTGCTCGACCTGGGCCCGGCGGCGCTGCTGGTGCTGGCGCTGATCCAGTTCGTCGCCCGCCCGCTGAACGTGCTGGTGAGCAGCGCCGGCTCGTCGCTGAACTGGCGCGAGCGGGCGCTACTGGCCTGGATAGCACCGCGCGGGATAGTCGCGGCGGCGGTCTCGGCGATCTTCGCCATCCGCCTGCAGGAGGCCGGCCACCAACAGGCCCAGTTGCTGGTGCCGCTGACCTTCCTGGTGATCATCGGCACCGTGGTCCTGCAAAGCGCCACCGCGCGGCCCCTGGCGCGCCTGCTGAAAGTGGCGGAGCCGGCGCCCAGCGGCTTCCTCATCGTCGGCGCCAACCCGGTGGCGCGGGCCATAGGCGCGGCGCTGAAGAACGCCGGCAGCCGCGTGCTGCTCACCGACTCCAGCTGGGAGAACATCCGCGCCGCGCGCATGGACAACCTGCCCACCTACTTCGGCAACCCCACCTCGCAGCATGCCGAGGCGCACCTGGACCTGGTCGGCCTCGGCCACCTGCTGGCCCTGTCGCCCTCCGGCGAGCTGAACACCCTGGCCTGCATGCGCTTCCGCCACGAGTTCGGCGCGCGCCTCTTCAGCCTGACCAGCGGCCAGGAGAGCCGGCGCACCGACAAGCACCGCGCCAGCGGCCAGCACCGCGGGCACAACCTGAGCCCGCGCGAGCTGAGCTACCCGCAGTTCGCCGGCCTGCTGTCCCGCGGCGCCGAAGTGCGCAGCACCCTGCTCAGCGAGAGCTTCGGCTGGGAGCAGTACCAGGCGCTGTACGGCAACGCCGCCACCCTGCTGTTCGCCCGCGATCCGTCGGGCTGGATGCACGTGGCCAGCAGCACCCGGCCGCTAACCCCCGCGGAAGGCTGGCTGGTGATAGCGCTGATCGAGGAAGGCGCCCACGCGGCCGGCAAGGAGGACGACCGGCAGTCGGAATGAGCCGGGATCGGCTGGCGAATCGTCCGTCAGCCTATCCTAAGATGGGTGACAGGGCGGGGTGTCGGAGGCAATGATTGCACCACGCCATCATTCTTTCAGCTCCACGGTCCACAACCATGCCCAACACCCAGAATTCCCGCCTCGGCCAGATTCTCGTCAGCAAGGGCCTGATCAGCGCCGCCCAACTGGACCAGGCGATCCAGCTGCAATTGCGCAACGGCCTGCGCCTGGGGGAAACCCTGATCGCCCAGGGCTGGGTCAGCGAACGCCAGGTCAGGCGGGCGCTGAAGAAGCAGAACAACCTGCGCCTGGCCGCCACCCTGGTGGCGGCCCTGCTCGGGCCCTTCCAGTTGGCCAGCGCGGACATCCAGCGCCAACAGGCCCCGGCGATCAGCCAGAGCCACCAGCAGCGCGGGCTGAAGCCGCTGAGCGACAGCGAGATGAGCGGCATCAACGCCCAGGGCTTCGACGAAACCCTGCAGAGCCTGTTCGTCAGCGCCGAGGCCGGCGACGGCGTGGGCACCATGAAGCAATTGGCGCGCCTGGTGCTGCCGGTGGTGGACAGCCTGCAGGCCGAAACCTCGATGAAGGACGTGGTCTACGACACCGAGCACATGGCCTCCAGCCTCAACCCCGACGGCTCGATCAGCCTGCGCCTGCCCAGTTCCATCGGCGAAATGCGCTTCGACAACATCCGCGTCGCCGGCGCCCCGCAGAGCCAGAGCATGGGCAGCCTGAGCCTGCAGGACATCGACCTGTCCCAGGCCTCGCTGCACGTCAGCATGCGGCCCTGAGGAAGCCGGGAAGCCCGCTCCTACCGTACCGGCAGGCACGGCTCTTCGTAGGAGCGAGCTTGCTCGCGAACCGCATGGCACCGTGTTTGATCGCGAGCAAGAACCAGGCGTACCCCTCGATCCTACGAAGAGCACCTACGCCGTCGTTCTCGGCAGCGGCATTTCGGGCCAACGGCGGATAACCGCGAACGGTTATGCGCCCTACGGTTCCGGAGGCACAGTTGTAGGAGCGCGCCCTGCGCGCGAAATCGCGGGCAGGGCCCGCTCCTACAGGCGTCCCCGGCAAATCGCAGGCATGAAAAAAGCAGCCCGAGGGCTGCTTTTTTCCGGATCGACTGGGAGTCGTGGACTCAGACCAGTTTTTCCTTGATGCGCGCTGCCTTGCCGGACAGTTCGCGGAGGTAGTACAGCTTGGCCTTGCGCACGTCGCCGCGGCGCTTGACGCTGACGCTGTCGACCAGCGGGCTGTAGGTCTGGAAGGTACGCTCTACGCCTACGCCGTTGGAGATCTTGCGAACGGTGAACGCGCTGTTCAGGCCGCGGTTACGCTTGCCGATCACGACGCCTTCGAAGGCCTGCAGACGCTGACGGTCGCCTTCCTTCACTTTCACCTGGACGATTACGGTGTCGCCGGGGGCGAACGCCGGAATCTCTTTGTTCATCTGTTCAGCTTCGATCTGCTGAATGATCTTGTTGGTCATCTCAGTGCTCCTAAGACAAGCGCTTGGCGCTCGCCATCGATACGTTAACTATCGTCCCGCTGGCGGATGTATTCCTCCAGCAGCTTCTTCTCTTCTCCAGAAAGCGAGCGGCAATCCAGAAGATCGGCACGTCGTTCCCAGGTCCTTCCAAGGGACTGCTGCAAACGCCAGCGCCGGATGTGTTCGTGGTTGCCGCTTAGCAGCACCTCGGGAACACGTTTGTCTGCGTACACCTCGGGTCGGGTGTAGTGCGGACAGTCGAGCAGGCCGTCGGTGAACGAGTCCTCCTCGGCGGAGTCCACGTGGCCCAATGCACCGGGCAACAACCGTGTGACCGCGTCGATCAGCACCATGGCCGGAAGCTCACCTCCGGACAGGACATAATCGCCAATCGACCATTCCTCATCCACGTGCTCTTCGATGAAGCGCTCGTCGATGCCTTCGTAACGCCCGGCTATGAGGATCAACCGCTCCTCGTTCGCCAGTTCCTTCACGGCCGCCTGCGTCAGTTTGCGGCCCTGCGGCGACAGGTAGATCACCTTCGCCGGTCCGCCTGCGGCTTGCCGGGCATCGCCCAGTGCGCCTTCCAGCGGCTTGATCTTCATCACCATGCCCGGACCACCGCCGAAGGGCCGGTCGTCCACCGTCTGGTGACGGTCATCAGTGTTGTTGCGTGGGTTGAAACACTCGAGCCGGATCAGCTCCTGTTTCACCGCACGGCTGGTGATGCCGTAGTCACTGATGGCGCGGAACATCTCCGGAAAGATGCTGATGACTCCGATCCACATGGGTTGAAACTCCTACCCTGCGGGTCAGAAATCCGCGTCCCAGTCCACCCTGATCTCGCCAGCCGCCAGGTCCACCGATTGCACGCATTGCTCCGTATAGGGCAACAGGCGCTCGCGGTCATCCAGGCTGCCCGCACAGGGCTTGACCACCATCACGTCGTTGGCGCCGGTCTCCAGCATGTGGTCGAGTATCCCGAACAGTTGCCCGTTCGTGTCGATCACCTTGAGACCTTCCAACTGGCTCCAGTAGAACTCGCCGTCGTCCAGCTCCGGGAGCTCGCTGCGCGGTACCAGGATCTCGAAATCCGCATAGGTGCGGGCGACTTCGCGATCGTCCAGTCCCTTCAGCTTCGCCACCAGGACATTGCCCTGCACGCGGCCACTGACCAGTTCAGCCTGTCGAACCTCGGTGCCACGCTTGAGCGTCCAGCGCCGGTAGTCCAGCAGGTTGTCCAACGGGTCGGTAAAGGAATACACCTTCACCTCGCCACGAATGCCATGCACGGAAACTATCTTGCCGAGTACGATCATTTCCTCGGCGGCAGGCATCGTGTTCATCGACTTCAGGCAGCCTTGGCGGCGTCCTTGAGCAGTTGAGCGACGCGCTCGGACGGTTGAGCGCCTTGGCTCAGCCAGTAGTTGACGCGCTCCTGGTTGACCGAGAGCTTGACTTCGGCGCCAGTGGCGACGGGGTTGAAGAAGCCGACGCGCTCGACGAAACGGCCGTCACGAGCGTTGCGGCTGTTGGTCACGGTCAGGTGATAGAACGGGCGCTTCTTGGAGCCGCCACGAGCCAGACGAATGGTTACCATGCGTACGTTGTTCCTATGGTTTGCTTGCAAAAAAGAAATGCAGCCCTCGGGCAAGGAGCCCGAAAGGCCGCATATTCTATGAGCTAAAGCCCCGCGCCGCAAGCCGCAGCACGTCGGCCCGCCAGCCAGGCGGGCCTGCGGGTCACATCTTCGGCATGCCGCCGGGGAACATACTCCCCATGCCGCGCATCATCTTGGCCATGCCGCCCTTGGCGGTGACCTTCTTCATCATCTTCTGCATCTGCTTGTGCTGCTTGATGAGGCGGCCGACGTCCTGCACCTGGGTGCCCGAACCCATGGCGATGCGGCGCTTGCGCGAGCCGCTGATCACTTCCGGGTCGCGGCGCTCGGCGGGGGTCATGGAGTTGATGATCGCCTCCATCTGCTTGAACTGCTTCTCCGCCGCGCCCTGGGCGTTGCCCATCTGCGCCAGGTTGACGCCGCCCATCATCGGCAGCTTGTCCATCAGGCTGCCCAGACCGCCCATGTTCTTCATCTGCTGCAGCTGGTCGCGGAAGTCCTCGAGGTCGAAGCCCTTGCCCTTCTTGATCTTCTTCGCGAGCTTCTCGGCCTTCTCGCGGTCCATGTTCTGCTCGGCCTGCTCGATCAGGCTGAGCACGTCGCCCATGCCGAGGATGCGCGAGGCCACGCGGTCCGGGTGGAAGGGGTCGAGGGCTTCGCTCTTCTCGCCCATGCCGAGGAACTTGATCGGCTTGCCGGTGATGGCGCGCACCGACAGCGCGGCGCCGCCGCGGGCGTCGCCGTCGACCTTGGTCAGCACCACGCCGGTCAGCGGCAGGGCGTCGTTGAAGGCCTTGGCGGTGTTGGCGGCGTCCTGGCCGGTCATGGCGTCGACCACGAACAGGGTTTCCACCGGCTGGATCGCCGCGTGGACCTGCTTGATCTCGTCCATCATCTGGCTGTCGACGTGCAGGCGACCGGCGGTATCCACGATCACCACGTCGATGAACTTCAGCTTCGCCTCGCGGATCGCCGCCTCGGCGATGGCCACCGGCTTCTGGCTGGTGTCCGAGGGGAAGAAGGTCACGCCGATGTCGTTGGCCAGGGTTTCCAGCTGCTTGATCGCCGCCGGGCGGTAGACGTCCGCCGAGACCACCAGCACCGACTTCTTCTTGCGCTCCTTGAGGAAGCGCGCCAGCTTGCCGGCGGTGGTGGTCTTGCCCGCGCCCTGCAGGCCGGCCATCAGGATGACCGCCGGCGGCGCGGCGTTGAGCGCCAGGTCCTCGTTGGCCGCGCCCATCAGCTCGACCAGCTCGGCCTGCACGATCTTCACGAAGGCCTGGCCCGGGGTCAGGCTCTTGGACACCTCGGTGCCGACCGCGCGCTCCTTGATGCGGTTGACGAAGTCCTTGACCACCGGCAGGGCCACGTCGGCCTCGAGCAGGGCCATCCGCACTTCGCGGAGCGTATCCTTGATGTTGTCCTCGGTCAGCTTGGCTTTGCCGGTGACCTGGCGCAGCGTTTGCGAGAGGCGGTCTGTAAGGTTTTCGAACATGCGCGTTCCTATCGGGCCGGGAGCGGCCGGGGTGGGCGTGGCAGCAAGCGCGGGATTATAACCAACTGCGAAGGCCACAGACACCGCCGATGATCCCGCCGCAGCGAGAAAGCGAAGCGTTCCCGGCTGCTTTCTAGGCATGGGCGTTCTGTGCCAAACTCGGCACCTTTCGAAGGATTCGCCCAAGACGCTATGCACCCTCTGCTGCCCAGCCTGCTCGCCGCCCTCCTCTACCTGGGCGCCACGGCCTACCACGGTGTCTGCCTGGCGCGCCGCGCCGCGCCGAACAAACCCCTGCTGCTGGTGCTCGGCCTGGCCGCGCTGGTCGCCCAGTGCCTGGGCCTGACGCCGCAACTGCTGACCGACGCCGGGCTGGTGCTGGACTTCTTCAACGCCGCCAACCTGATCGCCGCGGCGGTGATCGCCCTGACCCTGCTGGCCTGCCTGCGCATCCCGGTGGAGAACCTGCTGCTGTTCCTCTTCCCGCTGGGCATGCTGACCGCCGCGCTGTCGGTGCTGGTGCCCCACGGCACCCTGGAGCCGATCAACGAGCAGCCGGGCATCCTCGCGCACATCCTGCTCTCGGTGCTGGCCTACGGCCTGCTCACCATCGCGGTGTTCCAGGCCCTGCTGCTGCTGGTGCAGGACCATCGCCTGAAGCACAAGCACCCGGCCGGGCTGATCCGCAACTTCCCGCCGCTGCAGACCATGGAAAGCCTGCTGTTCGGCTTCCTCTGGGGCGGCTGGGTGCTGCTCTCGCTGTCGCTGGTGTCCGGCTGGCTGTTCCTCGACAACCTGTTCACCCAGCACCTGGCGCACAAGACCATCCTCTCCTGCTTCGCCTGGGTGGTCTTCGCCGTGCTGCTGTGGGGCCGCCACCAGCTCGGCTGGCGCGGGCACAAGGCGATCCGCTGGACCCTGGCCGGCTTCTGCCTGTTGATGCTGGCCTACTTCGGCAGCAAGCTGGTCAAGGAATTCATCCTGCACATCTGAGGCCGACGGCGCCTGGGCGCCACGGAACGCTGAGGGAACCCGACGCATGGGCGACATCCATCCCGGCTACCTGATCGGCCTGCTGGTCGTCCTGCTGCTGTGCTCGGCGTTCTTCTCCAGCGTCGAGACCGGCGTGCTCAGCCTGGACCGCTACCGCCTGCGCCACCAGGCCAAGCAGGGCAACCGCGCGGCGCGGCGCACCAGCTGGCTGCTGCTGCGCACCGACCGCCTGCTGGGCACCATTCTCATCGGCAACAACCTGGTCAACGTCATCGCCTCGTCCCTGGCCACCCTGCTGGCCCTGCGCCTGTGGGGCGACTTCGCGGTGGCGCCCACGGCCCTGGCGCTGACCCTGGTGCTGCTGATCTTCGGCGAGATCACCCCCAAGACCTACGCCACCCTGCGCCCGGAACGCGTGGCCTTCCCCGCCAGCCTGCCACTGCTGTGGCTGCAGCGCCTGTTCAGCCCGCTGCTGTGGCTGATGAACGGGGTGAGCAACGGCATCCTGCGGCTGTGCGGCCTGGACCCGGTGCAGCGCCGCAGCCGGCCGCTGAACAACGACGAGCTGCGCAGCGTGGTCAGCGAATCCAGCGAGAAGCTCAGCGCCAACCGCCAGGACATGCTGCTGAGCATCCTCGACCTGGAAAAGATCACCGTGAACGACCTCATGGTGCCGCGCAACGAGGTGCAGGGCATCGACCTGGACGACGACGTGGAAAGCATCATCGGCCAGCTGCGCAACACCACCCACACGCGCCTGCCGGTGTTCCGCAACGACATCAACCAGGTCGAGGGCATCGTCCACATGCGTCAGATCGCCCGCCTGCTGACGCACAACCAACTGACCAAGGACAGCCTGCGCGCCGCTTGCCTGGAGCCCTACTTCATCCCCGAGAGCACGCCGCTGTCGACCCAACTGATCAACTTCCAGAAGCAGAAGCGGCGCATCGGCATCGTCGTCGACGAGTATGGCGAGGTGATCGGCATCATCACCCTGGAAGACATCCTCGAGGAGATCGTCGGCGAGTTCAGCAACGCCGACGCCCTGCGCAACCCGGACATCCACCCCCAGGCCGACGGCACCTACGTGATCGACGGCTCGGCGAACATCCGCGAGCTCAACCGCGCCCTCGGCTGGCAGTTGCCCAGCGAGGGGCCGAAGACCCTCAACGGCCTGGTCACCGAGGCCCTGGAGCAGATCCCCGACTGCCCGGTGTGCCTGCGCATCGGCCCCTACCGCCTGGAAATCCTGCAATCCGGCGAGAACCGCGTGAAGAGCGTGCGCGTCTGGCTCACCGGGCGCGCCGCCGCGCCGGCGCCGGGCAGCGCCGACGGGCTTGCCTGAGCGGCCGGCCCGCGCCCTATAATCGCCCCTTGCTTACCCAGCATCCCGCGCCAGGGCCTGCGCTACCCGCGCAACGCCCGGCGCCAGTCGACCGCCCGCCAGCCCGAGCCCGGCCCCGCGCCTGCGCCCGGCGAAGCACCCGGCCTCGCCCCGACCCGCCGCGAGGTTCCCGCCCCTGCCCTACCCGGGTGGCGCTTCCCGCCTCGCGCACGGGCGTAGCCTCCATCGCCGCCGGACACGCCCGCAGAGCCGTGCCGGCCATGACTGACAGGGACATCCCATGACCACCGCCAGCCTTGCCGCTGCCGCCGAACAGCAACCCGCCAACTCCACCGCGCGGGTCGCGGTCGCCAGTTTCATCGGCACCGCCATCGAGTTCTACGACTTCTACGTCTACGCCACCGCCGCCGCCCTGGTGATAGGCCCGGTGTTCTTCCCGCAGACCTCGGGCACGGCGCAGATGCTCAGCGCCTTCATCACCTTCGGCATCGCCTTCCTCGCCCGGCCGCTGGGCTCGGCGCTGTTCGGCCACTTTGGCGACCGCATCGGGCGCAAGTCGACGCTGGTCGCCTCGCTGCTGCTGATGGGCCTGTCCACCACCCTGATCGGCCTGCTGCCGGGCTACGACAGCATCGGCGCCTGGGCCCCGGCGCTGCTCTGCCTGCTGCGCTTCGGCCAGGGCCTGGGGCTGGGCGGGGAATGGGGCGGCGCCGCGCTGCTGGCCACGGAGAACGCGCCCAGGCACCGCCGCGCCTGGTTCGGCATGTTCCCGCAGATGGGCCCGTCGATCGGCTTCCTCGCCGCCAACGGCCTATTCCTCGGCCTGGCCATGACCCTCAGCGAGGAACAGTTCCGCGCCTGGGGCTGGCGCATTCCCTTCATCCTCAGCGCGCTGCTGGTGATCGTCGGCCTCTACGTGCGCCTGAAGCTGTCGGAAACCCCGGTGTTCGCCAAGGCCATGGAACGCCAGGAGCGCTCCAGCCTGCCGATCGCCGAGCTGTTCGCCCAGCACTGGCGCCCGGTGCTGCTGGGCGCGCTGGCCATGGTGGTGTGCTATGCGCTCTTCTATATCTCCACCGTGTTCTCGCTGAGCTACGGGGTGACCAGCCTGGGCTACAGCCGCGAGCAGTTCCTCGGCCTGCTGTGCTTCGCCGTGCTGTTCATGGCCGCGGCCACGCCCATCTCCGCCTGGCTGAGCGACCGCTACGGGCGCCGTCCGGTGCTGATCGTCGGCTGCATCGCCGCCATCCTCTCCGGCTTCACCATGCAGCCGCTGCTGAGCCAGGGCTCGTCGGTGGAAGTGGCAGCCTTCCTGGCCCTGGAGCTGTTCCTCATGGGCGTGACCTTCGCCCCCATGGGCGCCCTGCTGCCGGAACTCTTCCCCACCCGCGTGCGCTACACCGGCGCCTCGGCGGCCTACAACCTGGGCGGCATCCTCGGCGCCTCGGTGGCGCCCTACATCGCCCAGAAGCTGGTGGGCATGGGCGGCCTGAGCTGGGTCGGCGGCTACGTGTCGGTGGCGGCGGCGCTGAGCCTGATCGCGGTGCTGTGCCTGCACGAGACGCGGGAGCGGGAGCTCTGAGCGGCGCCGATCTCCTGTAGGAGCGCGCCCTGCGCGCGAATCGCGGGCAGGGCCCGCCTACAAGAGCAGGGAAAGCGCCGTGTTTCCTGGATACGTAGAGGATCTCATCCGCGAATCGCGCCGATACGTCCGGCCATCGCGGACAAGGTCCGCTCCTACGGGGCATGGTGTGGCGGGGCGCAGGGGCAACTGTCTTGCGCCGAGGTGTTCTTCGTAGGATGGGTTGAGCTTGCGAAACCCATACGGTTGCGGCCATGGGTATCGCTTCGCTCAACGCCATCCTACGAAAAGCCGTGTTTGCTGGAACCGCAGGAGCGGACTCCGTCCGCGATCCGGCCTCAGCCGCGTTCCACGGCCACCAGCCACTGGGCCAGATGCTCGCCCCACACCTGGTAGCCCAGCGCCGACGGGTGATAGCCGTCGATGGCGAGATACTGCGGCTGCATCTCCAGCCCCACCGCGCAGTATCCAGCGCCTAGCGCCGTAGCCAATTCCCGCAACTGGCCATCCAGCAACGCAGCGCGCCAGCCCAGCAACTGCCGCAGCAGCCAGGGCAAGGCGCGGAAATGCCGCAGCGGCGGCACCGCCGTGCACACCACTCGCGCGCCATCGGCCTGGAAATGCCCGATCAGCCGGGCGATGGCCGCCTGCCAGCGCTCGCCGGAACTGAAATGGGTGGTGTCGTTGACGCCGAAGACCAGCGCCACCAGGTCATACCCCCCGTCGGCCAGCGGCAACAGGCGCTCGCAGGCCTCACCGGCGGTAATGCCGTTCTCCCCCAGCGCCCGCCAGGCCACCGGCCGTTGCAGGCGCGCCGCCAGGGCCGTGGCCAGGCGCCCGGCCAGGGCGAAGTCCAGGCAGGAGGCGCCGACGCCGGCGACGGTCGACTCGCCCAGCAATAGCAGGCGCAGGGGCTCGCCGGGAAATTCCGCGCCGGCCAGACGCTCACAGGCCCCCGCGGCCGGGGCCAGGCGCAGCGCCGTGCGCCGGGTGCGCACGGCCATCGGCAGGGCCAGCGGCAGCAACGGCAGCGCCGCCGCCCACCAGGCCAGCCCCGCCAGGCGGTTCACAGCTCGATGACCACCGCCTCGGCCGAACGGGTGGCCTTGGCCCGCGCTTCCTCGATGGATTCGGCGCGCGCCAGGGCCACGCCCATGCGCCGCTGGCCGGAGACTTCCGGCTTGCCGAACAGGCGCAGGGCGCTGTCCGGCTCGGTCAGCGCGGCGCCCAGGTTGCCAAAGCTGACCTGCTGCGACTCGCCGTCCACCAGGATCACCGCCGAGGCCGAGGGCCCGAACTGGCGGATCGCCGGGATCGGCAGGCCGAGGATGGCCCGCGCGTGCAGGGCGAATTCGGAGAGGTCCTGGGAGATCAGCGTCACCAGGCCGGTGTCATGGGGGCGCGGCGAGACTTCGCTGAACCACACCTGGTCGCCCTTGACGAACAGCTCCACGCCGAACAGGCCGCGGCCGCCCAATGCCTCGGTGACCGCCTTGGCCACGCGCTCGGACTCGGCCAGGGCCTTCGGGCTCATGGCCTGGGGCTGCCAGGATTCGTGGTAGTCGCCCTTGACCTGGCGGTGGCCGATGGGCGCGCAGAAGGTGGTGCCGCCGACGTGGCGCACGGTGAGCAGGGTGATCTCGTAGTCGAAGTCGATGAAGCCTTCGACGATCACCCGGCCCTTGCCGGCGCGGCCGCCTTCCTGGGCGTAGTCCCAGGCGGCCTTGAGCTCGGCGTCGGACTTGAGCACGCTCTGGCCCTTGCCCGAGGAGCTCATGATCGGCTTGACCACGCAGGGGTAGCCCACCGAGGCGACGCCGGCGAGGTAGTCCTCGTAGGTATCGGCGAAATGGTATGGCGAGGTGGGCAGGCCCAGCTCCTCGGCGGCCAGGCGGCGGATGCCCTCGCGGTTCATGGTCAGCTGCGCGGCGCGGGCGGTGGGTACCACGGTGTAGCCCTCGGCCTCCAGCTCCACCAGGGTGGCGGTGGCGATGGCCTCGATTTCCGGGACTATGTAGTGCGGCTTCTCCTGCTCGATCACCGCGCGCAGGGCGGCGCCGTCGAGCATGCTCAGCACGTGGCTGCGGTGCGCCACCTGCATGGCCGGGGCGTTGGCGTAGCGGTCGCAGGCGATCACTTCGCAGCCCAGGCGTTGCAGTTCGATCACCACTTCCTTGCCCAGCTCGCCGGAGCCACAGAGCAGTACGCGGGTCGCCGTGGGCGACAGGGGGGTTCCAATACGGGGCATTGCGTGCAACCTCGGGAAGGGGATGTTCTGTCGGCGCGCTAGAGCAGCACGCCCTGTTCGCGGGCGCGCTTATGGCACAGGCGCAGCACCTCGCGGCGCTCGTCGTTGTCCATGCGGCCCCAGCGGGTGATTTCGTCGGCCGTGCGCTGGCAGCCTATGCACAGGTCCTGGTCGTCCAGGGTGCAGACGTAGACGCAGGGCGAGGCCACCGGGCGCTCCTGGCTCATTCTTCCTGCTCGGCCAGGTCGCGGGCGTAGCGCTGGGCGTTGTGCACGTAGTGGGCGGCGCTGGCTTCGAGCATCTTCTTCTGCTGCTCGCTCAGCTCGCGCACCACCTTGCCGGGCGAGCCCATGACCAGCGAGCCGTCGGGAATCACCTTGCCCTCGGGGATCAGCGAATTGGCGCCGATGATGCAGTACTTGCCGATCTTCGCGCCGTTGAGCACCACGGCGTTGATGCCGATCAGGCTGTAGTCGTCCACCGTGCAGCCGTGCAGCATGACGTTGTGGCCGATGGTCACGCCCTTGCCGATGTTCAGCGGGAAGCCCATGTCGGTGTGCATCACGGTGCCGTCCTGGACGTTGCTGTTCTCGCCGATGTGGATCAGCTCGTTGTCGCCACGCAGCACGGCGTTGAACCAGACGCTGGCGCCGGCCTCCAGGCGCACCTTGCCGATCACCGCGGCGTTCGGGGCGATCCAGCTGTCGGGATGGGTTTCGACTCGGGCGTCGCCAAGGCGGTATTTCATCGGTGGCTCCTCAGGCATCTCGTTGTTGTACGCGCCGCTCAGCTGAGCTTGATGAATTGTGGCGGCGCTTGGTGCAGGTCGATGCGGTCATCGAACAGCAGGTTGACCAGCTCGACGACCATGATCGCCGACAGGCCCCAGATCTTGTATTCGCCGAAGCGGTAGCTGGGCACGTACCAGCTGCGCCCGAAGTAGTCGATGCGGTGGGTCATTTCCCGCGGGTCGCCGCGGAAGAACTCCAGCGGCACCTTGAACACGGCGGCGATCTCGCCGTCGTTGGGGGTGTACTCGACGAAGTCGGGAACGAAACCGACGAACGGCGTCACCTTGATGCCGTGGCGCGAGACCAGGGTGCTCAGCGGCCCGACCACCTCCACCAGGCTCGGCGGCAGGGCGATCTCCTCCTCGGCCTCGCGCAGCGCGGTGTGGATCAGGTCGACGTCCTCGGGGTCGCGGCGCCCACCGGGGAAGGCCACCTCGCCGCTGTGGGTGGACAACCCGGTGGCGCGCAGGGTCAGCACCAGCTCCTCGCTGGGGGTGATGGGCAGCAGCACCGCCGCTTCGGGGAAGCGCTGCTCGCTGTTCAGGTCCTGGGGGGTGTGCGCCGTGATGCGCCGGCGCAGCTCGTCCAGCATGCGGACATCCTGCGTGTAAGCCATTCTCTCAATTGTGGAATCATGGCATGAAAGGCTGCCTCGCCCAAGCCCCACCCCCTTGCTGCGCGGGCCCTCCGGCGAGCAAGATGGCTGTATCGATTCCCAGGGAAAGTGCATGAAATTCTGCAGTCAGTGCGGCGCCAGCGTGAGCCTGCGCATCCCCAGCGGCGACAACCGGCCGCGCTACATCTGCGACCAGTGCCATACGGTGCATTACCAGAACCCGCGTATCGTCGCCGGCTGCCTGCCGGTGTGGGAGGGGCGCATCCTCCTGTGCCGCCGCGCCATCGCCCCGCGCCAGGGCTTCTGGACGCTGCCGGCGGGCTTCATGGAGAACGGCGAGACCCTCGAGCAGGCCGCCGCCCGCGAGACGCTGGAGGAAGCCTGCGCCCGCGTGCGCCAGTTGCAGCTCTATACCCTGTTCGACCTGCCGCACATCAGCCAGGTGTACATGTTCTTCCGCGCCGAGCTGGCCGACCTGGATTTCGCCGCCGGCGAGGAAAGCCTGGAGGTGGGCCTGTTCGAGGAATCGGCGATTCCCTGGTCGGAGCTGGCTTTCCCCACCGTGGGCCGTACCTTAGAATGCTACTTCAGCGACCGGCAGAGGCAGGACTTCCCGGTGCGCAACGAGGCCATTGCACCCATGCCGGGCCACTACAAGAAGACCTGAACACTTTGCAGGGCCGTGCATCGCGGCGCTTTATCGAACATCCGGGGGATAGTCTTTCCATGCGCTGGCTGCTTGCCTTTCTGTGCCTGACCTTTGCCGCTCTATCGCAGGCCAATGCGACGCCGACCCTGGAAGGCCGCATCGACAAGGTGCTGGTGCTCAAGTCCGAGCACAAGCTGCACCTCTTGAGCAACGGCAAGATCCTCAAGAGCTACCGCATCTCCCTGGGCAAGAGCCCGCGCGGCACCAAGCTGGCCGAGGGCGACAACCGCACGCCGGAGGGCTTCTACTGGATCGACTGGCGCAAGACCAGCGACAAGTTCAACCTCTCCATGCACATCTCCTACCCCAACGCCCGCGACGTGGTGCGCGCCCGCGAGAAGGGCCTGTCGCCCGGCGGCATGATCATGATCCACGGCACCCCGCTGAGCGACGAGTACCCGGAGTGGTACTTCTCCACCCTGGACTGGACCAACGGCTGCATCGCCATGACCAACCCGGACATGCAGGAGGTCTGGAGCCTGGTCAAGGACGGCACGCTGATCGAGATCCGCCCCTGAGGCGGCAATGAAAAAAGGCGCCTTCGGGCGCCTTTTTCATTTTGCGGTGGCTAGAAGACCATGTCCGACAATCGCCACACCTCGAAGGCTGGCGTCTCGTAAGGGTGCGCGGCCTTCAGCGCCTTGACCGAGTCGTGGATCAGTTCGTCGGCCACCACCATCTCCACCTTCCATTCGGCCACCTGCTCGACGAGGCCGGCCGAGCCGAGGAAGGGGTTGCTGCCCTGCAGCGGGCGGAACTGACCCTGGCCGAGCACCTGCCAGCAGCAGCTGTCGTAGGCACCGATGCGTCCTGCACCTGCGGCGAACACCGCTTTCTTCACCGTCTCCAGGTGAGTCTCGGGAACATAGAAGCAGAGTTTGTACATCGGACGCTCCGTGGCGGAAAACGGGACCGGGTGGGGAGTCGAGGAGCGAATGCTGCCATAGGTGATGGCATTTTGCCTCCAATGACTCAGCGGTCATGCTCGGCAAATATCGACAGCGCGATTGCCTTCACGTTCTGAGGGAAAATTCCCAAGATTCGTAAAACGTGATGGAGTCCAGATTCAGTCGGCATCACTTTCCGATAAAGCGCCGCCAGCGCCCAGCCCAACCTTTGGCGGGGTCCGATTCGCTGCACCGCGATGCTCGTAGGAGCAACTGTCTTGCCGGCTGCGCCGAGGCGCTTTTCGTAGGATGGGTTGAGCTTGCGATACCCATGCGGTTGCGCTGATGGGTATCGCTTCGCTCAACACCATCCTACGAAAAGCCATGCTCGCTCATACGGAGCCACCTGTAGGAGCAGGCCCTGCCTGCGATTCGCGCGCAGGGCGCGCTCCTACAGGAGGTCGGGTTCGCGAGCCCGCAACGAAAAAGGGGAAGGCCGAAGCCTTCCCCTTTTCCTGCTGCGTCAGATGCGGCCTCAGCCCACCCAGACGCGGGCGTTGCGGAACATGCGCATCCAGCCGCCGTCTTCCTGCCACTCGTCCGGGCGCCAGGAGTTCTGCACGGCACGGAACACCCGCTCCGGGTGCGGCATCATGATGGTCACGCGGCCGTCGCGGCTGGTCAGGCCGGTGATCCCGCGGGGCGAGCCGTTGGGGTTGGCCGGGTAGGTCTCGGTGACCTTGCCGTGGTTGTCGACGAAGCGCAGCGCCACACAGCCGGACAGGTCCGACTCGAGCAGGGCTTCCTCGCTCTCGAACTCCGCATGGCCTTCGCCGTGGGCGATGGCGATGGGCAGGCGAGAACCGGCCATGCCCTGCAGGAAGATCGACTGCGACTCCTGCACCTGGACCATGGCCACACGCGCTTCGAACTGCTCGGAGCGGTTGCGCACGAAGTGCGGCCAGAACTCGGTGCCGGGGATCAGCTCGTGCAGGTTGGACATCATCTGGCAACCGTTGCACACGCCCAGGGCGAAGCTGTCCTTGCGCTCGAAGAAGGCCTGGAAGCCGTCGCGGGCGCGGGCGTTGAACAGGATCGACTTGGCCCAGCCCTCACCGGCGCCGAGCACGTCGCCGTAGGAGAAGCCACCGCAGGCCACCAGGCCCTTGAAGTCTTCCAGGCTGACGCGGCCGGCGAGGATGTCGCTCATGTGCACGTCCACCGCAGCGAAGCCGGCGCGGTCGAAGGCCGCGGCCATTTCCACCTGGCCGTTGACGCCCTGCTCGCGGAGGATCGCCACTTGCGGACGCACGCCCTTCTTGATGTAGGGCGCGGCGATGTCGTCGTTGACGTCGAAGCTGAGCTTGGCGGACAGGCCGGGATTGTCCTCGGCCAGCAGGCCGTCGAACTCCTGGTCGGCGCACTCGGCGTTGTCGCGCAGGCGCTGGATCTGGTAGCTGGTTTCGCTCCAGATACGCTGCAGCAGGCGGCGCTCGGCGCTGTACACCGGCTCGCCGTTGAAGCCCAGCTCGATGGCGTCGCCGTTGACCGGCTGGCCGATCACCGCCACGCAGTCGCCCAGGCCAGCGGCGCTGAACTGCGCCAGCACTTCCGGGGTGGCCGCTTCGCGGACCTGGATGACCGCGCCCAGCTCCTCGCTGAACAGCGCGGCATTGAGTTCCTCGCGGCTGGAGGCCAGGTCGTCGAGGCGCAGGGACAGGCCGCAGTGGCCGGCGAAGGCCATTTCCAGCACGCTGGCCAGCAGGCCGCCGTCGGAACGGTCGTGGTAGGCCAGCAGGTGGCCGTCGGCGTTGAGGCCCTGGATCACCGCGAAGAAGGCCTTGAGGTCTTCGGCGTCGTCGACGTCCGGGGCCTGCTGGCCGATCTTGCCGTAGGTCTGCGCCAGGATCGAGCCGCCCAGGCGGTTCTTGCCGCGGCCGAGGTCGATGAGGATCAGGTCGGTCTCGCCCTTGTCCAGGCGCAGTTGCGGGGTGAGGGTCTTGCGCACGTCGCCGACCGGGGCGAAGCCGGAGATGATCAGCGACATGGGCGCGGTGACGCTCTTCTCCACGCCCGCGTCCTGCCAGCGGGTCTTCATGGACATGGAGTCCTTGCCCACCGGGATGGTGATGCCCAGCGCCGGGCACAGCTCCATGCCCACCGCCTTGACGGTGTCGTACAGGCGCGCGTCCTCGCCCGGGTGGCCGGCGGCGGCCATCCAGTTGGCCGACAGCTTGATGTCGGAGATCGCGCCGATGCGGGCGGCAGCCAGGTTGGTGATGGTCTCGCCGATGGCCATGCGGCCCGAAGCCGGGGCGTCGAGCAGGGCCAGCGGGGTGCGCTCGCCCATGGCCATGGCTTCGCCGGTGTAGACGTCGAAGCTGGTGGCGGTGACGGCGCAGTCGGCCACCGGCACCTGCCAGGGGCCGACGAACTGGTCGCGGGCCACCAGGCCGGTGATGGTGCGGTCGCCGATGGTGATCAGGAAGCTCTTGCTGGCCACGGCCGGGTGGCGCAGCACGCGCTCGGTGGCCTCGCCCAGGTCCAGGGCGGCGGCGCTGAAGTCATCGCCGATCTCGGCTTCGCGGGCGACCGAGCGGTGCATGCGCGGCGGCTTGCCGAGCAGCACGTCGAGCGGCATGTCCACCGGCTTGTTGCCGAAGTGGCTGTCGGCGACGGTCAGGTGCTTCTCCTCGGTGGCCTCGCCGACCACGGCGAACGGGCAGCGCTCGCGCTCGCAGATGGCCTTGAAGGTCTCGAAGTCGGCTGCGTCGACGGACAGGACGTAGCGCTCCTGGGACTCGTTGCACCAGATTTCCAGCGGGCTCATGCCCGGCTCGTCGTTGGGCACCGCGCGCAGTTCGAAGCGGCCGCCGCGGCCGCCGTCGTTGATCAGTTCCGGCAGGGCGTTGGAGATGCCGCCGGCGCCGACGTCGTGGATGAACTTGATCGGGTTGTCGGCGCCCAGCTGCCAGCAGCGGTCGATGACCTCCTGGCAGCGGCGTTCCATTTCCGGGTTCTCGCGCTGCACCGAGGCGAAGTCCAGGTCCGCGGCGGAAGCGCCGGTGGCCATGGACGAGGCCGCGCCGCCGCCCAGGCCGATGAGCATGGCCGGGCCGCCGAGCACGATGAGCTTGGCGCCGACGCTGATCTCGCCCTTCTGCACGTGGTCTTCGCGGATGTTGCCCAGGCCGCCGGCGATCATGATCGGCTTGTGGTAGCCGCGCACTTCCTCGCCGCGCGGGGTCGCCACGGCCTGCTCGAAGGTGCGGAAGTAGCCGGTCAGGTTGGGACGGCCGAATTCGTTGTTGAACGCGGCGCCGCCCAGCGGGCCTTCGATCATGATGTCCAGCGCGGTGACGATGCGCTCGGGCTTGCCGTAAGGCACTTCCCAGGGCTGCTCGTAACCGGGGATGTTCAGGTTGGAGACGGTGAAGCCGACCAGGCCGGCCTTGGGCTTGGCGCCGCGGCCGGTGGCGCCTTCGTCGCGGATTTCGCCGCCGGAGCCGGTGGAGGCGCCGGGGAACGGGGCGATGGCGGTCGGGTGGTTGTGCGTCTCGACCTTCATCAGGATGTGCACCGGCTCTTCGCTGGCGCCGTACTGGCGGGTCTCGGGGTTGGGGTAGAAGCGCCCGGCGACCGAGCCCACCATCACCGCGGCGTTGTCCTTGTAGGCGGACAGCACGCCTTCGCGGTGCATTTCATAGGTGTTCTTGATCATGCCGAACAGGCTCTTGTCCTGGGCCTGGCCGTCGATGTCCCAACTGGCGTTGAAGATCTTGTGGCGGCAGTGCTCGGAGTTGGCCTGGGCGAACATCATCAGCTCGACGTCGTGGGGGTTGCGGCCCAGCTCGACGAAGCTCTTCACCAGGTAGTCGATCTCGTCCTCGGCCAGGGCCAGGCCCAGCTCCAGGTTGGCCTTCTCCAGCGCGGCGCGGCCGCCGCCGAGGATGTCGACCACGGTCAGCGGCTTGGGCTGGGCGTGGCTGAACAGGCCGGCGGCCTCTTCCATCTGGTTCAGCACCAGTTGCGTCATGCGGTCGTGCAGGCGCGCGGCGACTTGCGCGGCGTCGGCCTCGGACAGCTCGCCGGCGACGTAGTAGGCGATGCCGCGCTCGATGCGCTCGAGCTTCGCCAGGCCGCAGTTGTGGGCGATGTCGGTGGCCTTGCTCGACCACGGCGAGATGGTGCCGAAGCGCGGCACCACCAGGAACAGCCGGCCCTTGGGCTCCTGCACCGGCACGCTCGGGCCGTACTTGAGCAGCCGTCCGAGCACCTGTTCCTCATCGGCGGTCAGCACGCCACTGACCTCGGCGAAATGCGCAAACTCGGCGTACAGCCCGGTGACAGCGGGTACCTGCCGGGTCAGCAGGTCGAGCAGTTTGCCGTGGCGGAAGGCGGAAAGGGCGGGAGCGCCGCGCAGGATCAGCATTGTCGGAACAGCCTCTGGAGACAGGGGAATTCGCTGGGCCGGGAGGGCCGGCCCGCAGAGGCCGTGCATTCTACCGTAAAGCATGCCCCGGCGGCACCTGCAGCTCGGCCGACGGCAAGGGCTTTCTGCCATTGGGCGGGGGAGCGGCGCCATTCATCTTCGAACGCTTTCGAGCGGGCTCGCCGCACGCCCGCTCCAGGCGCGCCCCGGGCCCCCGGCCGGCGTCTGGCACGGCCCCTGAAACGAAGCCGCTAGCAGAGATGCCCCCGGCTGTCCAGATATTGGGCTCCGCGACCTTGGCGTATACTGCGCCGATGTTTGCCCTGAACCCGTCCCGCGTGCGCTCCGCCGTATGGATCCTGGCGACCTGTATCTTTCTGCTGCTCTCCGGCTGTAGCGAGGCGAAAGCCCCCACGGCCCTGGAGCGGGTACAGAAGGACGGAGTGCTGCGGGTGATAACCCGCAACAGCCCGGCCACCTACTTCCAGGATCGCAACGGCGAGACCGGCTTCGAATACGAGCTGGCCAAGCGCTTCGCCGATCACCTGGGGGTGAAGCTGCAGATGGAGACCGCCGACAACCTCGACGACCTCTACAGCAAGCTCGGCCAATCCGGCGGCCCCGACCTGGCCGCCGCCGGCCTCACCCCCGGCGGCGAGCGGGAGACCTCCGTACGCTTCTCGCACTCCTACCTGGACGTCACTCCCCAGGTCGTCTACCGCAATGGCGACCCGCGCCCTACCCGCCCTGACGACCTGGTCGGCAAGCGCATCGTGGTGCTCAAGGGCAGCAGCCACGCCATGCAGTTGGCCGAGCTGAAGAAGAAGTATCCGAAGCTGGAGTACAAGGAATCCGACGCCGACGAGATGGTCGACCTGCTGCGCATGGTGGATGTCGGCGACATCGACCTGACGCTGATCGACTCCAACGAGCTGGCGATGAACCAGGTCTACTTCCCCAACGTGCGCGTGGCCTTCGACTTCGGCGACGCCCGCGGCCTGGCCTGGGCCTTGCCCGGCGGGACGGACGACAGCCTGTACGCCGAGGTCAACAAGTTCCTCGACAAGGTCAAGCAGGACGGCACCCTGCAGCACCTGAAGGACCGCTACTACGGCCACGTCGACGTGCTCGGCTACGTCGGCGCCTACACCTTCGCCCAGCACCTGCAGCAGCGCCTGCCGCGCTACGAAACGCACTTCAAGCAGATCGCCCAGACGCTGAAGATGGACTGGCGCCTGCTTGCCGCCATCGGCTACCAGGAATCCATGTGGCAGCCCGACGCCACCTCCAAGACCGGCGTGCGCGGCCTGATGATGCTGACCAACCGCACCGCCCAGGCCATGGGCGTGTCCAACCGCCTCGACGCCAAGCAGAGCATCCAGGGCGGCGGCAAGTACTTCGACCAGATCCGCGACGAGCTGCCGGACAGCATCAAGGAGCCGGACCGCAGCTGGTTCGCCCTGGCCTCCTACAACATCGGCAGCGCCCACCTCGACGACGCCCGCAAGCTGGCCCAGCAGGAAGGCCTGAACCCGGACAAGTGGCTGGACGTGAAGAAGATGCTGCCGCGCCTGGCGCAGAAGCAGTGGTTCCGCAAGACCCGCTACGGCTACGCCCGCGGCGGCGAGACCGTGCACTTCGTGCAGAACGTGCGGCGCTACTACGACATCCTCACCTGGGTGACCCAGCCGCAGCTCGAGGGTGGCCAACTGGCCGAGAGCGGCCTGCACCTGCCCGGGGTGAACAAGACCCGCCCCAGCGAAGAGCCCGACGAGAAGCTCTGAAGCGCAGAGCATCTGCGGACGGAGTCCGCCACGAGGAAACTCCATGCCCCACGACAACTGTAGGAGCGGGCCCTGCCCGCGATTTCGCGCGCAGGGCGCGCTCCTACATGGGAAAGGCGCGAATGGGGCAGCGCGTAATTGGATGGACTCACCCTCACCGAGGCGTCGAGGCGCCACGGTGGCGGTCTAAGAAGCCACCGACAGTGAGGGTGAGTCCATGAAAAAGCATACGACGATGAATAAGCCGGTGTCTGCAACCGATGTATCGGTGTGCACGACAGTCGCCGTGGATCTGGCGAAAAAGGTCTTCCAGGTGGCGGGGGAAGACGCCCTGGGTCAAC
>Ga0180223_1000357_pt1 | contig 64048 bp, 60 predicted proteins | sample eDN5th30CKraftOP_FD_151337 | JGI IMG/M metagenome (GOLD analysis project Ga0180223, IMG submission 151337) | Enriched Organic Plus compost microbial communities from Emeryville, California, USA - eDNA 5th pass 30_C Kraft OP (version 2) (version 2) ... | reverse complement strand
CCCGGCGGGAACGCATCGTCCGCCCGCGCTTTGTCCCGGATGGATTGGCCCGGGCGTGAAGAGTTCCTGCAGGAAATGACGGATGAAGGCCTGGGCGGATCGGTTGCGATCTACGCAGGCGCCATCCTCGGAGCTCTCGGCCTGATTGCGGTGCCGATCTATGTCGCGGTCTCGCCGCAGGTTTACGACAATCCGCCACTCGAGCCGCTCGACCCGCTGCTGCAGGGCCCCATCGTCGGCAACCGCGTGTCGACACCGATGCCGCTCGCCCACCTCAAACACGAGGTCCTCGTCGATCCCAAATATGTCGCCGAGCTGAACGCCCGGCTCAAAAAGCGCGAACCGGCGCCCCAACACATCGCGCAGCCCACACGCGTTCGCGAGCGTGGACCGGCGGTCGCGGAGCTTCCCGAGCGGCGCGAACGCTCCGGGTTCTTCCTGTTCAACCTGTTCGGCGGGTGACGTCGCTCACGGCGGACGACGTTCTGTGATTGGCGCGCCGTTTCCGGACAGCGCGCGCATCGCGCCCCGCATGGCCACGCGAAATGCTTCGTCGTAATTGATGCCACGCGCCGACCAGGTAAAGTCGCGGCCCTGCGCCGCGATGCGCCAAGTCGCGATCCAGCCATGCGCCTTGTCGCTCCAGATCAGACTGCCGAGCAAGGGCAGGTCGCCGCCCGCCAGCGGTGTCAGCCGCTCCGCCTCGGAGCGGCTCGTCTTCATCGAAGTCGTCGGCGTGATGCCAGCGGCGTGCAGCGGCTCCGCCGCCGGCAGCGCCACCTTCATGCCGTAGCGCGTGGCGGCATTGCTCAGCGCCTCGCGCATGTCCGGATGGAAATCGCCATCGGCGGCGAGCACGCCATCGCGCGTGCGGCCTCCCTGTTGAAGGCCTTGCACGGTCACGATCATGGTCAGCGCTGGTCGTCTGCCCTTCCAGGTCTTGCGGCCGAGCGAGGCCAGCACAGTGTCGATCTTCGCCGGATTGAAGTGGCAGGTGAGGAAATGCGGCCGGTCGTAACTGCCCTGCTCGTCATGGATCGCGCGGCCTGACAGCCGGTCGAAATAGGAGAAGCTGTCGATGTAGTCGCCGGCTTTGGCGGCCAGTGCCGGAACACCATCGGCATCGAGGATCGTGGCATCGCCTGACGCCTTCACCAGCACGTCCTCGAAACACAGCCTGAAGCCGAGCGGCCGGTTGCGCTCGTCATTGCCGGTGACCACGGCCTGCGTTGTGTAGATATCTTCGATAGCAACAGGCGGCGGCGGCTTGGTCTCGGCGGCGAAGGCGGTTCCGCCGAATGGCAGCAAGGCGAACAAGACGGCAAAGAACGCTTTGCGCATGGCGCTGCTTCCCGGTCGATCCTTGACGACCGACTCTTCGCCGCCCGGCCTTCCAAGTCAAATTCAGAAAACGAATAGCCAGCGCCACTCAGAAATTGGCGACCAGAGGCGGCGGCGGCGCTTCGACCTCCGGCTGGCTGGAACCGAAACGCAGCGCCGGCATACCGATGAAGTCATGCGGGCCGGTGTGAGTGAGCGAACCCTCGACGTCGAGCCAGATCTTGCCGCCGAGATTGCGCCACATGCGGCAGAAACCGAAGTCCTCGCTGAGATATTCGCGGGTCTCGGGATCGATCATGCACTCGAACAGCGCGTAATAGCGTCGGCCGCTCTGGCCCGGCGAATAGACGTGATCCGATGTGTACATGCATTCCGGATGCGCCTCGATCAGCCGCTCGATCACCCGGCGCTTGATCATCATGAAGCCGGTGGCGCAATAGACGCCGGTGGCGAACGGACCGCGCCGCTCGAGTTCGTCGCCCTCGCAGAACTTTCCGACATATTGCAGCGTCGCGGTGTTCATCGGCTCGCGGCCCGCGATATTCGCCGCCGGCTGCCAGTTGAGCGCCTTGGCCGGATACATGCCGCCGACCACGTCCTCGTCAAAGGCCAGCATGCGCAGGACCAGTTCGGGGTCGAAAGCAATGTCGGCGTCGATGAACATCAGGTGGGTCGCCTCCTCCGTGCTCAGAAAATGCGACACCAGCGTGTTGCGCGAACGCGTGATGAGCGAGTCGCGACCGAGCATGTTGATGCCGACCGAGATGCCGTGCTGCTGTGCGAGCTGCATCAGCATCATGATCGACGACATGTAGCCTGTCGTCACCATGCCGCCGAAGCAGGGCGTGGCGATGAAGAGCTGGATGTTGTTGGGGGGCTGTTCGGCGTTGTCGTTGGAAGGCGACGGCGAGTCCGATACGGGCATGAATTCCAATTCCGGCGTCGTGCGGCTTGCGGGGTACGCGAAGGGTACTGACGCGGCCGGCGTTCGCTGCTTGCCGAATCGCCGGACAACGGATCATCGTTCATCACATCCGGATTGTCATGACGCAATAAGCATCGCCGGAGTGGTGGACCTGCAATGAAAAAGCCCGGCATCGCTGCCGGGCTTTCCATCTTGAATATCTCGTTCGTCTTGTCCGGCTGAGGGCTAGAGGCATTCCGCCTCAATCCTCATCCTTTCAGGCGGCTTCTTCCTCGGCGGCGTCGTCGGAGCCGGCCTCTTCGGCGGGCTTCGGACCACGGCGCGGACCCTTGGCGAGCGCGCCTTCGATTTCCTTGACCGCTTCGGTCTCGGTCACCTTCTGCACGGCCGCGATTTCACGCGACAGACGGTCGAGCGCCGCTTCGTAGAGCTGGCGTTCGGAGTAGGACTGCTCCGGCTGAGTATCCGAGCGATAAAGGTCGCGGACCACCTCGGCGATGGCGACGATGTCGCCCGAGTTGATCTTGGCTTCGTACTCCTGCGCACGGCGCGACCACATGGTGCGCTTGACGCGGGCGCGGCCCTTGAGGGTCTCGAGCGCCTTCTTCACCAGGGTCGGCTCGGCGAGCTTGCGCATGCCGACCGAGACGATCTTCGCGGTCGGCACGCGAAGGGTCATCTTGTCCTTGATGAAGTTGATGACGAACAGTTCCAGCTTGGCGCCGGCGATTTCCTGCTCCTCGATCGCCATGATCTGGCCCACGCCGTGGGCCGGATAGACGATGAATTCGTTGGTCTTGAAGCCTTGACGCTGGGTGGTCTTCTTGTTGGGGGCAGTCGGCATTCCGGGCAGTGCTCCTTCACCGGCGGCCTTGCGGGCGCCGGTCACTTTGGCTGCGGGTGCCGCAGCACGGGGCGTAGCCCGGGCGGCATGCGGTTTCCGCCGGGGTTCGGCGGATTTTTTCGGCTTCCGGCTCATACCGGAGGACCCTTTCTTGGACTTTTGACGCGATTTACCAGCCACAGCTCACGCGTGGATCGCACGCCCTCTATGGAACCTTGGGGAACCCGCGAAAAATAATGCTCCCGGACAGAGGGAGCAGATCCATGTGCGGTGATTGTTCATATTCATTGGGATTTCAGCCTATATAGCACATTTTTGGCCAAAATCAAAGCCTTAAGACGTTACAAAACCGCAATATGCCCGCCATTGCGGCGCCAGTTGGCGGTTCGGTTAACGCCCAGGCCAGCCACGGCCGGAAAACTGTCAGTTGACCGGCAAGGTTCCGGATACGCGTGAGCCAGCAGGCCGGCACTGAAATCGCGATGAACGACGGACGATCAGTCGCCCTCGCCGGGCTTCGGCGAAAAATGCTTCTCGAGCTTGTCCGGCACGCTGTCCCATTCCTTGGCGTCGGCAGGCGGATCGCGCTTCACGGTAATATTCGGCCAGCTCTTGGCGTATTCGGCATTGAGCTCCAGGAACTTTTCCAGCCCCGGCTCGGTATCCGGCTTGATCGCTTCGGCCGGGCACTCCGGCTCACAGACGCCGCAGTCAATGCACTCGTCGGGATGGATGACGAGCATGTTGTCGCCTTCGTAGAAGCAGTCCACCGGACACACTTCGACGCAGTCCATGTACTTGCACTTGATGCAGTTTTCCGTGACGACATAGGTCATTCAAACCACTCCGGGCGGCGACACGCCGGCTTGCTATCGCAAGCCTATATAGACTTCAAGCAGCCCCTTGGGGCCGGTATCCGGCGTTATTTTCCAGCATCCGGTAGGTCGCCGCCGCATCGCGCGCCGCCCCGCGCCGCTCGCAAAAGCCCACGACCTCGATCACGCGCACGGAACGGTCGAGCGCCAGCGTCACGACATCGCCGGGCCGCAACAGGTGCGCCGGCGCCGTGACGCGCTGACCATTGACGCGGGTATGGCCGGCATCGACCAAGCGGGCCGCATCGCTGCGCGTGCGCACCATGCGCGCATGCCAGAGCCATTTGTCGATGCGCTGCCGCTCGGGCGCAGCCTCGGGTCCGGCAGCGCCCCGTGCCAAGGAAGCCTAGTCCTTGCCTTCAAGCTGCTGCTTGAGCGCGGCGAGCTTGGCAAAGGGCGAGTTCGGATCCGGCGCCTTGTCGCGGCCACCGGAGCCTCCGCCCGGACGGGCGTAGTACTTGTCGCGATCGGCGCGATCGACCTGGTCACGCTCCCGGCCGCGGCGCGGGCCGCGCGATTGACCGTCACGGCCCTCTCCCGGCCGGCCCTGATCGCGCTTGTTGTCGGAAGGCTTGCCACCGAAACCCTTGGCCTGCCGCTCCATGCGTTGGCGGCGTTCGTTGCGGTCGTGGCCCTGACGTGGTTCGCGGCGCTGCTCATTGTAGCGCACACCGCTCTGGTCGGCCGGCGCGGACGCAGCAGCCGCATCCGGCGCGGGCGCTCCCTCGGCAGTGGCGGCGGCCTGCGGCGGACGCTGGCCGCGACGCGGACGATGATGCTGACGGCGTTCGCCGCCGCTATGACCGCCCGGCCGCCAGACTTCGATGGTCTCGGGCTCGGCCTTCGTCTCAGCTGCCGGAGCGCCTTCCGGCGCAGCGGCTTCGGTCGCCGTCATGCCGTCGCCGGCGACCGGCGGCGATGCCTCGGCGGCCTCGGCGATACCCGACACCTCGCCGCCAACGTCCGGCGCGGCAGCGGCGACCGGTTCGGCGGTGACGTCCGGCGGCGTCGGCAGCAGTTCGGCGTCCGGCAGCAGCGACAGCGACGAGGTCTCGGCTTCCGCAACCGGTTCGGGTGCGGCCTCTGTCGATGCTTCAGCCACAGGTTCGACCGCCGGGCTTTCCGTGGCGGCAGCTTCCGTGATCGCCCCGGCCGGCTTCGCTTCCTCCGGCTTGGCTTCCGGCGGCTTCGGCTTGCGGTCCATGCGATAGCCGAGCGAGCGCAGGATCGAGGCGAAGTCCTCGCCCGAGGCGCCAGTGAGCGACGTCATGGCGCCGGTGATGACGAAGCCGCGGCCGTCGAAAGCGCCATCTGGCTTGGGCGTCATGCCTTCACGCCACGACAGCGCCGGGCGGATCAGATCGGCAAGCCGCTCCAGGATGTCAACGCGCACGGCGCGCTCGCCGCAGATGCGATAGCCGGAGGTGCGGTACAGCGCCTTCGGTGTGTCCTTGTCGATCGGAATCGAGGTCCGCCCGGAGGCGGCGAGGTGCAGCAGTTCGGTGACGCCCTTGGCGTCCGGCGCCTCATGCTTGAGCGCCCAAAGCTGCGTCGCCAGCGAGCGCGGCGCGGGCTTGAGCAGCAGCGGCAGGTAGATGTGATAGGCGCCGAAGCGCACGCCGTATTTGCGCAAGGTGGCACGCGAGGGCTGATCGAGGCTCTTCACCTCATCCGCGACCTTCTGCCGTTCGAGCACGCCGAGTGCCTCGACGAGCTGGAAGGCGATGCCACGGGCGACACCGGTGATATCTTCCGCGGCCGACAGCGAGAACAACGGCGCGAGCAGTTTCTCGATGTGGTTCTTGATCCAGAGATCGAGACGGTTCTGCACGAGTTCGCGTGCCGGTCCCGTCAGATGCTCGTCGGCGATGATGCGCATGCGCGGTCGCAGCGTATCGTCGCCGGCCACGAGCTTGCCGACCAGTTCGCCGGTCCAGCGCAGCGCGCCGTCATTGGCAAGCACGACCTGATCGCTGGAGGCCTGCGACAGCTTGGTGGCGCGCGCTTCGATCTCGCCGGCAAGCACTTTCTGCGCGGCGGCATTGAGCGCCTTGGCTTCCGAGCCTGCGGCCGAAGCGTCGGGTGCGAACATGAAGCCGTCGAGCCGGCCGATGACATGGCCCTCGACAGTGACTTCGCCGGTTTTTCCGATTTGGGTTTCGAGCATCGCGTTTTCTCGCAGCCTCCGCATCAAGACGCTGGTGCGGCGGTCCACGAAGCGTTCTGCCAGACGCTCGTGCAAAGCGTCCGACAATTTGTCTTCGATCGCGCGGGTGACACCCTGCCAATGCTCAGGGTCGGCAAGCCAATCCGGCCGATTGGCAACGTAAGTCCAGGTCCTGACATGCGCGATCCGGTTGGAGAGGGTGTCGATGTCGCCGTCGGTCCGATCGGCCAGAGCGAGCTGACGGGCGAACCAATCTGTAGGGATGTTACCCTCTCGCATCAAGAAACCATAGAGGGTCACGGCCAATTCGGCATGGGTCGCCGGCGCGATCTTGCGATAGTCGGGGACCTGGCAAACGTCCCAGAGCCGCTCGATCGCCGCCGCGCTGCGCGCCAGCTCCTTCACATCGTCGTCGCGGCCGGCGTGTTCCAGCACCAGAATATCTTCGCCGGTGGGCGCGCGCGTCAGGCCCTGCTCCTGCGGCGGCATCGACAGCGACGCCTGCAAGGCGCCGATCGAGGCGAAATCGAGCGCGGAATTGCGCCATTGCAGCATCCGCACCGGCTCGAAGGTGTGGCTTTCCAGCGCATGCACCAGTTCCTGGTCGAACGGATCGCAGCGGCCAGTCGTGCCGAAGGTGCCGTCGCGGGTGGCGCGACCGGCGCGGCCGGCGATCTGGCCCAGTTCGGACGGGTTGAGTTTGCGGAACTGGTAACCGTCGAACTTACGGTCGGAGGCAAATGCGACGTGATCGACGTCGAGATTGAGACCCATGCCGATCGCATCGGTAGCGACCAGATAATCCACATCGCCTGATTGGTACATGGCGACCTGGGCGTTCCGCGTGCGCGGCGACAGCGCGCCGAGAACAACGGCCGCGCCGCCGCGCTGACGGCGGATCAGTTCGGCGATGGCATAAACTTCCGCAGCAGAAAACGCGACGATGGCCGAGCGCGTCGGCAGCCGCGTGATCTTTTTTTCGCCCGCGTAAGTGAGCATCGACAGCCGCGGCCGCGACACGATGTTGGCGCCGGGCAGCAGCCGCTCCACGATGCCGCGCATGGTCGCGGCGCCGAGGATGAGCGTTTCCTCGCGCGCGCGCATGTTGAGGATGCGGTCGGTGAAGACATGGCCGCGCTCGAAATCGGCTCCGAGCTGGATTTCATCGACCGCGAGAAAAGCGACGTCGAGATCGCGCGGCATGGCCTCGACGGTGGAGACCCAGTAGCGCGCCTTCGGCGGCTTGATCTTTTCCTCGCCGGTGATGAGCGCGACCGAGGCTTCGCCCGCCTTGGCCACGACTTTATTGTAGACCTCGCGCGCCAGGAGCCGCAGCGGCAGTCCGATCACGCCGGAGGAATGCGCGAGCATCCGCTCGATGGCGAGATGGGTCTTGCCGGTATTGGTGGGACCGAGAACCGCCGTCACACCTGAACCGCGCGCATGCGGCTGGCGTTTGGCCTGCGGAGAAAAGGAAATCGTCATTACTCGTCCAGACGCGTCATGACCGAAGGGCAGGTCATGGGCAGATCCATCTAACACATCGCGTCGCGATGTAAGCCCCCGCCGGAGCGCCGTTAAGCTTTGGAACGGTGACGGAACGAATACCGTCCGAATCGCTGAAAACAGCCGGATGCGGGTTCGTTCACGGCGACATGTCGGTGGCGGTTATGCGGTGGCTACTAGATAGGGTTTGCGGCAGCGACCGGCCAGGGCGAAAAAACATTCAAATCTTAACAAGAGGCCGCGGCTGTCCCTTTTTATTGCAGGTGCCGCCCCGGTCAGGCCGTTCGATCTGTCTCATCTTGTGACAGCCGAAAAGGCCCGGTTTTAAAGGTCGGAACGAGTCTGGAACGAAGCAGGGGCGAATCAGTGACTCAGCTCCACTTCGGATTCGTTCACGGCGATATGTGGGAACGGATTCATCGAATGCCACCACATGCTGTGGCGAGGAACGGATTCATTGAGCTTTTTCGGCCGGGAATTAATAACGCGCCGGCAAGTCGATCACTGCGCCGCGAGTCAAGCCGAATTCGACACACCGAAGCGTTCACGGCGTCGTCTTGGTCTCGCTTGCCGCGGCCCGAGTTGATTTTTCCTTCGGCCGGTTCGAAGCCCGCTCGGTTGGCGGTAAGGCGGTTACGACGAATTCGTCGGCCTCGAGCACGGCGCGGCCGACCGGCGTCGGCCCCTCAATCCGGAACGGCACCAGAACCCGCGTGCCGCTGATCGGCGCCAGCCAGATCTCGATGTGGCGCTGTTCCTTGAGGTATTTGATCGCGGCGCGGGTGGGGATGTAGCCGGCGACCGGGGTGAAATAGACGCTGCACACCACCACCGGCCCGGCATAGCCCTTGTCGGCCCTGACCTGGTCCATGCGCTTGAACGCCAGATTGAGGTCGTACCGCAGCCGGCCGTCGAACACCGGCAGCTTGCGCTGGCAGGCCTCCGGCGACATCAGTTCGCCGTTGCCCGTCATCCGCACCAAGGTCGCCGTCATCGGATCGAGCACACCGCTTTTGCTGGCCTCGGTCACCGGGACACGCTCCGGCTCGGTTTCGACCGGTGGATCGAGCTTCAGTTCCTTGACCGTCCCGGCATCCACTTTGAGGCTGATTTCATTGCCTTTTTTGTAGGACTGGATACTGGCGGCATAAGTCGCCACCGCCAGTTTGCCGGCCTGCAACGTGCCCTGGGTCACGGTGTGGCCGTGGCCGCCGGTGAACGCCTTCATCAGTCCGGTGGTGGTGCCGCGTGCGGTCGCCGAGTATTCGCCCTCGCCAATCACGATCTGCCAGGAGCCCTCGCCGATCGGCAGGCCGGCCAGCGAGGCCGTATAGCGGGCGTCGAGCCGGGCTTGTGCCTCGGCGCTGCCGGGCGCGAGCGCCGCCCAGAGCGCGGCCACGGGCGCAGCCAGCGCCATCCATCGCCTAGCTTGCCGCACGTCAAGCACCGGATCGTTCCTCCTGATCGGGCTATTGGTCGGCGCGCATTGCGCCAATTCTTTGTTGCACCGGCGGGAACCGTATATTTACGCCAGCCGGCCGCCGAAAAGCCCAGAAATGGCGGAAACGGCGGCCGAATCCCCAACTTGACGCCCAAGCCACGGCTCTTTATACGTCCTGCCGTCCAAGCCCACATTCACGGAACGGACCGGCGCGAGCCAACAAGCACGTGCAGGCCGGCGTTTTTGCAGGGCGACCACAATTCCCGCGGCGCTTATCAAGCGACGCACCATTTGCGAAGGATGATGCCATGTCCTGGCGTTGCGATCTGACCGGCAAGAAGCCGCTCTCCGGCCACAAGGTGAGCCACTCGAACATCAAGACCAAGCGGCGCTTCATGCCGAACCTGCAGAGCGTCTCGCTGACCTCTGAGATCCTCGGCCGCACCGTGCGCGCCCGCATCTCGACCAACGCGCTGCGCACCGTCGATCACCGCGGCGGCTTCGACGCTTTCCTGCTCAAGGCCAAGGACGCGGACCTCGCGCCGAAGATGCTCCAATTGAAGCGTCAGATCGTCAAGAAGTCCGAGGCCGCGAAAGCGAGCTGAGTTACTTTTTGAACGAGATTTGAAAGCGCCGCCCTTTCGGGCGGCGTTTTTGTTTGCCGCGGGCGGAAAGCCCGTGACGGAAGCCTGCATTCTCCAGAATGGAACTTTCCGGCTTGAGCCGGCGTTGAGGGAACTCGACCACTCCAGCCGGAAGCCCATGGCCGCGTTCACTAATACCCTTGCTGACATCTTTCCCGGTGACAGCGAGATGGCCAGCCTCATGCGGCAGCGGGACTGGAAGAGCACGCCATTGGGCGATCCGGCCGGCTGGCCCGATGCCTTGAAAATTCCGCTCAAGATGCTGCTGACGTCGCGGTTCGAGATGTGGCTCGGCTGGGGCCCCGACCTCTCGTTCTTCTATAACGACGCCTACATCCCGACCCTCGGGCTCAAGCATCCCTCGATGCTGGGCAAGCCGTTCCGGGAAGTCTGGGCCGAAGTCTATGACGACGTCGCCGATCAGGTCGAGCGCGTGCGCGCCGGCGAGGCGACCTGGAACAAGGCGTTGCTGCTCCTGCTCGAGCGCAGCGGCTATCCCGAGGAGACCTATCACAGCTTTTCCTACAGCCCGCTTTATGGCGCCAGCGGCGCCGTCGAAGGACTGCTGTGCGTCGTCAGCGAAGACACCGAGCGCGTCATCAGCGAGCGCCGTATCGACATGCTGCGTCAACTCGGCATGAAAATGGTCGGCGCTTCCGATCAGCAATCGGTGATCGAGGCCGCCTTCTCGGTTCTCAATTTCAATCGACGCGACTTTCCGTTCGCCCTGCTTTATCTGCAAAACGAAGCGCGCGCCTGGAGCGCCGACGCCGCGCATCTTGCCAAACACCCCTGGCCGCTCGAACTGTCGGCTGCGGCAATCGTGCGCAAACAGACATTGCCCGCAGCGCTGTCCGCACCGCCCGGCGCCTGGAAGCGCCCGCCCGACGAAGCGCTGGTCGTCCCGATCCCCGGCGCCGGCGGCCAGCAGGCCTTCGGTTCGCTAGTGCTGGGCCTCAATCCGCATCGGCCGCAGGATCCCTACATCATGGACATTGCGCGACTGGTGGCGGGCCAGATCGGCGGCGCGCTGGCCAATATAGACGCGCTGCAATCGGAACGCCGCCGCGCCGAACGCATCTGGTCGTACTCGCGCGATCTTCTGGTCGTTGCGGACTCCGCCGGCATTCTGAAATCCGTCAGCCCGGCCTGGACGCGAATCCTCGGCCATCCGGCTGACAGTGTCGTCGGCCGGCATTTTGGCGAGTTCATATTCCCGGACGATCTGAAGCCGTCGACCGACGCCTTCGACAGCGCCGCGCACGACACCGAGCTGACCGCCTTCGAGAACCGCCTTGTCGATTCCGACGGCGAGCCGCGCTGGTTCTCCTGGCACACATCGACCGAACAGAATCTGGTCTATGCCTACGGCCGCGACATCACCGAACAGAAGGACAATGCCGCGGCGCTCGCGGCTGCAGAAGCGGCGTTGCGACAGGCGCAGAAGATGGAAGCCGTCGGCCAACTGACCGGCGGCATCGCTCACGACTTCAACAATCTGCTCACCGGCATCATCGGCTCGATCGAGATGATGAAGCGGCGCGCCGGCGAAGGCCGTATCGCCGACGCCGACCGCTACGCGACCGCTGCTTCGACGGCGGCGCACCGCGCGGCGGCGCTGACGCAGCGGCTGCTCGCCTTTTCGCGCCGGCAGCCGCTTGATTCAAAGACAATCGACGTCAACCGGCTGGTCGACGACATGGCGGAGCTCATTCGCCGCTCGATCGGCGAGTCGATCGAACTCGAGCTCGAAACGCAGCGCGATCTCTGGTTCGCCAAATGCGACGCCAACCAGTTGGAAAGCGCCGTACTCAATCTGGCGATCAACGCGCGCGATGCGATGCCGCAAGGCGGCCGGCTCGCGATCAGGACGACGAACATCCACGTCGACGCGCTTCATGCCGAACAGGCGCGCCTTTCCTCGCCGGGCGACTTCGTCATGATCTCGGTGACGGACACCGGCCACGGCATGTCGGCCGATGTCAGGGAAAAAGCATTCGAGCCGTTCTTCACCACCAAGCCGATGGGTCAGGGCACGGGTCTCGGTCTGTCGATGATCTATGGATTCGTCCGCCAGTCCGGCGGCTTCATCGAGCTCGACAGCGAGGAAGGCCACGGCGCGACCGTTCGACTCTATTTGCCGAAGAGCGAGGCGGTTCAGTCGCAAATCCTTCGCACCGAAGTCGCGCCGCCCGTCAATCGCACCGAAAGAAGCGAGACCGTTCTGGTCGTCGAAGACGAGGCCGCGGTGCGGGCGATCGTGGTCGATGCGGTGCGCGATGCCGGCTACCGAACGCTCGAGGCCGGCGACGGCGCCACCGGTTTGAAGTTCGTGCAGGCGTCGGAGCGTATCGATCTCCTTGTGTCGGACGTCGGCCTGCCTGGCGGGTTGAACGGCCGGCAACTCGCCGACGCAGCCCGCCTGCTGCGGCCTGAGTTGCCTGTTCTGTTCATGACGGCCTATGCCCACAATGTGCAGATCGGCGCCGGTGCGCTGGAGCCCGGCATGGAACTGATCGCCAAGCCATTCGAGGTCGATATGCTGATCGACCGCGTGAACCGGATGCTTGCCCGCGCCACTTGAAGCGCGGGCAACGCCGCCGCTACTCCACGAGCGCGAATTGCAGGATGAGATTGCGCTGAACCGGCGAGAAATTGTCGTCCGACACCACGGTGACGATGGTCTCGCCGGCCGCATTCTGCGTCACGGCGATGCCTTCCATGTTGTCGATCTGGTAGCCGAGATCGGCCTCGATCAGGACCGGGCCGTTCACCAGCGCGCCATCCTTGATCGACGCGAGCGGCAACCGGCGCAAGCGCATGGCAGCGCCGCGCGCCGGCGAGAAGCGGCGCTCCAGAATCAGGAGGTCGCCCGGCGGCAGCACAGTGCAGTCGGTGACGTCGAAGTCGTCGCTGCGTCTCACCGAGAAGCGAAGCACGTCCGCTTCGCCGTCCTTCGCGGCCGGATCGAGCACGAAAGAACGATGGTTGCCGGCGGCATCGAGGCTGCGCTCGGTCACGACAACAAGCTTGCCGGCATGGGACTGGCCGGACGGCGGCGCGGTCAGGCATTCGAGACTGGCGTTCTTGTCGAAACTCGCAAAATCGCGCGGAACACGGATATCCCGGCCGCGCGCGGCAAACCCGTCCTTGCCGTAGGCAAAGCTGACGATGCGCTCGACCCGCTCGATGCCGACAAAGATTTCATCGCCGATGCGCGCGATCGACTCGGCGTCATGGGCCTTCAGCGCGGCCAGGGGCCTGCCATTGGCGCCGAGCAATGGCGCCATCTCGGCCTCGCCGAGGCCGGCGAGGCGGCCATCGTCATAGACGAGACGCGCCTTCAGCCACGAACCGTGATCGGTGATGGCGATGAGGTGGTCGTGGTCCGGCATCAGCAGGCCGGAGATGCCGCCGAAGGCGGACAAGTTCGAGGTCAGTTCGAGGCCGCCGCGGAACTCCAGCGCGCCGAAGCGCACGCGCGTCGGATCGCGGTTGTCGAAAGACGTGATTGGGAGCGCGCGGACTTCGATTTTTTCCGGCGCCTGCGCATAGCGCAGGTTCTGCGCCACAGCGAAGGTGCCGATCACGGCGGCGATCAGCAGCGCTGATGCGATGAAGACAGTCCGGCGACTGATCCTGGCCATGAGGTTTAGTTCCATCTCCGGTCATTCCCGCGAAAGCGGGAATCCAGCAATTCAAAACGTTCGGTTGTTAAGAGCTGGATCCCCGCTTTCGCGGGGATGACTGGTGTGTGAAACATCGGCGCGACAGAGTTACGACTGTCACGCCACTCGCTTGCGCGGGCGACGAACGGGCTCCGGCGCGCCTGTTGCACCCTCGGCAAACAGCTCGGCCAGCTTCTCGGTCATCGCGCCGCCCAATTCCTCGGCATCGACGATGGTGACGGCGCGGCGATAATAGCGCGTGACGTCATGGCCGATGCCGATGGCGATGAGCTCAACCGGTGAGCGGGTCTCAATGTCCTCGATGACCCAGCGCAGGTGACGCTCGAGGTAATTGCCCGGGTTGACCGACAACGTGGAATCGTCGACCGGCGCGCCGTCCGAGATCATCATCAGGATCTTGCGCTGCTCCGGTCGCGCCAACAGGCGCTTGTGCGCCCAGTCGAGCGCCTCGCCGTCGATGTTTTCCTTGAGCAGGCCCTCGCGCATCATCAGGCCGAGATTCTTGCGCGCACGCCGCCACGGCGCGTCGGCCGACTTGTAGATGATGTGGCGCAGATCGTTGAGGCGGCCGGGATTGGCCGGCTTGCCGGCGGACAGCCAGTGCTCGCGCGACTGCCCGCCCTTCCAGGCGCGCGTCGTGAAGCCGAGAATCTCGACCTTGACGCCGCAGCGCTCCAGCGTCCGCGCGAGAATATCGGCGCAGGTGGCGGCGACCGTGATCGGCCGGCCGCGCATCGAGCCCGAATTGTCGAGCAACAGGGTGACGACGGTGTCGCGGAATTCGGTATCCTTCTCCCACTTGAAGGAGAGCGCGTGCATCGGATCCATGATGACGCGGGTGAGACGCGCCGGATCAAGAATGCCTTCCTCAAGATCGAAGTCCCAGGAACGGTTTTGCTGCGCCATCAGGCGCCGCTGCAAACGGTTGGCCAGCCGCGCCACGACGCCCTGCAGCGCCGAGAGCTGCTTGTCGAGATAGCCGCGCAAACGATCGAGTTCTTCCGGCTCGCACAGGTCTTCGGCGGCGATGGTCTCGTCGAACTTCATGGTGAAGGCGCGATAGTCCGGCCCGCGCGGCTCGTTCTGGCCGTACTGGCGCGGCCGCTGCGGCTCGCCCGGCGTCTCGGCATCGCCGAGCTCCGAGTCATCAGCCATGTCGGCGGTCGGCGCCTCGGCGGCTTCCGCGGCGTCGTCCGGCATGTCCTCGGTCGACATCTGCGTGTCGTCCGACGACATGCTCTGCTGATCGTCGGACTCGGCCGCCTCGCCGTCGTCGCCGGATTCCTGGTTCTTTTGCTCTTCCTCGCCGTCCTCGTCGTCTTCCTCGTTATCGGACGAGCGATCGTCACCCATCTCGAGCGCATCGAGCAGGTCGTGGACGACATCGGAGAACTGGCGCTGGTTTTCGATGAGGTCTTCGAGCCGGTCGAGGTCCTCGCCGGCGCGTTCCTCGATCAGCGGCCGCCACAGTTCGACGAGGTTCTTCGCCGCGGCCGGCGGCGCCAGACCGGTGAGGCGTTCGCGCACCATCAGCGCCAGAGCTTCCTCGATCGGCGCGTCGGCGCGCTGCGACACCTGCTCGAACTTGCCGCGGGTGTAACGGTCGTCGAGCATGGCGGTGATGTTCTGCGCCACGCCAGCCATGCGCCGCGCGCCGATCGACTCGACGCGCGCCTGCTCGACCGCCTCGAATACAGCGCGGGCCTGCTGGCCCTCCGGAAGACCGCGGCGATGCACGGCAGCGTCATGGCAGGCGAGCTTGAGCGCAATGGCATCGGCGTTGCCGCGCACGATCGCGGCTTCCGCGCGCGTCAGCTTGCGGGCCGGCTCAGGCAGCCGCGCCTTGCCGCCGAGCAAACCGGGGCGTTCAGCGGCATAGGTAATCTCCAGATCCGGCTTGCGGGCGATGGCGCGCAGCGCGCTCGCCACCGAGCGCTTGAACGGCTCGGTCGGCGATTCCTTGTTGGACGGTTTGTTGATCTTGATGTTGGAGGCCATGGTTCCTCTCCCTCTCCCCGCAGGCGGGGAGAGGTGAAAGCTTACGTCAACGCCACGTTCACCGAGCTCTCCGGCAGCTCGATGCCGAAGCAACGCTGATAGAACTCGGCGACGATCGGACGCTCGAGCTCGTCGCACTTGTTGAGGAAGGTCAGCCGGAAGGCGAAGCCGACGTCCTGGAAGATGTCGGAATTCTCCGCCCAGGTGATCACCGTGCGCGGGCTCATGACGGTCGACAGATCGCCGTTCATGAAGGCGTTGCGGGTCAAATCGGCGACGCGCACCATCTTGCTGACGATGTCGCGGCCCTTCTCGTTCTGATAGTGCTTGGCCTTGGCCAGGATGATCTCGACCTCGTTGTCGTGCGGCAGATAGTTCAGCGTCGTCACCAGGTTCCAGCGGTCCATCTGCGCCTGGTTGATCTGCTGGGTGCCGTGATAGAGGCCCGAGGTGTCGCCGAGACCGATCGTGTTCGCGGTAGCGAACAGGCGGAATGCCGGATGCGGCTTGATCACGCGGCTCTGGTCGAGCAGCGTCAGGCGGCCGGAGGATTCCAGCACGCGCTGGATGACGAACATCACGTCGGGGCGGCCGGCGTCGTATTCGTCGAAGCACAGCGCGACGTTGTTCTGATACGCCCAGGGCAGGATGCCGTCGCGGAATTCGGTGACCTGCTGGCCGTCCTTGAGGACGATGGCGTCCTTGCCGATCAGGTCGATACGGCTGATGTGGCTGTCGAGGTTGACGCGCACCATCGGCCAGTTGAGCCGAGCCGCGACCTGCTCGATATGAGTCGACTTGCCGGTGCCGTGATAGCCGGTGACGATGACGCGTCGGTTGCGCGAGAAGCCGGCGAGGATGGCCAGCGTGGTCGGCCGGTCGAAACGATAGTCCGGATCGACGTCGGGGACGTGATCGTCGGTCTTGGAATAGGCCGGCACTTCCATGTCGCTGTCGATGCCGAAAACCTGCCGCACCGACACCTTCAGATCGGGCAGATTGGGGGATTCTTGAACTGCGGTCGCCATTGCTTCTCCGTGACCCCGGAACGGCGCGGGGCCGCAAAATCATCGCCGGGATAAGGCTATTTCAGGGTGTGACGCAGGCACGCTATCAGAAAGCCGCCCGGTAGCGAAAGCGCTCCCGGGCATAGCGCAAATGCCAAACGATTTCAGGTCTTTAGACCGTCAATGCGGCGGGCCTCAGCCCATACCCACCGACTTGAGGTACTTGTAGGCGTTGATGATCTCGATCAGGCGGTCTTCGTGGCTGCGGTCGCCGCCATTCGCGTCCGGGTGGTGGCGCTTCACCAAGTCCTTGTAGCGGGCCGAGACCTGGGCCTTGGTGGCGCTGACCTCGAGGCTGAGCGCCTCGAATGCCTTTCGCTCGGCGTTGCGGATGACGCGGCTCTCGGCCTTGGCCTTCTGCTCGGCGCGCGCGCCGTCGCCGAAAATGCCAAACGGATCACCATCGGGACCGAGCGCCGACAGGTCCGGCTTGACGCGGCCTTTCTTGCCGGTGCCCATTTTCCAGGTCGGACGATGGCCCGTCAGCGCGTCCTTCTGGTAGGCGAGCACGGCATCGTCGGCCATGCCGGCGAAGAAATTGTAATTCTGATTATAATCACGCGCGTGCTTGAGGCAGTAATGCCAATAGCCGGACGAGTTCGGACCTTTCGGCGCCTTGTTGGTCGCCTTCTCCTTGCAATTCGGCCACTGACAGGTCGGACCGTCGTTCTTGAGACGACGATCCTTGTCCGGCTTGACGCGAATGCTGTCGAAAATCGAGGACGTGTTTTTCATGACCGGACGTTATGCGCTTATTCCAATAATGGCCGCAAGTCTTGACACGGGTATGGCGGCGTCGATTCGACGGGCATTGACCGGGTCCGCGCAGTTTCCTAACTGCGTACAATGCGAACCGCTGACCTTATTGCCAAAAAGCTGACCGAAGCCCTGGTTCCGGAGAGCCTGAGGGTGGAGGATGAATCCCACCAGCACGAAGGCCATGCCGGCCACCGCCCAGGCGGAGAGACTCATTTCCGCGTTTATATCGTATCTGAAGCCTTCGCCGGCAAGTCCCGCGTCGAGCGGCACCGCCTGATCAATGCCATCCTTTCGGACGAGTTAAAGGGCAGCGTCCACGCGCTCGCCATTCACGCCCAGGCGCCGGGAGAAGCGCGGTAGAGCGCGGCGCTACTTTTCCTTCGCTCCGACCACACGCGGCAGCGGCTGAATGCGCAGCGCGGTGATGCGGTTGCGCGCACGTCGCAGCACCCTGAAGCGGAAGCCGTGGAAGGTAAAGGTCTGCCCGACCTCGGGGATCGTGCGCGCCTCGTGAATGACCAGGCCGGCGATGGTGGTCGCCTCCTCGTCCGGCAACTGCCAACCCATCACGCGATTGAGGTCCCGGATCGGCACCGCACCGTCGACATTGGCCGAGCCGTCCGGCTGGCGCCGCACGCCGGGAATGGCGACGTCATGCTCGTCAGTGATATCGCCGACGATCTCTTCCAGAATGTCCTCGAGCGTCACGAGGCCTTCGACCTCGCCATACTCATCGACCACCAGCGCGAACGGCGTCTTGCGCCGGCGGAAAGCCTTGAGCTGTTCCGACACCGGCCGCGTCTCCGGCACGAACCAGGGCTGGGTCAGCAGCGCCGGAATGTCGACCTTGGCCGCGTCGCCGTCGAGCGCGTGCAGCGCGCGCAGCAGATCCTTCACATGCAGGATGCCGATGATGTTCTCTGGATTGCCGCGCCACAGCGGCAGCCGCGTCACCGGCGAGGCGATCACCGTGTTGACAATGTCTTCCGGCTTCTGGTCGGCGTCCACCGTGATCATGTTGGTACGGTGAACCATGACGTCGGAAACTTCGAGCTCGCCGACGCGAAACACATTCTGGATGTATTCCGCCTGGCCTTCTTCGAGCTTTCCGTATTCGGCCGAGGTCGCGACCAGCCCTTCAAGTTCGACATCGCTCAGGACTTCATGCGGCAGCGCCTCCTTGACGCCGAGCCGCCGCAGGATCCAGGCCGACACCGAATTAAGGAGCCAGTTCAGCGGATAGAAGGCGATGAAGGAGACGTAGAGCGGATAGGCGACCCACAGCGACACCGGCTCCGGCTCACGGATCGCCAGGGTCTTGGGCACCTGCTCGCCGACGACGATGTGCAGCGACGAGAACAGGAGGAAGCCGACGATGAAGGCCGTGAAGTGCACCGCCTTGTCCGGCATGCCCAGCGGCTCGAGCACCGGCGTCAGCAGCGCCGCGACCGTCGGCTCGCCGACCCAGCCGAGGCCGAGCGAGGCCATGGTGATGCCGAGCTGACAGCAGGCCAGATAGGCCTCGATATGGCCGAGGATGTGTTTGACCAGCCGCGCGCCGAAACGGTTCTCATCGACCATCGCGTCGATGCGGAAGCCGCGGCTCTTCACCAGCGCGAATTCGGCCGCGACGTAGAAGGCATTCGCGGCCAGCAGCAGAAACGCCAGCAGCAGGTTCAGCGTCGCGCTCATGACCCGCTTTTCTCTGAGCCGCGTTTCTCGGCGAGGAAGGCGCGAATGGCGGCCGGATCGACGTCGTTGGCGACGAAAGCCTGGCCGACGCCGCGCACGAGAATAAAGGTGAGCTTGCCGCGTTTCACTTTCTTGTCCTGCGCGATCAACTCCATCAGCCGGTCGACGTCGGGCACGCCGCCTTGCACATCGCTTATTTTGGTCGGCAGGCCGGCATCGGCAAGATGCGCGCGCACCCGCGACACGCTATTGCCGCCGACCAAGCCCTGCTGCTCCGAGAATTCGAAGGCCAGCACGCAGCCCAGCGCCACCGCCTCACCATGCAGCAGGCGCTGCGAAAAGCCGGCGCCGGCTTCGAACGCGTGACCGAAGGTGTGGCCGAGATTGAGCAGCGCGCGGTCGCCGGTCTCGCGCTCGTCGCGCGCGACGATCGCGGCCTTGGCGCGACAAGATACGGCGATGGCGTGTTCGCGTGCCGCGCCTCCGGCATAGACATCGCGCCAGTTCGTCTCCAGCCAGGCGAAGAAGTCGGCGTCGCCGAGCAAGCCGTACTTCGCGACCTCGGCATAGCCGGCGCGGAATTCGCGCTCGGAGAGCGTGTCGAGCATCGCCGTATCAGCAATGACGAGAATAGGCTGGTGAAACGCGCCGATCAGATTCTTGCCGCGCGGCGAATTGATGCCGGTCTTGCCGCCGACCGACGAGTCAACCATCGCCAATAGCGAGGTCGGCACCTGCACGAAATCGAGGCCGCGCCGCACGCTGGCCGCGGCGAAGCCGGCGAGATCGCCGATGACGCCGCCGCCGAGCGCGACGACGAGATCGTTGCGCTCGATGCGCGCGGCGATGATCGCTTCGCAGACCGTCTCAAAGGTGGCGTAGTCCTTGGAACCCTCGCCTGGCGCCACCACGATCGGCGTCGCTTCGATGCCGCTGGCCCTGAGAATATCCGTGACGCGGGAAAGATGCGCTTTCGCGACGTTCTCGTCGGTAAGGATCGCAACCCGCGCGCCCGGCCGCAGTGCCTTGATGCGCTCGCCGAGCGTCCTGATGGCGTCGCGGCCGATGACAATGTCATACGCGCGGTCGCCGAGCGCGACCGGCACGATGGTCTCTGTTGCGGGCTGGCGCAGCGGCGCGGTCATTGCGTCGGCTCCGAGAGTTCGAGATGTTTCGGCAGTGCCGCGATGATGTCATCGACGATCACGTCGTGCGGCTCGTCGCGCGACTGCACGGTGATGTCGGACATGGCATAGACCGGCTCTCGCAGCGGCAACAGCTCCTTGAGGCGGTCGGCCAGCGGGCGGTCGCCGGTGCCGCGTTTCTTGGTGCGCCTGGTGAGCACGTCGAGATCGGCCTTCAGCCAGATCGAGATGCCCTTGATGTGGATGAGATCGCGCGTGCGCGGGTCCATCACGGCGCCGCCGCCGGTCGCCAGCACCTGGGGGCCCTGGTCGAGCAGGCGGGCGATGACGCGGGCCTCGCCGGCGCGGAAATAAGGCTCGCCATGGCGCGCGAAGATTTCCGGGATGCTCATCCCGGCAGCGGTCTCGATCTCGGTATCGGCATCGGTGAAGTTGAGCCCCAGCCGCGTCGCGAGCCGGCGCCCGACTGACGACTTGCCGGCCCCCATCATGCCGACCAGAACCAGCGAGCGCGACCCGAGCGCGGCCACGATCGCCGCCCTCAGGGCGGGATCGAGCGCGCCTTCGGCGGCTTTCTGGACGGTGGTATTAACCATGATAGGGTTTCCGAACCGGCGTGACGGTTCCATATAGCAATTATTGCTGAACCGCGACTGCCCCGGCGGCGAAAGGGTTGCCACCGGGTGGGAACCGTGGTCGTAGGGCGTAAAGTCAAAGTCCTGATTCGAGCCGGGTAGCGCCATGCCGAGCCTGTTCCGATTCCTCGTCATCGTCGGGATGATCGCCGCCCTTGGCTATGTTGGCGTGTTCGCGCTGGCCAATTTCGTCAAGCTGCAGCCGCGCGAGATGACCGTTACCGTGCCGCAGGAAAAGTTCTTCAAGCAGCCGAAGTGAGGCACGGCCCGAAGGCCAGGCCGGACATTGACATGGCCAAAGCGCGCCAGACCGACGATGCCCTGATCGAGCTGTTTCTCGACATGCAGGCGGCCGAGCGTGGCGCCGGCGAGAACACGCTGGCCGCCTATCGTAATGACCTCGCCGATCTGGCGTCGCATTTGCGCGCCGCCGGCACGTCTGTCTCGAAGGCCGACACCGACGATCTGCGCGGCTTCCTCAAGAGCCTCGACGACGGCGGCTTCGCTGCCTCGTCGCTGGCGCGTCGGCTGTCGGCGACACGGCAACTTTACCGATTCCTCTATGCCGAAGGAAAACGAAGTGACGATCCGGCCGCGGTACTGGAAGGCCCCAAGCGCGGCAAGACGTTGCCAAAGGTGCTCTCCATTGCCGAGGTCGACACGCTGCTGACGCAGGCGCGCGCCAATGCAGAGAATTCCGAGCAGCCGAAGCCGGCACGCCTGCGCGCGGCGCGGCTGCTGTGCCTGCTCGAGGTCGTCTATGCGACCGGCCTGCGCGTGTCCGAACTCGTCGCCCTCCCCGCTTCGGCGGCCCGGCCGCAGCAACAGATGCTGGTCGTGCGCGGCAAGGGCAACAAGGAGCGCATGGTACCACTCAATGCAGCAGCGAAGCGCGCCATGGCGGAGTATCTCGCACTGCGCAGCGAGGCGGGCAAGGAAGCGCCGTCGAAATGGCTGTTCCCGTCCTTTGGCGAGCAGGGCCACATCACGCGGCAGCATTTCGCCCGCGAACTCAAGGCGCTCGGCGCGGCCTGCGGGATATCGCCGTCGCAGCTATCGCCACACGTGCTGCGCCATGCCTTCGCCAGCCACCTGCTGCACAACGGCGCCGACCTGCGCATCGTGCAGACCTTGCTCGGCCACGCCGACATCTCGACGACGCAGATCTATACGCATGTGCTGGAAGAGCGGCTGAAATCGCTGGTGCGCGACCTGCATCCGCTTTCCGATGCCGAGTGACGGCCTTACGCCGCCTGCTTGGTCTTCATGTAGTAATTGGCGTCGCGGCCGAGCACGAGCTTGCGGATGAGCGCGCGCATGGCGAGGCTCTTGCGCAGCGGATCGACCACCGCCTTGACGAAGCGGAATGCCGCCAGCTTCACGGTATCGAGCGCCGGATTGCGCCCCGGCGCAGCCTGCGGCATGCCGAAGCGGCGCAGCAGCGAATTGACCACAAACACGTCGTTCTTGCGCATCACCGCCCGGGTTTTCCACGTGACCGCCATCGAGATCGAATATTGCGAGCCGGTGCGCACCCAGTGCGGCCACAGATACGGCACGAACACGCCGTCGCCGCCCTTGAGTTCGTAGCACTTCGACTTCTTTTCGAAGTCCGGCGAATAGCTGACATTGCGATGCTTGGTGATCGAATGCTCGATGGCGTCGTCGCTGACCACCGAACCGTCGCGGTTGTCGCAGATGGTGAAAAACTTGTCGCCGTGGATCTGGACGAAGATATTGTCCTCGGCATCGACATGGAACGGCGTCGTGGCGTTCGGCGACGACACGAACATGAAGCCGCGCAAATCCTCGAAGCCGGCATCCTCGAGATTCGCGTGGCCGTGCGCGCGGGCGAGCGCGTTGAGGCAATCCACGATCACGGCGCGATAGGCCGGGTGCTGCTCGACGCGCTTGAGCACCATCCAGGCGCCGGCGGTCTCGATGCTGCGCACCACCTGTTCCGGATCGAGATCGATGAACTTGGTTTCCTTGGCGTCCTGACCGATGGCGGCGTCACCGGAATTGTATTCGATGGAATCGGCCGGCAGGTGGCGCACCAGATCGACGATCTTGGGCAGTGTGAACAGCGGATTGCCGGCCAGTTGATGGCGCAGCGAGAACGGCTGCATCGGGAAATTGGCGGCGAAAGCGGACTGGTCGACCGGTTCGACGACGGCGGCAGCGGCACCCATAGAGTTCATCCTTTCAGCTTGCGAAGGCGGTGATAGAGCGAGCGCGCGGCATCCCGCAGCACGCGGCGCGCGTCGATAAGGGCGGCAAGAAGCCTGAAACCAGAGGCGCCGGCTTGTGTCGGCAGCAGGAGGTCGGCGATCGGCTGACGATCGCGCCAGATGTGGTCGATCATCGGATGGTTGGCGATCGCGGTGGAATCGACGCTGTCGATCGCTTCGTCGGCGCACATGGCGCGCGTGATGTCGAGCGTGAGCTGCACGCCGGGCGAGGACTTGGCGAAGCTTTCGTCATAGGCGATCTTGAAGAAATAGGCGCGCCGCGCGTGGCGTAGCAGCACGCCGGCAGCCACCACCTTGTCGCCGCTCGTCAGCGTCACGATCTGCGCGGCGCCGTCGCGCACCATGGCCGGCAGCGCCTCTTTCATGAAGGCGACATCGCCTTGCTTGGCGGCGAGCGCGGTGCCAGCCGCGCCCTTCCAGCCGGCGGCTTCGAGCACTAGGAACTGTTCGAGCGCGGCTTCGGCCTCGGCGCCTGGCGCGGCGACGCGGAAATCAACATCGCCAGTGTCAGCCAGGCGATTGCGCTGACGACGCAGTTCTTTGAGCTTCTTGGCGCCGAGCGCGGCAACGGCGTCATCGATATTCTGCGTCGTATCGAGACGCGCACGCTCATGCGCATTGAAGACGCGCGGAGGCACGACAAATATTTCGGCCGCCCGGCGAAGCGCAACAGCCACCAGACCATCCTGCGCCATTGCCGGCAGCAGCACCGCCTGCGCGCCGGCTTCGTGCGCGGCCGCCATCAACGTCCGCGCGGCGTTGTCCGGTTGATCGCGATCGAGCAGCGGCGTTGTGAGCGGCGCGTAAGCGTACCAGCCCACGAAAACGGGAATCGGCAGACGCAGGCAATTCCAGGCCGGCGCCACGAGCATCAGCCCGATCAGACGACGCTTGCGAGGACCATCCCAAGCGAGCAGCGCCCGCATACCGACCTGGCCTTTGACGTGACGCGCCACAGCGCGCGCCCAAGTCGGATGATAGAAGGCGTTGGCTTCGATCGCTCGCGCGGAAAGATTGGCCCAGGCCGCTTCAGGCACAGCCAGAATATCGACGACTTCGGAGATCGCTTGCTCGCTGCGGGCCGTTTCACTGAACGCGCCGCGGTCACGCGCCAGCGCGGCGCGCGCCCCCGCAATCCAACCTTGCACGTTGTGACGAGTATCGACGACCGACATAACGCTCCCCGCGTCCCTTGCGCGCGGACGGTGCGTCGAACGCCGTTAAAGCCTGTGTAAAATGATCGCAGAAAGTCGGGTATTGGGCAGTCTCGGTTAAGGAGCGGTGAGCCTGACGGTCCGCATTCGCGGCGAAACATTAAGGATTTAGAGGGCATTATCCCTGTCGCTTGACTAACGCCCCACTATGGGTCAGTTGGCCCACCGACCGAACCGCCGGTTCCCCGACTTTCAGCGAAGCATCGCCCGGACCTCATGCGCAGCTATCTCGACTTTGAAAAACCGGTGGCCGAGCTGGAGGCCAAGGTCGAGGAATTGCGCGCCATGGCGGCCACCGACAACGCTGTTTCGGTGACCGAGGAGATCGGCCGCCTCGAGAGCAAGGCCGCGCAGGCACTCAAGGAGCTCTACGGCGAACTCACACCCTGGCAGAAGACGCAGGTCGCGCGCCATCCGCAGCGTCCGCATTGCCTCGATTACGTCAAAGGACTGATCACCGACTTCGTACCGCTCGCCGGCGATCGTAAATTCGGCGACGACGCCGCCATCATCGCCGGCTTCGGCCGCTTCCGCGGCGACAGCGTCTGCATTCTCGGTCATGAAAAGGGCAGCGACACCGAAAGCCGCCTCAAGCACAATTTCGGCATGGCGCGTCCCGAAGGCTATCGCAAGGCCGTGCGGCTGATGGAAATGGCCGATCGTTTCGGCGTTCCGGTGCTGTCGCTGGTCGACACCGCCGGCGCCTATCCGGGCATCGGCGCGGAAGAACGCGGTCAGGCCGAAGCGATCGCGCGCTCGACCGATGTCTGCCTGTCGCTCGGCGTTCCGAATGTCGCGGTCATTATCGGGGAAGGCGGCTCGGGCGGCGCCATCGCGCTCGCCACCGCCAACAAGGTGCTGATGCTCGAGCACGCGATCTACAGCGTCATCTCGCCGGAAGGCGCCGCCTCCATCCTGTGGCGCGATTCTTCCAAGGCACAGGACGCCGCCACCAACATGAAGATCACCGCCCAGGACATGATCCGCTTCGGCGTCATCGACCAGATCATCGCCGAGCCGACCGGCGGCGCCCACCGCGACCCCGGCGAGACCATCGCCTCGGCGGGCGATGCCATCGCCGCCGCTTTCGCCGAGCTGGGCGGCCTCGGCCGCGACGCCGTCCGCAAGGCCCGCCGCGACAAATTCCTGGCCATCGGCCGGCTGCCGGCGAAAGCCGCCGGTTAACCCCGATTTCCGGGGCGATGTGGGCCTGCCCGCCCCGCCTGCCACGTTTTAGGCAAGATTTACCATAGGGTTAGCAGGAGGCTCCGCAGCCGGGGATTGCCTTGCGGATGCCATATCTTATGGCTAACGATAGCATCACAGGGGCTCGTCCTCCCGGGGAGTAGCGCGTTTTGAAAGCACGCACCGTCCGCGCCATGTTGGCGTCCGCTGCACTTGTGGCGGCGATCGCGCTTGCCGGCTGCAATGCCGACATGGTGCCGAACGGCCGCGCCCAGGCGCCGCTGTCGGAAAAGATGCTTTCCGAAATCGCCTCGAAGAACATGGACAAGGAATCGCCGATCCTCGTCCGCATCTTCAAGGAAGAGTCCGAACTCGAGGTCTGGAAGCAGACCCGCGACGGCGAATACGCGCTGCTCAAGAGCTATCCGGTCTGCCGCTGGTCCGGCGATCTCGGCCCGAAGAAGAAGGAAGGCGACCGCCAGGCGCCCGAGGGCTTCTATACGATCACGCCGGGTCAGATGAACCCAAACTCCAGCTACTATCTCGCCTTCAACACCGGCTTTCCGAACGCCTATGACCGGTCGCACGGTTACACCGGTTCGGAACTGATGGTGCATGGCGACTGCTCGTCGCGCGGCTGCTACGCGATGACCGACGAGCAGATCCAGGAAATTTACGCGCTGGCCCGCGAGTCGTTCTTCGGCGGCCAGAAGGCGTTCCAGCTACAGGCCTTCCCGTTCCGCATGACGGCGATGAACATGGCCAGGCATCGCAACAGCCCGCATTTCGCGTTCTGGAAAATGCTGAAGGAAGGCTACGATAATTTCGAAGCCAGCAAGCAGGAGCCGAAGGTCGCGGTCTGCGAGAAGAAATACGTGTTCGATCCCGCCGCGACCGACGACAAGCCGCTGAAGTTCAACGCGGCCGGAAAGTGCCCGGCCTATCAGCTCGACCAGAACATCGCCGACGCCGTGCTCGAGCACCGGCGCAAAGAGCAGTTCCAGATGGCGCAGTACATTGCGCAGGGCGTCGCCACGGCGAAGCCGCGTCACGGCATCGACGGCGGCATGAATCCCGTGTTCGCCGAGAAGCTGGGCACGCAGGACGGTTACGACAGCAAGGGCCGCCCGATCCAGGTCGCCACGGCGCCGGGCGCGCTGCCGCGCGGCGACGACAAGCCGGCCCCGGCGACGGTTGTGTCGGTGCCGCAGGCGCAGCCTGAAGGGGCCCAACCGCAGGCCCAAGTCCAACTCGCCAGCGTGCCGGTACCGCAGCCGGCCCCGCAGCCCAAAACCGGCGAAGCTCCGGCGCAGGCGACGACGATCGCCGGTATGCTCGACAACCTGTTCGGCGGCTCCCGCGCGGAGGAAACAACAGCGGGAGCGCAGCCCTCCGCCGCGGCTTCCGCCCTCGTCGCCCCGTCCCGCCCCGCCGCACGGCCGCGCAGCCCGTCGACCTTCCGGACCGCCAATGCCGCCTCTGCGCCGGTCAGCACGCCGGCGACGCCGCCCGCGAAGCCGAAAGCCGTGGCCGCCGCCCCGGCAGCACCTGCGCGAGTCGCCCAGGCCGAACCCAACCCGCCGGCGGCCGAACCGGCGCCGCAGCTACGCACCGCCTTCTCGGCCCAGCCCGCGAACAACGGCTCCATGCTGACCGGGGCACAGCCGGTCGTGCCGGTCGGCACTTTCGACCAGCGCTGGTCCGGCGCCCGCTGATCAATCGCTTCGCGTTGTGGAATCCTCGCGCGCCCGGCTTGAACGCCGGGGCAACGGTGCGAGATTGAGATTCATGGATTGCTACGTCTACGTCCTCGGCTGCCGCAGCAACGGCCGCATGCTGACTTATGTCGGCTGGACGAACGACATCGACCGGAGGCTGGCCCAGCACAATGCCGGCAAGGGCGCGCGCACGACGCGCGGCCGCACCTGGCAGCTGCTGCATTCGGAATGTTTCGCCAGCAAGGCGGAAGCCATGAGCCGGGAATGGCATCTCAAGCGCGAGCGCGCGTTCCGCAAGGAACTGGCGAAACGGATCACCGCCTGAACGCGACAGCGTTTTCGAGCGAAGTGGAAACCGGTTCGCGTAAAGAAAACGCGTCAAAGAGCTATAGCCCTAGCTTTGATTCTATCAAAGCCGAATAGGCTCTAGTGCGGCTTTGCCTCGTCAGCCGACGCCGCCATCGCGCGCGCAAGATCGACGATCTCCTGCTCGACGTCGCCGAGGCGCTCCGTGATCTCAAGATAGCGCCGGGTCGACGCGCCGTCGGCCGCCCAGTCGCCGGTTTTGCGCGCCGCCTCAGGCTGACCCGCCATGTCGGCAATCATCGTCTCAATCTCCGCCTCAAGCCGATCGCGTTCATCGGCCAGCGTATTGAGAAGCGCGGCGCGTTCTTCCGATTTTCTGCTCATGCCGGGACAATAACCTTACCAATCGGCCATAGCGCAAGACCCGCGAGCTTGAGGTGTGCCCAGGCAAAGGGAATGCCGATGATGGTGATCGCCAGCAGCAGGGCCGTCAACAGATGTCCCAGCGCCAGCCACCAGCCGGCGAGCAGGAACCAGATGACGTTGCCCAGGAATCCAAATGGTCCTGTGCCGATGTCCTCACGGCCGAAATACTCGTCCCGCGGCACGGCGCGCTGACCGAATGGCAGCAACGTATAGGCGGCGATGGTGAAAGCGGCCTTGGTCCACGGCAGGCCGATGATCGTAATGGCCATGATCACCGCGGCGATGGCCCAGCCGACGGCCATCCAGAAGCCGCCGAATACGATCCACAACAGGTTGAACAGCAGCGAAGTCGGCCCCATGGCAGATCTCCCGTGCGCCGTCCCGGCGCGGAATCGATGTGGGGACAGGCACGCGGCATTTAAAGAGGTCGGCAGGAGCCGCGACGGCGCTCCGCGCGCGGCGTCACGCCAGCCGATAGATACGGACGGCGTTGTCGTGAAACAGCTTGAGCTGGTCGGTCTCGGGCCGGTCGGCGACGGCGGCGAAGAAGCCGGCAAAAATGTCGCGATAGGAGCCGGCCAGACTGTCGACCGGAAAATTGCTGGCGAACATGCAGCGGTCTGCGCCGAAGATGGCAATGGTGTCGCGGATAATCGGCCCATTCGCCTCGACGGTCCACGGCAAGCCCCGCCGGCCGAGGCCGGAAATCTTGATCGCGACATTGCCCTGCGCCGCCACGCGTTCGAGCGCGGCCCGCCAGGCCGCGATTCCTTCCGGACTGCGATCGGCCGGCAATCCGGTGTGATTGATGATGACAGTGGTGCGCGGAAAATCGGCGGCGAGGTCCGCGGCGGCATCGAGATGCCACCACGGCGTTTGCAGGTCGTAGGACAGGCCGAACTTCTCCAGCAGGGCGTAGCCATCGCGCCAGACCGGATCGTCCATCGATCCCGGCGCGCCGCGTTTGGTGTCAGCCGGGTTTGCGACGGCCGCCGGCTTCTGCCGAATGCCGCGCATCAGTCTACTGGTAGCGTGCGCGGCAAGCACGTCCATGATGTCATCGCGCTCGAATTCGGCATGGCCGATACAGGCGGTCGGCAGGCCGGTCGCGGCATTCACGGTCTCCAGCCATCGCGTCTCGGCGACCGGATCGGCGCGATCCCACTCGGCTTCCATGTGAACGGTCATGCGAAGGTTGAAGCCGGCGCTGTCGCGCCGCAAATCGTCGGGTAGATAATTGCGGCGAATGGCAGAATAGTCGCCATAGCGGAACGGGATCGGCTCCTCGTCGCAAAGCCACGGATAGTAATTTCGCGTCAGGTCCCAGAAATGCTGGTGCGCATCGACGATCGGAATATCGGGAAGCGTCTTGCCGGGCTCGGTCACAACAGGCCGTCTCTCAGGCCGCCGTGCGCGCCATGCGCAGGGAGGTCAGAGAGAGTAGCGTCTCGAAGGCCTTGATGGTAGCGGAAGGATCGGCAACGCCGTTGCCTGCGATGTCGTAGGCCGTGCCGTGCGCCGGCGTCGTGATCGGAACCGGCATGCCACCGAGAATCGTCACGCCGCGTTCGAAACCGAGCAACTTGAGCGCAATCTGGCCCTGGTCGTGATACATTGTCAGCACAACGTCGTAGTCGCCGCGCCGCGCCTTAATCCACACCGTATCGGCCGGGAATGGACCATCGACGGCGTACTGACGCGCTTGTGCATCGGCGACAGCCGGCGCGATGATGTCGATCTCCTCACGCCCGAACAGACCGCCTTCGCCGGCATGCGGGTTCAGGCCGGCCACGGCGATACGCGGCCGCGCGATGCCGGCCGCCTTCAGCGTCGCTGCCGTTGCCTCGATCGCCGCGACCACGCGCTGCCGCGTCAGCAATCCGGCGACGTCCTTTAGCGGCTCGTGGGAGGTCACGCGCGCGTTCCACAAATTGTCGAGCCGGTTGTATTCGCTGCACTCGCCCTTCCAGTCGAGGATATCGGTCGCCCAGCGGATTTCATCCGGATAGGGATTGCCGGCCATTTTCAGCGCCAACTTGTTGAACGGCGTGAACATGATGCCGTCGATCTGCTCGGCCTTGGCGAGCAGCAGCGCTTCCTTGAAATTGCGGATGGCGAAGGCGCCGCCTTCGGCGCTCGCTTCCTTCATGCGGATCGTCGCCGGATCGAGATGGCCGAGATGGACAAAGACCGGCTTGCCCGGCGCCGCGCGGTGAAGTTCGGACAGCGGTACCACCGGCATGTCGACGGCAAGACCCGCAACCTTTTCACCCTCAGCCAGAACGCGGCGATCGCCGATCACAGCAATGGCGGCCCGTTGCAGCAGCTCCGATTTGGCCAGCAGACGCGCCAGCAATTCGGGACTGACGCCTGCCGGATCGCCCATAGCGATGGCAATGCGCGGAAATTGGCTCGTTTTGGCCTGGGTCATTGTTCATCCGAGACCGCATCGGAACGCGGTTTGCATATTGCATTCAATATTCAGATCATGAATAATTCTTTCGCATAGAGGGGTCAACCCTCAGCACTTTTAATGGGAGGAAATGCCATGCGCGTCTTCACACCCCTTTGCGCCGTTCTGGCTACGGCGCTGACCGCCGCCGTCTCCGTCGTTCCGGCCGCAGCCCAGCAGAAAATCGTATTGCGCTATGCGCATGTCGGTGCCGAGGGCGAAACACAGACCCGCTACGCCGCCGAACTCGCCAAGCTGGTCAGCGAAAAGACGCAGGGCCGCGTCGAAATCCGCGTTTTCCCGGGTTCGCAGCTCGGCAATCTGAGCGAGATGATCGATGGCGTGCGCATCGGCTCGATCCAGATGGCGCACCACGATTTCTCCTCGCTCGATCGCATCGATCCCGATGTCGCGGTGTTCAACGCGCCGTTCCTGTTCTCGAGCCCCGAGCAGGCCATGCGCGCCACCAATGAGGCGACGTCGCCAGTGCTTCAGGAGATGAACAAGAAGCTGGTCGCCAAAGGCAACGTCCGCATCGTCGGCAACTTCTACCGCGGCGCCCGTCAACTATCGGCGCGTTATGCCGTGCGCTCGCCCAAGGACATGGAAGGCAAGAAATTCCGCTCGGTGCCCGTGCCGCTCTGGAACTCGATGATCAAGGGCATGGGCGCGATCCCCACCCCGGTCGAAATCTCGGAAATTATGCCGGCGTTGATGACCGGCCTGGTCGAGGGCCAGGAGAACCCGCTCAACAACATCATCGCCCGCAAGATGTGGGAGGCCAACAAGTTTGTCATGATGACCAGCCACATGGAGTCGGTGCTGGCCGTATTCATCAATGAAAAGAGCTGGGAGGGCATTCCTGCCGCCGACCGCAAGATCATGCAGGACGCTTTTGCCGAAATGGGCAAGCGCTCGCTGCAATGGGCCAAGGACGCCGAGGCACAGGAAATCGCGACCCTGAAAGCCAATGGCGTTACCATCATCGACGAGAAGAGCGGCCTTGACCTCAAGGCATTCCGTGAATCCGTCGGCAATCAAATCCTTAAGGATTATCCGAACTGGGGTCCCTACATCGCCAAGCTCAAGGAAATCCAGGGTTGACGCGGCGGGGGGGAGACCGGCGCGAGCCGGTCTCCCCCCGTGCGAACGCTAAGCAATTCATGCAGAAACTCTGGACTCATCTTGAACGGTGGCTCGGCGTCGTGGCGATGCTGGCCCTGTTCTCGCTCGTCGTCCTGCCCGCCTTGCAGGTCGTGCTGCGCGGCGTCTTCAACAATCCGATCACCGGGCTTGAGGAGTCGACGCGCTGGGGCCTGATCATTCTTGTATTCGTCGCTAGCCCGCTGCTGATATCCGCCAACGAGCATATCCGGCTCGCCGAGTTCGTCGACCTGCTGCCAAGGCGCGTCCGGGTGCTGCTCGAGCGCATCATTCTTCTGGTCAGCGGCCTGTCCCTGGCCATCGTCGCCTTGGCCGGCGGCCTGTCGATCTGGCGCAATTTCGGCACCCGCACGCCGATCCTCGATATTCCCTTCTGGCTGTTCGCCGCGCCGATGCTGGTCGGCTTCGCTTTGGGTGCGATCGGCTACGTCTGGTATGCGCTGCGGCGCAAGCCGCCAACCGTTGACGGCCCGACCCCCGTTATCTGACGACAGAAAGACAACACGATGGATCTCGGCCTCCTGGTCATTCTGACTTTCTTCGTGTTGTTCGTTCTCGGCTTCCCCGTCGTCTTCGCCATTCTGGTGCCATCGATTGCCTATATCTGGTGGGAAGGCATCCCGTTGGCGACCATCGGCCAGCGCATTCTCTACTCGATGGATTCATTCCCGCTGGTGGCGGTGCCGGTGTTCATTTTCGTCGGCAATCTCATGAACTCGGCCGGCATCACGCAGAAGCTGTTTCACTTCGCCGACGTGCTGGTCGGCCGGCTGTATGGCGGGCTGGCGCAGGTCAACATTGTCGCCAGCCTGATCTTCTCCGGCGTATCCGGCGCGGCGCTGGCCGATGTCGGCGGCCTCGGCCGCATCGAGATCAAGGCGATGAAGGACCGCGGCTTCGCGCTGCCGTTTTCCGCAGCCATCACCGGCGCGTCGGCGATCGTCGGCCCTATCTTCCCGCCGTCCATTCCGCTGATTATCTACGCATCGGTCACCTCGATCTCGGCACTTCAACTGCTCGTCGCCGGCATCATCCCGGCCTTGATCTGCGTCGCCATGCTGATGGCAGCTACCGCGATCATCGCCGTGAAGACCGATCTGCCGCGCGCCGATCGCTGGCCGTCATTGCGCGACCTGTGGATCGCCTTCTGGCCGGCCGCGCCGGCGCTGTTCGCGCCGGTTGTGCTGGTCGGCGGCATGCTGTCGGGCAGCTTCACGCCGACCGAGGCGTCGGCGATTTGCGTGGTCTACGTTCTGTTGATCGGCGCCTTGTACTATCGCGACATGAACTGGGGCTTCATCCGCGAGGCCGCGATGGCCACGGTGCGCGGCACCTCCGCCATCCTCATCATCGTTGCGGCCGCCGCGATGTTCGGCTGGATTCTGGCCGTCGAGCAGGTGCCGCAGGAATTCTCGGGCTGGTTCAAGGACATCTCGGACAGTCCGCTTGTCCTCCTGCTGGTGGTAAACGCGATTTTCTTCATCGCGGGTATGGTCATCGACTCGACGACAGCTACCCTGCTACTGGTGCCGATTGTCGCGCCGCCAGTGGTGGCCGCTGGTGTCGATCCGATCCACCTCGGCATCGTCGTTGTGTTCAACCTGATGATCGGCACGATCACACCGCCCTTCGGCCTGTCGCTGTTCCTGCTGTCGAACATGACCGGCGTGCCGATGGTCAAATTGCTCAAGGCCATGCTGCCTTTCTACCCCGCCTTGCTGATAACGCTCGCTATCCTGACCGCGGTCCCGGCGCTGGTGCTTTTCATCCCGAACCTTTTGCGATAGTGATCCGGCGCCATGGCGAACCCCGGTCGAGCAGAGCAACATACGACGACCGATCTCGGCGGACCGATCGAATGGCGATCGCTGCATGAAACGGTGGTCTCGCGGTTGCGGGATTTGATTGCCGAAGGTCAACTCCCCGAAGGCAGCCGCATCATCGAGCGCGAGCTTTGCGACCAGCTCGGCATTTCACGCACCCCACTGCGCGAGGCATTCAAAGTCCTGGCGTCCGAGGGACTGGTCGAGATCCAGCCCAATCGCGGCGCCGTCGTCACGCGCTTGAGCCCGCGCGAGGCGCACGACATGCTCGCCGTGATCGCCCGGCTCGAAGCCTTCGCCGGCGAACTCGCCTGTCTTCATGCCACCGACGCAGAGTTGCGCGCGCTGCGCGGCATGCACGATCGCATGATGGAGCACTACCGCAATCGGGAGAAGCCGGAGTATTTCCGCCTCAACCAGGCGATTCATGTCGAGATTGTGCGACTGGCCAACAACGACGTGTTGAGGGCGACCCACGGCCGCCTGCATGCACGGATGAAACGCAGCCGCTTCCGCGGCAACGATCTCCCCGACAACTGGGCCGCCGCCGTCGCCGATCATGAAGAGCTGATCGGCGCCCTCGAATCTCGCAATGGGCACCTCGCCCACGACGTGCTGCGGCGTCATCTCGAAGCATCCTGGACACGCCTTGCGAACTCGCTGGGCATTGATCCCGCCACGTTCGAGTGGACCAACGCGGAGAGCGCGCCATGAGCGGCACCATAGGTTTCATCGGTCTCGGCCTGATGGGTGAGGGCTTCACCCGTCGGCTCATTGAGATGGGTTATAGCGTCGTCGGCTTCGACATCGACGCCGCGCGCACGAAGGCGGCCGCCGGCTGGGGCGTGAAGGTTGCCCAGAACGCCGCCGATGTGACCCGGCAGAGCGACATCATTCTGACCTGCGTCATCAATACGGCGGCGGTCGAAGACGCGGCGCTCGGCGCCGCGGGTATCGTGAAGGCGACTGACCTCAAGGGGAAGATCGTCGTCGATCATTCGACCACCGAGCTCGACGCCACCCACCGTATCGCCGAAGCGCTGGCCGCCAAGGGCGCGTCGTTCGTCGATGCCCCGGTGTCGGGCGGTCCCGGCGCGGCCAAGGCCGGTACGCTGGCGATCATGGCCGGCGGCGACGATGCGGCGATTGCGGCGATCACGCCGCTGATGCGCGATCTCGGCACCATGACGCATATGGGCGCGGTCGGCACCGGCCAGGCGACCAAGCTCGTCAACCAGACTCTGGTGCTGACGAATTACTGCGTCATCGCCGAGGCGCTGCGGCTCGCCGAGTCCTACGGCGTCGACGCCGCGAAGATCCCGAAGGCGCTGGCGACCGGCCATGCCGGCTCCAACCTGCTGGCGGCGGCCATGCCGCAAATGATCGCCGAGGATTTCGCGCCGCGCGGCTTTGCCCGGCAGGTGCTGAAAGATCTGGAGATGCTGCAGGCCGCGGCCCGCGAGCAGCATCTGGCGATGCCGATGGCCTCGCAGGCATTGACTTTGTACCGGCTGCTGGTCGCCTCCGGCAAAAGCGAGCTGGATGCGACGGCCGTGGTAACGCTCTATCCGAAGCCTTAAGCGGGCCGATCGTCACATCAGAAGCTGCGGCAGGAACAACGACAGGCTGGGAATGCTGGCGAGCAGCAGCAGTCTGACGCAGTCGGCCGCGAGGAAGGGCAGCACGCCCTGCGCCGCGACCTCGAATTTCAGCTTCTCCGTGACCGAGGCGATAATAAACAGGTTCATGCCGACCGGTGGCGTGATGAGGCCGATTTCGACCACCGACGTCACCAGCACGCCGAACCAGATCGGATCGTAACCGAGCTTGATGATCAACGGAAAGAAGATCGGCAAGGTGATCAGCATCATCGACAGGCTGTCGAGGAAACAGCCAAGAATGACGTAGATCACGAGAATGATCATGATGACGCCGAAGGGCGGCAGATTGAAGCGGTTGATCAGCTCCAGCAACAGCGCCGGCAACGTCGAGGTCTCGATGAAGAACTGCAGCACCGAGGTGCCGACCAGGATCAGGAAGATGACCGCCGTCGTCTGCGCCGTTTCCACCAGCGCCTCGCGTACCACCTCCCAGGTAAGCTTGCGCCGCGCGGCGGCGAGCACCACGGCGCCGAAGGCGCCGACGGCGGCTGCCTCCGTCGGCGAGGCGATGTTGAGATAGATGCTGCCCATCACCGCGCCGAACAGGGCGGCGACCGGCGCAAGCTGGCCGAAGGCGGCTCGTTTCGCGGCCGCGTTGGAGCGCGGGGCCCGTGGCGCCATCGCCGGCCGCAGCGTCACCACAATCGTAACCGCCGCGACGTAGAGAACGGCGGCGAGGATGCCGGGGATCATGCCGGCCAGGAACATGCGGCCGATCGATTGCTCGGTCATGATCGCGTAAATGACCATGATGATGCTCGGCGGAATCAGGATGCCGAGCGTGCCGCCGGCGGCGACGACGCCGGCCGACAGCCGGTCGTCATAGCCGAGCGCGCGCATCTCCGGAATCGCGACGCGGGCCATGGTGGCCGCGGTAGCCAGGCTCGATCCGCACACCGCGCCGAACAGCGCGCAGGCGCCGACCGTGGCCGAAGCAAGGCCCCCGCGCCAATGGCCGATCAAGGCGTGCAGCGCCTGATAGAGCGAGGCCGACAATCCGGCGCGGGCGGCGAAAGCGCCCATCATCACGAACAGCGGAATGACGGAGAGGGAGTATGGGACAACCGTGACGAAAGGCTGTGAGCCAAGCACGAAGCCCAGGCTCGTCCAGCCATTGATGGCGACGCCGCCGACAATGCCAACAATGCCCATGGCGATCGCGACAGGGACGCGCAGGCCGATCAGCACCAGAAGCGCGAAGACGCCGATGGCGCCAATGATGGGAGGAGACATTATTCGACAGCCTTTGCCGGCAGGCCATGGCGCCACAACTGCACCATCAGCACGAGGTTCGCGAAGACGGACAGCGCGATGCCGACGAGGAACGGCGCCCAGTACCACGTCATGGGAATGCCAATGGTCTGGCTGGTGTCATGCGCCTCGTTCAGCGCCTGCTGATACGAGAACCAAAGCACGCCGGACAGGAAGGCGATCGCCAGCAGGGCGGCGATAATGCGAAGGGCCAGCTGCACCCGGGTCGGCGCGCGTTCGACGAACAAATCGATGGCGACATGTTGATCGGACAGGAACGCGTGCGGGATGGCCAGCATGGCGCCGGTCAGCACACAGAGCTGCATCATGTCGACCATGCCGTGGACCGTCAGCTTCGAGACGCTGCGCAGGAAGATGTCCGTCATGGTCAGAATCACACCGACGACGAACATGAATGTCGCGGCGAAAGAGATGAAGCGGAGAACCCGCTCGCTCGCTGATTCGAAAGTCATCTCAGCCCCGGGCCGTTGAGGATCAGCGCCGGGAAGGTTAATGCCCACCCGGCGCCAGGTCGCGTTAATTTACTCGTACTTCTTCAGCGTCGTGACCATTGCGTCATAGATCTCGCGCGAGTTCGGCACGGTCTTCGACTGCTCTTCGATGTACTGATCGACGACCGGCTTCATCTTGGTACGCCACTCGTCGCGGCGCGCGTCCGGCAGGTCGACGATCTTGTTGCCGGCCTTGCGTGCGGTCTCGATGGCCGCGTCGTCGGTTTCCTTCCACAGCTTGGTCCAGATATCGACGAGGAACGGCCGGCTGTCGTCGAAGACCTTACGGATATCCGGCGGCAACGACTTGTAACGGTTCTCGTTCATCAGCGTATACATGGCGACCGCGTCGATGCGGGCGTTGAGGTGGTTCTTGAATATCTCGTAGATCTTGAAGGCGCCGACCGGGCCCCATGGCATGACGTTGCCGTCGATGACGCCGCGTTCCGCGCTTTCATAGATCTGCGTCGGCGGCATGCCGACCGGCGTCGCGCCGATGGCGTTGAGCATCGCGGTGACGCTGGGCGTCGGCGCGCGCACGCGCACGCCCTTGAGCTGATCGAGATCGGTGATCGGTGATCGCGTATGCACGGCGCTCGGTTCGGTGATGGTCATATTGAGCATCACGGTGCCCGGGTAGTCAGCCTTAAGATACTTGTCGTAAAGCTCCATCAGCGCCTTGGTGCCGCCGGCGGAGGTCTTCACGGTGAAGGGCAATTCCATCAGCGTGGTGCGCGGATGGCGGCCGCGCGGAATCGCTGGAATGCTGACCGCGACGTCGACAACGCCGGTGCGCACCTGGTCGAACTGCTTGGTCGCATCGCCGAGCGCCGAGCCGGCCGAGAAGATGGTGAACTTCACCCGGCCGTTCGTCTTCTCCTCGATCATCTTCGCCCAAGGCTCCATCGCGCGCGTCGTGATGAAATGGGTCGGCGGGAACATCAGAGACATCTTGAGCTCGTACTCGGCGGCAACGGCTGCGTTGCCAGCCACAAGGGCGATCGCCGCCCCGAGCAGTATCGACTTCATTCGCATGCTTACCTCCCTGGCTTTTTTCATTGTCATGGTCATGCACCGCCTGCGGCGGCTTCGGAAAAGTCCACGATCTTGGACTTGTAGTCGCTTCGCGGCAGCGAGCCGAAAGGCACGAGTGCGACGGCTGCCGAGAATACAAGTTTGGCGCGGATATCCTCTTCGATGCGCTTGGCGAGGCCGTCGGCGCCCGCCGCCTTTTCCGCCATTTCGACCACGACCTTCAGCGGCGGGCTTTGCTTGACGCCCTTCACCCCCGGTCGGATCGAAATCACGCCACTGACATCCGGCTGGAAGCGATGCACCACTTCGCGGACGGCGGACGGAAACACATTGACGCCACGCACGATCAACATGTCATCGGTGCGGCCGATGCAGCGCACGCGCGGCGACGTACGACCACAAGCGCAAGGCTCGGTCCAGATCACGACATGATCGCGAGTGCGGAAGCGCAGCAGCGGCGCCGCCTGCTGGCGCAGATGCGTCAGCACCAGTTCGCCGCGCGCGCCATCAGTGAGCGGCACGGCATTGCCGGTGTCGGGATCAATCAGTTCGATGTGAACGTAGCCGCGGCCGCCGAGATGCATGCCCTGCTTCTCCGGGCACTCGCCCCACAGCGATGGCGAGATGTCGCCGATGCCCATGGCTTCGGTGACCTGCGCACCCCAGGCGTCCTCGAGCTGTGCGCGCATCGCCGGCTCGCCGCCGCCCGGCTCGCCCGCGACGAGCAGGTTCTTCACGCTGCTCGCCCTGAGATCGAATTTGCGGTCGCGCGCCCATTCGGCGAGGTGCAGCGCATAAGATGGCGTCAGCGCAATCGCCTCGGCCTTGAGCAGACGCACCGCCATCATCAGCCGCTCGGTGTTGCCGCTGCCGACCGGGATATGACACATGCCGAGCTTGGCGAAGGCATCGAGCGCCGCGCCGGCAACGAAGGGCCCGGCGCCATAGGTCGAGATGATGCGCGTGCCCGGACCAATGCCGGCCGCCGTGTAGCTGCGCGCCGAGGTCGTCACCCAATTGTGCACATCGCCGGCGGTCAGCGGGATGTAGCTCGGCACGCCTGTGGTGCCGCTGGTCGAGTAGATGCGCGCGACCTTGTCCATCGACACCGCCAGATGCGTGCCGATCGGCTGATCGTCGGTGCGCGTCGCGCGCAGCTCGTCCTTCTCCGTTGTCGGCAGTTTGGCGATGTCGTCGAGACCGCCGACATCGGCCGGCGTGTCGAAGCCGGCCTTGCGCAGCTTCTGCTGATAGAAAGGCGAATTGGCGAACAGATACTTGATCTGCTCGCGGTACAGCGCATCGTCCAAGCGGACCTGCTCGGGCCAAGGAAGCGTTTCGACGGTCGGTTCGAGAATCATGCGACTGCTATTTCTTCACGTATGTGATGGCTTCTTCGCCGTGATGAGCCATGAGGAAGCCGATGGGATTTTCCTGCTCTTCGGCAAGGTGGCCGAGTAGCCCCGCGGTGCGCGCCAGCAGCGGGATGCCCTTTATGATGGCGGGCGGGAAATCGAGATCGAGCAGCACGGCCGCGATCGCCATCGACACGTTCATCGGCAGGGGCCGCTTCCACACTTCGGCCGCGGCGGCGGGGAACAGCCGCGCCAGCGCAATGTGAGGACCGGCGGCGCTCTCGCGGTCGGCGAGTTCGAGAATGCGCTCGGAGCGCGGATCGACCGGGTTATGAACCGGATGTCCGAAGCCCGGCAGCTTGCCGCCGCTGGCGCGTGTTTCCTGAGCGATGGCGAGAACCGCGTCGGCGGGAGTCGCGCCAGCCTTGACGCGCTCCTGCGCCGCCATCAGCACGCGACCGCACAGCTCTGACGTCCCGAGCACGACCGATCCGCAGCCGAGAATGCCGGCGGCGACGGCCGCCTGCAGGCAGGCCGGGTCGGCGGCATAGGTCATGCGCGAAGCCTGCGCGGTCGGCGTCAGGCCGTGCTCGGCAATCGCCACCAGCAGTAGGTCGAGGAAAAAACGCTGCTTCTCGGTCGGCTCGCGGCCGGTGACCAGCAGGAAGAAATATTCGGTGAAGGTGATGCGGCCCATCAGGTCGCCGCACAGGTCCTTGCCGCGCACTTCAATGCTGGACGCATCGGACGTGCAGATCGATGTCGTGGCGGGCCCGGCCTTGCCGATCAGCATGCGCCGGCTCCTGACGCCGCTGGTGCTGTCACTTCCATAGCTTCACTCCCTGCCGTACTATTTTGTAGGACAATACTGCCCGGCAGAGAGTTGTCAACCAGCGCGAAGCACCTTATGGAGAGGGCGTGCTCGATCACCCTGACCCAGACCTGACCGATGACAGCGCCGGCGGCAAAGGCCGAGGCACGACCGTCGAGCGGCTGGTCGAAAATCTGCGTGAAGGCATCCTTTACGGCCGTTACGCCGCCGGCCAGCGGCTGATCGAGGCCGACCTGACGCGCGTCTTCGGCGTCAGCCGCGGCCCGTTGCGCGAGGCGTTCCGGCGGCTGTCCGCCGAAGGCCTCATCGAAAGCGTGCCGAACCGCGGCGCGGTGGTGCGGCGCCTGACGCGCAAGGAAACCCGCGAGCTCTTCCAGATCCGCACCGCGCTGGAAATGCTGGCGGCCCAACTCGCGGCCACCAATATCTCATCGCCCGGCGTGCGCGAGAAGTTCGAAGCCGCGATCGCACCGATCTGGAATGACTCGCCGCGCAACATGCCGCTCGCCTATCTCGACGAGAACAAGTTCTTCCATCAGGCGGTCGTCGACGCGAGTGGCAACGAGCAACTGGCCTCGGTCGGGAGGCAATTGCAGCTGCCGCTGATCATGTTTCAGTTGAGCGGCGCACTGACGGTCGACATCCTGGCGCAATCCAACGCCGAGCATCGCGCGGTGGCCAAAGCCATCCTGGCCGGCGACGGCGCTGCGGCGGCCGAGCATATGCGCAAGCATCTCGACCGCGCGAGGCGCTTTGCCGAGCATTTGCCGGCGCAGGTTTTCAGACAGTAGACGCTCGTTTCCGATCGAAATCGAACAGCGCTGAAAACGGCCTCATGGCCCGGCGATTTGCCGCAACTGCACCATGTCGGAAACGGTCAGCGAGCGCGATTCAAGATCGATGACGCGGTCGCGCCGCAGCTGGCGCAGCATCTTGCTCGTGTGCACCGGCGTTAATCCCGTCGCGTCGGCGATATGACGCAGGCGGAGCGAGAATCTGATTGTCTGGTTCTTGGCGAAGCCGCGGTCGATGAGTTTCATGGCCAGGTCGAGAATGAAGCGCGCGATGCGCTGCAGAGCGTCGCGGCGGCCGAGGGTAAGCGCCAGGTTATCGGCTTCGTTCTTCTTGCGGGTGCAAGTCTGCATGAAGACGTCGAACATCTCAGGCTGCTGCGCGAGCAGCAGGAAGAAGTCCTTGCGAGCGATCTTCCGATAGGTCGAATTCTCGGTTGCCTCTATGAGGCGCCCAGACATCGGCTCGAACAGGTCGGTCCAATAAACGATGTCGCCGGGAAGCAGAATCTCAATGATCTGCCGGCGGCCGTCGGGCAAGGCGATCGACGAAACCGCCTGTCCCGCACAGAGACAAAGCACATAATCCGAGAACTCCCTCGGACTATGAATCATTTGCCGCGCCAGAATCGTGTGCCGGGACATGCTCGGCAGGGCGGCGCTTGTTTGCTCGCTGGGCTTGTCCCGAACCTGTGCGTCGCGACACTGGCCTGCCTTATAGAGCAGACAGAACGAGCACCCCTGGAAGTCAGCGTTTTCTCGATGGCTGGAATTTAAGATGCGAGCACCTTGGTTCGTCATTGTTTTGTTTATTCTATTGAATCAAGTCCTCCGCAAAAAATTGTATTTGGAACTTTGAATGGATTCCATCGGTTTATGTTAATGGCGATCATCGAGCGCCACAGCCCGACGCCCGCACCGTTCGCACAAACCGTCAATTCGCGCGCCGCGCGCACAACTTCATGTAGCGATTCAATCGCTTATTCCAAAAGAACGTGCGCGCTGAAAAATTCATCACTGCGCACAGCGCTTCACGTATTAATTTCGATCGCAATCTGGATTGCAATCCAGACATCGTAAATGTTCAATTTTAACGCGGCTTATCTGCATTATTCTTGTTCGCTGTGCGACTCGATGTCTGCGACGACAAGTCCGCATGTCAAGCGGTCAAGGCTCGCCTGCAACCTGCATGATGCATCCGACATTTGCATTGGTCGTGACACGGCACTCCTAGCGTCGACACACGCAAAGCGATACGTCGCTACGACGCACATGGTCGAGCAAGTGAACAGGCGAGGTAGGCAACCCGATACCTTCGCCGCACTCGACTTGAGTGACAACCCATTGCTTGATGCCATGACTGATTCGAAAGGCCGCTTCCCTTTCGCCAATTCCGAGCCAGCGCAGCTGGCAGGCTGCAGTCGTCGCCGTCACTTCAAGGCACAAAGGTTATGGACGTTTCAGAATCGCCTACCGACGGAAGGGCCGCGATGATTGCCCAGTTTCAGAACTTCATCGGCATCACCGAAGAGACCAAACAGCAAGGACCGGAGATCTGGGCGCTGATCGAGCCGCACGCCGACGAACTGCTCACCACCTTCTACGTCAAGGTGCGCGCCTTTCACATCAACGCCAACGTAACCGACGCCGTCATCCCGCCGCTGATCGCCAAGCAGAAGCAGCATTGGGCTGCCCTGTTCGGCAGCCGTTTCGATGAGGACTATGCCAACAGCGTGCGGCGCCTCGACATCCGCCACCGCGAGATCCAGCTCGACATGATGTGGTATGTGCTCGGCTATGAGGCGCTCAAGATCGCCTTCACCGAGGCCATCATCGACAGCGCGTTGCCGCCCATCAAGAAAGGGCGCCTGGTCAAGACGCTGGGAAAATATATCGCCTTCGACGTCGCGCTTGCGCTGTCGCCCTATCAGGCGGAACTGCTCGACTAGACGCGACCGGCGCCCCTCAGGAGCCGCATCGCGTGGCAGCGCCTCGCAGTATGCGCGCTCTATTTTTAAACAGGACGGCAATCTGGATTGCAATCCAGCATGCCGCGACACTCAATTCTTCGGCAACTCGTTACCACTAGCCTCTTGCAAATCCGGCCATGGCGCATCGAGCTCCGATCTCGATTCCAGTGCCCCTCCGGCCGGCAACCGTGTCCAAGAGTGTGCAGTTGAGTTGCGCCCGCTTTCCATTGCTGCGGGCGTCTCCAGGTTCGTTCGAATCTACACATAACATTCGGGGAACACCAACAATGCGAGTCAACAAGCCAGTTACTAACGCGGAGTTCGACTTCGACGGCAGCCGCGCACTCTATTCGACGACCGACCTGCAAGGCCGGATCACCTTCGCCAATCCATATTTCATCGAGGTTAGCGGCTTCGCGGAAGAAGAACTGCTGGGCCAACCTCACAACATTGTCCGCCATCCGGACATGCCGCCAGCCGCGTTCGGCGACCTATGGGCTACCGTCAAGGCAGGCAGGCCCTGGACCGCGCTGGTCAAGAACCGGCGCAAGAACGGCGACTATTATTGGGTGCAGGCGACTGTCACTCCCATCCTCGATAACGGTACGGCAACCGGCTACATGTCGGTACGCACCAAACCGACGCGCGAACAGATCAACGCCGCCGACAAGCTATATCGCGGCGAAATCGAACGGCCCGGCAGCCTGCAGCTCCGCCAGGGCCGCGTCTTGCCGAATGGCGTCTTCGGCAAAATCGCCGAGGCAAGCCGGCTCTCGCTTTGTCAGCGTATCGCCCTCGTTCACGGCTTTATCTTCTTTGCGCTCGTCTGTATCGATGCGTCATCTTTTCTCCCGCCCGATCTGCTCGGATTCCAGCCATACCTGATCGCTTCGCTCGCGAGCGCCGCAGCGGCGGCGGTCGCCGTCTCGTGGCGTCAGATCATGACAAAAGCGGTCACGCCAATCAGATCTGCGACCAGAATTGCCCAGAACATGGCGGGCGGCGATCTGAACGCGCCGATCGAAGTGACGGGCCAGGACGAGACCGCTCAGATGATGGCCTCGCTGCGTCAGCTCAACGTCAATCTGAGAAGCCTGATCGGCGACATTCGCGAGAACTTCGGCAAGATCCAGACAGCAACTCGCGACCTCGCTCGAGGAAATTCCGACCTTTCGGAGCGCACCGATTCGCAAGTGTCCTCGCTGGAGGAGACCGCCGCCAGCATGGAAGAACTTGCGGCTACCGTTCGCCAGAATCTCGACAACGCCAATCACGCCCGCAATGCCGCGTCCGACGCCAAATCGACGGCCGAGCGAGGCGGCACGATCATGACCGAGGTCGTGTCGACCATCGGCGATATCAGTCAGTCGTCGGAAAAGATCGCCAATATCGTCAACATCATCAACAGCATCGCGTCGCAGACCAATCTGCTGGCGCTCAATGCCGCGGTCGAATCGGCTCGTGCCGGCGAGGCCGGCCGCGGCTTTGCGGTCGTCGCTACAGAAGTGCGAAATCTCGCTCAGCGATCCGCGGAGGCGGCCAAGGACATCAAGGTTCTCATCGACTCGTCAGTGGAGAAAATCTCCACCGGCAGCCAATTATCGCGGGACGCCGGTGTCATCGTAGAGGAGATCATCGCCGCGGTAGGCAAGGTATCGGATGTCATGCGCGATATCGCTGCCGCGTCGGCCGAGCAGAGCACCGGCATCGGGCAGGTCAATGACGCAGTCAGCGAGATGGATCAGGTGACACAGCACAACGCGTCGCTGGTCGAAGTCGCCGCGTCCGCGACCAACGGCCTCGAAGAACAGGGCCGCAAGCTGATGCAGGCGCTGGCCATCTTCAAGATCGGCGGTTCGCAACGCGGCGTGTCGGGAGCCCAAGTGGCCGTGCCCAACATGGTCAAACGTCAACCGGAACGAATCGCGGCCTGACCGGCCAAGCGCCGCGGCCGGCCGCAGCTTGTCCCGAACGACGTATGCGTGAGGGCCTATGCGGCCCTTACGCGTACTGGCCGTGGCAGTGCTTGTACTTCTTGCCGGAGCCGCACGGGCACAGCTCGTTGCGGCCGACCTTGCCCCAGGTGGCCGGGTTCTTCGGATCGCGCGCCGCGGCTTCGACGACGGCGGTGTTGCCGGCGGCGAGCGTCGCGGTGCCGGACAGCGACTGCGGCGCCAGTTCGTCCTCGCCGGTCGTCGCATCGACGTGGTGCGCTTCCATATACGGCAGCTGCTCGTTCTCGGCCGGCTGCGGCATGATTTCGACGCGCATCAATTGCGCCGTCACCGCCTCACGCAGACCCGCCACCATACCCTCGAACAGGGAGAAGGCCTCCGCCTTGTACTCGTTGAGCGGATCGCGCTGCGCATAACCGCGCAGGCCGACGACCTGACGCAGATGCTCGAGCATGACGAGATGCTCGCGCCATAGATGATCGAGCGACTGCAGCAGGATCGACTTCTCGACGTAACGCATCACGTCGGGGCCCCACTTGGCGACCTTGGCGGCCATCCATTCGTCAGCGGCGCGCTTGATGCGCTCCTTGACCTCTTCGTCGGCAATGCCTTCTTCCTTGGCCCAGTCCCTGACCGGCAGGTCGAGCGTCAGCACATGGTTCACGGCGTCATGCAGGCCGTCGACATCCCACTGCTCGGGATAGGCGTTCTCTGGAATGTGCTTGCTGACCAGATCGTCGATGATCTGATGGCGCATGTCGGCAACCGTATCCTCGACGTGGTCGTCGCGCATGAGATCGAGCCGCTGCTCGAAGATCACCTTGCGCTGATCGTTCATCACGTCGTCGTATTTGAGCAGATTCTTGCGGATGTCGAAGTTGCGCGCTTCGACCTTCTGCTGCGCCTTCTCCAGCGCCTTGTTGATCCACGGATGAACGATCGCCTCATTCTCCTTGAGACCAAGCTTGGTCAGCATGCCTTCGAGACGATCCGAGCCGAAGATGCGCATCAGGTCGTCTTCCAGCGACAGGAAGAACTTCGAGTGGCCCGGGTCGCCCTGACGGCCAGAGCGGCCGCGCAGCTGGTTGTCGATGCGGCGGCTTTCGTGACGCTCGGTGCCGAGCACGTAAAGGCCGCCGGCGGCCAGCGCCTTGTCCTTCAGCTTGCTCACCTGCTCGCGGATTGCCGCCGCACGCGGGCTCTGGTCGCGCTCGTCGCCCTCGAGGTCAGTGATCTCCTGGCGGATACGCATGTCGGCATTGCCACCGAGCTGAATGTCGGTGCCGCGACCGGCCATGTTGGTGGCGATCGTGATCGCGCCCGGCACACCGGCCTGGCTGACGATGAAGGCTTCCTGCTCGTGATAGCGCGCGTTGAGAATGGCGAAGACCTTCTTCTTCGTCGCGCCGTCATCGCCGGTATAGAGCGCGGCGAAGGCGTTCGGATCGGAGAAATCGTGCGCCTCCCAGCCGGCCTCGCGCAGCATGTCGGCAAGCTGTTCGGACTTTTCGATCGATGTGGTGCCGACCAGCACCGGCTGGCCACGCTTCTTGCAGTCCTCGATCAGGGTGACGATGGCGCGATACTTCTCGGCCTGCGAACGATAGACCTCGTCGTGATCGTCGACGCGCGCCAGCGGCTTGTTGGTCGGCACTTCGAGCACTTCGAGGCCGTAGATGTCCATGAACTCGTCGGCTTCCGTGAGCGCCGTGCCGGTCATGCCGGCAAGCTTCTCGTACATGCGGAAGTAATTCTGGAAGGTGATCGAGGCGAGCGTCTGGTTCTCCGGCTGGATCGCCACGTGCTCCTTGGCCTCGAGCGCCTGATGCAGGCCTTCCGAATAGCGGCGCCCCGGCATCATGCGGCCGGTGAACTCGTCGATGATGACGACTTCGTTGTTGCGGACGATGTAGTCCTTGTCGCGCTGGAACAGCTTGTGGGCGCGCAGCGCCTGATTGATGTGATGCACGACGGAGACGTTCTCGACGTCGTAGAGCGAGTCGCCCTTGAGCTCGCCGGCGGTGCGCAGGCGCTGCTCCAGCTTCTCCATGCCGGCTTCGGTCAGCGTCACGGTGCGCTGCTTCTCGTCGACTTCGTAGTCGGCCTTGTCGAGCGCAGGAATATAGCTGTCGATGGTGTTGTAGAATTCGGAACGATCGTCGAGCGGGCCGGAGATGATGAGCGGCGTGCGCGCCTCGTCGACCAGGATGGAGTCGACTTCGTCGACGATGGCGAAGACGTGGTCGCGCTGGACCATGTCCTCGGGGCGATACTTCATGTTGTCGCGCAGATAGTCGAAGCCGAGTTCGTTATTGGTGCCGTAGGTGACGTCGCACTCATAGGCGGCCTTGCGCTGCACGTCGTCGAGACCGTGAACGATAATGCCGGTAGAGAGGCCGAGAAAGCCATAGACCTTGCCCATCCACTCGGCGTCGCGCTTGGCGAGATAGTCGTTGACGGTGACGACGTGGACGCCGCGTCCGGTCAGCGCATTGAGATAGACCGGCAGCGTCGCGACCAGAGTCTTGCCTTCGCCGGTCTTCATTTCGGCGATCCGGCCTTCGTGCAGAATCATGCCGCCGATGAGCTGGACGTCGAAATGGCGCTGGCCGAGCACGCGCTTGGCCGCTTCGCGCACGGTGGCGAAGGCCGGTACCAGGATGTCGTCGAGCGACTTGCCTTCGGCGAGCTGTTTCTTGAACTCGGCGGTGCGGGCTTTCAGCGCTTCATCGGACAACGAGCCTACTTCCAACTCCAGCGCGTTGATGGCCTTGACCCGCGGTTGATAGCTGCGGACCCGCCTTTCATTGGCTGAGCCGAACAGCTTGCGGGCAACGGCGCCTAACATCGGTGAAGCTCCTGATTGCTGGCCGGGGCGCTTCTAGCACGCCACAACGACCGGTATTTGGGACCGGTGGGACCGGATATCACGTCCGGCACGCCGGAAAGCAGGCTCATTTTAGGGCAAAAACGACGTCAAAATCGGGTTTGGACGCCACCCGCCAAGGTCCCGGGAGAGATAGGAGGGGGTGGAATCAATGTCAATTGGCGGCGGAACATGGCCTTAACCGTACGCCGTCCGGCCTGACAATCATGACGACAAGTTTAGGTTCCGGTGACCGGGCACGCCATTGCAAAGCCATGGTTGTTGGGTGACAAGGGCGCCGTTCGCCTTTTGAGGGCGGCCTCTTTTTCCAAGGACACGCGAGATGACCCTCCCGACCCTCGCCGGCGCGCCGGCCTTCGCTCCGACCGTGCCGCGCCTGGCCCGCCTGTTCGCCGGTGCGCTGGTCCTGACGCTCGCCGCAACCGGGCCGCTGGCCGCGCAGGATACGAAAGACCCCGTGGTGGCGACCGTGAACGGTACGCCGATCACCCAGAGCGACCTCGCCGTCGCCGAAGAAGAGGCCGGCCAGCTGCCGCCGATGTCCGACAGCGCCAAGAAGGACTACCTGGTCCAATTCATGGCCGACGCGATCCTGATCACCAAGGCCGCCGAGGACAAGAAGCTCGCCGACGACGCGGCCTTCAAGCGCAAGCTGGAATTCGCCCGCCAGAAGCTGCTGATGGAAGCGCTGCTGAACCAGGTCGCCAAGGACGCCTCGACCGACGCTGCCATGCGCGCCGTCTATGATGACGCGGTCACCAAGATCCCGGCCGAGGAAGAGGTCAAGGCAGCTCATATCCTGATCCGCGCCACCGCAGGCGACGACAAGGCCAGCAAGGCCGCCGAGGACAAGATCAAGGCCGTGATCGCGCGCCTCAACAAGGGCGAGGATTTCGCCAAGGTTGCGGGCGAAGTCACCGAGGACCCGTCGGGCAAGGCCAATGGCGGCGATCTCGGCTACTTCACCAAGGAGCAGATGGTGCCGGAATTCGCCAACGTCGCCTTCTCGCTCGAGAAGGGCAAGATTTCCGCGCCGGTGAAGACCCAGTTCGGCTGGCATGTCATCAAGGTCGAGGACAAGCGCACTAAGCCGAAGCCGAGCTTCGAGGACGTCAAGCCGCAGGTCGAGCAGTTCGTCGCCCGCAAGGCGCAGGCCGAGTTCGTCACCAAGCTGCGCGCCGACGCCAAGATCGAAAAGAACTACAAGGTCGAGGAGCCGAAGGCCGACGCGCCCGCGGCCCCGGCTGCGCCGAAGCAGTAACGGCTGTCGCACGACTGACATGCGGGATGCCCGGCCTTGTGCCGGGCATTTTGCTTAGGTACTCACGGCCCGTAGCCCGGGTGGAGCGAAGCGCAACCCGGGACTGGATCAGCCATCCCGGATTTCGCTGCGCTTCATCCGGGCTACAAGTGACGGCAACAGGCATCGCCATGAGCACCACCGTTTCCCCCCTCGCCCCGACCAACGTTCCCGACATGCCGGCCATTGCCGGCGTGCGCATGGCGACCGCCGAGGCCGGCATCCGCTACAAGAACCGCACCGACGTGCTGCTAGCGTTGTTCGATCCCGGCACCACGGTCGCCGGCGTATTCACGACGTCGAAGTGCCCGTCGGCGCCGGTGGAATGGTGCCGTGCCAATCTCAAATCGGGCAAAGCCCGCGCGCTGGTGGTGAACTCCGGCAACGCCAACGCCTTCACCGGCAAGACCGGACGGCAGGCGACCAGGCTGACCGCCGACATCGCCGCCAAGACCATCGGCTGCAAGCCGAACGAAATCTTTCTCGCATCAACCGGCGTGATCGGCGAGCCGCTTGACGCCAACAAGTTCGCGCCGGTGATGCAGAGTCTTGCCAACAGCGTTACCGGCACGTTCTATCACGAGGCCGCGCGGGCCATCATGACCACCGACACCTTTCCGAAGGTCGCCACCGCCACGGCGAAGATCGGCAAAGCGAAAGTGACCATCTGCGGCATCGCCAAGGGCGCCGGCATGATCGCACCGGATATGGCGACAATGCTCTCATTTGTTTTTACTGACGCCGCAATCTCTGCGTCGGCGCTGCAGAACCTGCTCAAGGAGGGCGTCGGCTCGACCTTCAACGCCGTTACCATCGATGGCGACACGTCCACGTCGGACACGCTGATGATGTTCGCGACCGGTCAGGCCAAGGACTGCCCGAAGGTTGCGCGCGCCGCCGATCCGAGGCTCAAGGCTTACAAGAAGGCATTACACGGCGTGCTCGCCAATCTCGCCGAGCAGGTGGCGCGCGACGGCGAAGGCGCGCGCAAGCTCGTGGAGATCGTCGTCGAAGGCGCGGTGTCCGACAAGTCGGCGCGCAAGATCGCGATGTCGATCGCCAACTCGCCGCTGGTCAAGACCGCGATCGCCGGCGAGGACGCCAACTGGGGCCGCGTGGTGATGGCGGTTGGCAAGGCCGGCGAGCCAGCCGATCGCGACAAGCTGTCAATCTGGTTTGCCGGTGTGCGCGTCGCGCACAAGGGCGCCCGCGATCCGTCCTATGACGAAGCGAAGGTGTCCGCCGAAATGAAGAAGCCGGAGATCTTCCTCAAGGTGGCGCTGGGCATGGGCAAGGGCCGCGACCGCGTCCTGACCTGCGATCTGACCAAGGAATATGTCGCGATCAACGGCGATTACCGTTCTTAACCGCGCGGTAATCATACCGGGAGGGCACGCAATGCCGCCATCTTCGTTGATCGGACCTTAACCCGACTTCTCTAGCGTCGTGGATAATTGGCTGTGAGCGTCAAAATCGTCCTTGTCGCCGCCTGCGCCCTTATCGATGCCGACGGCCGCGTGCTGCTCGCACAACGGCCGCCAGGCAAACCGATGGCGGGCCTGTGGGAATTTCCCGGCGGCAAGGTCGAGAGCGGCGAACGGCCCGAAGTAAGTCTGATCCGCGAACTCAAGGAAGAGCTGGGAATATCGGTCAAGGAAGACTGTCTCGCGCCGCTGACTTTCGCGAGCCACGCCTATCCGGACTTTCACCTGCTGATGCCGCTTTACGTTTGCCGGCGCTGGGAGGGGACGGTCACTGCACTCGAGGGACAGAACCTCACCTGGGTGCGACCGAATAAACTGCGCGACTACGACATGCCGCCTGCCGATGTGCCGCTGATCGCACATTTGATGGCGCTGCTGTAGATCGACCAAGGCCAAGAACGGGCCACAGGGGAAGTGCGATGCGTACCGCTCAGAAGCACAGAACACTGCTCGGCTTCATTCGCAACGAGAGCGGCGCCACTGCGATCGAATATTCGCTCATCGCCGCCGGTATCGCCAGCGCCATCGCCGCGGCCGTGACCGGCCTCGGCACCTCGGTGAACGGCGTCTGGGAGAAGGTCGGCAACGTCTTCAACTGACCGCGCGGCCACGGCGATCATTCGTCGCCGGGCTTCTCCCCCGTCGCAATCTCCTTCGTTCCCAAGGCATCCGCCAGACGGCGCCTCGCCGAGCCGGGCTTGAGCGGCTTCTGCTGACTCTCGTGCGGCGCCCAGCCCGACAGCCACACGATCTCGAAGGTTGCGCGCACGCGGCCGTCGCTATCGGCAAAGCGTTCCGCATAAACCTCGATCATCCGCCGCAAAGTCGCGCGCTTGAGCGGCGTGCGTCGGCGTTCGATCAGAAGGTTGGTCGCGCCCATGGCGCGAAGGTCGCGCATCAACTCGATCGGTGACCCGTAGCGCACCGTGACGCGATCGGAATCGACCACCGGCAATGCAAAGCCGGCGCGCTGCATCAGCGAGCCCAGTTCGCGGATATCGGCGAAGGGCAGAACGCGCGGCGACAGCCCGCCTTCGACTTCGCTTTCGGCCTGCGCGAACGCCTCGCGCAATTCTGTGAGGCTGTCGCCGCCGATCATCGCCGCGAGCAACAGTCCATCCGGCTTGAGCGCGCGGCGAACCTGAATGAGCGCGCCCGGCAGATCGTTGACGAATTGCAGCGCCAGACCGGAGACGACGAGATCTTGCGATCCATCGGCGAAAGGCTGCGATCGTTCGTCGGCCATGACCTCGAGTCCGGCCTCGCTGACGATCGACGCCCGCTGCAGCGATTGGACTTTGCCGCTCGCGGTCAGGGCGGCCCGCAATTGATCGGTCGGCGTATCGAGGTCGGCGGCGCGGTCGAATGTGCGCAGCACCACCGCCAGACGGTCGGTCATTTCCTCCGCGACGCGGTCGAGCAGAAACGTCGCCGGCCCGAGCGCGACAGCGCGGCGCTGCCGGGCGCGCAGGAGTTCACGGTCAAAGATGGTCGGGTTTGCGGTCATCTGCTAGCCTTATTGCATAACAGGGCTTGCAGCATGAACGAGCTTGTCGAGGCAAGCGAGGAACAGCGGCCGCCGAAAATGGCTGCCCGCGTCGGCGGCGCATTCCGCAGCCTCTTCCGCTTCGCGCTCAACGCGGCGCTGCCGCAGCTCTGCCCGTCCTGCCGCGAGCCTTTGGGCGACGGCGCCGGGCTATGTGCCCAGTGCTGGTCGAAACTGTCGCCGATCGAGAAGCCTTATTGCGCCCGGCTCGGTATTCCCTTCGTCTACGATCCCGGACCCGGACTACTGTCCATGGAGGCGATGGCCAATCCACCGGCCTATGAGCGGGCCCGCGCCGCCGTGCGCTATGACGAGATCGCCCGGTCGCTGGTGCTGGCCTTCAAATTCGGCGACCGCATGGACCTAGCGCCCATGATGGGCCGCTGGATGGCCCGCGCCGGGCACGAACTGCTGCCAGGGGCCGATGCCCTCGTCCCGGTGCCGCTGCACTGGCGCCGGCTGTGGTCCCGGCGCTTCAACCAGGCGGCGGCGCTGTCGAAAGCCATTTCGGCGACCTCCGGCGTCCCGGTCCTGTTCGACACCCTCCGCCGTGTGCGGGCGACGCCGCAGCAGATCGGTCTGTCGAAAACCCAGCGCGCCGACAACGTTCAGGGCGCCTTCCGGGTGCCGGCCGACCGGAAGGCAACGATTGCCGGCCGGCGCGTTATCCTCATCGACGACGTCCTGACTTCCGGGGCGACCGTCGATACCTGCGCCAGGGCGCTGCTCAAGGCCGGAGCGAGGCAGGTGGATGTGCTTGTTTTCGCAAGGGTTGTCGCCGCCGGGCGCGGCCCCATATAAAAGACCGGAACCCGGACACGACCCCATGCAAGCTGTCGATATCTACACCACGGGCTGGTGCCCCTACTGCCACGCGGCCAAGGCGCTGTTGAAGCGCAAGGGCGTCGCCTATAACGAGATCGACGCCTCCAAGCGCGACGTGCGCGAGGCCATGATCCAGCGCGCCAACGGACGAATGACCGTGCCCCAGATCTTTATCGGCAAGACCCATGTCGGCGGCAGCGACGACCTGCACGCGCTGGAATACGCCGGCAAGCTCGACGCCCTGCTCGCCGGCGAAGGAAGCACGGCATGACGTCCACTCCCTCGACGTTCAAAGCCGGTCTCATCCAGATGCGCACGGGCGTGACGCCCGCGGCCAACATCGACACCGCGTCGCGGCTGATCGCCGAGGCCAAGGCTGCCGGCGCCGATTACGTGCAGACCCCCGAGATGACGAACGTCATGGACGTCAATCGCGACAGGCTGTTCCAGAATATCCGCGAGGAAGAGAACGATCCGTCGCTCGCCGCGTTCCGCGAGCTGGCGAGAAAGCACGGCCTCCATGTTCACGTCGGCTCGCTGGCGATCAAGCTGCTGCCCGACCGCGCCGCCAATCGCGGCTTCCTGATCGATCCGCAGGGCGAGATCGTCGCGCGCTACGACAAGATCCACATGTTCGATGTCGATCTGGCCAACGGCGAGAGCTACCGCGAGTCGCGCACCTATCGCCCCGGCGAGATCGCCATCACCGCCGATCTGCCCTGGGGCCGTCTCGGCCTGACCATCTGCTACGACCTGCGTTTCCCGGCGCTGTATCGCGCGCTGGCGGAGGCCGGCTCGACGATGCTCGCCATTCCATCGGCCTTCACAAAGCAGACCGGGGAAGCGCACTGGCATGTGCTGATGCGCGCCCGCGCCATCGAGACCGGCTGCTTCGTCATCGCCGCAGCGCAAGGCGGCAAGCACGAGAACGGCCGCGAGACCTTCGGCCATTCGCTTGTCGTCGATCCATGGGGCCGCATCATTGCCGAAGGCGGCACCGAGCCCGGCGTCATCATGGCCGAGATCGATCCGGCGCTGGTCGCGGAAGCGCGCTCGCGCGTCCCATCGCTCGAGCATGGCCGGCGCTTCGAAGTCCCCGAACCGATGGCGGAGCCCGCGCATCTGCATCTTGTTAAAGGCGCGGAATGATCAAATACGCCTTGGCCTGCGATAAGGGTCACACCTTCGAAAGCTGGTTCGCCGACAGCGCTGCCTACGACAAGCAGGCCAGGCGCGGCCTCGTCGCCTGCCCGGTCTGCAACTCGGCCAAGGTCGAGAAAGCCATTATGGCACCTCGCCTCGCCGGCACCCGCAAGCGCGCGAAAGCGCAGGACGTCGAGGCAGTGCCAGTGGCGTCGCCGGACAAGGCTCCGGTGGCGATGATGTCGCCGATGGAGTTGGAGCTGCGCTCCAAGCTCAAGGAATTGCGCGAGCACATCGTCAAGAATGCCGACAATGTCGGCGAGAAGTTTCCCGAAGAGGCCCGCAAGATGCATTACGGCGAGACCGAGCACCGCTCGATCTACGGCGTCGCCTCGCTCGACGACGCCAGGGAACTGGCCGAGGAAGGCATCGACGTGCATCCGATCCCGGCGCTGCCGGACGAGCGGAACTAGTTTTGTCGTCCCCGCGAAAGCGGGGACCCATAGTCACAGACCCTTCGAGAGCACACGGCGTATGGGTCCCGGGTCTCGCTGCGCTCGCCCGGGACGACGATGAATTCAATGCACCCAGATCGGCGGTACGACAACGCCGATGATCCTCTCCCACCTCGCCAAAAAATTGTGCTGGCCGTCACCTCAAACGTCACGGTTCGCGCTACCATGCGCGCGTGGGGACTTTCGGGATTATTCCCGGTCGAATGAGGAAACGACAATGAACTTACTGAAAATGTCGGGCACCGCCGCCCTGCTCGGCGCGGCGGCGATGCTGGCTGGCGTGATGGGCGCAGCCGGTCCGGCCGAAGCGGTGGTCTACTGCAAGACCGTTGGCGTGCCGAAGGGCTGCGTCATGCGGCGGGCGCCGGTTGTCTATTGCACGGCGCCCGGCCTGCCGGTCGGCTGCGTGGCCCGCCCCGCCAGGGTCGTGTACTGCACGTCGCCGGGTCTGCCGGCGGGCTGTGTAGCGCGCCCGGTCGCCGGACCGAACGTCGTCTACTGCAAGCGTCGCGGCGTGCCGAAAGGCTGCGTGATGCGCTAGGACTTCGGGGCGCGGCGAGCATCGCTCGCTGCGCCCTGCCTTGCGCCTAATGCGCCCAGATCAGCAGCACAACGCCTGCGACAATCATCACGATACCGATCACTTCGCGCAGCGACGTCTTCTGCTTGAAGGCGAACTTCGAAACGCCTTGCGCGAACAAAACCTCAATCAGCGCCAGAGTGCGCACACTCGCCGCTGATGCGACGGCGAATCCGAGAAACCAGAACTGCGAGGCGAAGGCGCCCATGAAGCCGGCCAGCATCGATGGCCGCCAGGCTTTCAAAATGGCCTTCATGGTCGCCGGTTCACGCAACAGCAAATAGCCTGACAGCAGCGCCGCCTGCAGCACCAATCCGACCGCGAGGGTGTAGGTCGCAGCCAGCACAAACTGATCGGGAATGTTCAGCGACAGGATGGCGCCGCGGAAGCCGATGGCGGAGAGGCCGAACAGACCGCCGGCAACGATGCCTTTCACCGCCGGCTTCAAGCCATTGGCTTTGGCCGCGCCCGGCTTGAATGCCATCAGCACGACGCCTGCGGTGGCGATGACAATCGCCAGCGCCAGCATCGGCGTCAGCCGGTCGCCGAGCAGGACGAGGCCGAACACCGCGGTCTGCACCGGCTCGGTCTTGATATAGGCCGTGGTGACGACGAAGGATGAATCGTTCATCGCCGCCAGCATCAGCCCGGTCGCCACGATCTGACCGACGAGCCCCACCGCGATCCACGGCCAGTACTCGAGCGACGGCGTCGGCAGGCCGCTGCCGGTGACGAGGCACACACCAGCGAGAAAGATCAGCGCAAAGGGAAAGCCGAACAGGAAGCGCACATGCGTCGCGCCGACCGTGCCGAGCGTCGCGGTCAGCTCGCGCTGCATGGCGTTGCGCGCGGTCTGCGCCGCCGCGGCGATGATGGTAAAGACGGCCCAGAGCATGCGTACTACCCGCTGTCATGCGCGGGCTTCGAGCCGCGCATCCTAACGAACCGGCCTTAAGAAGCGGCCGGCTCGAACGGGCTTTCCGCGAACTCGGTGACCTTGCCGGCCTCGTTGTCGACCAAAGCCAGAAGATCGAAATAGCGAAACCGCGCGGCGCCGCCGGTGCGCTGGATCACCGACTGCTGCCATTCGGCATTGTGCGCGCGCTTGGCCGCTTCGATCGTCGGCCAGATATAGACGCCGGCAATCGTCCTGCCGGTCTCGTCGAGCAGGAAGTGCTTGCGCTTGAGGTCGGCATTGGCCTGCCACTTGGCGAACACCTTGCGGGCATCGTCCATCACCTGCTCGCGCCCCCAGCCCTTGGGCGTATCGAACTCGACCAGCTCGAGAATCATGCATTCGCTCCTGAAGAAACCCGTTTCGTCGCCACCAGCATGTAGTTGACGTCCATGTCGGATGACAACTGCCAGCGGTCGGCGAGCGGATTGAAAATGACGCCGCGCTCGCCAATGACGTCGAGGTCGGCGCCTTCGATGGCGCGCTCGAGCTCGGCCGGGGTGACGAACTTATCCCACTGATGCGTGCCACGCGGCACCCAGCGCAGCACGTATTCGGCGCCGACAATGGCCAGCGCAAAACTCTTGAGCGTGCGGTTGAGCGTCGCCGCGATCATCAGGCCGCCGGGCTTGACCATACCGGCGCAGGTGGCGACGAATTCCGGCACGTCGACGACGTGCTCGACCACTTCCATCGCCAGCACCACGTCGAAGCTCTCGCCGGCCTCGGCCAGCGCTTCGGCAGTCTCGGCGCGGTAGTCGATGGTCAGCCCTTCATCCTCGGCATGGGCGCGGGCGACCGCGATGTTCTCCTCGGCCGGATCGACGCCGACCATGGCGGCACCCAGGCGCGTCAGCGGCTCGGACAGGATACCGGCGCCGCAGCCGATATCGAGCATGCGCAGGCCGGCGAGGCACTCGAGTTGCCTGGGGTCTCGGCCGAAATGCGCGGCCACCTGATCGCGGATATAGCCGATCCGCACCGGGTTGAGCTTGTGCAGCGGCGCCATCGGGCCGCGCGGGTCCCACCAGCGCTCCGCCATGCGGCCGAAGCGCTCGACCTCGGCGTCGTCGATCGATGAGCCGCGGCTTTTCGTGTTCACCATCCGGTCCTTCTTTCGCCCGCCAGCGTCCTTGGTAGCCAAGTCCGGCGGGGCGGCTGAGTTGCAGGCCGCCCACCCCTTCTGTATACGCGCCTTCCGAAACGAAAGGCAGGCAATGCCGCTTGTTAGCGCATTTCGGCGCCTGCCGCGAATGTCGGATTATTAGGTCTCGGGTTCCTGAACGTCATGCCTCGCCTCGTCATGAAATTCGGCGGCACCTCCGTCGCCGATCTCGACCGCATCCGTAACGTCGCCCGCCACGTCAAACGCGAGGTGGACGCCGGCTACGACGTCGCGGTCATCGTCTCGGCGATGTCGGGCGTGACCAACCAGCTCGTGGCCTGGTGCCGCGAGGCAGCGCCGCTGCACGACACGCGCGAATACGACGCCGTGGTCGCGACCGGCGAGCAGGTCACCGCCGGCCTCCTCGCCATTGTGCTCGAGGGCATGGGCGTCAACGCCCGCTCCTGGCAGGGCTGGCAGCTGCCGATCCTGACCTCGAACGTCCACGGCTCGGCGCGCATCGAGAGCATCAACGGCGATGAGATCATCAAGCGCTTCGCCGAGATGAAGCAGGTCGCCGTCATCGCCGGCTTCCAGGGCATGCACGAGGGCACCCGCCGCATCACCACGCTTGGCCGCGGCGGCTCGGATACCTCGGCCGTGGCGGTCGCCGCCGCGATCGGCGCCGAGCGCTGCGACATCTACACCGACGTCGACGGCGTCTACACCACCGACCCGCGCGTCGATCCGTCGGCGCGCCGGCTCGACAAGATCGCCTTCGAGGAAATGCTGGAAATGGCCTCGCTCGGGGCCAAGGTCATGCAGGTGCGCTCGATCGAGCTCGGCATGCTGCACAAAGTGCGCATCTTCGTGCGCTCCAGCTTCGTCAAGCCGGAAGACATCGACCCCAAGGCCAAATTCGTTGGTACGCTTATCTGCGACGAGAGTGAGATCATGGAACAGCAAACCGTCACCGGCATCGCCTTCTCCAAGGACGAGGCGCAAATCTCGATCCGCCGCGTGCAGGACAAGCCCGGCATCGCCGCCGCGATCTTCGGGCCGCTGGCCGACGCAAGCATCAATGTCGACATGATCGTGCAGAACATCTCGCCGGACGGCTCGACCACGGACCTCACCTTCACCGTGCCGTCGTCCGACTACGAGCGCGCCCGCGTCACCATCGAGAAGGCCAAGGCGCAGATCGGCTACGAGCGGCTCGATGGCGCGACCGACGTCGCCAAGGTCTCGGTCATCGGCATTGGCATGCGCAGCCATGCCGGCGTCGCGGCCTCGGCCTTCAAGGCGCTGGCGCAGGAGAAGATCAACATCCTCGCCATCACGACCTCGGAGATTAAATTCTCCGTGCTGATTAGCGCCAGCCAGACCGACCAGGCCGTCCGCACCCTGCACAAGCTGTACGGGCTGGATAAGGCGTAGTTTCCGTCGTCCCGGGCGACCGAGCGGCAGCGAGGGAGACCCGGGTCCCATAGCCACCGCGCTTCGACAGGACACGGCGTATGGGTCCCCGCCTTCGCGGGGGCGACAACGCCCCTTTTCCTTGCCCCCCTCTATCCCCAGCGGCTATAGCCCTCCCCATATGTGGACTGAGGGCATGCCGGGGCCGTCAGGCCGCGATTCGTGCATAATCGAGCCGTAATCGAGGTCCAGACCTCGATTTCCGGGCTGAAAAGGGCTTCTTCGATGCGTGGCGCGCTGGGCGGCCCACGCGTGCTGTTGCGTCGTCTCCGCGAAGTCATGGCGGAGCCGGTCAGCGCGCAGGACCGACTCGACAAGGTGGTCGTTTTGATCGCCGCCAACATGGTGGCGGAGGTGTGCTCCGTCTACGTGTTGCGCGTCGACGGCACCCTTGAGCTGTACGCCACCGAAGGCCTCAAGCGCGAAGCCGTCCACAACACCGTCATGAAGGCCGAGGAAGGCCTGGTCGGTCTGGTCGCCAGCGAGGCCACCAAGATCAACCTGTCCGACGCCCAGAACCATCCGGCCTATTCGTTCCGGCCGGAGACCGGCGAAGAAATCTACCACTCCTTCCTCGGCGTGCCGATCCTGCGCGCCGGAAACACGCTCGGCGTGCTGGTTGTGCAGAACCGCGCGCGGCGGACCTACACCGAGGAAGAAGAAGAGGCGCTGCAGACCACGGCGATGGTGCTCGCCGAGATGATCGCCTCGGGCGAGCTGTCGTCGCTCGCCCGCCCCGGCGCCGAGCCGGTCGCGCGCCACGCCATCCATATCGAAGGCTCGTCGCTGTCCGACGGCATCGCGCTCGGCCATGTTGTGCTGCACGAGCCGCGCGTCGTCATCACCAATGTCATCGCCGACGACGTGCCGCGTGAATTGAAGCGCCTCGACGCGGCGCTCGCTGCCCTGCGCGCCGACCTCGACCGCATGGTCGAGCATCGCGACGTCGTCGACGGCGGCGAACATCGCGACGTGCTCGAAGCCTATCGCATGTTTTCTTACGACCAGGGCTGGGCGCATAAGCTGCGCGAGGCGGTCTCGACCGGTCTCACCGCCGAAGCCGCGGTCGAGCGCGTGCAGTCCGACACCCGCGCCCGCATGCTGCGCGCGTCCGATCCCTATCTGCGCGACCGGCTGCACGACCTCGACGATCTCGCCAACCGGCTGATGCGCGTGCTGATGGGTCAGGACCACGCACCGCAGCGCGATCAGTTGCCGGACAACGCCATTCTCGTCGCGCGCTCGATGGGCCCCGCAGCGCTGCTCGACTACGACCGCAAGAAGATTCGCGGCCTCGTGCTTGAGGAAGGCGGTCCAACCTCGCACGTGTCGATCGTCGCCCGCGCGCTCGGCATTCCGGCGGTCGGCGACATCGCCAACGCCACCGGCCTCGTCGAGCAGGGCGACGCCATCATCGTCGATGGTGCCACCGGCCATGTGCATATGCGGCCGCCGCAGGACATCCAGGCGGCCTATGGCGAACGCGTCAAGCTGCGGGCGAGGCGGCAGGCGCAGTACCGCGCGCTGCGCGACAAGCCGTGCGTCACCAAGGACGGCTGCCCGATCCAGCTCATGATGAATGCCGGCCTCACCATCGACCTGCCGCATATGGTCGAAACCGGCGCGACCGGCATCGGCTTGTTCCGCACCGAGATGCAGTTCATGGTGGCGCCGACCATGCCGCGCGTGTCGGATCAGCTCGCGCTCTATCGCACCGTGCTCACCGCCGCCGACAAGCGGCCCGTCACCTTCCGCACGCTCGATATCGGCGGCGACAAGGTGCTGCCCTACATGCGCAATGTCGAGGAGGAGAACCCGGCGCTTGGCTGGCGCGCCATCCGTCTCGGCCTCGACCGCCCCGGACTGCTGCGCAGCCAGGTGCGCGCGCTGCTGCGCGCCGCCGGCGGCCGCGAACTGCGCGTGATGTTTCCGATGATCGCCACGGTCGAGGAATTCGACCAGGCCAAGAAGCTCGTCGACATGGAACTGACGCATCTGCGCCGGCACGGCCACGCGCTGCCCGAGCGCGTCCATATCGGCGCCATGCTGGAAGTGCCGTCGCTGCTGTTCCAGCTCGACGAACTGCTCGAGCGCGTCGATTTCCTCTCGGTCGGCTCCAACGACCTGATGCAGTTCCTCTATGCCGCCGACCGCGGCAACATGCGCGTCGCCTCGCGCTTCGACTTTCTGTCGGCGCCGGTGCTGCGGGCCCTGAAGGATATCGCCGACAAGGCCGGCCAGCACGGCAAGCCCGTCGCCTTGTGCGGCGAGATGGCATCGCAGCCTTTGGGCGCGATGGCGCTGGCGATTCTGGGCTATCGCACCATGTCGCTGACACCGTCCGCCGTCGGTCCGGTCAAGGCACTGCTCCTCGGCCTCGATTGCAGGAAGGGCGCCGACATGCTGTTGCCGGTGCTGGCGCAGCCGGTCGGCAGCGTGCCGATCCGCGCCAGACTCGAAGAATTCGCCCAAGCCGAAGGCCTGCCGATTTGATCGCCATTCCCGAACACCGACTCGATGCCCTGCTGCACCGCCATGCCCTGGTGGAGCGCGAACTGGCGACCGACTTGAAGCCCGACGACTACGTCAAGCTGTCGCGCGAGTTCTCGGAACTCACGCCGGTCATCGACACCATCAAGGAGTACCGCGCGACTGTCAGCGAGATCGCCGATCTCGACGCCATGATCGCCGATTCCGGCACCGACGCCGAAATGCGCCGCATGGCCGAAGCCGAGAAGCCGGCGCTGAACGAAAAGCGCGAGGCGCTGGAAAAACAGATTCGCGTCGTGCTGCTGCCCAAGGATGCGATGGACGATCACGATGCCATCCTCGAAATCCGCGCCGGCACCGGCGGCGACGAGGCGGCCTTGTTCGCCGGCGACCTGTTCCGCATGTACGAGCGCTACGCCGCGCGCCAGGGCTGGACCGTCGAGATCATTTCCATGAGCGAAGGCGCCCATGGCGGCTTCAAGGAAATCATCGCCGAAGTGCATGGCCGCGGCGTGTTCGCCAAGATGAAGTACGAATCCGGCGTGCACCGCGTGCAGCGCGTGCCCGACACCGAGGCCTCCGGCCGCATTCACACGTCGGCGGCAACCGTCGCGGTGCTGCCCGAAGTCGAGGACGTCGATATCCAGATCCGCGACGAGGATCTCAAGATCGACACCATGCGCGCGCAGGGCGCCGGCGGCCAGCACGTCAACAAGACCGAGTCGGCGATCCGCATCACCCATGTGCCCTCGGGCATCGTCGTCGCCGTGCAGGAAGAACGCTCGCAGCACAAGAACCGCGCCAAGGCGATGAAGATGCTGCGCGCCAAGCTCTATGACGAGCAGCGCTCCAAGCTCGACCGCGAGCGGTCCGCGGACCGCAAGAGCCAGGTCGGCTCCGGCGATCGCTCCGAGCGCATCCGCACCTACAATTTTCCGCAAGGCCGCGTCACCGATCACCGCATCAACCTGACGCTCTACAAATTGCCGGAAGTGATGCAGGGCGACATCGGCGACCTGATCGATGCGCTGATCACCGAGCACCAGGCGGAAATGCTGGCGGCCGAAGCCGCGGCATGAGCCTCTGTTGTCATCGTCCGCGAAGGCGGACGATCCAGCAATTTGGACGGCAATGCGCATGGGGACGTCGTTTGAAACGGTAAGTGCTGGGTCCCCGCCTTCGCGGGGACGACGATTATGCGCGTGATACCCGGACTGAAAACAGACGCCTCGATCGCCGAGACGCAGCGGCTGGTGGCGAATTCGTTTCGTCTGGCTGGCATCGACTCGCCGGAAGCCGATGCGCGCCTCCTGCTCGGCCATGCGCTGCGGCTCGATCGCACGCAATTGCTTGCGCAGTCCGATCGCCTGCTCGAAGCGCGCGAGGTCGCCTTCGTCCAGGCGCTGGCGGCGCGACGGCTCCGGCATGAACCGGTGGCGCGTATTCTCGGCCGCAAGGAATTCTGGGACCTGACGCTTCACGTCAGCGACGCGGTGCTGGTGCCGCGGCCCGAGACCGAGACCATCGTCGAGGAAGCGCTCGATCGGATCGCGCGCGACGGCCGCCAGCGCGAGCCACTGCGCATTCTCGATGTCGGCACCGGCTCCGGCGCGCTGCTGCTGGCGCTTCTTAGCGAATTGAAGAATGCCACGGGCATCGGCACGGACATCAGCATGGCCGCGATCGAGGTAGCGCGCGGCAACGCCGAGCGAAACAAACTCGATGTCCGCGCGCGGTTTGTTTGTTGCAATCTCGCCGACGGCAGCGGCGGCCGGTTCGATCTCATCGTCTCGAATCCGCCTTACATCCCGCGCACGGAGATCGCGACGCTCGAGGCCGAAGTGCGCGAATACGATCCCTTGCTGGCGCTCGATGGCGGCGCCGACGGGCTCGATTTTTACCGCGGCATCGCCCGCGAGGCGCCACAACTCCTGGCGCCGGGCGGTCATCTGGTCGTGGAACTGGGCCTCGGGCAGGAAGCGCCGGTTTCTTCCCTGTTTGAAACAGCAGGGTTAACGGTTACGCCGGCCCGGCCCGATCTGGCCGGTATTCCCCGGGCTTTGGGGGCCACGGAAGCGACAAAAAGCCGTCATGACTGAGGTGCATTAGGGCATTCCGGACGCGCCGGACGGCAAAAAACTGCTTGGAAAGGGGGCCGGAAACGACTAGCTTCCGGTTACGGAATCGACCCGCGACGGTCGCGCAGTTCCTGAAGGCCCAGGGCCAATGGCTCGGTCGGACAGCGCAAAAAACCGACGTAAAAATCGAAGTCGATTGAGCCGGTTGAAAGAACTCGGCAAACCGAACAGATCGTAGTCGACGGTAAACCGAGATCGGCAGTTGATCGAATTCGACGATAGCACATCGAAACCGACGATGACGGGTCTCACGACTTCACCAGTTGGGCGCATCGCTGTTTGAACGATGAGCGAAGAGCGCGGGCACACGAGAGTGAGATAATCGCGGACCTTTCGGGGCGGGTCCGTCACGCACGATGGAACGTGCGATTGTCAGCAGTGGGAGTTTAAACCGTTAGAGCGTCAGTTGGCGCCTGGCGGTGACGTGGAATGGGCCGGCGGCGCATGCCGCAGCCCGGGAAGAGAATTTTGGCTAGCAACAGGACGAGCATGAGAAACGGTCAGAAGCGTATGCGCGGTCGCGGCGGTGGTGGCGGCGGCGGTGGTGGCGGAGGTGGCGGCAATCATCGCAAGGGCCAGAACCCGCTGACTCGCGTTTACGAATCGAACGGGCCGGATGTGAAAATCCGCGGTACCGCTTCGCACATCGCCGAGAAATACATGCAGCTCGCGCGCGATGCGCAGGGCTCGGGCGACCCGGTGGCGGCGGAAAATTATTTTCAGCACGCCGAGCATTACTTCCGCCTGATCGCCGCGGCGCAGGAGCAGCTCCGGCAGCAGAACCCCTACTACAACCAGCAGCCGCCGCAGCAGGGCGTGCCGCAGGGTGCCGCCGACGAACACTTCGACGACGACGAACAGGAAGGCCAGCCCTTCGCCGCGCAGGATCCCGGCTTCGCGCCGCAGCCGCAGCAGGGCCAGCCTTATGTGCCGCGCGATACGCAGTTTGCGCAGCGCGCGCAGCAGCAGCCGCA
>Ga0180223_1000356_pt1 | contig 64196 bp, 59 predicted proteins | sample eDN5th30CKraftOP_FD_151337 | JGI IMG/M metagenome (GOLD analysis project Ga0180223, IMG submission 151337) | Enriched Organic Plus compost microbial communities from Emeryville, California, USA - eDNA 5th pass 30_C Kraft OP (version 2) (version 2) ... | reverse complement strand
CCGGGCGCGCTTGCCCACCGCGGTCTCGGCGGCACGCATGGCTTCATGGGGAACGTGCCGGCGTATGCCCTCTAGCATCAAGACCTCGAAAAACACCGTGCCGGCAAAGAATATCGCGGTAAACAGGTGGACGAGCAAAAGAGTGAGATGGTGCATGGCGCCGGCCGGGAATGATGATGCCTGGCCATTGTAGGCGCGGAGCCTGGCGGCAGGGGCGGTAGCCGCATGCCGGACATGGTCTTGCCGTTTGCCGGCCAGGCCGCACTGCGGGCATGGACTAAAATCGGCAGGACATGCTTTCTATACGCCGCAAGGCTCTATGCGGCAAGGGTGCCCCATGAAAAAAACGGCTTCTTTCTGTTTGAGGTTGACCGCCACCGCCGGCGTCGCCCTGATCGGCCTGGCAGGCTGCGCCAATATGCATGAAACCTCCCGGCAAAAGCCTTCCGCAATGGCGCAGGCGCAGCCGTGCGCACCGGCCGCGGCGGGCGACGCCCTGGTGGGCAACTGGATGGGCGTGCAAAAGCAAAAAGGCGTGGCGGGCGAACTGCACGTGCTGATCACGCTGCGCGCGGACGGTGCCATGGCCTATGGCGAGCAGCTCAAGCGCGGCCGCCGGCCGCCTCAGGGGCTGAACGAAACCGGCTGCTGGAACCGCCAGGGCCAGTCGCTGGTGCTGCGCACCACCCACTCGAACGGCGTTGCGGTCGAGGCGGACGACCCTATCTATACCAATCAATATGCGGTGCGGTCCGCCTCGGGCGCCAGGCTGGTCCTGGCCGGCCCCGACGGGCCGCTGGCGCTGCGGCGCATGCCCGACGACTACCGCATGCCGATGTTCTGACAGCGGCTTCAGGCCTCCAGGGCGGCCAGGCGCTGCAGCACGGTGTCGCGTCCCAGTATGGCCAGCACCGCATCGATGGCGGGGGTTTGTTTCCGGCCGGTCACGGCTACCCGCAGCGGGATGCCCAGCTTGGGCATTTTTATGTCGTGGCGGGCCAGGGTGTCGTGGATGAGCGCGCCCAGCGATTCGGCATTCCATTGCGGCAAGCCTTGCGCGGCCCGGGCGAAATCCTTCAGCAGCGCGCGCGCCTCGGGCGTCAGGTGCTGGGCCGCAAGCTCGGGCCCGGCGGGCGTGTAGTCGGCGCAGAACAGCAGTGCGCCTTCGGCCAACTGGTTCAGCGTTTCGGCGCGGTCTTTCAGCAGCGCCATGACGGCCGGCAGGTCGACGGCCCCGGGGTCGCCGCCCAGCGCCCGGATGCGCGGCGCGACGCGTTCGGCCAGGTCCTGGTCGCTGCTTTGCCGGATGTAGTGGGCGTTGACCCAGTTGAGTTTCTTGGGATCCCATTGCGCGGCCGACTTGCTGAGATTGCGCGTGTCGAACCACTGCACAAGCTGCTGGCGGTCGAACAGTTCGTCGTTGCCGTGGCTCCAGCCCAGCCGGGCCAGGTAGTTGACCATGGCCTCGGGCAGATAGCCCTGCTTGTCGTATTCCATGACGCTGACGGCGCCGTGGCGCTTGGAAAGCTTTTCGCCGTCCGGGCCCAGGATCATGGGCACGTGGCCGTATTGCGGCGGTTCGGCGCCCAGCGCGCGCAGGATGTTGATCTGGCGCGGCGTGTTGTTGACGTGGTCGTCGCCGCGCAGGACATGGGTGATGCGCATGTCCCAGTCGTCCACCACCACACAGAAATTGTAGGTGGGCGTGCCGTCCGGCCGGGCGATGATCAGGTCGTCCAGCTCCGTGTTGTCGAAGCTGATGGGCCCCTTGACCAGGTCGTTCCAGCCGGTGGCGCCTTCCTGGGGGTTGCGAAAGCGCACCACGGGCCGGCGGCCTTCGGGCACGGGGGGCAGCGTCTTGCCGGGTTCGGGCCGCCAGGTGCCGTCGTAGCGCGGCTTCAGGCCCGCGGCGCGGGCTTTTTCGCGCATGGCCTCGACTTCTTCGGGGGTGCTGTAGCAAAGGTAAGCCGAGCCTTCTTCGAGCATGCGGGCGATGACTTCGCGATAGCGGTCCATGCGCTGCATCTGGTAGAAGGGGCCTTCGTCGGGCTGCATGCCCAGCCATTGCATGCCGTCCAGAATCGCCTGCACGGCCTGCGGCGTCGAGCGCTCGAGGTCGGTGTCCTCGATGCGCAGGATGAAAACGCCCTGGTGGTGGCGCGCGAACGCCCACGAAAAAAGGGCGGTGCGGGCGCCGCCCAGGTGCAGGTAGCCGGTGGGCGAGGGGGCGAAGCGGGTGCGTATGGCTGAAGGTGTAGACGATGGCATAGGTTGTGTTTTAGGCTTTGTATTGCGCGTCGCGGGACGCCTGCCGCGCCGATGGCGGCGATTGCCGTATTTTAGGATACTGACTGCTTATTGTTGAAATGGGGCCGGTTATGCTGCGTCACCGTCTTGCCGCGCTGTTCGAGCCGCAGTCGCTGCTGGTGCTCAGCGGCCGGCCGCTGCCTGTCGCGGGCGCTTTGCCGGCCCGGCTGGCTCGCGCCGCCACATTCGTCGACGTATCCCCGGACGAGCCCATTGCTGTGCCCGATGTCCTGGGCGGCGTGGACGCGGGCGAGCGGGTGGACCTCGCCGTCGCATGCGTCGCGCCGCACAGGCTGCCCGAGGCGCTGCAGGCCTTGCGTCCGCATCGGCCGCGCGCCCTCATTCTGCTGTCCACCGAAACCGCGCCTGACAATGCGCTGGAAGACATGGTCTATTGCCGCAGCTGGGCGCGGCTGAACGACTGCGCCCTGCTGGGCCCCGGCTCTTTCGGCGTGCAGCGCCCCGCCATGCGGTTCAATCTCAGCCATATGCCGCAGCTGGCGCAGGCGGGCAGGGTGGCGCTGGTGGCGCAATCGCGTTCGCTGGTGGCGGCGGTGCTGGACTGGGCCGTGGACGTCAGGCTGGGCTTTTCCACGGTCATTTCGCTGGGCGACGAGGCCGACGTCGACGTGCCGCAGGTGCTGGACTATCTGGCCAGCGACGCGGCCACCGACAGCATCGCCCTGTATGTGGACGACGCCACGTCGGCGCGCGACCTGTCCAGCGCGCTGCGCTCGGCTGCGGGGGTCAAGCCGGTGGTGGTGCTGAAGGCCGGCCAGGGCATGCGGGACCGCGATGCGGGCGAAGCCGTCTTCAACGCCCTGCTGCGCCGGGTCGGGGCGGTGCGTGTGCCGTATTTCGTGCAGCTGTTTTCGGCCATCAAGGTCCTGCGCTACACCCACCGGCCCAGAGGGCGGCGCATCGCCCTGTTTTCCAATGGCGCGGGGGCGGCGCAGCTGGCCCTCAATGTCATGGGCCCCGCGCATCCGGTATTCGGCGCCGAGCTGTCCCAGGCCTGCGTGAAGGCGCTGCGCGAGCTGCTGGGCGTCCATGCGCAGGTGGACAACCCCGTGGTGGCGCCCGTGCCCCTGACGCCGGCCATCGTCCAGAAGGCGGTCGAGCTGCTGGCGGCGGATACCGGGGTGGACGGCGTCCTGGTGCTGCTGGCGCCGGACCCGCTGGCCGACATGGAGGCCGTGGCGCGCCAGCTTGCCATGGTTGCGCCGGCCGCGCGCAAGCCTGTCATCACCTGTTTCATGGGCGAGGACACGGTGCGGCCCTTGCGCCACCTGCTGGACGACGTGGGCACGCCAGCCTTCCGCACGCCGGAGTCCGCCGCCAATGCCTTCGGCGTGCTGGCTTCGTATCACTACAACCAGGTGCTGTCGCAGCAGACGCTGCCGCCCGAGCCGCTCAGCCGCCCGCCGCTGCTGGACGAGGCGCGCGAACTGCTGCGCGCCGCCCGGTCGCAGGGACGCTCGGCCCTGACCGAGGCCGAGTGCTGGACGCTGCTGGAGTATTTCCATGTGCCCGTGCAGCGTCCGCCCGGCCATGCGCAGCAGGGGGGCTGGCCCGGCGACGAGCCGCTGATGGCCATCCACGTGCGTCGCGATCCCCTGTTCGGGCCCTACATCAAGTTCGGCGCGGGGGGCGCCGGCGCGGCTTCCAGCAACGATCGGGCGGTGGAGCTGCCCCCGCTGAACGGTTTTCTGGCCCGGCAGCTGGTCGAGCGCAGCGCCATCTGGAACCGCATGCTGTCGCGCGACATGACGCCCGCCGCCTTCGACAGCCTGCAGGAAAGCCTGGAACGCATCTCGGACTTGGCCAGCGAACTGCCCGAAGTCGACAGCCTGATGCTGGACCCGATGGTGGCCGGTAGCATGCATGTAACGGCCTACGCCGTGCGCGTGCAGTTGTCGGCCGATTTAGGCGAGGCCTTGCCGGACGCCACGCGCTACAGGCACATGGCCATCCATCCTTATCCGCGGCGGCTGGCGCAGACCAAGCGTTTCGACGACGGCAGGCGCTGGGTGATGCGGCCCATCCGCCCCGAGGACGCCGAGCCGTTGCAGGAGTTCATCCGCGGCCTGTCGGACGAATCCCGCTACATGCGCTTCGTGTCCATGCTGCGCGAACTGACCCCCCGCATGCTGGCGCGCTATACGCGCATCGACTACGACCGCGAAGTGGCGCTGGTGGCCGCGGTGCAGGTGCCCAACCCCGAACACCGGGGCCATCCGCGCGAACAGATCATCGGCTTTGCGCATTACCTGCGCCATCCCGACGGCCGGGGCGCGGAATACGCCCTGGTCATCGGCGACGAATGGCAGCGCCGCCGCCTGGGGACCGAGCTGATGCACGGCCTGATCCAGGCGGCCCGGATGCAGGGGCTCTCTTATATAGATGGCTATGTGCTGACAGGCAACCGCGCCATGCTGCAGCTGATGCTGCGCCTGGGGTTCCGCAACGACCCCATCGAGGAAGACCCCGCGACGCGGCGGGTGTGGCTGGAGCTTTAGCCGGGGGAACTGCACGCTTGCCAAGGTGTGCGGCAGGTGCCGGGTGTGGCACGCCTACGCCAGCACCTGCTTCAGGAAAGCCGCGATGTCGTGGATTTCGTCCAGGCACACCGAGTGCGGCATGGGGTAGGTTTTCCAGGTGACCGCGTATCCCAGCGCCTGCAGCTGGCGGCACGAGGCCTGGGCGCGCTGGAAGGGCACCACGGGGTCCTGCGTGCCGTGGGCCATGAAAATGGGGGTGTCCAGGTTGGCCTGGCTGCGCTCGGTTTCCAGCGTGTCTGCGATGGGCAGATAGCCCGACAGGCCCACCAGCCCGGCCAGGCGCTCTTCCAGCCGCAGGCCGGTATGCAGCGTCACGGCGCAGCCCTGCGAAAACCCGGCCAGCACGATGTTGGCGGCGGGAATGCCGCGCCGGTTCTCGCGCCGGATCAGGGCCTGCACCGCCTGTTCCGACTGCCGTATGCCCTGGGCGTCTTCGCGCTGCGCCAGGTCGGCATTGCGGATGTCGTACCACGAGCGCATGGCCATGCCGCCGTTGATGGTGACCGGCTGCACCGGCGCGTGGGGAAACACGAAGCGGATGGTGGGGGCGTCCTGCAGGCGCAGTTCGGGCACGATGGGCGCGAAGTCATTGCCGTCGGCGCCCAGGCCGTGCAGCCAGATGACCGCATGGGTGGGATGGTGCCCGGTTTCGATTTCAAGGGCGTCCAGAAGGTCAGGGTTCATGTCGTGGCGTCGTCTAGGGTTTTCAGGGCCTGGAACAGTGCGCGGTAATGCTTGCGCTGCGGTTCGCGGCCGGCAGGCAGGGCCGCATTGTTGCGGGCCTCCTTGCGGCCTTCGCGTATCAGGGTGCGCAAATGCTGGACGTCGGCGCCGGGATAGTCGCGCAGCAATTCCGTCAGGGCGTCGTCGTCCTTGAGCAGCAGGTCGCGCAGGGCCTCGAGCCGGTGCAGCGAGCGCGTCTGTTCGCGTGAGCCGTGCTCCCATGTGTGCAATTGCGCGCGTATGGTTTCGGCGTCCGCGTCGCGCATCAGCTTGCCCACATAATGCACCTGGCGGCGCAGGCCTTCGCGGCTGGTGGTTCGCTGCGCCAGGCGGATGGCATCGTACAGCTTCTCGGACAGCGGCAGTTGCCTGAGCTGATCGGCGGACAGGTCGACCAGTTGCCTGCCCAGGTCGAGCAGGGCATGCATCTCGCGCTTGACCTGCGTTTTGCTGGGGCGCTCGTCTTGGGGCCGGATGTCGTCGGAAGGGGCTGAGTCGGGGGGCATGGCGGCAAAAAATGAATCCTTGATTAGCGATATGATAACTGTCCAACGTCGATACGAGCAGCAATGAGCGATTACCCTTCTTCTCATTTACCCATCCAGGAAAACCAGGCCCATTTCCGCCAGCTGGTGCAGCAGGCGCTGGACTATGCGCGCGCGCTGGGCGCTTCGGATGCGGCCGCCGAGCTTTCCGAAAGCCGCGGCCTGTCGGTGTCGGTGCGCAACCAGGACATCGAGACCGTCGAGCAGACCCGCGACCGCTCTCTGGACGTCACGGTCTTCGCCGGCCAGCAGCGCGGCTCGGCCTCCACGTCCGACTTCTCGGACCAAGCGCTGCGCGAAACCGTCGACGCCGCCTGGCACATTGCGCGCTACACGGCCGCCGACCCCTGCGCGGGGCTGCCCGAGGCCGACGACCTGGCCACCGAATTCCCCGACCTGCGCCTGCACCATCCCTGGGATATCGCCACCGAGGACGCGGCCCGCATCGCGCTCGAGGCCGAGCGCGCCGCCCGGGCGGTCAGCCCCCTGGTCACCAACACCGACGGCGCGTCGGTGGGCACCTTCGAAGGGCATTTCGTGCTGGGCAACAGCCGCGGCTTCATGGGCGGCTACCCCTATTCGCGGCACACCATCTCGGTGGCGCCCATCGCGGGGCGGGGCAGCGGCATGCAGCGCGACTACTGGTATACCTCCAGCCGCGATCCCGCCCTGCTCGCCGACCCCGCCGCCGTGGGGCGCTACGCGGCGCAGCGCACGCTGGCGCGGCTTTCGGCAAGGCGCATCAAGACAGGCCGCTTTCCGGTGCTGTTCGAGGCGCCGCTGGCCGTGGGGCTGCTGGGTGCGCTGGTGCAGGCCGCCAGCGGCGGGGCCCTGTACCGCAAGGCCAGCTTTCTGGTCGGCTCGCTGGGCAAGCCGGTGTTGGCCGACCACCTGGACGTGGCCGAAGACCCGCATATCCCGGGCGCCATGGGCAGTTCGCCCTTCGACGAAGAAGGCGTGCGCACCCGCGCGCGCGACCTGGTGGCGGGCGGCGTGCTGCAGGGCTATTTCCTGTCGTCGTACACCGCGCGCAAGCTGAACATGAAGACCACCGGCAACGCCGGCGGTTCGCACAACCTGACCCTGTCCTCGCGGCTGACGCGGCCGGACGACGATCTGGACGCCATGCTCAAGAAAATGGGCACGGGCTTCCTGGTCACCGAACTGATCGGCCAGGGGGTCAACTACGTGACGGGCGACTACTCGCGCGGGGCTTTCGGCTATTGGGTGCGCAACGGCCGGATCCAGCATGCCGTGCAGGAAGTCACCATCGCCGGCAACCTGGCCGACATGCTGCGCCAGATCGTGGCCGTCGGCGCCGATGCCATCACGCGCGGCTCCAAGACCACCGGTTCCATCCTGATCGAACAGATGGCCATCGCGGGGCAGTAGGCCGGATGCGGTGTACCATGCGCCTGAGCCGGGCCAGTCCTGCGCGACAGCCCGGCGCGCCGTGTTCAATGCGAAACCGAAAGGAGCATCTTTCATGCAACGCCGTTCATTCCTGAAGAAGGCCGGCCTGGGCGCTGTCGCGGCGCGGCCGTGGCGGCGCCCGCCGTGGCGCAGGGCAACCCCAAGATAAGCTGGAAAATGACCACCACCTACAGCCCGACGCTTCCGGCGCTGTACGGCGCCGCGCAGGCCTTCTGCAAGATGGTCGAGGAGGCGACCGAAGGCAATTTTTCCATCCGCCTGTACCCGGCCGGCGAAATCGTGCCCGGCTTCGGCGTGATGGACGCCGTCACCACCAATACCGTCGAATGCGGCTTCACGGCCTCTTACTACTATTACGGCAAGGACCCGGCCCTGTGTTTCGACACGGCCGTGCCCTTCGGCCTGAACGTGCGCCAGCTGGATGCCTGGATGAGCAAAGGCGGCGGCCTGGAACTGATGCGCCAGTTGTTCGCGCCGCGCCACATCGTCAATTTCCCCATGGGCAACACCGGCACCCAGATGGGGGGCTGGTACCGCAAGCAAATTGCCTCGGTGGCCGACCTGAAGGGCGTCAAGATGCGCACCGCGGGCTTTGCCGGCGAGGTGCTGGCGCGCATGGGGGTGGTGCCTCAGCAGATACCGCCCAGCGACATCTATGCCTCGCTGGAAAAAGGCACGCTGGACGCCGTGGAATTCGTCGGCCCGCTGGACGACGAGAAGCTGGGGCTGCAGAAAGTGGCCAAATATTATTACTACCCCGGCTGGTGGGAGGGCTCGGCCCAAGTGTCCCTGTACATCAATGACGCCGTCTACGACAAGCTGCCCAAGCATTACCAGGCCATCATCGCCATGGCCAGCCGCTATGCCGGCGAACAGATGACCGCCGCCTATGACGCGGGCAATTCCGCCGCCCTGCGCCGGCTGATCGCCAGCGGCGCCGTGCTCAAGGCTTTCCCGCGCGACGTCATGGATACCGCCTTCCAGGTGTCCAACGCGGTGTACAAGGAGTTCTGCGACAAGGACCCCATGTTCAAGAAAGTGCACGACAGCTACATGGCCTTCCGCGACGACGTGGCGCCGTGGTTCCGCCTGGCCGAAGGCTCTTACGACAACTACCTGGGCATTGCCCTGGCCAATGCGCGCAAATAACTTCGCCGCGCCGGCGCCGCCCGCCGCGGGGGCTGAAGTGGCGTTCATGCCGGCCCCCCCGGGGCCGGCCGGCAACCATGCCGGGACAGGCCCCCGATTTGCCTGCTGCGGATGCGGGCCTTTCATGAGATTCCAATGGTCGGGCCGCAAAGCATGGAAAAACAAGAACATATATGTTAATATGGCCGGCTTTTCTGGTATTTTCATTGCACGGGCGAGGCACAACGCTTAGGCAAAACCAGAAAACCTCTGTGCGCCGGGTGGTCCGGCATGCGCATTTTCATTTATTAGGAACCATCATGAAGACCTTCGTGGCCAAGCCGCATGAAGTCAAACGTGACTGGTACGTGATTGACGCCAAGGGCAAAGTCCTGGGTCGTGTGGCCAGCGAAGTCGCACGCCGTCTGCGCGGCAAGCACAAGCCGGAATTCACGCCTCACGTTGACACCGGCGATTACATCGTCATCATCAACGCAGCCGACATCGTCGTTACCGGTAACAAGGCGCAAGACAAGCGCTACTATCGCCACTCCGGGTATCCCGGCGGCATTACCGAGACCAACTTCGAGAAAATGCAGCAGCGTTTTCCGGGCCGCGCCCTGCAAAAGGCGGTCAAAGGCATGCTGCCCAAGGGTCCGCTGGGTTATGCCATGGCCAAGAAACTCAAGGTTTACGCAGGCGCCGAGCATCCCCATTCCGCTCAGCAGCCCAAACCTCTGGAAATCTAAGGATAGGTCATGATCGGTAATTGGAACTACGGAACCGGCCGCCGCAAGACATCTGTGGCGCGCGTGTTCTTGAAAAAAGGTTCGGGCAAAATCGTGGTTAACGGCAAGCCCGTCGATGAATACTTCGCTCGCGAAACCGGTCGCATGATCGTTCGCCAGCCGCTGGAACTGACGGGCCACCTCGAGTCCTTCGATTTCCACATCAACGTGCACGGCGGCGGCGAAAGCGGCCAGGCCGGTGCGGTGCGCCACGGCATCACGCGCGCCCTCATCGACTACGACGAAACCCTCAAGTCGTCCCTGAAGCAGGCCGGCCTCGTCACGCGCGATGCGCGCGAAGTCGAGCGCAAAAAGGTCGGCTTCCACAAGGCGCGGCGCCGCAAGCAGTTCAGCAAGCGCTAAGGCGTCTTGCGCGGTTTTTGCCGGCGGGCAGGGGTGTCAAGCCCCGGAACCGCGGCAAGACAGACGGCTCCGGCTTCGGCCGGGGCCTTTTGCTTTTTCGCCGCCGAGCGGCATGCGGGCCGCGAGGCGGACAGCAAGCCGAAGGCGCGGCGTGGGGGCTCCTTATTCGCTGACTGCGGCAGGGTTATGGCCCGCTGCCGGCCCCGCTTGTTGCATAATCTAGTTTTCAGCTCTTTTTCCGGACATCACCATGGCAGCGGCAGCAGGTTCACGCATCAAGGTCGGCATCGTAGGCGGGACGGGGTACACGGGCGTGGAATTGCTGCGCCTGCTGGCCCAGCATCCCGGCGTGCAATTGACGGCCATCACCTCGCGCAAAGAGGACGGCATGCCTGTGGCCGACATGTTCCCCAACTTGCGGGGGCGGGTCGATCTGCGCTTCCAGACCCCGGAACACGCCGCCCTGGACCAATGCGACGTGGTGTTCTTCGCCACGCCCCATGGCGTGGCCATGGCCCAGGCGCAGTCGTTGCTGCAAAGCGGGGTGCGCATCATCGACCTGGCGGCCGATTTCCGCTTGCGGGACACCGCCGTCTTCGAACAGTGGTACAAAATGCCCCATGCCTGCCCGGACATCCTGGCTGAATCGGTCTACGGCCTGGTCGAGCTGAACCGCCGGCGCATCGCCCAGGCGCGGGTGGTGGCCAACCCCGGCTGCTATCCCACCACGGTCATCCTGGGGCTGCTGCCCTTGCTGGAAGGCGGGCGCCAACTGGTCGATACGGCGCATCTCATCGCCGACGCCAAGTCGGGCGTGTCGGGCGCCGGGCGCAAGGCCGAAGTCTCCACGCTGTTCTCCGAGGCCAGCGACAATTTCAAGGCCTATGGCGTGGCGGGCCACCGCCATCACCCCGAAATCTCCGAGCAACTGGACAATATCGCCGGCCGCCAGGTGGGGCTGACCTTCGTGCCGCATCTGGTGCCCATGATCCGCGGCATGTTCTCCACCTTGTACGCGCGCATCCTGCCCGAGGCCCTGGATACCGATTTCCATGCCCTGTACCGGCAGCGCTACGCGAACGAGCCCTTCATCGACGTCATGCCGGCGGCCAGCCTGCCCGAGACCCGCTCGGTGCGGGCCTCCAACAATCTGCGCATCGCCGTGCACCGGCCGGGCGGGGGCGACCAGCTCGTGGTGCTGGTCGTGCAGGACAACCTCGTCAAGGGGGCGTCGGGCCAGGCGGTGCAGAACATGAACCTCATGTTCGGCCTGCCCGAGTCCACCGGGCTGGATCATATTGCCGTCCTGCCCTGAGCTTTTCGCGAACTTGCGCGCGTCCGGGCTGTCTGTGCTAGCATGAACGAAGAACAGCCGGTACCGCAGCCCCCCTCGCCACAGCCTCGCCGCCCGGGCCGGGCCGCGCGCTGGGCATGGACAGTGCTGGCGCTGGCTATCGGGGCTGCCCTGGGCTATGTCTTGGCGCAGCGGGCGCTGACCGACGAGGCCGGGCGGCGCTACCAGGCCCTCAAAACCCGGTTCGACGCCGCCGAAACCCAATTGCGCGAGACCCGGCGGGCCCTGCAGTCGCATGTCGACACGCTGCAGGGCCAGCTGCTCATAGAGGAAGGCACCCGCAAAAGCCTGGAAACGGCGCTGGAATCCACCCAGAACGACCTGGCACGGGCGCGCGACCAGCTGGCTTTTTTCGACCGGCTGCTTCCGCCCGGCCCTAACGGTTCCGTCAGCATACGGGCTCTTGATATCGAGCCCCACGGCCCCACCTTGCAATACAAGGTGTTGCTGATGCGCAATGCCCCCGGAAGCGAAGCCTTCCAGGGCACGATGGAATTTACCGCAACTGGCTTGCAAGACGGGAAACCGGCTAAAATAAAGCTTAAACCCGCCACGGCCGCGCCGGCCCCGGATGGCGCCCAGGGCGAACCTGGCGTCCCCATGGCGCTCAATTTCGAGCAATTCCAGCGTAGCGAGGGCCTGCTCAATCTTCCGCGGGGCTTTGTTCCCGCCGCGGTCACGCTGGCCGTCCTGGAAGGCAATACGGTCCGTGCATCGCGCAGCATAAATTTGCCCTCTGCCGATTAGCTTCTACAATATGCGGAAGCCGTCCAGACTGTTTTCATTTTGCAGCCGTCCGGCTGCCGGAGTACCAAATGACCACCCTTACTGAATCCGTCGACCTGCAGGCGCCCCCGCCCGCCCTCATTTTTACCGACGCCGCCGCGGCCAAGGTCAAGGACCTGCTGGCCGAAGAAGGCAACCCTGAGCTCAAGCTGCGCGTCTTCGTGCAGGGCGGGGGGTGTTCGGGCTTCCAGTATGGCTTCACCTTCGATGAAACCGTCAACGAGGACGACACCACCATCGACAAGGAAGGCGTGCAACTGTTGATCGACCCCATGAGTTTCCAGTATCTGTTCGGCGCCGAAATCGACTACAAAGACGACCTGGAAGGCGCCCAGTTCGTCATCCGCAACCCCAACGCTACATCCACCTGCGGTTGCGGCTCGTCTTTTTCGGCCTGACGCCGCGCCCCGCCCGGGGGGGCTGTTCAGGCTGGGGCTTCAGGCCGGATAGCGGCCGCCCAGCACACGGGGGCCGCGGGCCCCCGTTACTTCCGGCACGCCGGCCGGCACCCCTTGCACATGGGCCCATGCCAGCCAGGCAAAGGCCAGGGCTTCCACCAGCTGCACCGGCACGCCCAGCTCGGTGGTCGGTATGACCGGCCTGCCCAGGCGCCGTTGCAGTGCCTGCATCAGACTTTCGTTCAGGGCCCCGCCGCCGCAGGCCAGCACTTCGCGCGCATCCGGCGCATGGGCCTCGATGGCGCGCGCCACCGTGCAGGCGGTCAATTCCTGCAGCGTGGCCTGCACATCCTGGTCGGGGATGCGGGCATCCGCAAAGCCGGCCAGCCGGCTGGCCAGCCAGCCGCGATTGAAAAGATCGCGCCCCGTCGACTTGGGCGGGGGCAGGGAAAACCAGGGTTCACCGTCCAGCAAGGCGTCCAGCAGAGGCTGCGCCGGACGGCCGGTGGCGGCCCAGCGCCCGCCCGCATCATAGCCATCGCCTGTTTTTTCGCGGCACCACAGATCCAGCAGCACATTTGCGGGGCCGGTGTCGAAGCCGCGCGGCCCCAGGCCGGGCCGCAGCAGCGTGACGTTGGCGATGCCGCCCAGGTTGAGCACCGCCCGCGGATGGCCGCAGCCGAACACCGCGTGGTGGAACGCCGGCACCAGCGGCGCGCCCTGGCCGCCGGCCGCGATATCGCGGGAGCGGAAATCGGCGATGACGTCGATGCCGGTCAGTTCGGCCAGCAGGGAGGGCGCGTTGAGCTGGATGGAATACCCCGCCTGCGGGTCGTGGCGCACGGTCTGCCCGTGGGCCCCGATGGCCGTGATCGCGGCGGGGGGCGTGTCGGCCTTGTCCAGCAGTTGCCGGCACGCCCGGGCATACAGCCCGGCCAGTTCGTTGGCGGCCAGCGCGGCGCGCGCCAGTTCATTGGCGCCGGCCGAGTTCAGGCGCAGGAATTCGTCGCGCAGGGCGGGGGGCATGGGCAGGGAGGCGCTGGCCAGAATGGCCGGCCTGCCGCTGGCGGGGAACTGAGCCAATACAGCGTCCACGCCATCCATGCTGGTACCCGACATCAGGCCGATGAACAGAGGGCCGGATGCCGGGGCGGATGCGCGGGAGGCGGACATGGCTATGGCTGAATGCCGGCGGGGGCTGTCGGGGCCTGAGCGTCAACAGGCCCTAGCGGCTTGCCAGTTGGACGTTGCCGTCCTGCAGGGCGGCAAGCATCTGCAGGTGCTGCCTGTAGCCGGCCAGCGCGGTCTGGAAGGCCTTGTGGTCGGCGCCTTTGAGCGTGCGCGCGACAGGCAGCGTCACGGACAGCGGATCGACGGGCGTGTTGTTCACGCGGAATTCGTAGTGCAGGTGGGGGCCGGTGGCCCAGCCGGTGGCGCCGACGTAGCCGATAAGCTGCCCCTGCCGGACCTTGCTGCCTTGTTTGAGGCCCTTGGCGAATGCGCGCTGGTGGGCGTACAGGGTGGAATACTTGCCGTCGTGCTTCAGGATGATGACGTTGCCGTAGCCGTTCTGCCGGCCGATGAAGGCGACGGTGCCGTCCGCCGTGGCATGGATGGGCGTGCCGCTGGGCGCGGCATAGTCCACGCCCTTGTGGCCCACCCAATTGCCGTGCAGGGGGTGCTTGCGCATGCCGAAGGTGGAACTGATGCGGGTGAACTTGAGGGCGGTGCGCAGGAAGGCGCCCTTCATGCTGCGTCCGTCGAAGTCGTAATAGCCGCCCCTGCCGTCTTTGGGTGCGAACCAGACGGCCTGGTAGGTTTTGCCGCCGTTGTTGAATTCCAGCGCCAGCACGCGTCCGGCCCCGACCTCTTTGCCCTGATGGGTATGGGTTTCGTAGATGACACGGAAGCGGTCGCCCTGGCGCAGGCCGCGCACGAAATCGATTTTGCTGCTCAGGATGTCGGCCATCTGCAGCGTGATGCCGTCGGGGATGCCCGCGGCGTCGGTGGCGCCGAACAGAGAGCTTTCGATCTGGCCCTCGGCGATGCGCATCTGGGTGTCGGCGGCCTGCGTTTTTTCGGCGGCGGTAAAGCGCTGCGGGCCGGAGTGCCGGATTTCCAGCCACTTGGACACGAAGCGGCCGTTGTCGGTGGTGGCCGGCGTATGGTAGTAGCGCAGCCATGCCAACTGGCCGTGCTGGTCCAGGGCGGCCTGCACGCTGCGGCCCGGGTACAGTTTGTAGATGGAGCGCGCAGATTTGTCGTGGGTCAGGAAGCCCAGCAGGCCGGGTTCCTGGACGTTCAGGCGCTGCAGGATGGCCGCCAGGGTGTCGCCCGGGCGGATCCGGGTTTCGTCGATGAAGGGGGCGGAGAACCCGTCGGCGGCGGAGAGGTCCAGGGATTCGGGCAGCGCCAGCTTGAGGCGGGCCTCGGAAAGTGGCGGCATGCGCGCGTCGGCGGGAGGCTTTACGACGGCCAGCGCCGCGGCGGCGGCGAAGAGGCCAAGGGCCACCAGGGCAAGGCCGCCTGTGATGTAGTGGTGGCGATTGTGCGGCCGGATGGCCTGGCCGGCTGATGAGGGAGTAGCGGGGTTCCCTTTGTTGAGCATAAAACTAAAGCCTGGTTCGGGGTATTTCGATAAATGGAGGCGTCCAGAAAGTAAATACACTTCAGGGCGGCGGGCAGCGCAGCAAAATCAGCCCGGCCCAAACACTCTGATAATATGGTGTTGCGCCAAGCGCGGGTTTTTCAACGCGGTGGTTTAACGCGTTATGCTAGCGCATTCGTTTCATTTTTTCGAGTTTTTTTTCGCTTTATTTATCCAGCCTGGTTTGATATGTCGCGCCCAGAAGCCCCCATTACGCCCGAAGTTGAAGCCGATTTACGCACAGTAAAACGAGGATGCGACGAACTGCTGGTGGAGGCCGAGTTCGCCTCCAAGCTGGCGCGCAGCCGCGCCACCGGGCAGCCGCTGCGCATCAAGCTGGGCCTGGATCCGACCGCGCCCGACATCCACCTGGGCCACACCGTGGTGCTCAACAAGATGCGCCAGTTGCAGGACCTGGGCCATACCGTCATTTTCCTGATCGGCGACTTCACCTCCATGATCGGCGACCCCAGCGGGCGCAACGCCACCCGCCCGCCGCTCACCGCCGAACAGATCCAGGAAAACGCCAAGACCTACTATGCCCAGGCCAGCCTCGTGCTGGACCCCTCCCGGACGGAAATCCGCTACAACTCCGAATGGTGCGACCCGCTGGGCGCGCGCGGCATGATCCAGCTGGCTTCGCGCTATACGGTGGCGCGCATGATGGAGCGCGAGGACTTCACGCGCCGCTTCAAGGGCGGCATCCCCATTTCGGTGCACGAGTTCCTTTATCCCCTGATGCAGGGCTACGATTCGGTGGCGCTCAAGGCCGACCTGGAACTGGGCGGCACCGACCAGAAGTTCAACCTGCTGGTGGGGCGCGAACTGCAGAAGGAATACGGCCAGGAGCCCCAGTGCATCCTGACCATGCCGCTGCTGGAAGGCACGGACGGCGTCGACAAGATGTCCAAGTCCAAGGGCAACTACATCGGCATCACCGAAGCGCCCGATTCCATGTTCGGCAAGCTGATGTCGATTTCGGATACGCTGATGTGGCGTTATTATGAATTGCTGTCCTTCCGTTCGCTGGACGAGATCGCCCTGCTTGAAAAACAGATACGGGACGGCGCCAACCCGCGCGACACCAAGGTGATGCTGGCCCAGGAAATCGTCACGCGCTTTCATTCCGCGCAGGCCGCGCACGATGCATTGGCCCGGTTCGAAGCGCGCTTCCGCGACGGCGCCATCCCCGACGACATGCCCGAGGTGCAGGTGGCCGGCGCGCCGCTGGGCATTCTGAAGGTGCTGCGCGAGGCGGGGCTGGCGGCCTCGGGCGCCGAGGCGCAGCGCAATGTCGAACAGGGCGGGGTGCGGGTGGACGGCAGCCGCGTCGAGGACAAGGCCCTGCAACTTCCGGCTGGCGCCTACGTGATACAGGTGGGCAAGCGCAAGTTCGCCCGCGTGAGGCTCAATGGCCAGCCCAACAAGGAGTCGTGATGAAGCTTTCCAGCAACTCGTTTGTGGATCAATTGTTCATGTCCGAACGCAACGCGTTCGGCAAGATAGACGGCCCCGCGCACGTGGCCCTGGCGGGCAATGCCAACCCGCACCTGGCCTGGCAGCAGGCCCCCAAGGGCACCCAGTCCTTCGCTGTCATCTGCCACGATCCGGACGTGCCCAGCAAGCCCGACGACGTCAACCAAGAGGGCCGCGAAGTGCCGGCCGACCTGCCGCGCGTGGATTTCTACCATTGGGTGCTGGTCGACATCGCGCCGGGCGTCACCGAGATTGCCGAGGGCGCCTATTCCAGCGGCATCACGCCGCGCGGCAAGGGCGGGCCGCTGGCGCCCAACGACACCCGCCAGGGCCTCAACGACTACACGGGCTGGTTTGCCGCCGACCGCGACATGAACGGCGATTATTTCGGCTACGACGGCCCGTGCCCGCCCTGGAACGACGCCATCGTCCATCGCTATATCTTCACTCTGTATGCGCTGGACATCGCCGAAGTGCCCGTCGAGGGCAAGTTCACCGGGGCCGACGTGCTCAAGGCCATTCAGGGCCATGTGCTGGCCCAGGCCTCCATGACCGGCCTGTATACGCTGAACCCAAGGCTGCTGCCCCACGCCGACTGATTCCGGCAGGTTTTGTTTTTTTGCCGCCGGGCCTGGCGCGGGGGCATTTTTTCCCCGCCGGGCTGCCCCAAGGCTCGGCGCCCCGGCAAAAAAGCGCCCCCGGCCGCGGGACATGAGCAATCCTCATGCTGGCTTGAAGCCTTTGCGCGCCGCGGGCCTGTTTCGCCGTCCAGAGGCTTTGTTTGCCGCCGGAAGCGGCCCCGGCGGCGGCCGGCCGGGCCATTCGCGCTAAAATGGCGGGCATTGTTCCGCTATACCCATCACCCTAGGATCCTCCATGTTTGACCGTTCCCGCACGCTTGACCAAGTCGACCCCGACCTCTGGGCTGCCATCCAGAAGGAAAACGTCCGCCAAGAGCAGCACATCGAACTGATCGCCTCGGAAAACTACACCAGCCCCGCCGTCATGCAGGCGCAGGGCACCCAGCTTACCAACAAGTATGCCGAAGGCTATCCGGGCAAGCGCTACTACGGCGGCTGCGAATACGTGGACATGGTCGAACAGCTGGCCATCGACCGCCTGAAGCGGCTGTTCGGCGCCGAGGCCGCCAATGTGCAGCCCAATTCGGGTTCGCAGGCCAATCAGGGTGTGTACATGGCCGTGCTCAAGCCCGGCGACACGGTATTGGGCATGAGCCTGGCCGAAGGCGGCCACCTTACCCACGGCTCGTCGGTCAACGCTTCGGGCAAGCTGTACGACTTCAAGTCCTACGGCCTGAACGACAAGGAAGAAATCGACTACGACCAGCTGGAGCGGCTGGCCAAAGAACACCGTCCCAAGCTCATCGTCGGCGGCGCCTCGGCCTATGCGCTGCGCATCGATTTCGAGCGCATGGCGCGCATTGCGCACGACAACGGCGCGCTGTTCATGGTGGACATCGCGCACTACGCGGGCCTGGTGGCGGGCGGCGCCTACCCCAACCCCTTTCCGCATGCCGACTTCGTCACATCCACCACGCACAAGTCGCTGCGCGGCCCGCGCGGCGGCGTCATCATGATGAAGGCCGAATTCGAGAAAATCATCAACTCGGCCATCTTCCCCGGCATTCAGGGCGGCCCGCTGATGCACGTCATTGCCGGCAAGGCCGTGGCCTTCCAGGAAGCCCTGCAGCCCGGCTTCAAGGAATACGCCGCCCAAGTAGTCAAGAACGCCGACGTGCTGGCGCGCACGCTGGTCGAGCGCGGCCTGCGCATCGTCTCGGGGCGCACCGAAAGCCACGTCATGCTGGTCGACCTGCGCTCCAAAGGCATCACCGGCAAGGACGCCGAGGCGGCCCTGGGCAAGGCGCACATCACCGTCAACAAGAACGCCATTCCCAACGACCCCGAGAAGCCGTTCGTCACCAGCGGCGTGCGCCTGGGCACCCCGGCCATCACCACGCGCGGCTTCAAAGAAGGCGAGACCGAACTGACCGCCCACCTGATCGCCGACGTGCTGGACAACCCGAACAGCGACACTGTCATCGCCGACGTGCGCGCGCGAGTCAACGAACTGACCTCGCGCCTGCCGGTGTACAGCTAGCAAACACGCAGCCCCGCCGCAAGGCGGGGCCAGGCTGCCATGAAATGTCCTTTCTGTAGCAGTTTCGATACGCAGGTCATCGATTCCCGGGTTTCCGAGGAGGGCGACACGATCCGCCGCCGCAGGCGCTGCGCCGCCTGTGAGCGGCGCTTCACGACCTACGAGCGGGTAGAGCTGGTGATGCCGGCGGTGGTCAAGCGCAACGGCACGCGCACCGAATTCGACGAAGGCAAGTTGCGCGGCAGCCTGAACCTGGCCTTGCGCAAGCGCCCCGTCAACACCGAAGACGTCGATGCCGCCGTGGCGCGCATCGAGGAAAAACTGCTGACCAGCGGGCAGCGCGAGATCAGCTCCGGCAGCCTCGGCGAGCTGGTCATGGCGGAACTGAAAAAACTCGACCAGGTGGCCTATGTGCGCTTCGCATCCGTATACAAAAGCTTCGAGGACATCGGCGAGTTTGTCAAAGCCATCGACGAAATCAAGGTGCCGCCGGCGCGCCCCGGCGATGCCGAGTAGCCGCGGGCGGGCCTAGCGATGGCCACGCATGGCCTTTCGCCGGCGCCGGGCCCGGCCGACGACCAGGCGTCCCAGGACGAACACTGGATGCGCCAGGCCATCGACCTGAGCCTGGGGGCACTGTACGTCACTTCGCCCAATCCGCGCGTGGCCTGCCTTATTGTGCGGGACGGGCGGCTGCTGGCCAGCGGCGTCACGCAAGCGGTCGGCGGCCCGCACGCCGAAGTCATGGCGCTGCGCCAGGCCGCCGAGCGCGGCTTGGACGTCGCGGGGGCCACCTTCTACGTCACGCTGGAGCCCTGCAGCCATCACGGCCGCACGCCGCCGTGCGTCGACGCGCTGATCGCGGCGCGGGCGGGGCGCGTGGTGGTGGCCATGTCCGACCCCAATCCGCTGGTCGGCGGGCGCGGCCTGGGCAAGCTGGTCCAGGCCGGCATCCCCGTCCGCGCCCCGGTATGCGCCGAGGAGGCGCTGGCCGTCAACCCCGGCTTCGTGGCGCGCATGACGCGCAAGACCCCCTGGCTGTGGCTGAAGACGGCGGCCTCGCTGGACGGCGGCACGGCGCTGCGCAACGGCGCCTCCCAATGGATTACCGGGCCGCAGGCGCGCGCCGACGGCCACCACTGGCGCGCGCGCAGCTGCGTGGTGCTGACCGGCGCGGGCACGGTCCTGGCCGACAATCCCCGCATGGACGTGCGCGAGGTGCAGACCCCGCGCCAGCCATACAAGGCCGTCATCGACACGCGGCTGAGCGTGCCCGAGGACGCGCGCATCTTCGACGGCACGAAAACCTGGGTGTTCACCGCCAGCCGGGACGCCGCCAAGGCGGCCCGCCTGGCCGAGCGCAATGCGCAGGTGGTAGCCATGCCGCTGGACGGCGAGCGTGTGCACCTGCCCTCGGTCATGCAGTGGCTGGGGGCGCACGAGATCAACGAAGTCCACGTCGAGGCCGGCGCGCTGCTGGGCGGCGCGCTGCTGCGGGCCGGCTGCGTGGACGAATTGCTGGTCTACATGGCGCCGACGGTGCTGGGCGATGCCCAGCCCATGTACGCACTGCCGGCCCTGCAAAGCCTGGACCAGGCGCAGCGCTTCGAGTTCACCGGCGCGCAACTGCTGGGCGGGGACGTCCGGCTGACGGCCCGGCGCGGGCCGGCCTGGCAGGCCTTGCTGCGGGCGGTGTCGGGCGGCGCGGCGGAGCGCGGTCCGGCCGGCGCCGGGCAGGCGCCATCCGCCGACGGCGCCTGCGGGCCGGGACGGCCCGAAGCGGACGCCTCCGGCTGAGACTTGCGGGCAGGGATGCCCGGGACGAACCCCATTTATTTTCAATACAGTACGTGGCAAAGGAAAGAATCATGTTCACAGGTATCGTCGCCGCGGTCGGCGCCATTACGCAGGCAACCCCCCTGGACCCCGGCAATCCCGACGCGGGCCTGCGACTGGCCATCCATGCGCCCGGCTTCGCGCTGGAAGCCGCCCGGCTGGGCGATTCCATCGCCATCCAGGGCGCCTGCATGACCGTGGTGGAACTGGAGCGCGATGTATTCAAGGTGGATGTCTCGCGTGAAAGCCTGAACCGCACGGCAGGCCTGGACGCGCCGGGCGAGGTGAACCTGGAGCATGCTTTGCGGCTGGGCGATTCGCTGGACGGCCACCTGGTGTCGGGGCACGTGGACGGCCTGGGCGTAGTGGCGCATTTTGCGCCGGTGGGCGAGTCGTGGGACCTGCGCATCGACGTGCCGGCGCAACTGGCCAGGTACATGGCGTACAAGGGGTCGGTCGCCGTCAACGGCGTCAGCCTGACAGTCAATCGCGTGGAAGACGGCGCCGCGGGCTGCCGCATCCACATCAACCTGATCCCCCATACGGTGCAGGTGACGACGCTGAAGCATTTGCGCGCGGGCGCGCGGGTGAACCTGGAGGTGGACACCATTGCGCGCTATGTCGAGCGCATGGTGTCCCTTGGCGGCGGCTTCGTGAGTCAGGCCACCGAGCGGTAGTACTGATAATGCCGGGTGTCGATGTGCGACACCCGGTATTCCACCGGCTGGTCGTTGTACGAGAACGCCACGCGTTCGACGCGCAGCAGCGGCGTGCCGGGTTCGACGTCCAGCCGCTGGGCCAGTTCCTGCGTGGCCAGCGCCGCCTGGACAGTTTCTTCGATGCGCACCACGTTGATGCCGTAGGCCACCTGGTACAGGTTGTACAGTGTGCTGGGGCGGCTGTGCACCTGTTCGGCGCTCATGCCGTCGAACAAGGCATGCGGAAGCTGGATGTCCTCGGTCAGCAGGGGCTGGCCTTCGACGCTGCGTACAGTGGTGATGCGGCAGACCTTTCCGCCTTTTTCCAGCCGCAGCTTCGCGGCCGCGGTCTTGTCGGCCCTGGCCTTGGCAAAGCCCACGACCTCAAGCAGGGGGTAGGTGCGCTGGCCGTCGCGTCCCACCAGGTTGAAGAAGCGGTACAGCCGGGGCCCGCGATTGTGTACCGCGACGAAAGTGCCGCGGCCCTGGTGGCGCACCAGAATGTTCTCGGCCACCAGTTCGTCTATGGCCTTGCGCAGTGTCCCTATCGAAACGCCGAAGCGGGCGCACAGCTGCTTTTCAGAAGGAATGGCGTCGCCGGGCTTCCATTCGGAGGCCGACAGCGCAGCCACGACCTGCCGCTTGATTTCCTTGTACAAGGGCAGGCCGGAGAAAGAGGCGGGATCGAATTCACGCATGTCGCAAGACCGCAAAAAAGACAATAAGCGAGCCAGGCTCGGCGTGGGCCGATTATAGCGGACCCTTCAGGCCGCGCGCTGTCTGCGCCGGCTCAATGACGAGTGTAATGCATTTCTCCTGAGTGATACATGTCATATAGTTGACTTGGCTGGCCGGCCCGAACTATCATGGGCTGCCCGCGACCATAACGACATAGCCATTCCATGGCATCCGGAGACGACACAATGCAACGGCCCATGAAATTCCATCTCTGCGCGCTGCTGTTTCTTGCCGCCGCCTTCATGGCGGCATCCGCGCATGCGCAGTCCGCCGCCCCCGAACAGGAGCCCCAGCGCGAGGCGCGTCTGCTGGGGCAGGCCCGCAAGGAAGGCTCGCTTACCCTGTACACCTCGATGGTGAACCGCGACATCGCCCAGCTGGCCAAGGCGTTCGAAGAGAAATACGGCGTCAAGGTGGTGTATTGGCGCGGCAGCGCGCAAAACGTGCTGCAGCGCGTTGTGACCGAGTCGCGCGGCGGCCGCGACGATGTCGACGTGGTGCAGGCGCCCACGCTGGTCATGGAGGCGCTGCATCACGAACAGCTGCTGCAGCGCGTCCGGTCGCCGCTGCTGAACGGCCTGCGCGACGGCGCCGTGCCGCCGCACGGCACCTGGGCGGCGCTGCGCGTGTATGTCTACGTGCAGGCCTACAACACCGCGAAAGTCGGCAAGGACGAATTGCCGCGCAGCTACGAAGACCTGCTGGACCCGCGCTGGAAGGGGCGCCTGGGCACCGAAGCCAAGGCGCAGGTTTGGTTTCGCACGCTGCTGGAGCAGATGGGCGAGGAAAAGGGCGCCGAGCTCTTCCGCAAGATAGTGGCCGCCAACGGGATGTCGGTGCGATCGGGCAATTCGTTGCTGAACAACCTGGTGGTGTCGGGCGAAGTGCCGTTTGCCCTGAGCGTATACAGCTACATGCCCGAGAAGGCCAAGGCCGGCGGCGCGCCCATCGACTATATCGCGCTGTCGCCCACCATCGCCTATACCGACGGCATCGGCGTCATGAGCAAGCCGCGCCATCCGGCCGCCGCGGCGCTGTTTCTGGATTTCATGCTGAGCGACGGCCTGAAGATCATGAAGGACCAGGGACAACTGACCATGCACAAGCGCGACGCGGGCGAACTGGACCGCTTCAAGCCTGTCTTCGTCGACCCCGCGCGCATGCTGGACGGCTATGACAAATGGACCGAGTTCTACCAGGACCTGGTCGCCGGCCGGCCGGCGCAACTGCCGAAGGAGGGCGGCCAATGAACGGGGCAAAGCAGATCCGGTCGGTAGGCGTCATAGGCGCCGGACGGATGGGCCTGCCCATCATCGGCCATCTGGCGAAAAAAGGTTTCGAAGTCTGGGTCCACGACATAGACGAAGGCAGGCGCCAGGCCGTCCAGGACAAGGGGGCGCGGTGGGCCGCCGATCTTGCGCAGCTGGCCTCGCACAGCGAGGCCGTGCTGATATGCGTGGGTTTCGACAAGGAACTGCGCGAGCTGGTTTCACAGCGCGGCCTGCTGCGGTATTTGCGCCAGGGCGCCATCGTGGCGCTGCTGTCCACCGTCAAGCCCGGCACGGTACAAGAGCTTGCAGGCGCGGCGCGGGCCGCCGGCGTGCACGTGCTGGACGCCACGGTATGCCGCGGCGGCAGGGCGGCCGACACCGGCACGCTGCTGTCCTTCGTGGGCGGCGACCAGCAGGCGGCCGAGCGGATACGGCCGGTGCTGGCCGCCTACTCCACCGACATCGTCTACACCGGCGGGGCGGGGTCGGCGCAAGTGGCCAAGGCGGCCAACAACCTCGTGCTGTGGGCCTGCGTGGTGGCCGACCACGAAGCCTTCGCCCTGGCCCAGAGCTATGGCCTGGACGTGGAGACGCTGCGCCAGGCGCTGATGACCAGCAGCGCGGACAACGACGTGCTGAAGCATTGGGGCACCAATGAAATGGTCTGGGCCGACGACGATCTGGCCATCGTCCAGGAAATGGCGCGCGAGCAGGGCATGGCGCTGCCGCAGGCCGATACGGTGCGCGAAGTCTGCCGGATGCTGCGGCCGCGCCGCTATCAGCTGGATATCTATGGCCGCGAGCCTTCGTAGCGCGGCCCTTGTCTTTTCAGGCTTCTTTTTTATTCAATCACTTTCGGGACAACGATGACCAAATCTTCCAATACCCAGGCCGCCAATCCGCCCATCGATGAAATCGGCAACACCGCCGAGCCGCCAGCCGTCGTGCCCACCGCGCAGCGCTGGGGGTCCGACGTCATCGTCGATTTGCTGCACCAGTACAAAATGCCCTACGCGGCGCTGAACCCCGGCGCCAGCTATCGCGGCCTGCATGATTCCATCGTCAACTATGGCGAGAACTACCCCCGCATGATGCTGTGCCAGCACGAAGAGACGGCTGTGCAGATCGCCCACGGCTACGCCAAGGCCAGCGGCAAGCCCATGGTGGCCATCCTGCACAACCTGGTCGGCCTGCTGCACGCAAACATGGCGGTGTACTACGCATACGTGGACCGCGCGCCCATCTTCATCGTCGGGGCCACGGGCCCCATGGACGAGTCCAAGCGCCGGCCGCACATCGACTGGATCCACACCGCCAACGTGCAGGGCCAGGCAGTGCGGGACTACACCAAATGGGACTACCAGCCGCACACCGTGGATGGCGTGCCCGAGTCCTTCGCCCGCGCCTACGGCGTGATGATGACCGAGCCCCAAGGTCCGGTGTACATGTGCTATGACGCCTGGCTGCAGGAACAGCCGCTGAACCACGATGTGCCCCTGCCGCCGGCCGAGGCCATGAAGGTGCCCACGCCCATGGCGCCCGATCCGGCCGCCCTGCAGAAGGCCGCCGACATGCTGATGCAGGCCCGGCGGCCGGTCATCCTGGTGGAATACGCCGGCCGGCACCATCCTTCCTTCCATGCGCTGGTGGAGTTGGCCGAGACCGTGGGCGCGCCCGTGTTCGACATCAATTCCCGCCTGAACTTTCCCGGCCGCCATCCGCTTAACATGAGCATGGTCAAGGACGTCTTCCGCGACGCCGACCTGATGCTGTGCCTGGATGTGCGCGACTGGGAGAAGCCCACCACCGAACTGACGAGCACCACGCGCGAACTGAGCGACCTGGTGCCCGCCGGCGCGAAGTGGATAGACATCGGCTTCGGCGACGTCGAGCTGTCCAGCTGGGCCATGGACTACCAGCGGCTGCTGCATGCCGACCTGCGCGTGCTGGCCGACACTGCCGTGGCCATTCCGGCGCTGACCACCCTGGCCAAGGAACGCATCGCGGGCAACAAGGACCTGCAGCAGCGCATACGCCAGCGCACCGAGGAAACCACGCAGAAGCACCATGCCGCCCACGCCAAGTGGGCCGAACAGTCGCGCAGGGACTGGGATGCCACCCCGATGACGGCGCCGCGCCTGGCCAGCGAGATCTGGGAAGTGATTCAGCACGAGGATTGGGTGCTGACGGCCAACACGCTGGAAGAGTGGACGCGCAAGCTGTGGGATTTCGACAAGCCCTACCGGCATCCCGGCAAGGCGCTGGGCACCTCCACGCAGATCGGCATTTCGCTGGGCGTGGCCCTGGCGCACCGCGACGCTGGCCGGCTGGTGGTGGACATCCAGCCCGATGGCGACCTGATGTTCGACGCCGGCGCCCTGTGGGTGGCGGCCAAGCACCGCATCCCCCTGCTGGTTGTCATGTATAACAACCGTGCTTACTATAACGACTGGGAGCATCAGGTGCGCATGGCCAAGCATCGCGGCACGGCCCTCGACCGGGCCCACATCGGCATGGACATGGACGACCCAGCGCCGGACTTCGGAACACTGGCCCGCTCCATGGGATGGTATGCTGAGGGGCCGATCGAGCGCGGCGAAGACGTCGGCCCCGCTTTGCGGCGTGCCATCGAACAAGTCAAGGCCGGCAAGCCCGCCTTGCTCGATACCATCACGCAGAAGCGTTTCGAGTTCAAAAATTAGGTGGAGTCATATGCAGACTATTGGAGTCATCGGCGCGGGGCGCATGGGCATGCCCATCGTGGGGCACCTGAACCGCGCCGGTTTTCGCGTAGTGGTAGCCGAGCGCGATTCGGGGCGCCTGGGGGACATCAAAGAGCGCGGCGGCCAGTGCCTGGAACTGGCCGAGGTGGCCAGCCAGGCCGAGGTCATCCTGATATGCGTGGGCTACGAACACGAGGTGCGCGAACTCATATGCGGGCCGGGGGGGCTGCTTGAAGCCGCCCGGCCGGGCTCCATTATCGCCGTCATGAGCACCACTCATCCCAAGTCCATGGTGGAATTCGCCCGCCTGGGTGAAGAGCGCGACCTCATCATCCTGGATTCCACCGTGTGCCGCGGCGCATGGGCGGCCGACGAGGGCACGCTGCTTTCCTTCGTGGGCGGCGACGAGCATATTGTCGAACGCCTGGAGCCCATCATGCGCGCCTATTCGTCCGACGTCGTGCACACGGGCGGGGTGGGCACTGCCCAGGCCTCGCGCGCCGCCAACAACCAGATCCTCTGGGCCTGCCTGGTGGCCAATCACGAAGCCCTGGCCCTGGCCCAGACCTACGATGTCAATATTGTGGCGCTGCGCCAGGCGCTGCTGAGCAGCAGCGCCACCAACGGCGCCCTGGCCGCCTGGGGCAAGCAGACCATGGCTTGGGCCGAGGACGACATGGCCATCGTGTCCGAAATGGCGGTCGAAAGCGGCCTGTCCCTGCCGCAGTCCGGCGTGGTCCGCGAGGTCTGCCGCGCTCTCAAGCCGCGGCGCTATCGCCTGGACGAATACGGCCGCTGACATCCCGTGCAGCCAAAAACCGCCAGTTCTGCTAGAATGGCGGACTTCGCGTGGGGATTTGGCGCCGTCTGCAGCACAGAGGGGTTGCCAAGGTTGTTGAGACCCGGTACTGTGGCCGGTTACAGTAAACCCCGCGTGATTCAAGACCCGCGCAGCGTCAGTTGCAGCGGTGGATCAGGACAGGTGGCCGAGTGGTTGAAGGCGCACGCCTGGAAAGCGTGTATACGTGAATAGCGTATCGGGGGTTCGAATCCCCCCTTGTCCGCCAGTATTCCAACGCATGTTCCAAACGCTTCGGACATGCGTTCGCCGAGCCCGCCACGAGTCGTGTAAAGACGCGACTCGGGCGGGTTTTTCTTTGCGCCTTTGCCGGATGGGGGCGAATGGACGGTGCGGTATCGGTTATCGCATGGCGCCGCCCCATCGGGAACACGCATGAATTCTATCGGTTTAACAGGTAAATCATATAGATAATATTTGTTTTACCGCTATCTGGCATCCGATTAAAGTCTTCTATATACATGTAAAAAAAGAGGGGACACGGTGCAAGAACTTTATGGAAAATTACGAGCATGTGGCCGTTACATGCTTGGCGCCTTGTGCGCGGTCGCCGTTGCGGGTGGGGTGCAGGCCCAGTCTGATTCCAAAGCCGCCCTGCCGGCAATTTACATGTATCAGGGGCAGGACCGAGAGAAGCTGCTGCTCGACGGTGCCCGCAAGGAGGGCACCGTCACGGTGTATACCTCTATGAATACCAAGGACTCTGTGCCGATCACTGCCGCCTTTGAAAAAAAATACGGCATCAAGGTTGTGCTGTGGCGGGCCGGCAGCGAAAAAATTGTGCAACGGTCCGTGACCGAGGCTCGCGCCAACCGTTTTACACCTGATGTCATCGATACAAACGGCCCCGAAATGGAAGCGCTGGCGCGTGAAGAACTGCTTTCCGAGTTCTACAGCCCGGCCTTCAAGGATATTCCTAAAGTGGCGTTCCCGCCGCATCGGCGCTATGTCGCGGAGCGGTTCAATTTCTTCACTATTGCCTACAACACCAACTTGGTCAAGCCCGAGGACGTCCCCAATACGTACGAAGACTTGCTCAAACCGCGCTGGGCCGGAAAAGTGGGTATCGAGGCAGGGGATGTGGACTGGTTTGCCGCTCTTGTCAAAGCGATGGGCGAGGAAAAGGGCCTTGCCTATTTCCGCAATCTCTCCGAAATGGATCCGCAAATACGCATCGGCCATACGCTGATGGTGGAACTGCTTGCCGCGGGGGAAATGGACCTTCTGGCCGCGGCATACAACCATAATGTCGAGCGGGCGGCGGTGGGCGGCGCGCCAGTCAAATGGAAGGCGCTGGCACCCACGTTCGGCCGGCCCAACGCGGTCGGCCTTGCGAGGCACGCGCCTCACCCCCACGCCGGCTTGCTCTTTGCGGAATTCCTGCTTTCGCGGGAGGGGCAGAAACTGATTGCCGCCCGGCATCGCGTGCCTTCCAGCAAGGCCGTCAATAGCCCCCTGGCCCAGTTTGGCTACCAAATGATAGATCCTGGCATCGTCCTGGACGAAGCCGAAAAATGGGACAGGTTGTGGGAAGACATAATGATCAAAGGGCGCGGTGCTTCCATGGGCCAAGGCGGTTGAGCACAGGGATTGCGCATGCGCACCATCCAGCCACATACGCGTTGTTCGCCAGGAAACAGCTTGGGAATTCCAGATGACTTTATTGCTCAACAATAACGATATACAGCAAGTGCTTACCGCCGAGATGACAATCAATGCGCTGGAGGCGGCCTACAAAGACCTGATCGCCAAAGAGGGCGTTTGCCGCCCACGCATAGACATCCGCATCCCGACCTCGGCGCCGGGCCGCTTCTATCAATGGGGCACGATGGAGGGCGGGTCCACCGGCGGATACTTTGCCATACGCATGAAATCCGATGTATTTGAAGAGCAAACCTACAACGGCGCCCGCACGGAAGAAAAATTCTGCACCCGTCCAGGCTTGTTCTGCGGCCTGATATTCCTGACCGCCATCGAGACAGGCGAGCCGCTGGCACTGATCAACGACGGTCACCTTCAGCATCTGCGCGTTGCCGCCGATGGGGCCATAGGCGCGAAAATCATGTCGCGCGAGTCTTCGCAGGTGCTGGGCATGCTGGGCTCGGGCGGCATGGCGCATTCGCACATGGAGTCGCTGATGCGCGTCCGGAACATCAAGCGGTTGCAAGTCTACAGTCCCACAAAGAAAAACCGCGAAAAATTCGCCAAGTCGATGGAGCAGGCTTATGGCATTGAAGCCATCGTGTGCGACAACCCGCGCGACGTCTACAGGGGCGCCGACATCTTGGCCGGATGCACGGATTCGGCCGTGCCCGTCATTGAAGGCAAATGGCTGGAGGAAGGCATGCACGTCATTGCCGTGGGCGGACGGCCAGATGCCGAGGCCCTCAGGCGCTTCGACGTCACGTTGAGGCTGGGCACCGCGCCGGCGCCGATCGGTCGTCCAGAACTGGGCACGGCTGACGAGTACATCGGATACATGGCGCGGCCCGACGATCCAGGCTGGGCGCATCGCCGGCTGGGGAAACGGGCACCCGTCGTCACAGGAGAGGGCAAAGACGTCATGTTCGCCGACATTGTCAATGGCAAGACGGCCGGGCGCAGCTCGGACAGGCAAATCACTTATTCCGAGCGCGGCAACATCCAGGGCGCGCAGTTTTACGCGGTTGCCGCCGCGGCCTATGAAGCCGCCAAGGCGAAGGGGCTGGGCCAGGTATTGCCGACAGAATGGTTTTTGCAGGATATCAGGGACTGACATCCTGGTCGTCTGCGCAGCGGTTGAGAATTATTGCAGGAAGCTCGTAAGTTATGCGGTCAGCCAAACAACTGGAGGGTATCGGTGCAACATTTTCATACATCACTGCAATGGCGGCGGCGCGCCCTGTGCCTGGCGGGGCTGCTGGCCCTGTCGTCAACGGTATTCGCGCAGGGTACGGGGCCTGAGCCGGCCTCGGTCCAGGAGCTTGCGGCCTATCAAGGCCCCGATCGTGCGCAGCGCATCCTCGAAGGGGCCAGGCGCGAAGGCGAGCTGAATCTATACACCTCCATGGATGCGGTCAGCTCCAAGAAGGTCAAAGAAGCTTTCGAGGCAAAGTATGGCGTCAAGGTCAACTTATGGCGCTCCAGTTCGGAGAATGTCGTGCAGCGTTCAGTCGCCGAATCGAAGGCGGGCCGCTTCAAGTTCGACGTGGCGGAAACCAACGGTCCCGACATGGAGGCAATCCAGCGGGAGAAACTGCTGCAGAAAGTGCAGTCCCCTTATTTCCCGGACCTTGTTCCGCAGGCTTTGCTTCCCCATGGCGAATGGGTGGCAACCCGCCTGAATGTGTTCGTCCAGGGGTACAACACCAACAAAGTCAAAAAGGCCGATCTGCCGAAAACGTTTGAAGACCTGCTCGACCCCAAGTGGAAGGGGAAACTGGCCATCGAGATGGGCGATTACGACTGGTTTTTCACGGTCGTGAACAATATGGGCGAAGAAAAAGGGCTGAAGTACTTTCGCGGCCTGGTCGCCAAAAACGGCGTGTCGGTCAGGAAAGGGCATGCGCTGATCGGGCAAATGCTGGTCTCCGGAGAGGTCCCCTTCGCACTGACTGTCTACAGCTTCAACGTCGATCAGGGAAAGAAAATCGGCGCTCCCGTCGAAGTGTGGCCCGTGGGCCCGCTGATTGTTCGGCCAAACGGCGTGGGAATATCAAGAAACGCGCCGCATCCTCATGCCGCCATGCTGTTCTACGACTATATGCTCAGCGACGCGCAGAAACTGCTGAACGACATAGGGTTGGTTCCAGTCAGCAAAAAGATTGATTCGCCCGTCCTGAGGGGGCATGAGATCCAGTTCGTCGACCCCGTCGTTGCGCTGGACGAGGCGCCAAAGTGGCAAAAGCTGTTTGATGAAATTTTCATGACGAAGGCGAAATAAGCAAGCCGAAAAACCTGAAAAAAAGCCGACCGTCCGGAAGGCGTTGATGCTGCCAGGAGATAAAAATATGCGTGTATTGAGCAACGAGGACATCGATCAGATACTGACCATGCCCGAATGCATCGAAGTAATGGAACAGATGTATCTGGACTATGCCAATAACCAGGCATTGCTGGTCCCGCGCATCGATAATATTTCGCCATCGACCTCGGAAGACGAAGCTGATGCGTACTATGGGTTCAAGCAAATGGGCGGGGCCTGGCCCCGCCGGCGTGTGCAGGCACTGCGGGTGAATTCGGACACGATCACCCATCCAACCATCGCCGGAAAGCTCCGGCGCGTCAAGCAGCCCAAGGCAAATGGCCGATGGGTCGGGCTGGTTTTCATGTTCAGCTCAGAAACCGGCGCATTGCTTGGCATTTTCCCTGACGGCGCCATGCAGCGCATACGCGTGGGGGCGGCAAATGGCATCGCCGTCAAGCACCTGGCCCGCAAGGACGCACGCAAGCTTGCCATCATCGGCAGCGGGTGGCAGGCGGGCGGGCAATTGATGGCCGCCCTGGCTGCGCGCCCTTTCGAGGAAGTGCGGGTATACAGCCCGCGCGCCGAAAGCCGGGAGGCATTCATTGCCGACGCGAAGGCGCGCCATGCCGGCATCAACATCCTCAACTGCGACAATGCCGAAGAGTGCGTGGCCAGCGCCGACGTCATCATGGCCGCCACCTCGTCGATGCGGCGCGTGCTGGAGCCGTCCTGGCTGAAACCGGGCATGCACGTAAGCTGCATCAAGTCGCAGGAAGTCGACCAGGAATTGCTGGATGCCTGCGACCAGATCGTCGTGCACGTGGCGGCGCAGCCCAAACAGTACGACAACATAATGCCCGGCACGCCAAACATAAGCCCCGAGCATCTGGAAGGCTGGTGGAATGCGCCTGGGAATCGCTTTGCCGAATATCCCGATATCGCCCAGATCGTTGCCGGCAAGGCCAAAGGCCGGGCGAATCCCAACGACATTACCTGCTTTGTGAACAATGTGGGCATCGGCCTGCAGTTTGCGGCTGCGGGCGCCCTGGTTCTGGAAAAGGCCGGCGCGGCAGGGCTCGGGCACGAACTGCCGGACGATTGGTTTTCGGAAACGGTGCACCCATGAGTCTTGCGCCTATGAGGTTTCCGCCGGCTCGGCGGACTTGGGCGCCTGTTTCTCTGTCGCGTAGCGCAGCATGGCAGCCAGGCGGAAGATGCCATGTGCAAACTTGCCGTAAGGCAGGGTGATGAACAGTGCCATCACGGCCCCCAGGTGCAGACACAGCAAAATGGCAAGGGCGGGAGTGCCTCGCCCAAGCCAAAGCGCAAGGCCGGTGGCGCTGGTAAGAAACAGCAGGGCGATAAAGCCCAGATCCATGGATTTTTGTGCGGCGTCGCCATGGGACGGATGCCGGCTGCGATTGAGGCGCCACAGCCCGACAGTTCCGATAAGCAGACTTACGCCGCCGGCCACGCCCAATAGCTTCGGCATGCTGGGCAGGTCATAGGGTGCGATCCATCCAAAGAAATAATGATAAATCGTGGCCACACTGGTGGCCGCGAAACAGAGCAGAAACCCATAGAGGGTGAAGTGATGGAAGCGGCGGCGAGCCAGCGTGTGGGCATCGTCTTCATTGTGGCATCCCTGCCCATGGCCTCCGTCTAGATATTTCAGGCGTAGCGCATCGTATGAGGCCTCGGTGGCCGCAGGCAGGTTCGTGGGGCCGCCGCCGGTGGCCGGCTTCACGCTGCGCCAGAATTGGCGTACTCCCATGGACAGCGCAAGCGCCACGAATAGGAATACGGGAACAAACAGGCCCACAAGGAGATTATGGGGGAAAAGGTTGTAGAAATCCCCGCCGAGGTGGACATGCCAGAGGCCGCCCTTCAAGAACACGGCCAACAGCATGAACAGCGCAAGTCCGGCTGCAAGCGCAACGCAAAGCGTGAGGCCGTTGCGTTGGTAAAGCATACCCAATGCGTGAGGCCAGGCGTAATCCGCGTAAGTCTGCCCGCGCACCTTGGCCATCGCTTGCGGCACGTTGACGGCGAACTGGTGTGGCGGCGCATACTGGCAGGCATGCAGGCAGGCGCCGCAGTTGTGGCAGAGGTTTGCCAGGAAATGAGCGTCGGCTTTGCCGAATTCCAGGCGATGGGTCATGGCGGGGAAAACGGCACAGAAACCTTCGCAATAGCGACAGGCATTGCAGATATGCATCTGCCGGATGAGTTCGGCCTCTGGCGCGGTGATGGCGGGTTGGCCCTGTGCGAGAGCATGCGCGTCTTTGGCAAGGGCTTCAAGCGTTTGCATGTTGTGTTCCTCCGGCGAGAGCGGCACGCGCGGCGCGCGTACCCGCAATGCGGCCAAAAGCGGTACCAATGGACATGCCCACGCCGGCGGTATAGCCTTTTCCCAGCACGTTGCCCGCCATCATTTCGCCGGCCACGAACAGGTTGGGGCTGGGTTGGCCGCCGAAGTGCACGGCGGCTGTTTCGTCGGTGCGCAGTCCCAGGTAGGTAAAGGTGATGCCGGGGCGCAGTGCGTAGCCATAGAACGGAGGCGTGTCTATTGGCCGGGCCCAATGGGTCTTGGGCGGGGCGAGTCCCTCGGTATGGCAGTCGTCCAGCAAAGTGTGATTGAAACTGCCAATGCGGCAGGCGGCATTGTAATCGTCAAGCGTGCGCATGAAGGTGCGCTCGTCCAGCCCGAGCTGTTGCGCCAGCTTGGACAGCGTCATGGCTTTCACGCCGGGGAACACCGGCGGCATGAAGCGCCCGATGGCTTTGGCGTCGATGATGGAATAGCCAATCTGCCCGGGCTGCTGAGCCACGAGCCGGCCCCATATGGCGTAGCGTTTGGGCCAGAAGTCTTCGCCCTCGTCGTAGAACCGGCGCGCTTCGCCGTTGACGACGATGCCGAGTGATACGCAATCGATGCGCGTACATATGCCGCCGTCGTAGAGAGGCGCGCGAGCGTCGATGGCCACCATGTGGGCCTGGGTGGGGTCGCCGATCCGGTCGGCTTGATGGTCGTCGAGCAGGTGGCGCAGCAGTACACCTTTGTTGTAGGCTGTGCCCCGGATCAAGAAATTCTCGGCCGGCCATTCCCCGCGTTCATTTTGTCCCCAGGCGTCGCGCAGCCATGATCGGTCCGACTCGAAGCCTCCCGCCGCCAGTACGCATGCCTTGGCTGTGATTCGCTGGCCCGCTGCATATGCGGCAACGAAGCGATTGTCTTTGATTTCGAGACGGTCCACCGGCGTTTCGTAACGTATCTGTATGCCCAGCCTCCCGGCGCTTCGGTAGTAGGCGTTGACCAGCGCCTTGCCTCCTCCCATGAAGAACGCGTTCGTGCGCGCCACGTGCAGCGCTCCGGAGAGGGGGGGCTGAAAGTGCACGCCATGGCGGCGCATCCAGTCGCGGCAGGTCGACGAAGCGCGAATGGTCAGGCGCGCGAGATGCTCGTTCGTATTCCCGCCGGTCACCTTCAGCAGGTCTTGCCAATATTCTTCCTCTGGATAGGCGTCGACCAGGACATCCTGCGGCGCTTCGTGCATGCAGCGCAGGTTGCGTGTGTGGCTGGAGTTTCCGCCACGCCATTCTCGTGGCGCGGCCTCCAGAAGCAATACGCTGGCGCCTGCTTCCCGAGCCATCAAGGCTGCGCAAAGGGCCGCATTGCCACCGCCAATGACCAATACATCAAGTTCCAATTGCGCTCCTTGCAACGCGCCGGCGGTATCCGGCACGACCGTACGAATATATGATGGGTGATATTGAGGGTGAAGGCGGTGGATGTTATGGGGGCATCACGATTGGTGATGCCAGAGTTGCGCGCCATGCCATTTGCCCTTGCCTACCAGGGTTTTGACCGTGTTGCGTATCACTACCCGCGTCGCCAGGGCGGCGGGAGAAAGCTCGTCTTCAGGGAGGCTACATAGCAGGTTGACGCGGTGGACCTGTGGGTCGTCGATACGCGCAAGAAAGAAGCGGTTCCGGGCGTCGGGATAGCGCATTATGGCCGCGTGAGGCTGCAGGGTGGACCCCAGGCCGGCATCGACCGCCGCCATCACCATTGAAAGCGAGTCTACTTCCATGGCGATATGCGGCATTTTCTGCGCCCGGGCGAAGGCGGCGTCTATGGCGCTTCGCAGCCCATGGGGATCGGTAGGCAATATCAGGGGGATATCCCCAAGTTGCGCAACTGTTATGGCCAGGGGCTGCGCCCGCTCCTCGACGCGTGGAGAGATCAGGAAAAGGTCTTCCGTCAGTAGCGGCTGCGGCTGCCATAGCTGCTTGGCGGAACCGTGCGTGTACGAATGCTGGCGCGTTTCGAACAGTATGGCCAGATCGAGCTCGCGTGTATTGAGCATAGTCGTCAGATGGCCGGACATGCTTTCAACCAGGTGCAGCCGGACATTGGGATAGTGCTGGCGCATCGCCTGCATGAGAGGCAGGCCCAGCATGGCGGCGGTAGTCGGAGCCAGGCCAACGCTTACGGTTCCGGAAAGCCGTGCCTGCCGAGCGGCGCGCATGGCCTGCTCGGCATGGCGCAGCGTCAATCTGGCCTCCCGGAAAAAAGCGGTGCCGGCCTCGGTGGGCACCACGCCGCTGGGCGTCCGATGGAGAAGGCGTGTGCAAAGCTCGCTCTCGAGCCGGCTGATTTGCTGGCTGAGCGCTGACTGGACAAGCGCTAGATCAAGCGCCGCCCTTCCCATGGAGCCAAGCTCCACCACACGGACAAAATAGCGAAGTTGTCTCAGTTCCATGCGACGCCTCCTCATAGCTGGTCGCTGCGCATATGGCGTTTGCCAACAAAATCGGATAAGTTCCAAAAAGTTGACATTGCTTCTTTCATCTGCCATATTTACACGAAATTCACGATGATTTTCAGGTAATGTACCAAAAATGCAAACACATCGTATGCCGCATGTGTACTGCATAAAAAGAGGGAAATAATGGGTTATCTCGCTTTGTTTAGGCAATTTTCAGAGGTATGTTCCAAAAATGATACCTTTTGAACTGGTAGAGCCTAGATCGCTCGAAGAGGCATTTTTGCAGTTGGATCAGGGAGATCCGGCGATTCGCCCCATCGGCGGGGGAACCGCTTTAATGCTGATGATGAAGGCGCAGTTTTTTCAACCTGTGCGGCTGGTCAGCTTGCGCTGGCTGGGCGGTTCCTTCCGCGCGCTGTCGGTCGAAGGGGATGTGTTCCGTATCGGCGCCATGACGACGTTTTCCGAGCTGGCGCAGTCGGCAGACGTGGCGCGCCGGCTTCCTGCCGTTGTCAGGGCGATGCCTGCGTTGGCGAATGTGCGGGTGCGCAATGTTGCCACTGTCGGCGGCAACCTGGCCCATGCGGATCCACATCTTGACCTGCCGCCCATCTGGATGGCGCTTGATGCGGAAGTCCTTATCATGGGAAGCAAGGGCCATCGCACATGCCGGGTGGCCGACCTGTTCACGGGGTACTACGAAACCGTATTGGCCGATGGCGAACTGATTGCCGAGCTTCGTGTGCCGCTTCGGCCTTCGTGGCGCACCACCTATGTCAAGGTCACCACACGGGCATTACATGACTGGCCGGCTTTGGGCCTGGCGCTCTCGCTCAATCTGCAGGGCGGGAAAATCGGCGATGCCCGGCTGGTGCTGAGCGGCGCACTGGAAAAAGCAACCAGGCTGACCGAAACCGAAGCGGTGCTTGAAGGCAGCGCCGTGGACGAAGCGCTGCTTAGGCTGGCGGGGGACGCCGCAACGGCCGAGGCCGCGCTTGAGTCCGACAACCGGGGCTCGGCCGACTACAAGAGCCATTTGCTTCGTGTGCACCTCGCGCGCGCCATCTGTTTCCTGACCTCTAATTATCATGACTGATATCGCTTCGAATGGCGGCAACATCGGCCGGCCGGTAAATCGCCTGGAAAGCCGTGACAAGGTGACCGGCCGCGCAGAGTATGTACACCACCTTCAGTTGCCGCGCATGCTGCACGGCAAGATTCTTCGCAGCAACAGGCCCCACGCCCGGATCGTCCGGGTCGATACCAGCACGGCGGCGGCGCTTGATGGGGTCTATCGGGTGGTTACGATCGAGGACATCCGCACGGTGATCCCCCATCCCTATTATGGGCCCGCCTTTCACGACCAGCCGATACTGGCGGACGGAAAGGTGCGGTTTTCCGGCGAGCCGGTGGCGGTCGTCCTGGCGGCGGACAAGCACGTGGCCGAACAGGCGCTCAACCTGATCAATGTCGAGTATGAGGATATTCCCGCCGTGTTTGACGAGGTCGAGGCAATGACTTCGCCGGTGCTCGTGCACGATGAATTGAAGCCGGCCGCGACATTCGCGGATCTCAAGCATCTCAAAGGCTGCCGCGACACGAACATTGCGCTCGACTACCATCTGCGTCGCGGAGATGTGGAGTCGGGGTTCCGGGCGTCCAGCCGAGTTTTCGAGCATGAGTTCCGGGTGCAAACAGTCATGCATGCCACGATGGAACCCATGGTGTCGGTTGCCGATGTGGTTGACGGCCGGGTGACCTTGCATACGGCTTCCCAGGGGCCGTCGTTCGTGCGTATTGAAATTGCGCGTCTACTAGGCTGGCCCGAAAACCGCGTGCGCGTGAAAGTGCCCTATGTGGGCGGGGGGTTCGGCGGCAAGCTGTACATCAAGCTGGAGGCGCTGGTGACGGCACTCTCGCTGCTGGTCGAGCGGCCAGTGAAAGTGTCGCTGACTATGGAAGAGCAGTTTTTCGCCATCACGCGCCATGCCTGCACTATGCGCATAAAGAGCGGGATCAGTGAAGATGGACGTATATTGGCCCGCCATTGCGAGGTTATCTGGAATGGCGGCGCCTACGCCGACATCGGGCCGCGCGTGACGCAAAAAGCCGGGTTCACGGCAGCCGGTGCCTACGACATCGACAATGTCGCCATTGAATCGTATGCGGTCTATACAAACAAGCCGCCCGCAGGGGCATTGCGCGGCTTCGGCGCACCCCAGACGGCATGGGCCTATGAGCGGCACACTGACATGATTGCCGACGAGCTTGGTATGGACAAGCTTGAGTTTCGCCGCAAGAATCTCCTGTCCCGCGAGCGGCCGCAGGCATCGGGCACCTTGATGCGCGACGCGGCCGTGGCGGAGGCGCTCGACGCGGTCGCCGACCAGTTGAACTGGTCATCGCCCTTCGACAAGGGATCGGGAACAATCCGCCGCGGACGCGGCATCGCGGTGGGCTTAAAGGGGATTACGTCTCCCACGACTTCAGTTGCAATCGTGAACCTCAGCGCGGATGGAAGTTGTTTTCTCTCCGTCGGGACAGTCGACATGGGGCAGGGCTCCGATACGGTCATGGCACAGATCGCCGCCGAGGTGCTGGGCCTGAAGGCCGAGGACATCCGGGTCATTCACTCTGATACCGACGTGACACCCTATGACATGGGGACGTTGGGGTCGCGTTCGACCTTCCACATGGGCACGGCGGTGCGGCTTGCGGCGGAAGACGCCCGGCGGAAAATCGATGCATTGCGCGTGGAATTGGGGCTTGATACCCACGCCGGTTCAACGGTACCGGAACTGCTACGGACGAAATACGGCATGCAGGCGGGCAATATCATAGGAACAGGCAGCTTCATTCCCGACTATCGCAAGCCCGACTCTGAAACAGGGCAGTCGGACAAGGCCACGCCCTTCTGGGGCGTCGGCGCCACGGGGGCCGAAGTAGAGATCGACACGGAAACGGGTTGGGTCACCGTCACGAAAGTCGTGAACGTCATAGATGCCGGTACGGCACTGAATCCCAAGCTGGTGAAGCAGCAGATATCGGGGTCGGCGATTATGCAACTCGGCTTCACTCTGACTGAGAATATGGTTTTTCAAGACGGCCAGCTCACAAACGGATCGCTAGCCGATTACAAGATTCCCAATATTCTGGACATGCCGCGCGACTGGATCTGTGAGTGGGTGGACGCCAAGCAGGCGGATGGGCCTTTCGGTGCCAAAGGAGCGGGAGAGTTTTCCTCTATTGCGCTGTCTCCCGCAATCGGCAATGCGGTTGCCGATGCGCTGGGGATCCGTGTGGTCGACCTGCCCATTACGCCTGAAAGTATTTACGTGGCGCTCCAAGGCATGCCGGTCTCATCCAACGGAGGACAAAAATCATGAATGCCCGAACCATCCGTTTCCACTTGAACGGTGAGCCTGTGCAGGTGGACGTAAAGCCGCACGAAAGTCTGGTCGAGGTATTGACGCAGCATTTCAATTTGAAAGGCGCCCGTGAAAGCTGCGGACAAGGCCTTTGCGGCTGCTGCACCGTAGAGGTCGACTCGAAGGTTGTTTCCGGTTGCCTGCAGCTGGCCACATTTGTCGACAACTGCCAGGTCAGGACAGTAGAGGGCCTGGGCGAGCGGAACGACTTGCATCCGGTGCAACAGGCATTCATCGACGCTGGCGCATTTCAATGCGGGTTCTGTACGCCAGGCTTTATCTTGATGACGGTAAGGCTGCTCGAGGAAAATCCCGACCCGTCGGACGACGAAATTCGCCATTACCTGTCAGGCAATCTATGCCGTTGCTCGGCCTATCCCGAAATCGTCGATGCAGTGAAATTGGCGGCTTTGCGCCTGTCCGGCCAAACACGTCCAGACCCGTCGCGCCTTGAATTGCGTTGACCTGAAACCATGAACCAGAAACCACATGCTTCCCCCATACTGCGCGTCGACGGCGTCACTGCTGGCTATGGTGACGTGCAGGTGCTATGGGGCATTGATCTTGTCGTGCCGAAAGGCGAAATTGTATCCATCGTCGGCCCGAACGGAACGGGCAAGACGACTTTGCTGCTGGCGATTTCCGGCATGGTCCGTACCCGCAGCGGGTCCGTCGTGTTCGATGGCAAAGACATGACGAACGCGCGCGCCGACCAGATGGTGGGGGGGGGGCTGATCCACGTTCCGGAAGGGCGCCGTCTTTTTCCGGGCCTCAGCGTCCGGGACAATTTATTGCTTGGAGCCTATTCCCGCCGCGACAAGCCCGCGGATGTGGCGCGCGACCTCGATTTCGTCTATTCGATTTTTCCCATTCTCGAGAAGCGCGCCACACAGGGCGCCACCACGATGTCCGGGGGGGAGCAGCAAATGTGCGCAATTGGCCGTGGAATCATGGCGCGACCCAAATTGCTGCTGATAGACGAGCTTTCTCTGGGCCTGTCGCCGAAGGCGCTTGAGCTTTTGGCGGAAAGCCTGGTGCGCATCAACCAAGAGGGCGTGTCGATTTTGCTGGTGGAGCAGGACGTCATGACTGCTTTTGAAATTGCCAGCCATGCCTATGTCATTGAATCGGGGCGCGTGCGTCTTTCGGGGGATACGCGAACGCTCAGCGAAGACCCCATGGTGCGCTCGGCCTACATGGGTTTTTAATAAGGAGAAGAAAGATGAACAGATGGAAAAGGTTGTTGCAGACGGCTGCCGTTGCAGGGGGTTGCATGCTACTTGCAGGAGCGGCTCATGGGCAGGAAACAATACGGTTGGGTGTGCCGCTGGCCTTGACGGGCGCGCTGGCGGATGCGGGCGCCAAGTCGAAGCAGGGCTACGACATTTGTGTTGACGCGGTGAATGCAAAAGGTGGCGTGAAGGTAGGCGATAAAAGGCTGAAGCTCGAGCTGGTGGAATATGACTACCAAAGCGAGACCAACCGCGCCGTGCAGATCGTGCAGCGGCTGGTGAACGTCGATAAGGTTCCATTTCTGCTTGCTCCTTATGGTTCAGGCGATACCAAGGCCACGGCGGTGGTTGCGGAGCGTTATGGCATTCCGATGATAGCTGCGGCAGCCGCCACTACTTCGGTATTCGACCAGAAATTCCAGAACCTGTTTGGCGTCCTGTTTCCCAACAACATGATCACCGACCAGGAGGTGCAGTATCAGAAGCAGCACTCCCCCGGCGTAAAGACGGTGGCCGTGCTGGCATCAAACAGCTTATTTCCGAAGTCTATCGCTCAGGAGTTCGTGAACTCCGCCAAGAAAGGGGGATACGACATTCTTTTCAATGAAGTCTATTCAAGCGAGACGGCCGACTTCTCGAACGTTTTGACTCAGCTGAAAGCCTTGAGTCCCGATTGGATCTACGTTACCGGGTATACACAAAACCTCATCCTTGTCCGTCGCCAGATGGAGGATGTCGGCTTGAGCGCCAAGCTCGTGACCATGACGTCCGGTCCGGCGTATCCGGAATTTGGCGAAAACCTGGGGAGCCTGGCGGAAAACGTTACGACCAATGCCTGGTGGCATCAGAATGCTGACTACAAAGACGAATTCCTCTTCGGGTCATCCCTGAAGTACAACGAGGATTTTCGAGAACGCTATAAACGCGATGCGACCTATCTGGAGGCGTCCGCAACGGTGTCGTGCGAGATTCTGGCCATGGCTATAGAAGAAGCCAATTCCACGTCGGGCGATGCGGTGCGCAAGGTGCTGCACGAGAAGAAGTTCGACACTTTTTATGGACCGGTGCAGTTCGGCAGCAGCGGGCAGAACCACGTCAACGCCGCCTTGGTGATGCAGATCCAGAATGGCAAGCTGGTAGTGCTTGCACCTGACAATCTCAAGCAAGGCAACGTTATCGCCCACGTTCCGCCTGCGCGCTGACGCCTTTGCGACGGAGAAAAATAAATGGCACTTGGCCAATATCTCATCAACGGCCTGCTGCAAGGGGGGCTTTATGCCTGCCTTGCGGTAGGATTCGCGCTGGTCTGGGGCGTATTGAACGTGGTCAACATGCTCCATGGCGCCATGGTTGTGCTTGGCGCGTATTTCACGCTGTATGGCGCGCAAAAGCTGGGCTTGCCGCTTTACGTCGTCATGCCGGCGGTGTGCGCCGTTATCTTCCTGGTTGGATACGGAATCCAGCGCGGCCTGATCAACCGCGTTATTGGCCAGCCTATATTAATCACGCTGACGCTGACGTTCGGCCTCGAACTGATCGTCAACAACTTGATTCTTCACTTCTTCACGGCCACGCCCCAGTCGCTCATCGTGAGCCTGGGGGCCATAGAGTTCGCCGGAATCCGCATTCCCATCGTGAGAATTGGCGGCATGGTGACGGCAGGGATGCTTACCTTGCTGCTCTACTGGCTGCTTTACCACTCCCGGCTGGGGCGCGCGATTATTGCGGTGCGCATGGACCGCCACGCCTCCGCGCTGATGGGCATCCGGATTCCGCAAATCTATGCCCTGACATTTGGCATCGGCGCGTTCATGGCCGCTGCCGCCGGATGCGCCATTGCGCTGATCTATCCCGTTACGCCCATGATGAGCGGGTTGTTTCTGGGAAAGGCATTCGTCATCTGCGTCCTGGGCGGGCTGGGCAGCGTGCCAGGCGCCATCGTGGGCGGAATCGTATTGGGGCTGGTGGAGGGCGTGGGCACGTTGGCCTTGGGCCCTCAGTGGGCCACCTCCATGGGCTTCCTGCTGATGATGGCTGTGATTATCCTCTTCCCTAGTGGACTGGCTGGAAAGAAAGGCTACGAATGAACATCGACCGTCATACTCTATCGCAGTTGCTTCTGGGGCTTCTCCTGTTTGCCGGAGCCGCCATCTCCAGTGTGTATCTCGATAACTATAAATTGCAGGTCTTCACCAGCTTGGCGATGGTTTGCGTGCTGTGCTGGGGCTGGAATATCGTTGGTGGATACATGGGATATCCCTCGCTGGCGACCATTGCCTTCTTCGGCGTCGGCGCCTATGTGGACGGCATTGCCCAGGCGCACGGCCTGCCTGTCGGAGCGGCCTGGCTGTGTGCAGCCATTGCGGGGGCGGTGGTGGCCGTGCTGATGGGCTTTGCCTTGCTGAGATTGAGGGGGCATTACTTTGCCATTGGCACCATCGCAACAGTAGAGGTGTGCCGCGAAGTTTCCAGCAACTGGACGGAGCTTACCGGCGGCGCAATCGGGCTGAATTTGCCCATCCAGGCAGGCAGCCCGGACTTTATTGGCCGCTTTTTTTTCCTGGCAATGCTGATTCTTGCGCTGATCGCATTTCTGGTGACAGTTGTCGTACATTGCTCGCGGTTCGGATTCGGCTTGCGATGCATCCGGCAGAACGAGCAGGCCGCGGCCATGGTGGGCATCAATGTCTTCCGGTATAAGGTTATTGCGTTCATGCTTTCCGGCATCCTGGCGTCCTCGGCGGGGGGCATCTATGCGTCCATGGTGGCCTTCATCGAGCCCAAGGACGCGTTCAATCTCATTATGACGATCGAGGTTCCGGTAATGGTGATGCTTGGCGGCATGGGCAGCATTTTCGGTCCGTTGATCGGCGGCGTGTTCTACGTGATACTCAGGGAGTTCGTCTGGGCATATTTTATCAACTGGCACAGCGGCATCCTCGGCATCATCATCGTCTCGGTTATCTATTTCCTGCCGAAAGGCGCGTTGGGCGTGAAGTGGAAATCTATTTTCCCATATGCCAAGGCCTCGTCCGGCGCTGCATGCGGAAAAGGAGTGATATCGTGACTTCGCCTATTCTCGAACTGAAGTCGGTATCGCGGTTTTACGGGGGGATACGCGCCGTCAATGACGTCAGCCTAAGCTTCCATCCGGGGGAGATCGTTGGCCTCATCGGCCCAAACGGCGCGGGCAAGACCACATTGGTCAACTGCATTTCGGGTTTTGTTCCCCCGTCGTCAGGAGAAGTGATCTACGAAGGCAACAGCCTTGCCGGATGCAGGCCGCATGAAATCGCCCGCAAGGGCATTGCGCGAACCTTTCAGGTTGTACAGCCTTTTGCCGAGATGACCGTGCTCGAAAATGTTATGGCGGGCGCGCTGTACGCCGCCGATTGCAATCTGCACGAGGCCCGGGAACGGGCTTGGGACAGCCTGAGATTCACGCGGCTGGATCGCTACGGCAATTCGCCGGCGGCCCAGTTGGCGCTTGCAAATCGCAAGCGGCTGGAATTGGCAAAAAGCCTGGCCATGCAGCCGCGCATACTGATGCTCGACGAGGTCAATGCCGGCCTTAATTCCTCGGAAATAAGCCAGGCCATAGACATGATCCAGCAGATTGCGGCGCGCGGCATTACCATCATCGTCATTGAGCACCTGATGCGCGTCGTGCGGGAGTTGGCGCAACGCGCAGTGGTTCTGCATTATGGTGCGGTAGTCTGCTCGGGCGCCACGGATTCTGTTTTCAATGACCCGCAGGTAATAGAAGCCTATCTTGGCACAAAATACGCCAAACGTCTCGAGGCCGAGTCAGCGCGCGCCTAGCATGGAGCCGCGTTTTTCAGGGAGATGGGCCAGTGAAGCCATCACGTTTTAAATATGTAAAACCCGCCTCTCTTGATGAGGCCTTTGGCTTGCTTGAACAGTATGGAGACGGCGCCTGCGTGCTTGCGGGAGGGCAAAGCCTGCTTGCCGGGCTGGGCATGCGCCTGGCCACGCCGGAGGTGCTGGTGGATATCAACGGCATAGAAGGCTTGGCGGGTATATCGCTGCAAGGCGGTGAGGTTGTCATTGGCGCTCTCACCCGGCACGTCGATGTGCTAAGTTCCCGCGCCATATGTCGCTACTTGCCTCTGGTTGCCGAAGCAATTACGCATGTCGGACACACTGCTGTCCGAAATCGCGGCACATTTGGCGGCAGCCTGGCCTATGCCGATCCCGCCGCTGAACTACCCGCCTGTGCGGTGGCATATGGCGCCACAATTGTGATCGGGGGCGGTTCAGGGCGGCGCAGCGTATCCGCGAATGATTTCTTCCTTGGCATAATGGAAACCGCATTGCAGCCCGGCGAACTGATTCTCGAAATTCGCTTCCCCATGCAGCGGGATACGCAACGGCATGTCTTTGCAGAGCTGTCCCGCCGGCACGGCGATTTTGCGCTGGTGGGTCTTGCCGGTCTTGTTTCGCTGGACGACAACAGGCGGTTGGCCGATGCCAGGCTGGTCTATTTTGGGTGTGTATCGCACCCAAGGCTGGCCAGTGCCACGTCTGCATCACTGATAGGGCGGCCCATTCCGTTGGAGGATTTGGACGAAATAAAAAGGTGCATGCTGCAGGATCTGGACCCTGGAGACAGCCCGGGCATGCGTTCAGAAACAAAACTGGCGCTGGCCGCTGTTGTGACGCGCCGGCAGTTGAACGCGTTGAGGGAGACATGCGCATGAGCAGTCGGGAGCCGGAATTTGAAGTTGCTGTTTCCATGGTGGTAAATGGGGAGCCGGTCTCATGCCGCGTATCTGCCAGGCAGCACCTGGCTGACTTTCTTCGGGAAGAGCTGAGTCTCACGGGGACCCATCTCGGGTGCGAGCACGGAGTATGCGGCGCCTGTGCCGTCCGTGTAGACGGACAGGTGGTGCGCGGCTGCTTGATGCTTGCCGCACAGGTGCACGGTTGCCAGGTCGAGACGATTGAAGGCTTGTCCGACGCAGGCGTGTTGGCGGATCTGCAAGAGGAATTCCTGCGGCGCAATGCAGCGCAGTGTGGATTTTGCACCGCCGGCATGCTGCTGACTTCGCATGAGCTTATAGAGCAAGGCCGCTGTGTTTCACGCAGCGATATTCGGGAGGTTCTGTCCGGCAACCTGTGCCGGTGCACCGGATATCAGGCGATTGTCGACGCAGTTGAGGCCGCTATGACGAAAAAGGTGGGATCATGACTACAGTTGTCTCCACGGCAGGCTTCCCGGTGTCCCGGGTCATCGGCGAACGCATTCCCCGTCACGAGGCGAAGCGCATACTGCGCGGCCGGGGACGATATATCGGAGACATTGTCCTGCCCAGAATGCTGCACATGGCGTTTGTGCGCAGCCCGTATGCGCATGCCCGGATTCTTTCAATAGACACGACTCTTGCCCGTGCATGCCCCAATGTGGTCGCCGTATTCGACGGCAAAGACCTTGCAGCCATTTGTTCGCCCGTGATCGGGGTGTCGGCCAATCGCGAGGGGCACAAGTCTGCACCGCAAGACGCATTGGCCATTGACTGTGTTTTCTGGCAGGGACAGCCCGTGCTGGCTATAGTGGCGGCGAGCCGGGCCGAGGCGGAGGACGCTGCGCAAGAGGTGTTGATCGAATGGGAGGAGCTGCCAGCTGTTGTCGATGCGCGCCAAGCGCTCGAAGACGCCGAGCCCATACATTCATGCCTGTCTGACAACCTGGCTTTTGAACACCTGGTGGAGTCGGGCGAGCCGGATGCCGCCTTTTCCGAAGCTGCGGTTGTGGTGGAGCGCGAATTTTTCTTCGGCCGACAATCGGGCCTGACACTTGAGCCGCGCGGCTTGATTGCCGATTGGGACGATGCCAGGGAGTCGCTGGTTGTGTATCACTCGCATCAGTCCCCTTTCCAGATGCAGGATATCTTCAGCCGGCACTTGGGGATACCCGAGCATCGGGTCCGTGTCATCGCGCCGGATGTGGGCGGGGGGTTCGGGATGAAGCTCAACGTCTATGCGGAGGAACTGGCGGTGGCGGCGGCAAGCCGTTTGCTTTCGAGGCCCGTAAAATTTTGTGCGGATAGGCTGGAGTCCTTCGTGTCCGATACGCACGCACGCGACCACTGGGTAAAAGCCCGTATAGCCGTCAGGGGCGATGGCCGCATAAGTGCAATGGAAATCGACGATGTGGCGGCGGTGGGCGCTTTCGGGATGCCAATGAGATTCAACATCGCCGAAGGCATGATGGCTATAAACTGGTGTGGGGCGCCGTACCATGTCGAGAATTACCGGGGCCGTACGCGCAGCGTCTATGTGAACAAGAACTTGATTGGCATGTACCGCGGGGTGGGGATTCCGATCGCCGCCGCGGTCACTGAACTGCTGACCGATTTGGCTGCTAAGAAACTGGACATGGACCCTGTAGAATTCAAGCGCTTGAATTATCGAGCCCTGGATTCCATGCCATGTACGCTGCCCTCCGGGCTGCCCATGGATGGCTGCTCCTTCCATGCATGCCTGGACAGGCTTATGCAGGCAATGGACTATGACGCTTTGCGCAAGGAGCAGGCGGAGCTGCGCCGGCGCGGCATTTATCGCGGCATCGGCATTGCCACTTTTGTCGAGCCGTCCGCTTATGGGCCGCCCTACTATGGGCCAACCGACGCCCGCATTTCGGTTCAAGACGGTTGCACCATCCGCCTGGATCCATCCGGCGTGTTTCGCTGCATTACGAGCATCACCGATCAGGGACAGGGCACACTCATCGGCATCAACCAGATTGTTGCCGAGACTATAGGCGTACCTGTGACCCATGTGGAAATGGTTTCGGGCGATAGCGGCGCCTCGCCTTATGGCGGAGGCGCGTGGGCGTCGCGCGGCATGGCGGTGGGTGGCGAGGCGGCCCTCAAGGCGGCAAGAGATATGAAGGCGAACATCCTGAAGCTCGCGGCTGCCATTACTCAAGCCGCCATCGATGATCTCGACATCGTGGACGGCAACGTGGTGTCGCGTCAATCGGGCGACAGCGTCATTACGCTGGCAGAGGTCGGCCGGATCGGCTATTTCCGCCAGGACACCTTGCCTGAGGGCTGCAGGTTCGAGTTGTCCGTTACCTGCAGCCATGTTGCGCATCATCAGCCCTACTATACAGGCAATGGTGTGCAGGGCGTGTACCTGGAGGTGGACCAGGAAACAGGGTTCATCAAGCTGCTTGGCGTCTGGGCCATAGATGATTGCGGGCGTGTCATCAACCCGCTGATGGTGGATGAACAAGTCCGCGGCGGCATTGTCCAGGGTATTGGAGGCGCCTTGTATGAGGAGTGCGTCTATGACCAGAACGGCAACTTTACCAATGCGACGCTGGCTGATTATCTCGTGCCGATGGCAGGGGAAATGCCGGACATTCACGTAGGGCACATCGAGACGCCCGAGCATAGCACCGAGCTTGGGGCCAAAGGCGTGGGCGAGGCCGGCACCATTGGCGCGCTCGGTGTCATATGGGTGGGTGTCAACGATGCGGTGGCGCCTCTTGGCGTCCAGCTTCGTCAGCAGCCGTTTACGCCCGAACGCGTGCTGGATGCGATCCGCGACGCCCAGGCCGCGGCTGTCGGCGGCGTGGCATCGCAGGCTTGCCCGCAATGGCACGCTGCGACGGCGGAGCAGGCATAGCGTTGGCGTTTCGCGGCATTCATGAGCGCATGGCCTACTATGGCGAGCTGGTCAGCAAGGCGCGCAGGCATGCCGCGGCAGCCGGGCCTTTGATGGCGGAGCGCCACATTTCGTGCACCGCTTTCTCATGCAGCGCGATGGCTTCCGGCGCCGACGTCACCATTGCCACGCCAAGACGGATGTTCGGCTGTTCGCCCAGGTTGAAGGGGCTGAGCGTAAGCATTTTATGGTCGGCCATGCGAAATATCTGGAAGTTGGTGTGCGGCAGGGATTCCGTGACGACGCCGATTTGTACGCCTATGGCCTCTTCTTCAATTACGTTGGCAAAATGCTCGACTTCCGCCCTGGCCAAGGCCTTGCGCTCTTCGACTTCGGTGGGGGGGAGAGACGAGCTGCCGACCATGCCGCTTTGCAGAAAGCGGTGCAATGCCCGTGCTGAGATGAGGTTGAGAATGCCCGGCCGCCGCTGGCGGTAAGTGTCTTTACGCCGCCCCAGCACCGCCATGATCGTGTCGACCTGCGCCAGCGCCTGTTGCCGGTCGGGCAGGTCCAGCGGCAGGCTTTCTTTCAGGACTTTGTCAAGCGTTGCCATGAAATTGTCCGATGCCAGCAGAAACGAAATAGGTCCTGAAAGCACCATGATGTGCTCTGCGGTTTCCTCAAGCTGGCGCATCCGTTCGAAATAGCTGACTGCGGACGGCATATATTCGATGCCGACGCCCAACAGCGTCGGCATCGATACGCCCAGCAGCTCGGACAGCTTTTCGAGCGTTTCGATTTTTGCGAGTTCGCCTTTTTCGAAACGGTAAAGGGCGGTACGTGAAATTCCCACCCGACGGGCGACTTCTTCAGCGCTCAAGCCGGATCCGAGCCGGAATGCTCGAAGCCTGTCGGCGATTTCCTGATATTTAATAGCCAATGGTGTACCTCTATATTGGTCGATATGCTGTTTTGATACGGTTGCGGGTCGACCAACGCCGCGCAGCGCTAGCGCGTAAGCGCCTGTTCGGCGGTGTCTCCTTCCCGCACCGACTTGGCCAAGGCAAGCAGTGCGGCATCGCCATGCGGGCGTCCCACGAACTGGACTCCCACGGGCAAACCCAGGCGGCCGGTGCTAAGCGGCAGCGTGATCGATGGCACATGCAGCATTGTCCATATTTCCTGAAAAACGGCGGAGCCCGTGGAAGCCAGGCCGCGCGGCGCTTCTCCGTGGGCCGCGGGCGTTACCAGGCCATCCCAGCCCTCCAGCGCTTGCGCGAACCACGCGCGCCAGCGTTCCGTCGTTTGAACGGCTTTGACGTACTGTTCATAGGGGACGCTGTTTCCAGCGTCGATTACCTGTCGCATGGCGGGGGAAATGAGTTCGGCGTGGTTTTGATACTCCCATGCCAGGGAGCGGGCGCGCTCATAACTGTTGATGGTTGTTCTTGCCCCGCTCAGCTCGGAAAAGCCGGCGGGAGTGGGCAATTCTTCGATGGTCCAGCCTCGTTCGCGCAGATCCTCGCCGGCCTGCTCCACGGCGGCCATGGTGTCGCGGGAGGCCTGGCTCCAGTAAGGGCTGCGAAACAGTTTGAGCTTCGGCGGGCGGGGAAGAGGCGCGGCCTGACGGTCCTCGACGCCCGCGAGCGCCTGCCAGGCCAGCGCAATGTCGTCCACGTCGCGGGCCATGAGGCCAACGGTGTCGAAGCTCTCCGCGGCCATTTTTATGCCGCTGCGGCTTATGCTCCCGAAGCTCGGCTTGAAACCGACAATGCCGCAGAACGAAGCGGGCCGCAGAACGGAGCCGCCGGTTTGCGTGCCCAGTGCAAGGGGAGCCATGTAGTCCGCGACGGCGGCTGCGGACCCGCTAGAGGAGCCGCCGGGCGTGTGTCCAGGCTCCCAGGGGTGTGTGGTGGGGCCCGGCGAAACGCCGGCGAACTCGGCGGTAACCGTTTTGCCGAGAATGACCGCTCCCGCGGCTCGAAGCGCGGCCACGCAGGCGGCATCCGCGAAAGGATGAAAACCGTTGTAAATGGGTGAGCCCATGCCAGTTGGCATGCCTGCGGCGTCGATGACGTCTTTCACGGCAACGGGAACCCCATGCAAGGGGCCGATGGCAGGCATATTGTCGCGCATGCGCGCTTCGCGTAGCGCCCGGTCGGGGTCGATATAAGACCACGCATGGACCGTCGGTTCGCGCAGGGCAATGCGTTCCAGGCATCCCCGCAGCAGCGCTTCAGCGGAAAGCTCGCCGGCCGCAATGAGTGCGGCGGCTTTGCGGGCAGTCAGGCCGGCGGGGCCGTGAATTGATCTCGACGCATTCACAGGGTCAGGCGTGCCCATTCAGGTACCGTTCCAAAAAAAACATTATATTATTTTTTGGTAATTTCCCCCGCCATATGCCGGCTTGCGGTGAACGTGTCCGTACCTGGCATGCATGGCCGCCCAAGATACGGCCACCCGCCGCTTTCACGCGATGATGCCCGCGGGCAGCGTGGCGGCATGCTTGGCGATTTTTCCCGGCGTGGTGACCCAGAGGTCCGAGAAGCGGGGGTGATTGACGATGTAGTCGAGCACCTTCCTAATCTGGCGAAGTCGGAAAGGCTGCCCCGCCACGAAAGTATGCAGAGAGATGCCGAATACCAGCGACTGCTGTTGCGAGAGGCGGAGCATCTCTTCGAACTGGTCAACTATCATCTGGTAAAAGTCGGTCGCGGGCTGCTGCCGGCTGAGCATGATGGGGCTGTCATTGATTTCTATGGGATACGGCACCGAAAGAAGGGGGCCGGCGCGTGTGCGCATCCAGAACGGCTGGTCGTCGGCCGGCCAGTCCATGACGTAGTCATAGCCCGCCTCTTTCAGCAGATCCGGGGTGACAGCCGTTTCTGCTATCCAGGGCCCCATCCAGCCCAACGGCTTCTGCGCGCAATGCTTGGCGAGTGTCTTGCTGGCATCCATTATCATGGCGCGCTCTGTCTCTTCGTCCATATCCGATTGGCGCTCGGAATTGGTGTAGCCGTGTCCAATGACCTCATCGCCACGCAGGACGATACGCGCGGGAATTTGCGGCATTGCTTCGCAGACCGAGGCATTCAGCAGGTGACACATGGGCAGGCCGAGTTCGTCCATCAGGTCGAATATGCGCCAGATACCGACCCGCAGTCCGTAATCCCGCCAGCCGAAATTCCGTGTATCCGGCGCAGGGCCCAAAGATGTCGGGGTATGGCCGAGCCCTTCCCCGAAGCTGAAGTTCTCGATGTTCAGCGCTATGTAGAATGCAAGGCGCTTTCCATTTGGCCACAGAAACGGCTGCCGTTGATGGATGGGCGAGTAATCGTAGCGATGGTGATGTTTGATGCGCATGGTTTCCCTCTTGAGTGCCGTATACGATGCTTGCCCGGCTAGGGGGCAAGGACGATGCGTTCCTTGGCGCTGCGGTCTCGAACCTGTACCAGCGCGCTGGAAAATTCCTCTAGCGGCCTGACGGAGGTGGGCGGCGGCTTGAGCATCCCTTTCTCGAACAGTTCAAAAATCTCTTCGAAACACGCTTGCATGCGCTCGGGCATGCGTTTGCGGTAGTCGGATACCTGCAGGCCGCTGACCTCGATGTTCTTGAGCAAGAGATAATTCACCTTGACGGAAGGGATGTCGCCCGCGGCGAACCCGACGACGACGAACCGCCCGCACCACGCGAGGGCGCGAAGGGCTGGCGCAAAGAACCGGTCGCCGAGTGCATCGATGACGATATCGGCGCCTTTCCCATCAGTGGCGGCATGAACCTGGCCGCGCAATCCATCGTGAAGATTCTGAACTGACAGATCAACAATGTCGTCGGCCCCCGCGGCGCGCACCACGGCCGCTCTGCTGGGGGAGGACACCCCCGCCAATACCCGGCAGCCGAAAGCCTTGGCCAATTGAATGGCGGCAATGCCCACGCTGCCTGTGGCGCCAAGTACCAGCACGGTTTCGCCCGGGCGCAGGCGGGCGCGTTCGCGCAAGGCGAACCATGCGGTGTCGAACCCAAGCGCCATGGATGCCGCGTCGGTGAATGACATGGCGTCGGGCAGTCGGTATGCCTGGGAGGCGGGCGCGATAGCCTGTTCCGCGTATCCTCCATGCTCGGCCAAGGTCAATACGCGGTCGCCGGGTTTCAGGTTCGCGACGCCGGGGCCGACTTCAGCGACGATGCCGGCGGGCAGTTTGCCGGGAGTGAAAGGGCGGTCAGGAAGGAATTGGTAGTCGCCGCCAATGACCAGCAGGTCGACGAAATTGACCGCTGTGGCCCGTACATCGATTCTGATTTCGCCTGGCCCAGGCTTGGGGCTGGCCAGTTCTTCGAGAGCCAGGTCTTCAGGTCTGCCAAATTTATGTATAACGACGGCGCGCATGGTGTCTGCCTTTCTGCCTATAGGGTCTGGGGTGAAATTTCTGCTTTGATGCGGGTGTCGAAGGCGCCGCGTCCCACGGCGACCACCTGTCCGTCCGCGTTCTGAACCTCGACATCCGTGCGGCTGATGCTGTTTCCCAGTTTCAGGACGCGGGCTGATGCCAGCAGGTACTCGCTCTGCGCCGGCCGTAGATAGTCCACGCGCAGGTCGACGGTGGGAGCCATCTGCCCCTTGTGCAGCGCCACGACAGCGTGCGCGGCGAGGTCGACAAGGGCAGCAATGACGCCGCCATGAAAAAAATTGGCGCCTTGGCGCCCACTGAACTCGGGCCTGTACGCCAGCCTGATGACCACAGACCCATCGGGGCCGACGCGCTCGGGCATGGGATGCAATATGGAGTGAAACGGGGGATCGGCCAGTTCGCGGCGCAGGCGCGTCATGCTATCTGGCATATCGGGCCCAGAGCGGGGGGCGGAGCCGTCTTTTTGCATCATTGAGCCTGCGTCTCGCTCGGCACGAAGCGAATGGGCGACGGAGAAATTGCGCCTTCGGCGATCTGTGAGGCAATGCCGCGTTTCAGGATTTTCCCGCTCGCCGTCAACGGAATGTCGTCGAGCATCAGGTAGTACTCAGGCATGTCGTAGCGCGACAGCCCCGACTGGTCGAGGTGTGCGAGCACCTCTTCGGCGGTGGCGGTAAAGCCCGCGCGCAGCATCATTGCCAGGCATACTTTTTCGCCCAGCCGCTTGTCCGGCACAGGAAGGGCGGCCGCCAGGGCCACGGCGGGGTGCTGCATTGCCAGGTTTTCAATGTGGGCGGGATATATGTTGTGGCCGCCGCGGATGATGAGGTCTTTTTTCCGCCCGGTGATCGTCAGGTATCCGTGTTCGTCCAGCCGCCCGAGGTCTCCGGTCATGAACCAGCCGCCGGCATTGAACGATGTATCGTTCGCCTCTTGATCGTTGAAGTATCCGAGCATCAGGCTTGCGCCGCGGCCTCCGATCTGGCCGGTTTCCCCGACGGGCAGCTCGACGTCAGGCTCATTTTGAGAAAATATCTTTACCTCGTAGCCTTTGCATGCGCGCCCCGACGTGTTGACGATACGATCGGCGTCGTCGCCGATATGCGTATAGTGGTGCGAGCCGGCCTCGGTCATGCCGTATCCGCTTTGCGGATACACCCCGCAGTTCAGCAGTTCCGCTATGACCTCGCGGGGCGCCGATGCGCCGGATATGCGAAAGCCTTTTACGGCGCCGGGGGCAGACATATTGCGTGCTTTCATTTCCCCCAGCAAGTCTATGGCATGGGTCGGCACGCCCACGATGAACGTGGCGCCTACCTCGATGATTCGATCAAGAATGCTGGCGGTTCGGGGCAGGTCGTGGATAACGAGTTCCGCTCCGGCGGCCAGAGCCATGATCAGTGAGCCCAGACCAAGGTTGTGGCTGAGCGGACTCATGGTGTAAATGACGGACTGGGCGTTGAAATGCCAGTCCTCAATCATGGCTCTTGCGTTGGCCAGCAGGGTATTGTCGCTGTGCATGACGCCTTTGGGCCGCCCCGTTGTCCCGGAAGTGAATGCCAGGTATACGATGCTGTCGGGGTCGGTTTTGACGGCTTGGGCCGAAGGCGAAGGCTTGCGGGGAAGCGCATCGCCGCCGGCGCTGCTGCGTTTGCCGAGTTCATAATGTTTTTTCAGAGTCGGCACCTGGCTGAGCTGGCTGAAAATATCATTGCGTGCCGCATCGGCGCCATACCCCTGTTCGCCAACGAATGCCTTGGCGCGCATGCGATTCATCAATTCCACAATGTCGAGGGTGGTGTGGTCGCGGTGCAAGGACGGGCAGCAGACAAAGCCGGCTCGCGAGCATGCAACCAGTACGATGGCGGTCTCGATGCGGCTGGACAGCCAAACGGCGACCCTATCGCCCTGGCATAAGCCGGCATTGAAAAGGTCCGTCGACAAGGCTTCGGCACGCTCGGCAAGCTCGCCATACGTCAATGACCCCGAGCTATCCCGGATGGCGACGCGGCCGGGCGTCGATGCCGCATGCCGCCTGACCAGGGAAAAGATCGTGTCACCGCGCCAGTAGCCCGCGGCGTAGAATTCTTCGAGCCTGCCGCGGGACAGGAGTGTGAGGATCGTACCGGTCATCTTGTTTCTCGTAAGTCACATGGAAAAAATTGGTTGGTAATGCCGCACCCGAGGGAGGTCGCAAGAAAGGGCAGGCTCTCCATCGCTCGGGCCGCATGGTTCTGCATTAGCTGAAATAGATGGCGATGGCTGCGACGGCGAGCACGGCTGCGGCCCCAATCCAAAGGTAAGGGACTGGGCGCGATGAAGAAGGTGCTGCGGCGGACGAGGTGGCGGTGCCGGCGGCCTCGCCGCCATTCGGTTCGGGATTTGCCTGTGGGGCGGCCAGAGTGGCTTCGAAACGGGTGAAGAACTCCTCCGCAATTTTCTTTGCGGAGGACTCGATCAGGCGCGAACCCACTTGGGCCAGTTTGCCGCCCACGGAGGCGTCGGCTGTATAGCGCAATTCAGTGGACGTGGGTGTTTGCGGCTCGAGCCTGACCCGCGCTTCTCCCTTGGCATAGCCCGCCGCCCCCCCCTGGCCGGTAAAGACCAGGCGGTAGCTTTCAGGAGGTGCAACGTCTTCGAGGGTGACCTTCCCGCTGAAGCGGGCCCCGACTGGGCCAATTCTCATGGCAACCACCGCTTCGAGGACGCCGTCGCTCGTTTGTGTCAGCGACTCGCATCCTGGGATGCAGTGCTTGAGCACATCAAGGTCATTCAGGGCGCGCCAGGCACGATCCTGGGACACAGGTAGCTGACGTGTGGACTCCAGTTTCATTTTTGTCTCATAGGGTTGATTGGGATTGCGAAAGACGAGAGGCATACCGGTTATAAGTTGAGTACCGATTTTGGTACATAACTTGATGCCGGGTGTGAAGCTCTGTTTTTATAGAGGTGGTGTGCCGGAGGGCATCGATTGCCGCCTTCATTGGGATGGTACTTTGCCATGAAGGTGATAATTTGTCAAATTTTTGGTACGTATGACCAAAAATGGTATTCGACAATCGATATACGTCGTTCAGGAATGGTCGGCTTGCCGCCCGTCTGTATGTGGTATGTGAATATGTCCGGCGCTACGCTGCACTGCCGCGCAGGGGCTTCAAATGCGACACAAAGGTCTGTGTCGACGCCTGCCACGAGAATTTCTCCGCATGGGCGCGGGCGCATGCACGCGGAATCTCCAGCGCGCCCAGGCAGGCGTGGCGCAAGTCTTCGTCCATGACGCCGGCTTCGGAATCGCCCAGCACGTCCAGGGGGCCGGTAACAGGGTAGGCGGCCACGGGGCAGCCGCAGGCCATGGCTTCGAGCAGGACGAGCCCGAAGGTGTCCGAGCGGCTGGGGAAGACGAAGACATCGGCGGCGTTGTACAGGCTGGCCAGGGTGGGCTGGTCGAGCAGGCCGGTGAAGCGCGCCGTCGGATAGCGTTTTTTCAGCTCGTCCAGCTGCGGGCCGGTGCCGGCCACCCATTTGGTGCCGGGCAGGTCCAGCTTCAGGAAGGCCTCGATGTTTTTTTCGATGGACACGCGGCCCACGTACAGGAAGACGGGCGGCTTCTCCTGGTTGGGAAAAGGCGGGCCGGGCTTGAAGATGTCCAGGTCCACGCCGCGCGACCAAAGCACTATCTGCCCGGCGGGAAAGCCGAATGCCTCCAGGTCCTGTTTGACGATGCGGGTCGGCACCATGACCGCGGCCGCAGGCCCGTGGAACCAGCGCAGGAAGCGATAGGTCCAGGGCAGGGGCAGGCCGGTGCGCGCCTGTATGTATTCGGGAAAGCGGGTGTGGTAGGCCGTGGTGAAGCGCAGGCCGCGCCGCAGCGCATGCGCGCGGGCCGCCATGCCCAGCGGGCCTTCGGTGGCGATGTGCAGGGCATCGGGGGCGCTGGACTCTATCCGGTCGGCCACTGTGCGGCGCGGAAACAGCGACAGGCGTATTTCAGGGTAGGTGGGGCAGGGAATCGTGCGGAATTCCAGCGGGGTCAGCATATCGACCTCGTGGCCCATGCGGCTCAGTTCGAGTCCCGTCTGCGTCAGGGTCCGCACCACGCCGTTCACCTGGGGCCGCCAGGCGTCGGTCACGATCATGATCTTCAATTTTGCGGCGCTCCTTCGGTCTGGCTTGCGACGGCGTCAGGCACGGGCTCCGCCGCACCGCGGGTTTTCCTGGTCTTCGCCTTGGCGGGCAGCGCGGGGGACCAGGTAATGATCTCGAGGCGGCCGTCCCAGTGTTCGACCAGGGCGCTGCGGCTTTCCACCCAGTCGCCGTCGTTGCAGTACAGGATGCCGTCTATGTCGCGGATCTCCGCCTTGTGGATGTGCCCGCACACCACGCCGTCGAAATTGCGCTGGCGGGCCTCATGCACCAGGGCTTCCTCGAACGCGGTGATGAAGTTCACGGCGTTCTTGACCTTGTGCTTCAGGTATTGGGACAGCGACCAGTAGCCCAGCCCCATGCGGGCGCGCGCCAGGTTGCACCAGCGGTTGAATTTCAGCGCCAGGGTGTACAGATGGTCGCCCACGTAGGCCAGCCACGGCGCATACTGGATGACGCCGTCGAACAGGTCGCCATGCGTAATCCACAGGCGCTTTCCGGTCAGTGTCAGGTGTTCGGCTTCGTGCATGACTTCTATGCCGCCGAAGTTCAGGCTGGCATAGTCCCGCGCGAACGCGTCGTGGTTGCCTGGGATGTAGATGACGCGCGTGCCCTTGCGGGCCTTGCGCAGTATCTTCTGCATCACGTCGTTGTGCGCCTGGGGCCAGAACCAGCGGCCCTTCAACTGCCAGCCGTCGATGATGTCGCCGACCAGGTACAGGGTGTCGCAGTCATGGTGCCTCAGGAAGTCCAGCAGGGGCTCGGCCTGGCATCCCGAGGTTCCCAGGTGCAGGTCAGAAATCCATATGGCACGCAAGTGCGATATTTTTTCCAGGGCTTCAGTCAAGTGTCGATTCCACCGGGCTGTTGAAGATGCGTGCATTAGACCCGTGGCGCATGACGCTGAAGTGACAAAAACACGTCATGGAGCATGGTGTGGCTTGCATGCCACGCCGGCGCCGCTTTGGATAGAATGAAAGTCCATCCGTCGTATCGCATCGGAGGCTATATGGAGATTCTGCAAACCATCCAGTCCCACGCGACCGCGATGCGGTTGCCGCTTTACGCCGTCACGCTCAGCGCGGCGGCCAAGCCCGACACGCCGCTCATGCTCATTCTGCATTGGCACGGGTTTCGCCGCCAGTCGCCGCTGCGGCTGCCGGGGGTGGCCTTGCCCTCGCGTCCGGTCGCCGGCTCGGCGCTGCAGATCGACGAAGCCTGGACGGCCATGGAAAGCCTGGACCAGGCCATGCTGGACGCCGCCTGGCGGCTGGGCGCCTGGGACCTGGAGCGCGTCAACCATCGCCCATGGTGGCGATTGAATGCGCCGCAGGGCGAGACCCTTGCCTGCCGGCGCGCTTTCGGCGACTACCCGGACAATGCCGGCGAACAGCATCTGCTGGTGCAGGCGCCCGACCAGGCCGCCATGCTGGAGCTGGCCGCCTCGCGGGGCTATGTGCGCTGGCTGTTCCGGCCGCGCTCGGCCGGGGTCTGGAGCGAAATGGACGCGGACGACGCCACGCTGGAGCCCGACGGACGGCGCAGCGCCCGGTGCCCCGTGCTTCCCATGCCTTACAACAGGCACCGGGCGGGCCGCAGTGTGTACCGACTGGGGCGGGGCGCCGGCATTAAAATATAGAAACAAAATTTAACATTTTGTTTCTTTTGCGCCCTCTTGAAAAGCCGGGGGGCGAACATATTATCCCGGATGCAGCATCCTGCTGCCGGGAGGCCGCGCCACCCATTTCCCCATGCGGGCGCGGCGCGGCTTCCTGGTCCCTATTTCTGGTGATCTGATTCCAAGGAGATTGATCATGAAGATTCGTCCCCTTCACGACCGGGTTATCGTCAAGCGGATCGAACAGCAGCGCAAGACGGCCTCCGGCATCGTGATTCCCGATAGCGCCGCCGAAAAGCCCGAGCAGGGCGAAGTGCTTGCCGTCGGCGACGGCAAGCGCCTGCAGGACGGCACCCTCAGCCCCTTGCAGCTGAAGGCGGGCGACCATGTGTTGTTCGGCAAGTATGCCGGGCAGGCGGTCAAGGTCGATGGCGAAGAAGTCCTCGTGCTGCGCGAAGACGATGTGCTGGCCGTCATCGAGGTCGGCGGCCAGGCGCTCAAGCAAGCCGCCTGATGCCGAAAGCTAAAGGAGTACCGACATGAGTGCGAAAGACGTGTTGTTTCATGACAGCGCCCGCAATCGTATCGTCAAGGGCGTGAATGTGCTGGCCAATGCCGTCAAGGTCACCCTTGGGCCCAAGGGCCGCAATGTGCTGCTCGAACGCAGCTTCGGCGCGCCCCTCATCACCAAGGACGGCGTCTCGGTCGCCAAGGAAATCGAGCTCAAGGACAAGTTCGAGAACATCGGCGCGCAAGTGGTCAAACAGGTGGCTTCCAAGACGGCGGACGTGGCCGGCGACGGCACCACCACCGCTACCGTGCTGGCCCAGGCCATCGTGCAGGACGGCGTGCGCTACGTGGCGTCCGGCCGCAACCCCATGGACCTTAAGCGCGGCATAGACAAGGCCGTCGCCGCCGTGGTGGACGAGCTCAAGAAGCTGTCCAAGCCCATTTCCACCGGCAGGGAAATCTCGCAGGTGGCCGCGCTGTCCGCCAATTCGGACGAGGCCATCGGCAAGATCATCGCCGACGCCATGGACAAGGTGGGCAAGGAAGGGGTCATCACCGTCGAGGACGGCAAGTCGCTGGACAACGAACTGGACGTCGTCGAAGGCATGCAGTTTGACCGCGGCTATCTGAGCCCCTACTTCATCAACGAGCCCGAGAAGCAGGTTGCCGTGCTCGAAGACCCGCTGGTGCTGCTGCACGACAAGAAGATTTCCAGCGTGCGCGACCTGCTGCCGGTGCTGGAGGCCTCGGCCAAGGCCGGCAAGCCGCTGCTCATCGTGGCCGAGGAGGTCGAGGGCGAGGCGCTGGCCACGCTGGTGGTCAACGCCATGCGCGGGGTGCTGAAGGTGGCGGCGGTCAAGGCGCCCGGCTTCGGCGACCGGCGCAAGGCCATGCTGGAGGACATCGCCATCCTGACCGGTGCCACGGTCATCTCGGAAGAAACCGGCAAGCAGCTGGAAAAGGCCGCCCTGGAAGACCTGGGCAGCGCCAAGCGCATCGAGGTCCACAAGGAAAACACCATTATCGTGGGCGGCGCGGGCGAGCAGTCGCGCATCGATGCGCGCGTCAAGTCCATCCAGGCCCAGATCGAGCAGGCTACCAGCGACTACGACCGCGAGAAGCTGCAGGAACGCGTGGCCAAGCTGGCGGGCGGCGTGGCGGTGATCAAGGTGGGCGCGGCCACCGAGGTCGAGATGAAAGAGAAGAAAGACCGCGTCGACGATGCGCTGCATGCCACCCGCGCGGCGGTGGAGGAAGGCATTGTGCCGGGCGGGGGCGTGGCGCTGCTGCGCGCGCTGCCGGGCATCGCCGGCCTGAAGGGCGCCAACGCCGACCAGGATGCGGGCATACAGATCGTGCGCCATGCCCTGGAGGCGCCGCTGCGCGCCATCGCGGCCAACGCCGGCGACGAACCCTCGGTGGTGGTGGCCAAGGTGCTCGAAGGCAAGGGCAACCACGGCTACAACGCCGCCACGGGCGAGTACGGCGACCTGGTGGAGATAGGCGTGGTGGATCCCACCAAGGTGACGCGCACCGCGCTGCAGAACGCCGCCTCCATCGCCGGCCTCATCCTGACGACCGAGGCGTCCGTGGCCGAGCAGCCCAAGGAAGAAAAAGCGGCCGCGCCGGCGCCCGCCGACATGGACTTCTGAAGGGTATTGAAACGGCGCCGCCCGCCGCAATATTAAGTATCAGAGGCCCCGCGGGCTCTTGCAAGGTTCGCGGGATGTGGAAAAAAAACGGGGCGCATCACGCGCCCCGTTTTTCGTGGTGCTCGTACCAGCCGCGCGTACGGTTGACCACGTGCACCACCAGCAGCATGACGGGCACTTCGATCAGCACGCCCACCACTGTCGCCAGCGCGGCGCCGGAATGAATGCCGAACAGGCTGATGGCGGCGGCAACCGCCAGTTCGAAGAAGTTGCTCGCCCCGATCAATGCGGACGGACAGGCAATACTGTGCTGCTCGCCCGCCTGGCGATTCAGCCAATAGGCCAGGCCGGAATTGAACAGCACTTGAATCAGGATGGGTACGGCCAGCATGGCGATGACGAGCGGCTGGCGCAGAATGGCCTGTCCCTGGAAGGCGAACAGCAGCACCAGTGTCAGCAATAGCGCGGCGATCGACAGCGGCCCGGTGCGCTTCAGGGCGCGGTCAAAGGCGGCTTGGCCCTGGCGCAACAGGGCGCGGCGCCAGGCTTGCGCCAGGATGACCGGGATGACGATATACAGCGCGACCGACACCAGCAGAGTGGCCCACGGCACGATGATGGACGACAGGCCCAGCAGCAGGCCGACGATGGGCGCAAAGGCCAGCACCATGATGGCATCGTTCAAGGCCACCTGGGAAAGCGTGAAAACCGGGTCGCCGCCGGTCAGCCGGCTCCAGACGAACACCATGGCCGTGCACGGCGCGGCGGCCAGCAGGATCAGGCCGGCGATATAGCTGTCCAGTTGCTCCGCCGGCAGCCATGGGGCGAAGGCATGGCGGACAAACAGCCATGCCAGCAGGGCCATCGAAAACGGCTTGACCGCCCAGTTGACGAACAGCGTCACGCCGATGCCGCGCCAGTACCGCTTGACCTGGCGCAATGCGCCGAAGTCGACCTTGAGCAGCATGGGCACAATCATGATCCAGATCAGCAGGCCCACCGGCAGATTGACCTTGGCGATCTCCATGTGGCTGATGGCCTGGAAGATGCCCGGCGCGAAACGCCCCAGGGCAATGCCGGCCACGATGCAAAGCGCTACCCATATGCTCAGATAGCGTTCGAAGATGTTCATGGCGGGAGCGCCCGGCGCGCGGCCGGCTATTTGCGTGTGTGCTGTCATGGTCCTGGCTTTACTGTTGGCCGATGTCGCGCAGTTCCCGCTGCAGCGACATGGCATCGAGACGATGGAGCGGCAGCGACAGGAACAGGCCGATCCGCCGGCGCAGCGTGACCGCCGTGTCGAGGAATGCCTGGCGCCGCTGTTCTTCAGTCCCTTCGAAGGCGGCAGGGTCGGGCACGCCCCAATGGGCCGAAACGGGCTTGCCGGGCCACAAAGGACAAGCCTCGCCGGCGGCGCTGTCGCAGACGGTGAAGATGAAGTCGAACACCGGCGCTCCTGGTGCGACGAATTCATCCCAGTTCTTGCTGCGGTAGCCTGTCGCTGGCAAGTGCAGCTGTTTCAATGTGGCAAGCGCCAAAGGATGGACTTCTCCCTTGGGATGGCTGCCGGCCGAATAGGCGCGGAAGCGCCCCGAGCCCAGTTCGTTGAGCAGGGCTTCGGCGAGAATGGAGCGGGCGGAGTTTCCCGTGCAGATGAAAAGCGCGTTGTAAATGGCAGCAGTGGACATGGAAGGCTAGCGTGGGGTGCAGGGGCGGATGGCCTCACCGATTTCGCACACGCCCCCCTGGCAGCAGTGCTCGGTCAGGTAGCCGATCAGCCCGTTCATGTGGCTGTATTCGGCGCGGTATATCAGATTGCGTCCTTGTTGTTCGAATGTGACGAGGCCGGCATGGGCCAGCTCTTTCAGGTGGAAAGACAAGGTGTTGCGCGCGACCCCCAGCCTATCGGCCAGAACGCTGGGTGTGAGCCCTTCGGGGCCGGCGACGACCAGGGCGCGGAATACGCGCAGCCGTTGGTTGTGGGCCAGCGCGCCCAGGGCGCAAACTGCTTGATCTTCATTCATTATTCGATAATACAACGATTGTTGAATTATAGTCAAGGGAAAGCATTGGCGCGCATTGGCCTCTACGCCGCCCGCCTCGCCGGATATTTCCTGTCAGAGCCAGTTTTGCCTCGAAGCCCCGCAGCCGTGGCCTGAATGCCGCGTTCAAGATGGTGCTCCAGGCCGATTTGCGTTCCCTGTCCGGGGCCTGGCGATTTGTTACGGCGCCGCCGGCCCCCTCATGCGCGCTTCCCACCGCTGCTGGGGCAGGGGCGGCGACTGGCGCCACACGCGCCGCAGCACGGCGCCCAGTTCGTCCAGGCCGCGCCGGCCGGGCCACATCGAAGGCGTGACGGCAGTCCATGCGCCATCGGCGCCGCGTTCGGCCATCAGGAAGCGGAAGGAATAGTAGCCGGCGCCCAGCCCCATGCGCAGGTCGGACACGACCAGCTTTCGGTCTATCTCGTCGTAGCGCAGCCAGTCGCCGGAGAACCAGCGCAGGCCGTCCAGCCAGTGAGAATCGGGCACGGCGCCGGCCAGCGCGCTGTTCAGCGGCAGGCGTATGCGTTCGCCCGGGCCGGTGTCCAGCAGGCCGGCGATGGCTTCATGGTAGTGGTCGCCGTCGTCGCGGGCGGCCACGCGCCACAGCAGTATGTTGAAGGGCTCGGGCGTGGAAAACAAGGCCTGTACGCGCACGCCTTCGCGCTGCAGCGATTCCCGCACTCTTGCCTCGATGATGTGTTTGAAGGCTATCGACAGGGCCAGGTAGGCCGCGCACCAGGCCAGCGCCCAGGCCATGGCGCGCCGCGCGCGCGAGCCGGCGCCGAAGGCCAGTGCGGCCAGGACGGCAAGTGTCAGCGGCACGGTGAAGAAGGGGTCGATGATGAAAATGGACGACCAGCTGGTCGGTGTGGGCCGCAGCGGCCAGAACAGCTGCGTGCCGTAGGAGGTGAAGGCGTCCAGCAGGGGGTGGGTGACCAGCATCAGCCAGATCGCCAGGAACAGGAGCCAGGGGCCATAGTCGCGGCGCGGCGCGCAGCGGCGCACCGCCCAGGCAAGCAGGGCGGATGCGGCCGTCAGGACGAATACCGAATGGGAAAAACCTCGGTGATTGATCATGGCTGATACCGGATCCGCATAGCGGATGACGACGTCCAGGTCGGGCAGCGTGGCCAGCAGGGCGCCGGCCGCCACGGCCTTGCGGCCATGGAAGCGACCCAGCATGGCGCCGCCGATGCCGGCGCCCAGCACGGCTTGGGTAAGTGAATCCATATTGCGGCTGTGTGTGGCAAAAAATAAGAAGCAAGCATACCAGGGCGTCTGGGCTCGAGACGGGCGCGCGAACGGCGGTGCGCGGGCAAGGCGCCCGGGCTCGCCAGCATCTGCCCGGAGGCATAGGCATGCGCGTCGGCCCGAGGGCAGTCGGCCTGAGCGCGCATAGAGGCCGGCAAGAGCCCGGTGGAAAGAGTGCGCGGGAAACAAGGGCACGAAGACAGCGGTATAAAATAAGCGCTTTCAATTACGGGGCCTCGCCCCGACATCATGCGGCGGCAAAGTCCGCCGGCCAGGAAAAAACGTGTTCAGCACCCTCTCGGCCTACGCAGGCGACCCCATATTGTCTTTGCAGCTGGCTTACCGGGACGACCCGCGTCCAGAGAAGATCAATCTCAGCATCGGCCTGTACTACGACGACGAGGGGCGCATCCCGCAGCTGGAGTCCGTGCGGCGCGCGCAGCAAATCGTCCACGCCGCGACGCAGCCCAGCGTCTACCTGCCCATGAGCGGCAGCCCGGCTTTCTGCAAGGCCTCGCAGGGGCTGGTGTTCGGCGAGCAGTCGCAGGTGCTGCGCGCGGGGCGCGTGGCCACCATCCAGACGCTGGGCGGCTCGGGCGCCCTGAAGGTGGGGGCCGACGTGCTGCGGCGCTTTTTCCCCGATTCCGCGGCGCGCATCAGCAATCCCACCTGGGACAACCATCGCGCCATCTTCGAAGGCGCGGGGTTCCCGGTCGAGGCGTATCCGTATTTCGACCCCGTCACGCAGCGCCTGGACTTCGCCGCCATGTCGGCCTATCTGCGCGTCCAGCCCGAACA